>WNGP01000565.1_pt1 | contig 28835 bp, 27 predicted proteins | sample 5407671 | NCBI WGS metagenome assembly WNGP01 (sample SAMN13153381, study PRJNA577476) | soil metagenome | isolation source: 40 cm soil or saprolite under Garry oak tree replicate 2 | place: USA:California | collected 2016-06-15
CGGAAAATAGCGACGCGAAAATCTCGAGCGCGTTGAATTCTAACGAATAAGCGGACGAAGTCGAGAGATATTCACAACTGTCGGGCCGCTGTTATGGGAGTCCAATCTAGGGTAGGAGTAAATGGATTTGACGGCGAGGCGCGACGCGCCGGTCTGCTGCGGATTCGCCGCGGCGAGACTTGCACACTGGGTCGCCACGTTGTGAATAGTGAAGACGTCGCTGTCCGGACGCCAGTTGTAACGCAAGCAGAACTTAGCGCTCACGGCCAGTGTGGCTGAGCGTCGCGAGAAGGAATAGTCTCCCCCTTCACATGTTCACGCGTAATCCATTTCACGTGCCTCCCCTCCAAATCCGACATGGATTCACTTGGATTCACTTGGCCCGCGCCTTATTCTCTCATTTGGAGTATGATTCCGCCCCGGCCAGCATCCAAACCGGACCAAGGAATCGCTGGAGGAGGTGGCTCATGGTCCTCGCCAAGCCAGTCAACGAAGGGGGCAGAATTGCCGCTTTGGAGAAATACGCCATCCTCGATACCGACCCCGAACAATCTTTTGACGACTTCACCTTGCTAGCCTCGTTTGTTTGCAGAACGCCTATCGCGCTGATTTCTCTTGTCGATGAAGACCGCCAATGGTTCAAATCACGAGTGGGTATTGATGCTTCAGAAACATCACGCGACATCGCTTTTTGCTCTACTGCGATTTTGCAATCCGATCTCTTCGTCGTCCCCGATGCGCTCTTGGATGAGCGCTTTCGCGACAATCCCCTGGTCGCTTCCGACCCGTATATCCGCTTCTACGCCGGCGCTCCCCTTATCAACGAAGACGGCTACGCCCTGGGCACGCTCTGCGTCGTCGACCGGTCGCCGCGCGAACTGGCGCCGGAGCAAAGGGAGGCCCTGAAAGCGTTAAGCCGCCTGGTTATTGCTCAGCTCGAATTCCGTCGCAATTTGCTTCTGTTGAAAGAAGCTCTTACCGACCGCACCAAGGAAGAACACGAACGCCAGCGCGAACTGGTCCACGTCCAAGAAAGCCTGATGCGCGTGATGGGACTGCGCCAACGGTGAGTCTTGAGACTTCTGCTGGGTGGCATAGTATTACTCCCCATGTGACCAAGGGAGGGAAGGTTGGCCCGGGAGCTGAGACGGCAACGGCTTCTTGGCCGCGCGCGGCATTTGGAGTTTTGACAGCTGCCAAAGACGAGTCAATCGCGGTTGCGCCATGGCGGTCAGGACGAGCGTCCGGCTCGACAAATGTAAAGAGTCTCTTTATCTGCACGTCGCCTTGTATCGCAGGGGTGTTATCCTCTCTTCTCGTGCGGCCATGAAAAAGAAGCGAACGCCGAAAATACTCACTAGTTGCGCATTCGTTCTAGTTCCATCCTTGATCGTCACCACTGCCGGATTGATGGCGAGCGCGGAAAACGCGCCGGCACAAAGCGTTGTATCCGGCCAGGAGCAGCAAGACTGGCCGGACTACGGCGGCGCGCCCGAGAACAATCATTATTCCAAGCTAGCGCAAATCAATCGCAGCAACGTCAAGCGCCTGGCCGTCGCCTGGAGCTTTGACACACAGGAGCAAGGTGGTCTTCAGACAAGCCCCATCATCGTCGAGAGCGTACTCTACGGAATCACGCCGACACAAAGGATTTTCGCGTTGGATGCCGCGACAGGCAAGCCGTTGTGGAAGTTCGACTCCGGAATGCGTGGAACGCAACCGGACCGCGGGCTCGCTTACTGGGCCGACGGCAAGGACAAGCGCATCCTGGTTGGAGTAATGAACTTTGTGTACGCGCTAGACGCCACGACCGGCAGTCCGATTGCGTCCTTTGGAGACGACGGCCGAATCGACCTGCGTGAAAATCTTGGCCGGGAGCCTGCCAGCTCTGTGTCTGTAGATCTGACCAGTCCAGCCGTCGTTTACAAAGACCTGCTGATTGTCGGCGGCCGCAACCCCGAGACTCTCCCCGCGCCTCCCGGCGACATTCGAGCCTACGACGCTCGAACCGGAAAGCTGCGCTGGTCGTTTCACACCATTCCACGTCCCGGTGAATTTGGCCATGACACTTGGCCGAAGGATGCCTGGAAGACCAGCGGCGCGGCGAACAATTGGGCCGGGATGGCGCTCGATCCCCAGCGCGGGATTGTCTATGTTCCGACGGGCTCCGCCGCATTTGATTTCTACGGTGCCGATCGCAGCGGTGACAATCTCTTCGCCAATTGTCTGATTGCCCTGAATGCGCAGACGGGCGAGAGAGTCTGGCATTTTCAGGGAGTCCGCCACGATATTTGGGATCGCGACTTTCCTTCATCGCCCGCCCTCCTCGCCGTGAAGCGCGACGGAAAAGAAATTGATGCTGTAGCGCAAACAACAAAACAAGGCTTCGTCTATCTCTTCGACCGCACCAATGGAAGGCCTCTTTTCCCCATTGAGTCCCGAAAATATCCTCCGAGCACTGTGCCCGGCGAAGTTGCCGCCCTCGAGCAGCCGCTTCCCACTCGCCCCGCGCCCTTTGCGCGGCAGCTTCTCACCGAGGATCTTCTGACCGTGCGCACGGCGAAAGCACATCAATGGGCAGTGGAAAAATTCAAACAATTCCGGAGTGAAGGGCAGTTCATTCCTCTCAGCGTCGGGAAGGATACTGTAATTTTTCCTGGCTTCGACGGTGGCGCCGAGTGGGGCGGCCCCGCCGTGGACGCTGAGACCGGAATCATGTACATCAATTCGAATGAGATGCCATGGACCGGCGCTCTCGCCCCCAACACCGCCGAAAATAGCCCACGCGCCATTTATATGAGCCAGTGCAGCATCTGCCACGGAGAAAAGTTGACGGGTTCCCCTCCCGCGATGCCTTCCCTGATAGGAGTGGGCAATCGGCTGACTCCCGCGCAGATTGCAACGGCCATCAAGAACGGAAATGGACGAATGCCGGGCTTTCCAAATCTAACCGAGGATCAAAACGCCGCGCTGGTCGGCTTTTTGCTGAGCGGTGAAAGTAAAGAGCTCGCAAGCTCCGCACCACCTCCGGCATCCATGCCGTATCGCTTCACCGGCTACCACAAGTTTCTCGACCCGGAAGGATATCCCGCCGTCGCTACTCCGTGGGGCACTTTAAACGCCATCAATCTGAACACCGGTGAATATGTGTGGAAGATCTCGCTGGGTGAATACCCAGAACTTGCCGCGAGGGGCCAAAGGAACACCGGTACTGAGAACTACGGTGGTCCGATCGTCACCGCAGGCGGCCTGGTGTTCATCGGGGCAACCAACTTCGACAAAAAATTCCGCGCCTTCGATAAATCTAACGGTGAGCTGCTCTGGGAGGCGATTCTGCCCTTCTCCGGCAATGCCACCCCGGCCACTTACGAAGTCCACGGCCGCCAATTCGTCGTCATCGCCGCGGGAGGCGGCAAGGACCCGAAATCATCGTCCGGTGGCGTCTACGTCGCCTTTGCTCTGCCTCAGGAATCACCGAGCACAACTTCCGGCCCACCGAAGCACTAGTTCAGGACGACAACTCTCGGTGGACTTTTCCGTTCCTCTTCATCGCTAACAAGCCGCTTGCGCTTCCAGCGCCCCTCGACTGCCCGATTAGTGGCCTACCTTGTTTTCCAGCAGCGCGCTTAGGAGACTAGCGAGCCTTGACTCCTGACGCAGAACTGTCTCCGGATGTGCCGCACCGCCATCCCTTGCGGTCAGCTGCGCGAGCTGTGCCGCCAAATGGCGCACTGCCACATCGTTTGGCACATAGGTTCGATCCGTGGGTGTAATCGCCTCCCAGCCCGATTCTGTGCGGCGCAGCTCCCAGCGAACTTTTTCACGTCGCCGCTTATAGTCCGTTTCTCCACCCGCGATAGTCGCTCGAGAATCTATCTGCAGACGGGCCCATCCGTGGTCCCCTTTGATTTCCAGACGCTCCACCTGGAGCCGCTCAAAGATGATCACCGGCAACACCAGTTTTGTGGGGTCATTTGTGCGCAAGACACTTCCCGAGGCGTTGCTCAATTCAGAGATGCCTTCAATAACTTGGCTAATCGTTGGTTTCTTGTTCTCCGGGGTGATGATTATGCTCTGCGGAACCTCAAAAGGAGCGGCTGCAACTGCCGGCGCCGGCAAACCCGGTGAACCAGGGACTACCTTTGTCCGCTCCGAAGCCGTCTTCGGTGGCCGATGAGAGGCGGAGGCCGCCACAGGAAATCGCTCCTCGATCACCGGCGCAGTGACGTGCTGCCTTGCAGAATCTGTAGCTACGGAGGAAGCCGGAGCCTTGGCGGCGGTCAGAGTCCCGGTGTTTTCAACTTTGTACCGGTAGAAGTGCGGTCTTCCGCGCGACTTCCAGTAAGTTCCCTCGTAATCCTGGGCCTCCAGGCCCGTACTCACTAGGCTGTAAAAGCTATGCTCCCGCGGGTCCAGGATAATGCCCACATGGCCTGGCCATGCAATCAAATCTCCCGGCTGCGGGTATCTCACACGCTCAAAATTCTCGTTCCCGGCATACAGTTCGAACGAGCTCGCATACGGGTACTCAAAACCCGCGTTGAAATACATCTGATGAACCAGGTGAGAACAGTCTTGCACACCGCGCCTCGGTTGGTCCTGATCCTGCACGGCATCCACGATCGCCCGCCCTCCCTCCGCACTCAGCAATCGGGGACTCGACCCCGATCCCTGTGATGCAGATGTAGCCTGAGCCTTTGCGAGCGAGCCGGCGGCCATACAACTGCCTGCCAGGTATGCCGCGAGCGCAACACTGCGCGCAACTCTCCAGCGGAACTCCGTCTTCGCGTTATCCATTGCTCCTTCATCTTTGGCAGGTGCCCGGAGATAGTTTCCCCTTCTCTTAGGATCCATTTAGGACTGGGGGTTGCAATGGAACTTGCCCTGGGCGTAATTGGCCAAATGGCCAGTCGCAGCCAGCTGTGGAAAGCCGCTGTCCTTCGCAGGCTGAACTCCAGAAGAGGGCTGGAGAGGCTCCGAAGTACTTCTTAGTTGACCGTTACTTGGACCGTTATAGAGTGGCTGAGGTTGCCCGAAGTTCCCGTGATCGTAAGCGTGTAAGTTCCCGCCGGAGTACCTGGAGGCGCTACGGTGAGTGAAGCCGTTTGGGTCACGCCCGCATAGGACGCGGAGATGGTGACCGGTGTGGACGTGGTCACCGCGCTGGTCGTCACCGTGAATGTCGCGCTGCTGGCTCCCGCAGCAACCGTCACGCTCGCCGGGACCGTTGCCGTGGACGTGCTGCTGCTGGTGAGAGTGACGGCTGCGCCGCCAGTGGGTGCTGGCCCGCTCAGCGTCACTGTGCCTGTTGAAGGTGACCCGCCATTGACTGTGGTTGGGTTGAGCGCCACCGATGAGAGCGTTGGGCTAATCGGCGGCGGCGGCGTACCGTAGCCGCCACAAGAGTACGTGCAAAGCGAGACGGCGAGGAGTCCTGCTGTCGCGGCAAGGCCAGGCCGCCGAGGGCGAGATGCTCGACCGAAGGTCCACAACATCGCCGGCACGGCGAGCCAGGCGAAGCACGCCACCAGCGCCCACCATGGCTGCATCGGAGGCGCATATCGTGGCAAGACCAATGGCGGCACCAGGACTCGTGCCATCGTCGTCAAAGTCACCGTCGCCGTCGCCATGGTCGACCCATTAAGCGTCACAGACGACGGCGAAACCGTGCACGTGGCTGCCGCCGGTGCACCCGTGCAGCTCCACGTTACAGTCTGAGTGGAACCGTGCAGCGGTGTAGCGGAGACGGTGAAGTTTGCCTGCTGTCCCGCAGTAATTATCGCGCTGGGTGGTGCCGCAGAAACGCTGAAATCCGGCAAACAACTCGCCCCAGTCACTGACGCGAGAGTCGCACAAAGATCCAGCCGCCCGTGGCCCATGCCGGCGTCCGCAAGCGGGACTGCATGGGATACTGCCATAGCGCCACTGGACTGGTTAATGGCGGCATTTACGTTGTGCAGCAACGCCGCCCCACCTGATACGAACGGTGCGCTGAACGACGTCCCCCATCCCGCCGCATACGTGTTGTACGGGTAGGTACTCACAATCGCTTCGCCAGGAGCCGCCACCCATACGATCGTGATCCCAAAGTTCGAGAACGACGAGCGCGCGTCCTGATTGGTCGTTGACGCCACGCCCATCACATCGGTTTGCAACGCCGCGGGATATACAATTTCCGCCGTCCCGTCGTTTCCCGCCGACGCCGCGCTGATAAGGCCCTGCTGGTTGGCGTAGTCGAGGGCTTTCTGCAGTTCCGCCGACGCCGTCGTGATGTCGAAGCTCATGTTGATCACGTTGGCGCGGTTCTGTACGGCGTAATAGATCGCGCGCAGAATGTCGGAGAGCGAAGCTGTCCCATCCGAATGGAACGCCTTCAAGGGCAAGAGCTGCGCGGTCGGAGCCACCAGGTGGATGATGCCCATCACCATCGTCCCGTGTCCAAATGCCGCATACGGGCTTCCATCGAGCACTGCCGCCGTGGACTGGTCCAGCACTGCCGCCGTAGACTGATTCACCTTAGCTGGCGAGCAAGTCGGGCAAGGGGGAGGCGGACATGAAGCGAATGGACACGGCGAAGTATCGTTCAGCTCGGAACCACCTGACTGGTTCCGCGTGAAGTCGTAACCTGGTAGCAGAACCCCTTGCAGCGCCGGATGGGTGGGGTCCACTCCCGTGTCAATGTCCGCGACAATCCCCGTCCCCAACACATTGAACGTCTTTTGCGTATCCTGGACCCCCACAATCGACGCCGCAGGTTGATTGACGTAGCCATCCCATGCACTCGTCGTGGAACCTGCAGGGTATGGCACCAAGGTTCTGTTCGACATCACTGTGGCTGGAATCGGCGTGGGAAGAATGTTCAGGCCGCCTACCAAACTAAGCAGCTGTTCCAACTCGGCATCGATAATCCCCAGCGGATTGCCGAGGAGATTTATCAGTCCGCTTACGTCGAGTGGACTTGTGATTAGGTAGACCGCCCCTTGAGGATCACCCAACCCGCCGACAACCGTGCAGATTGGGGCTAGTAACAGAGGATTGCATGCCGTATTAAGCGCCTGCAGGCTAAGGCTCGTGCGCAGGATGATGCGGTTATCCGCCCGTGCGGGCGTGGCCCATAGCAGCGCCACTAGTGCGCCAGCAAGGCACATTCTACGCTTCATGGCTTGGCGTTCCTTTCCAATCCGCACCTACGCCTCAGCGCCGCGCATTGCCTCGCGCGCTCTGTCTCCTGCGGCGGCTGGCCCTTTGCGTTCCGGAGGGAATCCCTCATACATCTGGACATCTTCCCACTCCCAAGCCCCAGCCCTTAGATCCGAACAGAGCGGATCCAGCATTTCGCGGAAAGACCGGCGCCAGCCCTGCCTCTGAGGGAGGCGCGCCCAACCAATAGCCAGTCGTCCGGCCTTTCCGACCTAAATGGGGGGAGAACGGAAGAAAAAAATAGAGGGGAAATACTGCAAAGTTCCCTCGGGTAAATACCTTATTTCAAGCCTCTTATTATTAGTCATCGCCAAGCAACGAATCCCTGCGATTTCCTAGGCAAGGGTACCCTGCCGCCGCATCTTCGACCGGCAACACTCCATCGCTGATCGCCATCTCGAGCGGCTAGATGCTGCCGATGGCCCGCTTGAGCACTTCTCGCGATATATTGGCTCCGCTTACCACTAGCACCACGTGATCGCCCCAGCGCACGCTGGATTGCGCTAGCGCCGCCGTGCTCGCCGCCCCAGCCGGCTCCGCCAACACGTGTTCTTCCAGAAGTAGCGTCTCAATCGCGCGTAGCAATTGCTCTTCACTCACCAGGACCACGTCGTGGACGAGGTTCTTTACGTCGCGCACGTTCTCCGCCGCCGGCGTTCGCGTCGCCAGCCCGTCGGCAATCGTGTCGCACGTCTCGGTGCCCACGACTTTGCCTTCCCTCCAGGACAGGTAGTACGCCGGAGCGCGCTCCGACTGCACGCCGAAGGATCTTCACTTGCGGCGCGATCTGCTTCGCCGCCGCCGCGATCCCGCGAATCAGCGCCGTATCCCCCATCGGCACAACGACCGCACTGGTCTCGGGAAGCTGCTCCAGGATTTCGCAGCCAATCGTTGCGGGACCGGCAGGCAAATCCGCGTCGGTCGCGTCGTTCAGAAAATGCACCCCCGACTGCTTGGCATACTCCGCCGCCAGCGCGAACGCCGACGCCAGATCGCTCCCTCCGCTTTCCACAATCGCTGCCCCCAGCGCTGAAATGCGTCCACCCTTGACCGGATTGCAGTTCGCCGGCAAGAAAATCCTAGCCTTGATACCAAACTGTTTGGCCGCATAAGCCACCGCCGCTCCGTGGTTCCCGGTGCTGCAAGCCGCAACTTCCTGTATCGGCCCGCCATGCAATCTCTGCGCCAGTGCCCAAAACGCGCCCCGCACTTTGAACGATCCCGTCGGCAGCTCCGTTTCCAATTTCAAATAAACGCTTCTGCCCGTAGTTTGACTGAGGAATGGCGCAGCAATCAGCCGCGTCGGCGCGAAATACTTTGCCAGAAATCTTTGCGCCTCACGAATCGTAAAAATGTTCGGAATAATTTGCAGACTCGCCTGACCTGTCGAGGAGTTCATCCAGCCACCGCTGATGCCGCCGTCTCTTGCTTCCTCGCCTCTTGCCACGATTCCATGTAAGGTTTCTGGTCCTTCATAATACTGTGGAATTGCGCGTGGGATGATCGGCTTCGCAGCGTTGACTTCGTCGCCTGCGCAACCTAATATGCCCACAATGGCAGGTTCCCTCCGGCCGGCCCGTGACCGGTAACGCCAAGCAGTTGATTGCCATCCGCATTGCTCCGCGGCTTCTCGCCCAGCTCCGCCGGCTGGCTGCTAAACAGTCGAAGCCCTATCAAACATTCATCCACGAACTCCTGGAACGCGCCGCCAACAAAAAGGTGGCCTGATTTTCTCCTGTCCGGAAAGAAAGTTTTCGATTCCCTCCCGTAGAAGCGCCTTGCGAAAACCAGGATCGCGTCTTACGCGCGCACGGATTGTTTCCTTGAAATCTCGTGTCAAAGCCACTGCAGTCACCTTTCTGTCCCTTTTCGCTGCTGGCAGTCTTGCGTGAGCCGCACCGCCCGCCATTTTTCAAGGCTGCGACTTTTGGCTTCTGTTCGCTTCTCTGCGCCTCTGCGTTATCTCTGCTCGGCCCATTCGCAGCACCTTTAAGGGTGCTATCATCGCCACACGAGGTGAGTATGTTCGACATTAAGAAAGACATTCAGGCGATGACCACATTCCGGCGCAATCCGGGAGAATTCATGAAACGTCTCAAGAAAACCAAGAGGCCGCTGATTCTTACCGTTAACGGCAAAGCGGAAGCGGTCGTGCAGGATGCTGAAGCCTATCAGCGCCTCCTCGACATCGCGGCACAAGCCGACGCCGTTGAGGGAATCCGGCAAGGGCTTGAGGACGTAAAAAAGGGCCGCGTGCGTCCGGCGCGCGAAGCTCTTGAAATGTTCCGCCGCATCCATGAAATACCTCGTTAGGCTGACCAGCCGCGCCTTGCGGGGCATGGAGGCAATCTACGACTATGTCGAAGGAGATGCTTCGCAGCATGCGTTCGCTTGGTTCAATCGTCTCGCCAAAACAATTTATAGTTTGGAGCGATTTCCCAGTCGTGGCCTGGTCATCCCTGAAAATAAGAAGCTTCGTCACCTGCTTTTTGGGAAGAAGCCGCACATCTGCAGAATTATTTATGCCGTGAATAAACGCCATCATGTTGTGAACGTGCTCCACATTCGGCACGGCGTCAGGGCCGCACTTTCGGCAAAGTGAGAAGGCGCCCAGGACCGTTCTCCACCCTCCGCGTCACGGAAGCACACATTCCCATCCGAGAACTCGTCTAAGCCAGACAGTTCAGTGGCTCGCGGCAGCGGCAATTTCCGTCTTTCTGGATTGTTTCCAAAGCTGAATGTATGGCTCCAGATCCTTCATCATTTTTTGGAATTGCGGGATGTCAAGCGATTGCGCGCCGTCGCTGATGGCCTTCTCCGGCGCGGGATGCACTTCCACGATCAATCCGTCTGCGCCGATCGCCACGCCCGCGCGTGAAAGCGCCGGCACGAGGCTCCGCTTTCCCGTGGCATGGCTTGGATCCAGAATCACCGGCAGGTGCGTCAATTCATTCAGCGCGGGGATCGCCGCTATGTCGCAAGTATTTCGCGTCACCGTTTCAAACGTGCGAATTCCGCGTTCGCACAAGATCACTTCGGGATTTCCGTGTGCCGTGATATATTCTGCGGACATCAGCAATTCTTTCACGGTGCTGCTCAACCCGCGCTTCAGCAGCACCGGACGCCCGCATTTCCCTAGCGCCTTCAGCAGCATGAAGTTCTGCATGTTCCGCGCGCCCACCTGCATCACATCGGCGTATTTCGCCACTAGGTCCACATCACGATCGCTCATCACTTCCGTAATGATCGCCAGCCCCGTCGCCTTCTTGGCCTTCTGCAGCAATTTCAATCCTTCTTCTTCCATCCCCTGAAAATCGTACGGTGAAGTCCGCGGCTTGAACGCGCCGCCGCGCAGCATTTTCGCGCCTGCTTTCGCCACGCCTTCCGCCGCCTGCATGATCTGTTTTTCCGATTCCACCGAGCACGGCCCGGCCATCACCACGAATTCGGCGCCGCCGATTTCCGTTCCGTTTAGTTTTATTTTTGTTTTTCCCGCGCGGAATTCCTTGCTCACAAATTTGTACGGCGCCGAAATCCGCACCACCTTCTCCACTTGCGGCATGGCTTCGACGGATTCGAAACACGCCGTCACATCCCCCACACCAACGACGCCGATCACCACGCGCTCTTCCCCTTCGATGGAGTGCACCTTGTACCCGAAGTGCTCCACCTGTTTGCGCACTTCATCGATCTCATCGCGTGTCGCGTGCAGCCTCATGGAAATAATCATGGCTCGATCCTCTCAAGTTCCATTTTACTTCTGTAAAATTTATTCCCTGAAAACACTTTCACAAAATAAAAAACCCACTCGCTGCGAGTGGGACGGATCTTTTTTTCTGATGAATCCGCTTACAGAAACGCCTCTCGCCACCTAGTTGGGTGGACCGCTAAATCGAAACCAATACGAGTGGGCGACGCAAGTCATGGGAATAGTGTATTTCGTCTCTTTCCCGTACACAACAAATTCTTTCGGCAAACAGCGCCGCCGCTAAATTCCATGCGAACCTCAGAAAAACAGAACCGCAATGCGATAGCGCGCGAATCCCGCCGCGCCATTCGCGCGGCACGCCCCCACCGCCGCTTTGCCATAAGGCCCGTTCCGAATCTTTCGCTCGATATCTTCCGGCAATTTGTTCAGGTCAGTCGCCTCAAATCGGATCATCGATTTTGCTGAAGTGCCCGCGAATCCCGCATCCGTCTCGCATGTTTTCCGCGCGCCGGCCGTCGCGTTGGCCGGCCGGAACCCGTGCGCGGCGAGCAATGAAACCACTTTCTGTTCCTGCTGTTCGACACTTAAATCCGGGACAAACTGTGAAAAATCCTGGACGGCAAAGAGGCCCCCCGGCCCGCGCACGGCGGCGATTCCAACGGAGGTGACCCGCGGGTCCAGGATGTTCTTGCGGTGGCCGGGCGAATCCATCCAACCGGCATGAATGATCGGGGGGTTCGGGCCGATGGCGATGTTCTCCGCGATGGCACCGAACCGCGCGCCGGCTTCGGCAAGGCGGCCTTCCAGGTTGGACTCGCTGGGGAGCTGGTGCTCGAGCCGATTCAGATTGGCCATGCGGAGAGCATGCTGGCGGGCGGCTTTGAAGAGGGCGTTATCCCACTGGAGTGCGGAAAGGCCCTGGGCGGTGCGCTCGCGGTTGAGGGCTTCGAAGAGCTGACGTTCCGAGTCGTTCCTTTGTAATTGCGCGTGCGCGCGCGTAGAAAAGAAGAAAAGAAATGCGGTGGCCAAAAGAAATTTGGAATTTCTCATGCAGGTGAAGATCAGCCGCGGACGCGGACGGCGCTGAAGCCGAGAACCACGTGGCCGCCGGGAGTGGGACGGCCGAAGCTCAGCATGGGGCTGAAGCGGGAGAAGAGCAGCATCTGGTCAAGCTGGCGCCGGAGTTCCAGGCTGGTTGGGCCGGAGATAATTTGATAATCGATCATATGACCCTGGGCATCGACAGTGACGTCCAGCAGGAGGCCGTGAGGCAGAGAAAGTTCGAGGTCGTTCTGCTCCGGCGCCCAGGCTTGGGGATAGTCCGAGAGAGAAAGCAGCTTGGCGGGGCGCATCAGATTGAGAGCCACGTCGTTCTGGACGGCGCGCACGGTAGTGCCCGGCACGATCATCTGGAGCACCAGCACGAAAACGAGGATGGCGGAGAAGAATCCGCCGGTGGCCGGAAGGGTCAGGGGGCGGAAAACGTTGTCGAGCAAAATTTCGGCGCGATCCTTGATGACGCGCATGCGGCTGGGCCAATCCTGCGAATGCTGCGCCTGGGCGGCAGCGACCTTGATGCGCACGGCCAGATCGGCAGGCGGAACGTTTTTGGGGACACGCGAAAGCATGACGGCCAGCTTGCGGAAGCGTTCCAGCTCTTCGCGGCAAGCGCTGCAACCCTCCAGGTGCTGCCGAATCTGGACGCGCTCTTCCACGCGCGCTCCGCCGGTTATAGCATCATCGAGATAACCCGCCAGTTTGGTTCGTACCGTGTTGCACTTCATTGGACACCCTTGCCCGCGGAACTTGCCCGCGGGGACGTACCTTGCGAAGAAACTGTGACTCGCCTTGCGGCGGAAAATGCATCACCGAATGGCGAAGGCTGAGCCTCGGAAACGTTGCCATGCGAAGACGTTTGCGCGTGATTGCCGTGAATCTGGTGTGCGCCCAAAAGCGGCTCAAGAATTTCCTTCAGCGCGCGGCGCCCGCGAAGGATGCGGGACTTCACCGTGCCGACGCTGCATTCCAGAACTTCCGAGACTTCCTCGTAACTCAAGCCTTCGAGATCGCGCAAGATCACGGCGCTGCGAAAGACATCGGGAACTTGCTGCAAAGCGGCTTGGACGACGACTCGAATTTCCAGGGACGCGAGCTGCTCGAACGGCGTGGCGCCGAGATCCTCGATCTCGATGCGGGCTTGACCTTCCTGCGGCTCGGCATCGATAGAAACATTCTTCTGCACGTGGCGTTTGAACCATCGTTTGTGATTCAGCGCTTCGCGGATGGCGATGCGGTAGAGCCACGTTTTCAAAGAGCTGCCCTGGCGGAAATTGCGGATTCCACGGAAGGCCTTCAAGAAAACTTCCTGGGAGCCGTCGGCGGCGTCCGAAGTGTCGCCGAGCATGCCGAGGATAAGATTATAGACCGGTGCATGATAGTGAGTGACGAGCCAGTCGAAGGCCGTCTCCGAGCCCGCTTGCAGCTCGTGGACGAGATCGGCTTCATCGCGGCCCCAAGAAAGGGCACTAGCCCAATCGGACACTGCCGGCCTTTCCGGCCCGACGCTGGAGGGCGAGCCACCCTGCTGATCGGTCCAACATTAGAACGTTGGGCCTAGGCACGACTTGCAACTCCGATCGAATCGGAGTCTGTGACCGGGAGCGGTGTGGAACAGTTCCCGATGTCCGCTCTCGTAGTGTTAGACACCGGGGGGAGCGGACTTGTTTCCCCGGATCGTGAAGAATTCTCGTGTCGTTGCCAATTGTGGCACCAAGGGCGTTCGGCTGCAATGGGACGAGAGGATCGTTTGAAGGTTTGAAGGATGAACGTTTGAACGTTGGGAGTACACCTCTTCCAGAATGGGAATTTTGGGTACACACCCGGCAGCTATCCTAAGAGTGGCAAACAAAGGAGATAGGTCGGGGCAACGTATCGGTTATGGAGGTGCGACCAGGAAGAAGCCTAGCACCCCCACCCCGCCTGTTTTTTGTAAGTGTTGTATCTAAAGGGCTTAGCAGTAGCGTAACCCTTTTGTTTACAACACTTGCGGGGAGATCCATAACTGTTGCAGCTAAAAGACTTAAAGCAATAGTGGGCAGTAACCTCGGCAGGGTCGGGGCAGGTCGACGGATGGTGGTCAGTCGGGAGAAAGACGGGGAACACAGATTGGAGAGAATTGAGACCTTTCCGACCCGGTCGGAATCTTCGATCGAGGCTCAGGGTAAACGGCCGAGGACGGCAAACGAGACACGAAGGAAGATAGCATGCCAGTATCAACTTGTTAAGTGAAAACCATTGAATAGTCGAAATTGAGGGTTGAACGGTCGTGAGGGCGGGTTGAACGGTTGACGCCGGGAATGTCGAAGCGGATAACAGGGCACCTCGAGGGGAGGTTAACAGTCGACAGTTAAAAGTTGAAAGTGGCGGGAGAAGGAAGGAACCTCTCCGACAAGATCGGAGTCTCCGATTCCAAGGTTCGCGGAATCTCCGACCGCACGCACCTTTTGTGGATGCGGGGAATTAAGGTGGAAGCGCCGGTTGACACCTGCAGGCTGGCTCCCAAGACTTTGAACTTGATGTGGACCAAAGGAGGCGCGCCGATGGCACTGGATTGGTCACAATGTGCGGCGGTGGAAAGCGTGCCGGGAAAAGTCAGCGGCGCGTGGGTTTTCCGCGGAACGCGCCTGCCCGTTGCCACCGTGTTTGCGAACCTCGAAGATGGCATGAGCATTGAGGAGATTATGGAACAGTTCGACGTGACGAGAGAACAGGTGACGGCGGTATTGGATTTTGCAGCTCGGAGTCTTGAAGCTCCCGTCCGGCGCTGATGCTCGTTCTGTTCGACCACGGAACGCCCGCCCGCCACCTGTCCAGCGCGCCACGAGAGAAAGAAAGAGCAGGGAGATTCCTCCCTGCGCAGGCCGACCCTTTCACAGGAGTGAAAGGGGAAGAAAAAGTCGGCCTGCTCCGTTCGGAATGACGGAGGGCGTGAGGGCGAACAGAACGTGGGTTAGGGCTTGGGTGGTTCCTTCGCTGGGGTTTCGGCAGGGGCGGGGGTCCTGTTATAGATGATCTTCTTCGTACCGCCGTCGCACGTCCCCACGAGTTTGCCTTCCGCGTCCTTGTCCTTCGCGACGATTTCCAGCGTATAGCCCTTCACGCCTTTTGCGGCCAGCTTCTTGGTGATTTCATCCTTCAGCTCTTCACAAGGCTTGGGTGTTTGTGCGTGAGCGGGTACCGAAACAAATAATAGAACGCCAATTGCCACCAGCAGTTTCATTGTGTGACCTCAGTGGTTGGGATGCCGGATCACAAAGGAGCATAGCATCGATTCAGCGCGTCCAGCCGCCCACCGCGCAGCTCCTTCGCCCTAAACGATACGGGATCACAAGGAACGGCCGGACCCAATCTGGCTCCGTGAGAACCTGCGCTCCGCCGAGGAAAAAACCAACAAGAGGCACCAGAAGGATGCTTAGGCAAGGCACACTTGCAAGTGTCAATGTCCCAAATGTTTCCGGGAATGTAGTCTTCGCAACTCCGAATTTCGGCTGAGTGCCGGACGACACAGTCTGGTTCAACAATCTAGCATCGACGCCGATCCAGATTGCGAACCCTGTTTCGCGCGCGGTCGTCACATCAGCTCAGGGACCTCCACCCCAACCACCGGTCACCGACAAAAGCACTAATAAGGAGCCGGGAACAGGCGCCGAACATCCAAAGAAAAATACATAAGACCCCGTAATCGCCGGCAACTGGAAAATGTACAAAACGCTCGCGCATCCTCCCACGAAGCCCGCTGACCTCCGCACCGGACTCCCGCAAAGATCCGAGAGGGCCATCTTACCCCAGTCATCAGCCCCGACAACTGAATACGGCAAGCAGAGGCAGAAACAATAAAGTCAAAGGCGCACAGCCTGAAGGCTGTGCCACTGGTGCGGCGATGAGGCGACGGAGGCTCGGGAGGGAGGCGTGGTGCGGTAGTGGAGGTGGACGACGCCGTCGGGGAAGGCTTTGGTGGCGAGGAGCTTGAGACGAATGGAGCGATGGCGAGGTTGAGTCTGGGGGATGCCTTCGCCGATGGAGGATGGGGATGACGTTGATGTGGAACTCGTCGATTTCGCCTTGGTTCAAAAAGGAGGCGATGATTTCGCCGCCGCCCATCATCCAGATATGTTTTGCCGGGCTGGGCGCGGGCGCTGGGCAAATGTTTTGACGGGCTCGTTTACGAATTCGAAGGTCAGCACGGTTGACTCTTGCGGGCCGCGGCAGAAGACGTAGTTCTTGATTTGCGGGCCGAAGCCAGCGGCCTTCATGCCGGCCTCCATTCCCATCTCGAGGCCCTTGGCGTAGGTCTTGCGTCCCCAGAGGATGGTGTCGATGGATTTGAAGAAGGCGGGCATGCCGTAGTTGCCCTTGGGGCGGGGACGGTCGAGCCAGGCGACGTCGCCATCGGGGCGGGCGATGTAGCCGTCGGCGCTAGTGGCGATGTGGACGATGATTTTTCTGGGAGTTTTCATGGGGCTTCGCCTCGATGAGTTTTGGGAAATGATAACGCTGCGGGGAGTGAGCGTGATGTGAAAGTTGAGGGAAGAGACATGACCAAAAACCGCACAGCCAAGAATGGCTGTGCCACACGAGGCCGCCTCGCCTGGCCAATCTAACGGATGGTGAGCGAATCACTTTTTGGTGAGGAGGGTGCTGATGTAGAGGGTGACGGCGCGTTTATCCTCGTCGGGAGAATCCTTGAGGCGCCCGGAAACGATGCGCGCGAGTTCCTTGGCGGATAGTTCGCGCTGGCTAAGGGGAAGGCCGGTCTTAAGAGGCTTATCTCCGCGCTCGTCATGGCACTTGGCACAGCGCTCGACGAATAGCGTCTTTCCCGCCGCGAGTAAACGGTCCCGGTCTTCGCCGGTGATAGCCGTTTTTACTTGCGAACCTGATGGTGCAGCTCCTTGGGCGAAGAGCAACTTCGCCACCGACAAGGAGAGGAGCAAGAGAGCCGCGCCGAGTGTGAGCCGCTTGGTCATGGCAGGCACCTCCTGAACGTTGAAATGATTATAGTCCCGTGGCGGCCAAGGCAGAAAAATGCTTTACGCAGAGTTCACGGAGGGCACCCCGACGCGGTCGGGGGCGGGCGCCGGACACAGAGCGGAGAGAAACGGCGGAAGCAATCCGGGCAAGGACCGCACAGCCAGGAGTGGCTGTCCCACGCACTGAATCGGCGAACAGGACTTCGGCAGAAATGGTAGAACGGTCTTCGTTATACGAACTCGCAAGTGCGACAAAAAGTGTCTGTTGACGTAAACTTTGCAAGAACTAGTACCGTTAGATCAACGGATAGCAAATTGGAACGGCCGGGCTAAGTTGCAATAGCTCAGGCTCTTAGCGGCAGAGGGCTAAAGTGGCAGCGTAGTTGCCCTGCTTTGAAGGCGGGGCCACTTTGCGGGGCTCCAGGCAGTTAGCCAAGTGGCTAACCACCTTCAAGTTAAATAATCTTTAGGAGCTGCTCGTGGGTGTGTGTCAGAAAGGGCTTTGTGAGAGAACTGCCACAATCTCAGTCGGGCGAGGTGTTATCGGAGGCTGAAGCCATTCAACGCGCGCAGAAAGGCGATTCCGCGGCGTTTGAAAGGCTGTATCGGTTGCACAGCGGCCGAGTCTTTAGTCTGTGTGCGCGAATGTTGAAAAACCCGGCGGAAGCCGAAGACTTGACCCAGGAAACTTTTCTGACGGTGTTCCGCAAGATTGGCACGTTTCGCGGCGAATCCGCGTTTTCCACGTGGCTGCATCACGTGGCTGCGAACCTCGTACTCATGCGCATCCGTAAAAAGGTTGTTGTTCAGACTTCCCTGGAGGAAATGACAGAAGGGAGAGAAGAGAATGACACTCGTCGACTGGAGTTGAGCGCTCCCGACCTGTACCTGAACGGCTTGGTCGATCGCCTCACTCTCCAGAGGGCTATCGATCAACTGCCCCCGGGATTCAAGGCGGAGGTGGTGCTCTACGACATCCAAGGGTACGAGCACCGCGAGATTGCCGATATGTTGGGGTCCTCGACGGGAAGTTCAAAGTCGCAACTGCACAAAACCCGGCGGCGGCTCCGAGAACTGCTCCGGGCAGGTCTAAACAATGACACGCTAGGAAAAAGTCAGACCGCCAAGCGCTTCCCATTCGGCGCTGCGCTGGCCCGCGGTGGAGACTATTTTTCGCCCGTCGACCGCGACAAGATTATTCCATTCAAACGGAAGAGAGACATAGTTGTCGGGAAGTCGACGAGAAAACTCGTCGACTCCGTTACAAGGGCTTAAGAAGTTGCTCATATGAACCAGCCCATTCAGAAGAAATAATTTTGACAAGGAGACAATATGTGGTTGCCCTTCTATTTGCTTTTGTCGGTCGTAGGTATCGCTGTTGCAGTCTTCGTCATCAAGCTCATTGTCAGCCTCAGGGTGGCACACAATGCGCCGGCCTGGGAGACCCTTGGTGACCAGAGGTCAGGAGCAGCTAAGACTGATCTGGGGAGAGGTGAAATGCACGTAGAGCAAGTCTTGGTGGATACTGACTCTGTCCTTGATGGGGGCGGCATAGGGCGGTCCAGTTTGGAGCGTCTAGGCGAACAGGAGCACGCTGCGGGCGAAGCGGCGCGCGCCCAAGGCGCCTAAACAGCAGCAACACCTGGCGTACACGGTCCGCGCAAAACCAGATTCGGGAGCGGGCGGAGCAAGCTCTACAGCAAACAAAGGTATCCGTGACACAGGTCTAAAGACCGCCACCACAACAAACCTGGATCAGTTTGCGTCGGAATCAGGGTCGGATTCGGATTCTAGGCCGGCGCGGGCGATGAGTCTGCGGAGGGCGTCTTCGCCGCCTGCGCCGCGCTGGGTTCCGGCGATATTACCTTCGCGATCGATCACCACATAGATGGGATAGACGTTGGCCTGGTACATGGCGGCGAGATTGGTGTCTTCCATCATGACGAGCTTGCAGTTGCGGGGGTGCTGCTCGAGATATTTTTTGACGGTCTTTTTGGATTCGCCCACGTCGATGGCGAGAAGGATCAGGCCTTTGCCGGCGAGTTGGTGACCGATCTTGTCGACGAAGGCGGCTTCGTCAGCGCAGAAGCCGCACCAGGTGGTCCAGAATTCGAGGAGCACGACCTTGCCTTTGATGGAGTCATTGGTGAATTTTTCACCGGTGGTGGTGGTGGCGTTGAAGCGTGGGGCCTGTTCTTTGTCCTTGGGGCCAGCGAGTGCGCAGAGAGCGGAGAGAATCAATGCACAGGAAAGTGTGACTCGCAACGTGAGGGTTCGCGCCATGGCCGGAGTGATGTAAACAAATGGCCTCCCGCTTGTCAATTGCTTTGTTGGTACGTTCTGCAAATCACCTTGCTCAGCAGAAACATGCTTAACACAGAGTTCACAGAGAACGCCCCGACCGGGTCGGGGCAAGTGCCGGGCACGGAGGCCAACCAAGAGTCTCGAATAGTCCCGCGGCGCAGGCCTGCAAAAACGCGCAGGGGTGGGCCGAAGCCCACCCCTGCAACGATAATCGAGCGTCAGTAATGAGGCGGCGCGCGCTGCCGGCGGAATATCGCCGACGCGAGCGGGCCGGGAGACAGCTAGGGCAGCGGAGGCGTGCAAGCGAAGTTTTGCGAAACGTTCGCCGAAGTCAGAACGTTGGTATCGGGATAGCTGTAAGCGCCGCTGATGGCCGTAGAGGGCGTCACGCCCGCGAACCACTGGAGGAGCGCCTCATTTTGAGGGTGATAAGTGAACCCGTTCAGCACGATGGGGAACACGCCGTTGGGAAGGCCCTCAATCACGTCGCCATCTTCCAGGTTGTTCTGGCAGTTGCCGTTGGGAGAGAGCCACCAGGGAGTGGCGTTGCTCCCAAAGGGATCGTTGAAGGTCTCAGACAGCTCGTGGCTGAGCGCGGTGACATCGCCGACGGTCGGATCCGAAAAGATGCCTGGGGAAATCCAGCTGGAGTAGTTGACGACGTAACGCTTCTCCATGAAGCCGTTGGTCGGGCCGCCTTGCTCGAGATCGTAGGTGTGGAGGCCGAGGATGCAGCAATTGTTGGGGTTACCGATATAGAGATACGCGTTTGGAAAGAGGAAGGTGGAAATATCGCTGGTGCGAATCTCTCCCGAGGTTTCCGCGGCGCCAACAGGCGTGGTGGTGTCCGTCCCCGAAAACGTCGGGGGGAATAAGGCGTTCACGAAGGTGTTGGCATCGATCAAGACAAAGGCACAGCACGAGCCGTCAGCGTTAAGGGCGAAGCGATACGTGCCGCGGATGAGCACCATAGTTCGCGGCGTGGCAACGCGCGGGCGCAGCAAGGTGTGCCACTCGCTGGCAGCTTTGTTGAAGAACTCTGCCCGCTGAACCGCATCAGTGTACTGCGTGGGACTCGCGCTGGAACCGTAAGATGTGTTAGAGAACACGGGCGACTTCAGGACCGGATTGACGTATTGGGTGCCGTCGGAGAAGAGACGTTTACCGCCGACAAAACGCGGAGAGCCGTCGAAGTTGCGCAGGTCAAGGCTAACAGGGACAATGGGAGCCCTGATCTCCGTGGTTTGCGCACCCCCTTCGGATTCACCGATGCTGAAAGGAGCTCGGCCAACCATGGTGTATTGCCAGGTGAACTGCGGGAAGCCATTCAAATCGAGTCCGAAGAGGTAGAAATAACTGCTCCAGTTGACAACCGAGTCGATGCCAAGAAGACTGCCGTTCGAGCGGCCTCCCAAGACACCACCGTCAGCAATCGACTTGGCGTTGTAGGTATGGGGTTTCGTGGTGAGTGTGAAGCTGACCGGGACCTGATCGGGCTCCATTGCTTGCCCATAGACTGATGCAGGCACAACGCTGAACAGAAGTGCAGCCAATACCGCAAGTCGCATGTAAACCTCCAGTGCTAATCGTTAATTTGTCCGACGGGACGATCGGAACAGTCGCGACAGACTTCCACGCCTCGAATAGGAAACGACCGCGAGTGGGTGGACTATAGAGTGAAGGTGCGGCGGGGGCAAGTAAAAATTGCGTAAAAAGGGCAGAGCCGGCAGCGAAGGGCAAGCGTGGAATTCGGAGCTGGGCTGTGCTAAAGAGAGCCGGCAAGGACAGGAGGGATCATGCGCGGAAAAATGAAATTCGGGCTCATCCTACTGTTAGCGGTGTTTGTGGTTCCCGCATCTGGCCAAGGGCAACCGGCGGACAAAACGATCACGGTGTTTGGACAAGCGATTCATTATTTTGATATGGGCTCGGGGCCGGTGGTGGTGCTGCTGCACGGATTGGGAAGCCGCAAGGAAGACTGGTTGTCGGTGCTGGAGCCGATGGCGCAGAAATACCGATTGCTGGTGCCGGACCAGATCGGGTTTGGGCGATCGGACAAGCCGCTGCTGGATTACAGCATTCAGACTTATGTGGATTTCCTGAATGAGTTTCTGCGGCAACTGAAAGTGGAGAAGGCGAACCTGGTGGGCGAATCGCTGGGCGGGTGGATCGCAGGGCTCTACGTGGCAGAGATCGGCGGCGGAGCGCACTTGATACCGGTGGAGAAGCTCGTGCTTGTAGATGCGGCAGGGCTGAAGCAGGACCAGGCGATCCCGGATTTGAATCCGAGTTCGCTGGCGGCGATGCGCGGAGTGATGGAAGCGGTCTTCTACGATACGAGCTGGTTGAATGAAGACGCGCTGCGGAAGATTTTCACGGACAAGCTGGCGGCGCACGATGGCTACACGGTGCGGAGCTTTCTGGGAAATCCCACGCGAGAGAAGGAAAGGATGGACGACCGGATGGGGAGCATCAAAGTGCCGACGCTAGTCGTGTGGGGAAAGCAGGACAAATTGTTGCCAATCGTATCCGGGGAACGCTACGCAGCGGGAATCGCCGGGGCGAAGTTGGTGAGTTTCGAAAAGTGCGGGCATGTACCGCCGATTGAAAAAACGGAAGAGTTTCTCGCGGCGGTAATGGCTTTTCTTGGCGGCGGAGCCGCGGCGACGCACTGACCGAGGTGTGGCGAAGGCCATGGAGGGTACTTGCGCTCAAGATTTTGAGAGCGCGCGATCGACGGAAAACGCGCCAGCGCCCTTGATCATGATGGCCAGGGCGATGGCGAGCGCAAGAAGGTGGTACTCAATGCCTTCGCCCTTTTGATTGCCGAACCAGTTTGCGAAAAAGCCGAAGTGCCAATGGACCATGACTACGGCCACCACCATATTGCAAGTAATGCCAAAAGCGGCAACACGACCGAGAAGGCCGAGAATCAAGCCGATGCCGCCGAGGAATTCGGCGCAGATGGCCAGAAATGCAAACGCGGCGGGGATGTGCGCCTGTTGGGTGAAGAAGGCCATGGTGCCGGAGAAGCCGTAGCCGCCAAACCAGCCGAGCGCTTTTTGCGCACCGTGCGCGAAGAACACCACGCCAAGGACTAGGCGAAGGATGGTGATGGCCAGATCGTCAGAGGTGTTGATGAGCTTGCGGAACATCGGCATGTCCTCCTTTGTTTTCGATGGAAAGACGGGACTCGAGGAAACACGGATAGTACATCGAATCCCCCGCGTTGAGGGTAAGAAAACTGTGGCCGGAGGGATGAGCGCGGGTTCGATCCGGCATTTGCCCCAATGATAAACGCTAACAGCTAGGAATTGGGCGGGCGGACCGTTGCGGCTGGTTTCGACGGCGGCGCCGGCTTCACCGTGAAATCCGCGGTGCGGATGACCGTGTAGTTGGTGTGCAAATCGATGGCGGTTACTTCAATGGTGTAGCGGCCGGGAAGGAGCGGTGCCACTGGTATGAGACGTTCGATGGTGAGCTGCTCGCCGCCTTGATGAAGACGATCGGCGGTTTCGACGGCTCGCCAGATTTCCTGTTGGTCCTTAGTGACGCGATAGGCAACGGAGACATTGGTCTTGTGCGAAGTCTCGTCTCGTTTGAGGTTGTAAAGCTGGAGAAAGACGCCCAGCTTTTCACTGCTCGAAAATTCCTGGCTGAGCCGCGGGCGGACTTTGTAAGAGTCGAGGACGAATTGCCCAGTGCCGGTCTGACTGGAGGGGACGGTTTGGATCTGATCGGCAAGGATTAAGGAACTTGCATCGAGCTTGTCGTCCTCAAAGCGCGGGACACGCAAGGCGGTATTGAACACGCCAAGGTTGCCGCTCAGCGTGTCCTTGACGACAAGGTCGAGGCGATACAGGCCGGAACGGAGCGGGATTGATTTTTGATGGATGGAAGAGAGATTCAGTGATGACTGGAAGAGCGACTCAGGAAAATCGCGCGCGATGACATCCTCGAAGGTCTGAACGACGACGCCACCGGGTGTGGTGATGCGTCCATAGAGGTTCAGGACCGCGGAATGCACGCCTTGTTTGCTCTGGAAACGGAGGTCGCGATTGGGCACCTGCACGGTTATGGGGACGAGGACCGTGTTGCTGGTCACGCGCAGAAAATCCGTCCGATAGTCCATGTGAATCTGATTGCGAACGACGCGGATGGTGACGAGTTCGGCGAGATTCTTGAAGCGTTCTGGCGGGCGCTGGACGCGGAAGTAGCGATCGAGATTTGCGAATTCATCCATGCTTGCGGGCGTACCGCCGAGAGGCCTGGGGCAAGTGGTTCCGTTGGTGTTTGTGAAGCGACCAGCCCTGGAGGATCTACCCAGGAGTTCGCTCAGACTCGAGCCTGCAACCGGGACGTGTGCGAGAGCGTCTTTTTCACAGGGGTCTCTCGTGATGTGGTATTCGCCGGAACCGCTGGTGTCCACAAATTCGATCTCGATATTTTCGCCAATGCCTTCCAGATGACGATAACGCCACATCTCCCAGGGAGAAGTTGTTGTAGAACCGCCTCCCTGTTCCGAAGGACGATCGTAGGTGCCGCCAGTGGGATGAGATTCGATCTCATCCGGTGGACCCCAGATGATGTAAATGCGCCCGCGATCTGTTTTGCGCCCGGCTACGCCGGAGGCAAAGTGTTCGTCGGCGTAGGCCAGGCGGCGGTAGTGCTCTTCCCGGGCCGTGTTATTGGGCGAGTCGGGTTCGGGATTGCGCTTCTGCCAGAATATTTCGATGAATTGTTCGCTCCTCATTGGTGGAGAGACGGAAAAAGGCAAGGCGCTCTGCCTCGGTGATAACTTCAGGCACCTCGTCCCTCAGCCAGTCGCCGCCCTGCGATCCCAGTTCTTTGAGAAGTCTCTTATTGCGCTTCTTGAGTTCTTTGGCACCCAGGGGCCTTGCCGAGTTGTCTTGAGGCGCAGGCTGGTCTTGAGCGGAAGAAAGGGAAGACCAAGACAGGCTGACGGAGAAAACAACGAAGAGAAGACGGCCACGACTACGCCCCATGACGACACCTCGCTTGAGAACAAAGTCAGAGGAGGCGAGACTGGCTCGCACGGCTCCCCCGCTGCAGGTCTCGGAGACTGCTCGTTACCCCAGTCAGAATCGGAGACCTGTCGAGGGGTTGCCTGAACGGATCGAGAGAGACTCCCTCGAAGGACGCCGAGGAGGGCTTCGATTTGTCGAAGGCGCGTGACATATGAAACTGGAATTCTGGCAAGTGCCAATACGCCGGATAAGGCAAAAGGCTGGGCGTTCCAAAGTGGTTAAGACCCCGTGATGACGAAATTCAGCCAATCAGAGGTACCATTGTGGTACGGGGAAGTCCGCCGGAGGCCGATATCGCATACTTAGAGAAGAGACGTTCGCCTAGATATTCGTTCATCGCCAGCGCGGAGCTGATTGAAGTGAGAGCGGATGTGCGGATCGTATCGCGCGTGAGCGAACTGAGCCTGCACGGCTGCTATTTGGACATGATGAACCCGTTCCCCAAGGGAACGCCGGTGCTCGTGAAAATCGCGGCGGGGGATTCGTTCTTCGAAGCCAAGTCAGAGATCATTTACTCGCAGCCGAATATGGGTGCCGGCGTGAGGTTCCAGCAGGTCGAGCCAGCTTCACAAGCGGTGCTGGAGCGCTGGCTGGATGGAGCGGAAAAGGACCACCAGAGGCAGTCCGGATAATCCTGCTGGTGCGCGGCGCGACGTGCGCGTTGGTTGAAGGCCGATCGGAGTAGCACCGCAATAGCGGCAAACATTAATTAAAATCTGAGTCAGTGCAGGAAATCACCCGCCGCAAGGGCGGGCAGAGGGGAAATGTGTCCGGTTCCGAGGAGTGAGTGCGCGCACCGGGAAAATTCAGATGGCGTTGCGCTTCAGCTCGGACATGAGGTAGTCACAGGAGCGGACGCAGAGAGCCATGATGGTGAGCGTGGGATTCTGGCAGGGATTGGAGGTGAAGCCGGAGGCGTCCATGACGAAAAGATTCTTGATGTCGTGGGTTTGCTGGAATTGATTGAGGACGGAATTTCTCTGGTCGGCGCCCATGCGGGCGATGCCGGCTTCGTGGAGCGCCCAGCGTGGAGCGGAAGGATGGGCGTAGGTGCGAATATTTTTTGCGCCGGCGGCTTCCAGCATTTCTCCGGCGGAGTCGCCCATGTCCTGGATCATGGCGCGTTCGTTTTCGCCGTCGGACATGTGGATTTTGAGGACAGGAATGCCGTAAATATCTTTGACGCTGGGGTCGAGCTCGACGAAATTGTCCCAGCGCGGGAGAACCTCGCCGAAGCCGGTGATGCCGATGCTGGTGCGGGGCTCGAGAAGAGCCTTTTTGTAGGCTTCGCCGAAGCCGGGCGCCTTCCAGTTGAATTCCGTCGACGACTCGCCCTCGTAGCCAAAGCCGCGGAGGAATTTCTTGTAGGGCGGAGCGTTCTGCAAGTTGCGGAAACGCGCGATATAGATGCCGAGTGGCTTAATGGGCCCGCCGAGAGAAGGTTTTGCGCCGAATATTGGAAATTCGCCGCTGCCGCCGCCGCTGCGGATGTGCGCAGTGAGGTAATGGCCAAGCACGCCGCTGGAATTGGCGAGGCCATTCGAATACTGGGGCGTGGCGGAATTGAGCAGGATGCGGACCGATTCCTGCGATTGGGCGCAGAGAATGACGGTGCGCGCGTTGATTTCGCGCGTCTTGCGGGTGTTGCGGTCGATGTAGAGAATGCCGCGGGCGCGGTTGCGGTCAGGCTCCATGAGGACTCTGTGGACCATGGCATTCGAAATAAGCTTGCAGTTTCCGGTGTTGAGAGCGTCGGCGACGGTGGTGAAGGCGGAATTGAAATAGGAGTGCGTCATGCATCCGCGCTCGCAGGGTCCGCAGAAATGGCATGGGCCACGGCCGTTGATGGGCTTGGTGAGATTGGCGGAGCGCGCGGGCATGACGGTGCGACCGAGCTTTTCCTTGACGCGATTGCGGAAGAGAGTTTCCTGGCAGGTGAGCGGAACGGGCGGCTGGAATTGGCCGTCGGGGAGATGCTCGAGGCCTTCGGCGCTGCCGGTGATGCCGACGTATTTTTCGACGAGATCGTAATACGGTTCGATGTCTTTGTAGCCGAGCGGCCAGTTTTCGCCGTGACCATCGAACGAGGCGGCTTTGAAATCCCAATCGCTGAAGCGCAGGCTGACGCGGCCCCAGACGTTGGTGCGTCCACCCGTCATGCGCAGGCGGCCCATCCAGTCAAAAGGCCTGTCGGCAGGCGTTGTATAAGGCTCTTCCAGATCGTTGACGAACCAGTTGTACGTATATTCGTTGCAAACCCCGAATTTGACTTGGATGGGCCGTGTCTTGCGGACGATTTCAGGCGCGCGGTTGCGGTACTTGAGCTCGAACGCGGGCTTGTGTTCGGTGAAATTCTTGTCGGACTGCGTGCGGCCGGCTTCCAGCAGCGCGACCTTCAAGCCGGCTTCTGCGAGGCGCTTGCACGCCCACCCTCCGGAAGCGCCGGAGCCGACGACGATGACATCGTAAGAATGGTTCTTCTGTTGAGGCATAAGATGAAAATCCGGAGCGAATGCTAGCAACTGTGCGATGGCAGGTCAATCGAGGAAGAGAAAAGGATTCGGGTTGTTCTTGTGAACGATTGTTGGTGAATGATACCATCGGCGCGCAATCGGAAAGCTGGGGAAATTTGCAATGGGAACAAAGAGCGTATTACCGGTGATCAAGGAAGAGGCGGAGATCGGTGGGCAGCTCACGCGGCGGGAGATGGTGCGGCAGCTGCTCGCGGCAGCGGGCGCTGGAACGGCGTGGCCGCTGGTGGCGGCTTCGCATCCAATTCATGAGCTTTTCAGAAACGAGGCGGTTCTCGAGGAAGCGGAGAATCTGGCGGCTGCGGATTGGAGGCCGCTGGTTCTGAACGCGCAGCAAGATGAAACTTTGTCAGCACTGGCTGAGAGAATTGTGCCGGGTTCGACGAAGGCGCAGGTGAACCGGTTTATCGATCTGCTGTTGAGCGTGGACACTGCCGAGCATAAGCAGAAATTCGCGGAATCCCTCGCGGCGTTCGAAGCTGGGTCGCAGAAGCGATTCGGAAAGAGATTCCCTTCCCTGGATGCCAGCCAGCAAAACATGCTTCTGACAGATGCGTCGGCGTATCCGGCGAAAGAAGATTCCACAGGCAGCGCTGGAAGAGAAAATCGTGGCTTGCACAAAGACTTCGAAGACTTGAAGGGGTGGATCAGCGGAGCGTATTACTCGTCGGAAATGGGAATGAGAGAACTGGGATGGACGCCGGATCGGGTGTTTGCAAGTTTTCCCGGCTGCGAGCATCCTGAGGGGCATTCTTGAGGAGGATTTCATGAACGAGTTTCCAAGCCGGAGAGAGTTCCTTCGCACGGCAACCTTGACGGGTGCAGGACTGGCGCTTTCGAGCCCGCTGCTGGGGGCGTCGAATAAGTCGGTGCTGGTGTTCACCAAATCGTCGGGATTCGAACATGCGGTGGTGAAAAGAGTGGACGGGAAACCGAGCATCATGGACGACGCCGTGACCGAGATGGGGAACAAGCATGGATTCAAAGTCGGCGTGACGAAGGACGGACGCATTTTCGATTCGAAAGAGTTTCACTCCTACGGGAGCATGGTGTTTTTCACGACCGGCGATCTCACGACTTTGGGAACGGACGGCAAGCCAGCGATGTCACCGGGTGGCAAACAGGCTCTGCTGGACGCGGTAAGGAATGGAATGGGATTTGTGGGCGTGCACGCGGCGAGCGACACGTTTCATACGCCGCCGGACACCCCTGACCTTGCGAATCGATATATCGCACATGGGGAGCAGCAAGATCCTTACCTGAAGATGCTGGGCGGCGAGTTCATCATACACGGGCGTGAGCCGCGGCTGCAGGACGCGAATCTGATCGTGAATGACCCGAAATTTCCTGGGTTGGAAGGCGTGACATCGCCGGTGAGTTTTAACGAAGAGTGGTACTCGTTGAAGGACTTTATGCCCGATCTCCACGTGATCCTCACGTTGGACACACATGGCATGAAGGGAGAGTGCTACCAGCGCGCGCCGTATCCGGTGATGTGGGCGCGGATGCACGGGAAAGGCCGTGTGTTCTTTACCGCGATGGGCGACCGGCCGGAGAATTGGAAGAATGAGTTTTTCCTGAATTCGCTCGCCGGTGGAATTCGCTGGAGTATCGGAGATGCCAGCGCTCAAGTGGATGTGAATTTGAAGCAGGCTGCGCCGGGGTATGCGGAAATTCCTCCAAAGTTTCCCGAAAAAAAGTGAATATATTCCAACCTGCCACTCACTGGACGGGAATGATTGACGCTGAGCCGGTCACATAGGGATCGGCTGGTTGATCTTCGGCTTGACGTACCAACAAGGCAAATAACCGCTGTGCGGGAAGAGCGAGTGGACGCAGGTAATGGTTTGCTCGGGATTCTGGGCGTCCACTTCATATTCTGTCTTGCCGTTCTTTTCGGGGATGGCGAGGACACGCAGAGCTTTCAGGGATTCGAGTGGGTGGGCAGGAGTTGGGTGAAGCATGCGGACACGGAAGTAGAGAAAGTCGCCGACATAGAGAAGCCCCAGAACTA
>WNGP01001439.1_pt1 | contig 28818 bp, 25 predicted proteins | sample 5407671 | NCBI WGS metagenome assembly WNGP01 (sample SAMN13153381, study PRJNA577476) | soil metagenome | isolation source: 40 cm soil or saprolite under Garry oak tree replicate 2 | place: USA:California | collected 2016-06-15
GCGCCGTGACGCCCGAGGAGATCGCGGTCAGCGTCGTGGCCGAGCTGATCGCCTGGCGGCGCGAGCCTACGGAATAGGTTCGAGCCGGTCGAGGAGCTCACGCGGAATCGGCTCGCGCGACGACCCCAGATAACGGACACTCACGGGCCCGATCTGCCGGTAGCCTTGACGAGATCTCCACGTTTGCTCCGCGCGCGAGGGAAGTCCCGCGAGAATACGATTTGCCGTTTCGCGGGGCGACATCTCCCCGCGCGTGACGATTGGCCGCCCGTCCCGATCCTCTCGAAATGCGATTACCCTGCCGGAATCCAACTCTTGGCGAACGAGCACCGCGCGTCCGAACAACGGGAACAGCTTGATGGGGTAGCCGGGAATCGCGGCCGGATTGGCCCCGAGGATTTCTCGCGCCCTCCCGAGCGTGATCTCTCCACGCGTCGTTTGAGCGTCGGCCGAGATTGGCGAGAACGCGATCCATGCAGCGACGATGGCGGCTGAAGCCGCGGGGCGGGTCCGCATACCTTCCTCCAGAGGGGCTTCCCCTGAGCTTACCCCGCGCCGCGCATCCGGATTCGTGTTGCGACGACGCTACGGTCCGATCGGCTTTACCTGTTCGAGTAGCCGGTTGAGCGAGTCGGCCGAAAGGGGGCCGGCGATTTCCACGCGCAGCCCTCCGATGAACCGAGCCAACCGCTCCGCTCCCCCAGATCCTAGACGCGGGGCCGCCGACGGCGCGGCCGCCCGCGCTGCGTCGGAGGCCTCCAACCGCCGATAGAACCGATCGTTCTCCATCCGCTGCTGGAAGAGTTGAATCACCGTCGACGAATCGATGGCCTGCTCCACCAGCACGACTTCGCCCGTGGGACTGCGGCGCATGTTCCGCACCGCGAGTCCCGGAATACCGACCGGATCGGCGCCCAGCAGCTCGCGCGCCGGTCCCGCGCGAATGACAGGCCACTGGGTCGCAAGCAGGCGGTCGCGCCCGGAGGCGAGTTCTGCCCGGGCGTCGGTCGTTACGACGGCGGTGTTCGGCACGGGCGTCGGATTCGCGGGGCGCAGGGCGGGCTTGGGCTCGATCGCTACCACGCCGGACGCCGCGGCGATGTTGTCGACCGATCGCGTCGCCGCCGCCGCGCTGTCGGCCCGCGCCTCTTCCCGCGCGGCGACCTGATCGGTGGCGCGCCGCTCGGCGGGCGGAGCGGCGGGCGCCCTGGTCAGCGCGCGCGGCGCCGGACGACGATCCTGGAACGCGTAAAACCCGGTGACGGGCGCCACCGAGTCGTCGAGGCGCGCCGCGGCTTGAGGTGCAACGCGGGCCAGCATTGCCCCGCGGACGTAGTAGCCGAGGCCGAGGGCCAGCACCACCGACGCGGCCCACGCGATCGGCACTCGCAGGCGCCACGCGAGGCGCGGCGGCCGGAGCTGATGCAGCGGTGGGACCGCACGCTCCGGCGGTTGCGCGAGGCCGAGCAGGCTGCTCGCCCGTTCGACCAGCGCGCGCTCCTCCTCGAGCCGCGTGCGACACGCGGGGCATTCGGCGACATGCGCCTCCAGCCGCGCCCGCTCCACGGGCAGCAGCTCCCCGTCGAGATACGCGTGTAGCGTGCCGTCATCCACGTGCGACATGTTGCCCCTCACTTCCAGTGTCATAGGCTTCTACCAGGCGCCGGCGCGCTCGCGCCAACGTCGTGCCAATTGCACCCCGCGCCAGGCCCGTCTGCCCGGCGATCTCGTCGTACGACATCCCGGCGTCCCACAGCAGCAGCGCTTCGCGGTCGCGCGGCGTCAATTGATCGAGCGCCGTGCGCACGCGCTCGCGCCGCGTCGCGGCATCGATCTGGTCTTCCGGCTCGGTGTGGACGGCGTCCGGCTCGCTCTTCAGGAGCGTCAGGTGCCGCCGTTCGCGCGCCGCCTTCCGGGCGTCGTCCCGTGCCATGTTGGCTGCCACGACGAAGAGCCACCCCCGCGCGTTCTCCGGTTTGTGGACCAGCGCCCGGGCGAACGCTTCCTGGGCGAGATCCTCCGCGCGCTCGGCGTCCCATACCTTGCGGTACAGGAAACGCACGAGCGAGCGGTAGGTACTGCGGTAAACCTCGGCCAGATCCTCGGGCATCGCGCCTCAGGAACGGAAGTCCCGCACCAACGCATCCAGCTCACCGGGCCGCCAGGTGGTCTTGCCGCCCGCTTCAATCTTGATGCTCGCCCGCCGGCCGGCCACCAGCACTGCCGGCTCGAGCGCCGCGGCCTGCCCCAGATCGGGCATGGCGCGTAGCAGGGCGAAGTACGCGTCGCTGTACGGCGCCACCGTCACGACGCGCAGCGAGTCACCGTGGCTCAGATCGGTCCACGTACTGTCACGCCAGATGAAGAGTCGTCCACCGACGCGCTGCGTCGGGTTGATCCCCGAGCGCGCGCGGCGCACTTCGTCGAACGCCACCGAGTCGGCCTGCGCGGTCACGGTGACGGCGGAAAGCGATGGTGCGTTTGCCATTTCGCGCTCCCGTGCGGACCGCGTGACATATCCGGCCCCGGCCTGATCGGCGGGTGCGGCAGCCGGCATGGGGCGCTGGCGCTCCATGTCCCTGCGCACGGCGATGTTCGGCTCCTGCACCAGATACGCCGTGTACTCCGTGAGGATGCCATAGCGCAACGCCAATTGCTTCAGAGCGTCGATCAGCTCCTTGGTCTGCCCGCGCAAGCGGATCTCGCGCGACAACGCTCCGGCCTTTCGCGCCGCCCACAACTGCTCGATGTAGCGCGCATCACCCTCACGGTCGATGAGCGTCGTCTGGAACGCTTCATCGCGTCCGTTGCGCCGCCCGCGCACGGCGACGGTGCGTTCACCACCGGCACTCCCTGCGCCCCGGTATCGTCCGAACACCACCATCTCGTCACTGGCGAACAGATCGGGGAGACTTCCCGGCTGCACGTCGTACAGCTCGACGCCCTGTGACGCCGAGAGCGCGAGGTCGGTGAGCACGGGGCTCGCGACCTTCGCGGCCAGTGCGCCCACGGCGCGCTCGATGTTCTCGCCCGGCCGGACGTACTCCGTGGTACCCCGCGCGCGCTCCGAGAGCCGGTCGAGCAGATACGTGTTCACGTCGTCACCGACGCCGAAGGCGAACACGCGGAACCGGCCACGGCCTTGCTCGGCTAGTTCCGCGATCCGCTCCGGGTCGTTTTCGCCAACACTTGGCTGGCCGTCCGTGAGGAACACGACGACGCCCAGGGCTTCGGCGTCGGGCGGCTCGGCGAACGCTTCCGTCAGCGCCCCGGCGATGTTGGTGCCGCCCTCGGCCTCGAGACTGCGGATCCAGTTACCCGCATCGCTTCGATTGGCCACGGTTGCGGGCGTCCAGGCCGACGCATAACGGCGCACGCCGCCGGAGAAGGCCACGAGCCGGAAGCGGTCGCTGTCCCGCAGGCCGCCGATCAGCTGGGTCAGCGCGAGCTTGGCCTGCGCGATCTTCTCGCCCGACATGGAGCCCGACACGTCGATCACCGCGACGAGGTCGCGCCGCAGCGCTGCGGCGTCCGCGGCGGCGCCGGGAGCGAGCAGCAGCATGAAGTAGCCGTCTTCGCCGACGGGGTGCTGCGTCACGAGCGACATGCCCACGAGCCCGCGCGCGAGCGGGAGCAGCAGCTCGAAGTCGCCGCCTGCGGCGCCGTCGGCTAGGGTGACGTCGATCTGATTGCCCATGCGCACCGCTTGGACCTGGTGCGTCGGCGAGTATGGATCACCGAAGCGCGAGGCGCTGTCGATTTCCACCCGGAAGCTGCGGGGCGCGTTTTGGCGCCCCCGGTCGCCCAGGTAGCGGAAGCGCCACGCGTCGCCGGCGCGGTCGAGCATCTGGGTGTACTTGAGAGTGATCTTCCGAGTTTCTCCCGGATTGATCGGGAAGACCCGGGCCCGAATGAGCCCTTGGCCGGCGAGCTCGATGAGTGCGGGATCCCGCTTCTGCCGCACGATGGCTTCGTAAATGGCGCGTGCCTGAGCGGCGTCCATCGCCTCGCCGCGCAGCTCCTGATCTCCCTGCCACAGCGAGTAGCTCGAGAAGACCGCCTCGCCGGGGAGGGGGAAATGATACATCCCCTCCTCCATGGTGGCTCCGACGTTGCGGAACCACTCCTCCACGCTCACGCGGGCAACGCGCCCGCTGACGCTCACCTGGACGGCGCTGCGAATGCGCTCGATCCGCCCCCCAGTGGGGAGGACGGGGCGAATCGGGTCGATCCACCCCTGTGCGAGAAGAGTGGGGGAGATCGTTGTGGCGAGGGCGACGGCGAGCCCCAGCGCGCGGCCGAGCGTCTGCATGGCGTGGATCCTGTGAGGGACGCCATGAGAGACGGACACGGCGTCGCGAGTTGCACAGGGAGTGAATCCGAGGTCAGCTAAGTGCTACTCTGGCAGCTACTTCACCGCACACTGATTGGGGCCGGACTCGAGCATCGTCGCATCGCTGTCCGACAGATCCACAAGGCCCAAGTTCGCGAGCTTGATCGTGCGGTAGGCCTCGGGTGGCACCGCCTGGTGATCGGCGACCCACCGAAGGAAGGCGCGTTCATCTTGGATCCGCGCGGCAGCGTTTGTAGCGGCGATCACGTCGAAACGGGCGGCCACGGCGCGATCGGCGCGGCGTTCCTCCTCACTCGCGTAGTGGCCGGGCAGCACGAGGAGATCGCCCGACCACTCGCGGCGCACCAGCTCGAGACTCTTCCACAGCAGCCTGGCCCACGCTTCCGCTTGGCCGCCCAAGTCGGGGCGCCCCACGGACCGGACGAACAAGAAGTCGCCGGTGAGCGCGAGGCCGTCGTCGGCGATGAGCGCGATGCTGCCGAGGGTGTGGCCGGGGACGTGCACGGCGCGCAGGGCCCCGTGCCCGAAGGCGATGGTATCGCCGTCCGACAGCGATTGATGCGCGAATCGTCCCGGGGTGGAGTCGTACGGAGAGATTGCGTCATCGTCGTGCACGAAGTATGGGACCTGCCACCGCGCCGCGGCCGCGCTCGCCCCGCTCAAGTAGTCGGCATGCATGTGCGTATCCACCACGGCGGCAGGCGTCGCGCCCACCTCAGCAAGCAACGCGTCGTAGCGGTCCAGGTGCCGGCCTGGATCGACGACGACCGCGTCGCCATCCGACACCAGGATATAGCTCAGCGCCCCCTTGCCCAGACGATCGACCTGGACGACGTGCGCGAGCGACGGAGTGGGCGCCAGGCATCGCGCGACGTAGACGGCCTCCCACGCCGCCATGCCGCCGATGACCGAAAAGGCTTCGTAGCCGCGCTCGCGCAGAAACGTGGTGGTCTGTTTGCTCGAGTTGCCGCGGTTGCAGATGACGGCGACGGGCCGCTTGGAGTTCGGCATCGCCCGAAAGTCGAGCGCCGAGCCGAGGGCCACGTGGCCCGCGGCGACCTTCTCGGCGCTGCGCACGTCGAGCACCTGGAGAGGCTCGCCGTGGTCGAGGCGCTCCGCGAGCTCCTGGGGTGGGATTTGCGGCAGAGCGGAAGAGGAGCTCGGCATTTCGTTACTGGAGCGGCAGCGTCGCCGCGAACGTGATCGCAACGGTGTTCGTCGCGAACGGCGCCCCGCTGCGCTCCTTGAACGTCGCGTAGGCGATCTCGACGCGACCACCCACGTCTCCCGCAACCGCGAAGCGGCCGCCCCATGCCACGGCGACTCCGGACACGCCCAAAGTGCTATTGGTCGAATCTTTGACGACTTGCACCACGGGTCCCGCTGCCGCGTACCAATGGCGTGCGACCGCGTAGTCCAGGCGGTAGGAGAACGTCCCCGCGAAGCTCGTCGTCCCGTTGGCGTGACTGCGGTGAACGTCGAACCCGGGCTCGAGCGCCAAGCGACCCCACACGGGGATGACCACGAACATCGTCGGAGGCGCGGGCAAGCCGGCGCGTGCGGCGGTTCCAGGTGACGCAAACGTGGTGACGTCGGCGGTAACGCCCGCCCCGCTGAGATGAATCCGCGAGTACCCCGCCGCGAAGCCGATCTCCGGGGCCCACGCGCCGGTGGCGACCGGGCTTGCCGCCGCGCCGGCGACACGTGCAGAAATACCCAACAACGCGCTGTAGCTGTTGGCGGGCTGCAGGTGGTGGCGGTACCCCCGACCTGCAGCGACGACCTGGGCCTCGATGCGCGCCACGAGGCCACGCGATAGCGACATGCGATACCCGGCAGCCGCCTGGGCGCCGAATTGCGTATCGTGCTCGCCGGCGGCCTCGGCATAGAACAGTTTCCCGCCGACGGCGCCGAACAGATGGCCTGTGATCGCGCCGTCGACACGAAGCCCGAGATCGACGTTGGTGGCGCTCAAGAACAGCGAAGGCAGCTGCGGCACGCCGAGCGAGAGCTGGTTGAACCCGACGTTGGGCTCGATGGCGAGCCGCCGCCACAGGGGAATGACCGCGAAGACGGAAGCGTAGCCGACTCCCGGGAGGTCGATCGCGTCGGTGTGATCCGCGGCGGAGGTGCCGGCCGGTTTGACGCGGACGAAGCCGCTCTTCACACCGACCTCTGGCGTCCATTGCGCCTGCGCCGCGGCGCCCTGGCCTGCGAGCGCGGTGAGCGCGAGGAGGGCCAACAACTGTCGCACGTCGTGTCTCCACCCGTGAGTAGGTGCCGGAAGCTCATCAAATCGCCACGAAATGCCAGGGCTTCCGGGCCTCCCGTTTTCCCGAGCGCCTTCTATATTGTGAATGCGTTCACAAGCCCACCAGCCAACGTTTCCGGAGGTCATTCGCAAATGCGCTTCACTCTGCTCACGACCGTTGTCGCGCTCGGCGCCCTCGCCTGTGGCGGCGAGAAACAAGCCGGCCAGACGCAGACGCCGGCCGGCCAGCCCGCCGCGACGCCCGCCGCGGCCGGTCCTGTAGTCGAGGTCAAGATGACGGGTAACGGCAGCAACGTGGCGGCGTTCGACCCCAAGGTGCTCACGATCGCCCCGGGCACCACGGTCCGGTTCACCAATGTCTCGGGTGGTATGCACAACGTCGCGTTTTGGGGTGACTCGGTCCCGGCGGGTGCAGCGGCGGTGCTGACCGCGGCGATGACGAACACCATCGACAACCTGTCGGGCCCGTTCCTGATGCATCCCAACGACACCTACGAGATCTCCTTCGCGAACGCGCCGAAGGGCACGTACAAGGCATATTGCGTTCCCCACGTCGCGTTGGGGATGAAGCTCGCCATCACGGTGCAGTAGACCGCGCGCGGCGATCGCCACACGGCCCCGGGAGCGATCCCGGGGCCGTTTTCTTTTCGTCCCGCTGGTGGGCAGACTCGCCCGTAGGCCGCGCAACGGCAACGCCTCCTTGACCTTTCGGGGGGGATGCCGTAGCAAGAGTGTCCTATGACGCAGCCGTGGGACATGGTCGTGGTTGGGACGGGGTTCGGCGGCAGCATGGTGGCGCTCGCCGCCGTGCGCGCTGGCCTGCGCGTGTTGCTGATCGAGCGCGGGCGTTGGGTGGACCGGGACGACTCGGCGTGGGATGCGCGCAGCATCTTGATGGACCGGAAGTACCGCAGCGCGTCCCCCTTCGAAACGCCGCGCCTGGGATTCGGCCGCACGCGGTTTTTCCCCGACGAGGCCGTCGGCGGCAAGTCCGTGTTCTACGGTGGCGCCTCATTCCGGCTGCGCGAGGACGACTTCCGGCTGCGCCAGCGCTACCCCGACGTGTGCTCGGACCTCGTGGACTGGCCGATCGACTACGCCGACCTCGCGCCCTTCTACGATCAAGCGGAGCATCTCTTGGGGGTTGCCGGCCGCGCGGGACGCGATCCCAATGAGCCCCCGCGGCCCGGGCCGTACGAGGCCGAACCACCACCGTTTTCGGCGCCGGCCCGCCGCGTCGCCGCGGCGGCCGAGGCGCTCGGCCTGAAGCCGTTCCCGATTCCCCTCGCGATCAACTTCGCATCGGTCGACGGACGGCGGTCCTGCGTGCAGTGTCTCACTTGTGATCTGTTTCCCTGCAAGATCAGCGCGAAGAACGATCTCTCGGTCACGGTGCTGCCCGACGCGATCGCCGCGGGCGCGACGGTGTTGCACGGCACGGTGGCCTTGCGCCTCCGGCGCGGCGAGGGAGGCACCCGCATCTCGGGCGTCGACTGCGTCGACACCGCCAGCGGTGAGCGCTTCTCCGTGGCGTGCCGCGTCTGTGTCGTCAGCGCTGGCGCGATTCCATCGGCGGCCCTGCTGCTCGCCTCGGGGCTCGGCTCAGTCGAGCCGAACGGCGCGTGGATCGGCCGCTGCCTCATGCGTCATTGCTCCGGGATCGTCATCGGGATCTTCGGGTCGCGCACGAATCCCGAGCGGGTGTTTCACAAGCAGGTGGCGCTGACGGATTTCTATTTCGGGGGAGCGCAGGGATCTCCGCCGGGGCCGTGCGGGATGATCCAGGGGCTCCAGGTGCCGCCCCCCGAGTACATCGCGTCCGAGGGCGGCTTTCCGATTGGGACCATCGGCGCGAAGACCGTCGACCGCCAGGTGTTTCTCTTGTGCATCGGCCAGGACCTGCCCGATCCTGAGAACCGCGTGGAGATCGATCCCACCATCTCCGACATCTACGGAGCGCCCATCCCGCGCGTGTTCCACCGCTACACGCGCCGCGACCGCGAGGCGCGTAGCGCGCTCTACCGGGAGGCCGCACGCGTGCTCCGGAAGGCCGGCGCGTTGATCCGCGTGCACAAGCCGATCAACACGTTCTCGCATGCACTCGGCACCTGCCGGTTCGGAGAGGACCCCATGCGAGCCGCGCTCGATCCGTGGTGCCGGATGTTCGGTGTGCCGAATTTGTTCGTGGTCGACGCGAGCTTCATGCCGAGCTCCGGGGGTGTGAATCCGAGTCTCACGATCGCCGCGAACGCACTGCGGGTAGGCGAGCACGTAGTCACCGAGTGGGAGCGGTTGGCGTGAAGCCGGTGGGCCTCTGCTTGCTCGGGTGCGGCAAGGTCGCTCGCACGCACAGCCGGGTGGCGCGCTCGCTGGGCGGCATCGAGCTGCTGTACGCCAGCCGGTCGCTCGAGAAGGCGGAGGCCTACAACCGGCGCTACCGCGGCGTGGGGGCGTTCGGGAGCTACGAGGAGGCGTGTGCGGACCCGCGGGTCGACGCGGTCTTCGTCTGCACGCCGCAGGCGTTTCATGTCGAACACGCCCGACTCGCCGCCCGGGGCGGCAAGGCGGTCTTGATCGAGAAGCCGGTGGCGCGGACCCTGGCGGAGCTCGCTGAAATCGACGCCGCGGTGCGCGCCGCGGGAACCATCGCGATGGTGGCCGAGAACTATCACTTCAAGCCCGCGGTACGCGTGTTGCGCGAGCACATCGCACGCGGGGATCTGGGGCAGGTGCTGTTTGTCGAGCTGAACCGCGCCGGGCGCCAACGCCCCACCGGCTGGCGCGCCGATGCGGTGCTGATGGGTGGCGGGGCGTTGCTCGAGGGGGGCGTCCACTGGGTAAATTATCTCTGCCGGTTGGGGGGCACGGTGCGCGAGGTGTGCGCCCTGCGGCCCGAGGTCGATCGTCCCCTCGTGGCCCCATTCGAAGACGGCCTCGAGGTATTGGTTCGCTTCCAGAACGGCGCGGTCGGGAAGCTCCTCCACGCGTGGAGCGTGACGAACCGGCTCGCCGGCCTCGGGCTCTCGAAGGTGTACGGCACCGAGGGGAACATCACGTTCGAGAGCAATGGCTTGTTCGCGCTCGTCACGGGACGGCGCACCCGGCTGCGGTTCCCCGGCGTCCGCGACCTGATGGGCTACCGCGCGATGCTGCGCCATTTTGTAGACTGCGTGCGCGAAGGGCGCGCGCCGGAGATGTCGCTCGCCGCGGCGCGCCACGACCTCGCGGTGGTGGCCGCCGCATATCGCTCGCTCGAGTCTCGGCGGTTTGAACCCTTATCGACGGAGCACTGAATGCAAGCCGGCCACATCCCCCTCGCGCTCGCCATCGCCACCTACGACTGGAGCCCCGAGATGGGGGTGTTCTGTCTCGGTATGCACTTCCTCCCCAACGCCGACTCGCTCGTCGTGAAGGCCGGGTTTGCTAGCCCCTCATTCCATTGCACGGTGACGCACAGCATTCTCTTTGCCCTGGTCGTGAGCGGCATCGTGGCGTTGTTCTCGCCGCACTACGCGATCTTCGCACTCATCGCGATCCTCGCGCACTACGCCGCCGACATCGGGAGTACCGTGGGCTTGCCGCTGCTCTGGCCCTTCTCGAAGAAGAAGTTCACGCTCGCCTTCTTCAAGGACACGGGATACTGGGGCTGGCAGATGCTCATCGGGTATTATCGCCAGCCGATGGCGTGGGTACTCGAGGGCGCCGTGCTGGTGTTCTTCGTCTACCGGCTGTACGTGGTGTCGGCTTAGCCCGGGTGCTCCGGGCTCTCGGGCAGGCGCTCGTCAAACGGCACGGCACGCCGCAGTGGGACGCGGTGATCCGCGCCACCGGCGTGCTGGGGCTGCTCGCGATCTATCCGTCGTTGCGTTGGCCCGAGATCGCGGGACTGGTGGGGTTCTTCGTCATCTCGGTCGTGATGAACGGCCCGCTCTCGCCGCTGTTTCCGGTGTTCTTCGAGCCCGTGATGTTCGTGGCCGCGCGGGTCTATCCACCATTCGCCGTGGGGCTCGTCGCGACGTTGGGCGCGTGTTACATGGAGTACCTCAACTATTACCTCCATGGGTACGCCATCTTCCACCCCAAGCTCGACCGCGTCCGCTCGTCGTTCTGGGTTCGCAAGAGCGTCGAATTGTTCGAGCTCAGTCCGTTCTGGGCGATCGTGCTCATGGCGTTCACGCCATTGCCCTATTGGCCCGCCCGGATCCTGGGGCCGCTGACGCGCTACCCGATCGAGCGGTACATCCTCGCGACGTTCGTCGGGCGGCTCCCGGAATGGTGGCTGTACGCGGCCTTCGGCAGGTGGCTGCCCATCTCGACGCCCGTGCTCATCATCGGGACGGTGGCGTTTACGGTCGTCTTTCTGCTGTTTGCCTGGGTGCAGCGCCATCGGGCCGCTCGGCAGGCGGTGACATAGCGCCCGAGGCACCGGGCGCGACTAGGCGCCCCCGCCGGGCTCCACGCCGAAGTTCGCCACGGGCACGGCGCGCGGTTCGTCCGTCTCGCCGGCCTGCATGACGCCGAGCATCACCGCCGCCACGACGAGGCCCGCGAGGGCGTCCACCGCGTAATGGAACTGGCCGTAGACCACGGCCAGGATGAGCCCCGCCGTGAATGGTAGCAGCACCCACCCCAAGGCCCGCCAATACCGCAAGGCCATACCCGTCGCCACGACCGACGCCGCCACGTGGGAGGACGGGAAAGCGGCGCCCCACGAGTCGCCGCGATCGAGCAGCCACTGCGCGAAGCGCGCCGGCCCGACGTTGGTGGCGGCGTTGTGCGCCGCGTCGAAGGCGTAGCGGGGACCCGCGACGGGGAAGAAGAGGAACACGACGTAGCAGAGGTAGAACGTGACCATCACGGCGAAGATGGTGCGCCGCGCCGCCTCGCGGCGGCCCACGAGCCAGAGCCCCAGCGGCGAGGCGTAGAGAATCGGGAAGTACGCCAAGTAGCAGGAGTGCAAGATCCACGAGAGGATCGTGTTCGGCTCCTCGCGGATCCACCGGTAGGCGACCTGGGAGCCGAACACCCAGGCCTCGAAGCGCTGGATGCCGAGATCATTCTGGAATCCCGCGTCGAGTGTGAGCACGCCGATCTCGGCGTACAGCGCGGCGAGCAGAAACATCGGGTACCATTCGCCCAGAAAGCGGCCGGCGGCTCCGCCGGCGCGGGCCCGCGGCGCGGCCAACACCAGCACGACGAGCAGGGCGTGCGCGACGAGCAGCCACTGCCATCCGGGGATGGGATCGCCTTCGAACGACAGCGCCAACGCGACGCTCGCGAGGCCCACGTACGCGAGCGTCGCGATGTCGATGCCGCTGAACCGTCGCGCTTCCGTTCCCTGGTTCACAGCCATCCCACCTCCCGGTACCAAGCCGCCGTGCGGGCGAGGCCCGGCTCGAGGTCGATCTCGGCCCGCCAGCCGGTGTCCCGCGTCAGGGCATCGCCCCGGCAGGTCCACGCGGGGGCGAGGTATTCGTTCGCCTTGTCCGCCGAGAGAAATGTGGCACGCCCGGCCAAATGCGCGAGTGAGCCGACGGTCCACAGCAGGCCGCGTGCCACCACCGGTGGGACGGGGACGATGCGCGGGGGCGGCGCGCCCAGAGCCCGCGCGCAGCCGAGCAACAGGCCCCGGCTCGTCGTCGTTGCCGAGTGGGTGGCGAAGTAGACGCGGCCCTGCGCCGCGGGGGTCGTGCCCGCGACCACCAAGGCCCGCGCCAGATCCGCGGCGTGAATCACCGACAACTCCTGTGAGCCGTCACCGAACACGGGAGCGATCCGTCCTCGGGCCAATTGGAAGATTTTCAGGGTGCCGCGATCCCACTCGCCATACACGACGGGCGGCCGGACAATTGTCCACGGAAAAGGCATCGCCCGTACGAGGACTTCGGCGGCGAGTTTCGAGCGCCCGTAGTCCGTCACCGGGGCGGGTTGCCGGGTCTCGTCGATCGGGTGGCCCGCGGTGGTCGGCCCCGCGGCCGCGAGCGAGGAGACGAGGACGAACCGCGTGACGCCATGCTCCTGCGCCGCCTCGAGCAGGTTCGCCGTGCCGTCCCGGTTCGTCGCCATGAATTGGGCCGCGTCCTTGGCGACGATCCTCCCGGCCACGTGGAACACCAGCTCGGCGCCCTCGCATCCCTGGAGCAATGCCGCGGTGTCGTCCAGATCGCCGCGCACGACCCGCACGTCGCGCCAGCCGAGCCGCTCCGCCAGCTCGGGCCGGCGCACGAGACAGGTCACGCGGTCGCCACGCCCCTGGAGCGCGCGCACGAGATGGGCGCCGACGAAGCCGGTGCCGCCCGTCACGAAGACGTTCACAGCGCTTTGTCGTAGACGCGGTAGGTCTTGTAGACGCGGAACCCGAGGGCCACGGCGGCGTTGTTCATCGGCGCATTGTCCTCGAGGATCCAGCCGCCCTCGCCCCAGTTGTAGCCCTTCTTCGCCCCGTGAGTCCAGATCCAGTCGTACATCAGACCGTCGATCCCGCGGCCGCGGTACTCGGGGATGACTCCGAGCAGCAGCACACGGGCGCGATTGGTCTTGCCGGCATACCACAGCACCTTCAGGATGCCGGGGAAGAGGCGGCCGGAGGGATTGTGCTTGAGCGCTACGTTGAGATCGGGGAGCGCCACGCCGAACCCTACGACCTCGCCCGCGCGCTCGGCAAATACCACGAGGTCGGGGACGACGATCGGCTTCAGCTGCTTCGCCAGATGGTCGATCTCCGCCTCGGTGAGGGGGACGAAGCCCCAGTTTTTCTCCCAGGCTTTGTTATAGAGCGCCTTCACCAGCTCCACTTCCTGCGCGAATCGCTTCATGTTCAGCGGCCGCAGGGTGATGCCGGCGCGCTCGGCGACGCGCTTCGCGATCCGGACCAGGCGCTCCGGGGGGCCGTCGCCGCTGCCCTCGTAGGCGAGCAGGTCCTTCGCCTTCACGAACCCGTACCGCTCGTGCAGGGTCGCGTAATACGGGGGGTTGTGCGGCATCATGAGGGTGGGCGGCGTAGCGAATCCATCCACGAGCAGGCCGCACTCGTCGTTCACCGAGGGGCTCATGGGACCGCGCATCGTGTCGAAGCCCCGACCGCGCAGCCACGCGGCGGCGGCGTCCCAGAGGGCCTTCGCCACAGCCTGATCGTTGATGGATTCGAAGAACCCGTAGAACCCGACCTGGTCGTGCCAGGTCTGGTTATGGGCGTCGTTCTGGATGGCGGCGATGCGCCCCACCGTCCGGCCGTCCGCGCGCGCGAGGAAGTACTGTGCGGCGGCGTGCTGGAAAAAGGGATTCTTCCCCGGGGAGAGCAGCGTGCGGACGTCCATCCGCAGTTGCGGGACCCACAGCGGGTCGCCGCGGTAGTGCTCGTAGGGGAAGGCGATGAAGCGTTCGAGATCGCGCCCGCCTGAGACGGGCGCGATCTCCACCGTGCTCAGATGACCCCCAACGCTTTCCCGAGCCGGGCGAAGGCATCGAGCGCGAGGTCGATCTGCTCCGCAGTATGGGTCGCCATCAGGCTGGTGCGCAGGCGGCACTGTGACGGCGGCACCGCGGGCGGCACGACGGGATTCGTGAACACGCCGGCGTCGAACAGCTGGCGCCAGAACAGGAAGGTCTTGTCGAGCGGCCCGATGAGGACCGGAACGATCGGCGTCTCGGTCGGCCCGATGTCGAACCCGAGCGAGCGCAGGCCGTCCTGGAAGCGGCGGGCGTTCTCCCACAGCCGCTCGCGCCGCTCCGGCTCCCGCTGCATCACGTGGAGCGCCGCCAGCACGCCGGCGGTGTTCGCGGGCGGCAGCGCGGCGGTGAAGATCAGGGGGCGCGAGTGGTGGCGCAGGAAGTGGATTACGTTCTCGGTGCCGGCCGCGAAACCGCCGATCGACGCCAACGACTTCGAGAACGTGCCGACGATGATGTCCACCTCGTCCACGAGATTGAAGTGCGCCGCCGTCCCGTCTCCCTTGGGGCCGAGCACGCCGACGGAGTGTGCATCGTCGATCGCGAGGGCCGCGCCGTACTTCTGGGCGATCTTGAGGAGCCCCGGAATGTCGGCGATGTCGCCTTCCATCGAGTAGATGCCGTCCACGATGATCATCGTGCCGGTGCCCTCGGGGACCCGCTGCAACTTGCGCTCCAGGCCCGCCACGTCGCCGTGATTGAACCGGATCGTCTCGCCGTGCGACATCTTCGCGCCGTCCACGATGGACGCGTGGTCCAGCTTGTCCAGGAAGACGACGTCGCCCCGGCCCACCAGACCCGAGATGAGGCCCAGGTTGGCCTGGTAGCCCGTCGAGAACACGAGGCAGGCTTCCTTCCCGAAGTACTCCGCCAGCTCCGTCTCGAGCTGCTCGTGCAGGTCCAGGGTGCCGTTCAGGAACCGGCTGCCGGTGCACCCCGAGCCGTAGCGCTCCAGGGCGTTCTTGGCCGCCAGCAGGACCTCCGGATGATGCGTGAGCCCCAGGTAGTTATTGGAGCCCATCATGATCCGTTCCTGGCCCTCGATGACGACGACGGTGTCTTCGGACTGGGAGATCGGCTTGAAGTACGGATACAGCCCGGCCGCCTGGATCTCGCGCGCCCGGGTGAAATTCTTGCACTTGTCGAACAGCGCGATATGCGGCAGGGTCTCGGTCCGCACGCAGCCTCGAAGTCTATGTGGTTAGCGGTGCTACAGCTTACCCCGGCGGCCCCGAAATGGCAAGGGTAACGTACCTTTCAGAATGAGCCAAGCGTCGCTGCCGCGGGTGATGACGCTCCGCGACGTCGTGCTGTTCAATATTACGGCCATCGTAGGCTTGCGTTGGCTGACGACGGCGGCGAGCCAGTTCGGTTTCGCCAGCCTCGTGCTCTGGGCCGTCGCCATGGTGATCTTCTTTATCCCCTCCGCCATCGTCGTGCGCGAGCTCACCGACCTCGAGCCCGGCACGGGCGGGATCTACCGGTGGGTGAGCCGTGCGTTCGGCGCGCGGCAAGGCTTCATTGCCGGCTGGGGCTACTGGGTCAACAACCTCTTCTACTTCCCGTCGTTGCTCGTGACGACGGCGGCGATCGCGGCGTACGCGGGTGGGGCGCGTTTCGTCCGGCTGGGGGACGACGCCACGTTCATTGCCATCGCGTCGCTCGTGGGCCTGTGGATCGCGGTGGGCCTCAATCTGGTGGGGCTGCGGGTGGGGAAGTGGCTGCAGAACGTGGGCGCGTACGGCACTTGGATACCGCTCGCGATCTTCATCGTGCTCGCGGTGTGGTCGCTCGCGCTCCACGGCAGTGCCACGCCGTTTCGCGCCGCGGACCTCGTCCCGCACACGATGGACTTCCAGTCGATCAACCTGTTCGGGACGATGATCTTCGCGTTCGGCGGGTTGGAGCTGGCGTCGACGCTGGGGGGCGAGATCCACGACCCCGCCGGGACCGTGCGGCGCGGGGTCGCGCTCTCGGGCCTCGCGATCGTCGCCATGTACGTGCTCGGCACGGCGGCGATCCTCGTGGCGCTGCCGGCGGCGACGGTGAGCATCACGAACGGGATGCCGCAGGCGACGGCGGCGCTGGTCGATCGGATCGGCTGGGCGCCGCTGGCGCCGGTCGCCGCCATCGTGGCGCTGATGCTCGTCCTGGGGAACCTCGGTGGCGTGGGGGCGTGGCTCGCCGGCTCGGCCCGGTTGCCCTACGCGGCGGGCGTCGACCGGGCCCTGCCCGAGGTCTTTTCCCGCGTGCACCCGCGCTGGCAGACGCCTTATCTCTCCCTTCTCGCGCAGGGGGCGCTCGCCACCCTGTTCGTCGTCGCGAGTCTGCTCGGCACGACCGTGAAGAACGCCTATCTCGTGCTCACCCAGACCACGCTGATCCTCTTCTTCATTCCTTATATCTATATGTTCGCGGCCTACCTACGGCTGCGGCGCGAGCGGTCGCTGCGCACGGCCGCGGCGGGGTGGTCGGGGATCGGGTCGGTAGGTTTCGCGATCGTCTTGGGGTTCGTGCCCCCGGCCGGGGAAGATGCCCTCTTGTACGAAGCCAAGGTCGTGGGGGGGGTGGTGGTGTTCATGGTACTCGGGTGGTGGCTCGCGGAGCGTGGTGTGAGACAACGCACAGCTTCCGGGGTGGGCACTTCCTAACCTAGATTGCTGAGGTCCTTGGGAGGTTCTTTGTGAGACCGTCCGCCGTGCTGATCGCGGGGCTCGCCGCCCTGCCGCTCCTCGCCGCTCCCCGATCTGCCGCCGCGCAGAGCGGATTCCATCCCCGCTGGGAAATCCCCGGGCTCGATTTTCGCGAGAACGGCGCCTGGCGCGTGCGGGCACGGCAAGTAGCCGAGCTGCGGCATCAGATGATCGCGCAGGGCAGAATGGCGACGCTGAACGCTGCGAGGGTCGGAGGGCCGGCGCCGTCGTCCACGCAGGTGACGGGTACCGTGCTCGTTCCCGCGCTCTTCTTCGGCTACGCCAATACGGACGCGCAGTTCATGCGCGACACATCTCAGTACGAGTCGACGCTCTTCGGGGCGTCTCCGCCGGGCGGGAATCCCTACACGCTGCGCACATTCTACGAGCAGATGTCGAGCGGCGTCTTCAGCATGCGTGGCCAGATGATCGGCTGGGTGCGGCTCGACAGCGCCGAGGTCACGTACACCGGGGCCCCGGGCACGTGCTTCGAGACCCCGGCGAATCCGTACGGGACCCACAACTGCAACGGCATCTTCAGCGTCGCCGCGACCAAGCGGATGCAGGACGGGTTCCGCCAGGCGCTGGCGCGCATCGATACCGGCGCCTCGGGCATCAACTTCGCGCAGTTCGACAACGATGGGCCCGACTTGATCCCCAACTCGGGCGATGACGACGGGTACGTGGACATGATCATGTTCGCGCATCCGACCAAGGACGGGGCGTGCGGCGGCTTCGCCGGCCCCAACCCCGCCAGCCCTCCGTCTACCAACAACCACATCTGGTCGCACCGCTTCGTGTTGGTGAACTCGACGTCGACGAACTACCAGGACTACGTGACGAACGATCCGGCGTTCGGCGGGGGGTTCATCAAGATCAGCGATTACTTCGCGACGACCGCGCTGGGCGGGGCCTCGGCGTGCGACACCACACAGATCATGCCGATCGGGACGGCGGCGCACGAGTTCGGTCACGCCCTGTCGTTGCCGGATCTGTACGACACCCAGGGTCCGACGGAGGGCATTGGCGAGTGGGGCCTGATGGGGTCGGGGAACTTCACGAGCCCGCGCAGCCCGTCGCGCATGGAAGCGTGGTCGCTGAATGAGCTGGGTTGGGTGTCCCTGCGGATTCTCACCACCGCCGGCACATACCACCTCGGCGCGGCTCCTGTGTCGGATACGGCGTTCTATGTCAACGTGCAGGGGAATAACCCCCGTTCCGAGTACTTCCTGCTCGAGAACCGCCAAGCGGCCCAGGCGGACACGGCGCTCATCCGGATACACTGTGTCCGATCCGGGCAGCTGCCCAACTGTCCGGGCGGTATGCTCATCTGGCACGCCGACTCGCTCCAGCTGGCGACCAATGGGTTCCACGCCAGCAATGCGGTCAATGTGGGTGCCATTCACGGGTTGGCGGTCGAAGAAGCGGACGGGCTGGGCCAACTGAATTGCGGCGTCAACGGCTGCAACCGCGGCGACGCCGGCGACTACTACCCGGGCACGAGCGGCAACACCAAGTTCTCGTTCAACACGAACCCCGCCGCCACGAAGAACTGGGACGGCAGCTTCATCGGTTTCGCGATCGACTCGATCCGCCAGATCGTGCCCGGCGGTGAGATGGCGTTCCGTGTGCGCTTCGGCGGGCTGACGGTGGTGCAGGCGACCGACACCAACGCCGTGATTTCCGTCGACGCGGTGAACTACAACGTATTTCGGAACCTGTTCGACAGCGGCTCCACGCACTCGGTGAGCGTCGCGAGCTCGCAACTCTCCGGCGACGGCCGCACCCAGTGGCAGTGGTCGTCGTGGTCCGACGGCCTGGGCCAGACGCACAACATCACTGGGACCCTCGCGGGCAGCACGGTGACCGCGATTGTGAACCGTGACTTCAAGCTCGTCTTCAACGCGAGTACAGGCGGGACGGTCTCGTCGAATCCCGTCGTCAACCCCGCGGGTACGTTCTTCGCCGAAGGGAGCCCCGTGCAGCTCACCGCCACCCCAGGGGTGGGGGCGACGTTCGCCGGGTGGTCGGGGGACACGATCTCGGGCAACCCGATCATCACCCTGACGATGGGGCGGCCGTACACCGTCACGGCGATTTTCGTCACGACCGCGGATGTGGTGGCGCAACTGCTCGGGCCGACGGCACCGCTCACGCCGTCCCAGATACAGGCCCTCGATATCAACGGCAACAACAATGGCGGATTCGATCTGGGCGACTTCCTCGCCTGGGTCAAGGCGACGGGCGCACCGCTGAGCGCCGCCGCCATGGCGAAACTTGCGCAGGCGAAAGGAGGCCGGCCATGAAGCGGGCACTTGTCGCGACGACGCTTGTCGCTGTGCTGGCCGTGGGCATCAGCTGCGGCAAGGACTCGAACGGCCCGGTGGCGGGCAACCTGAAAGTGCAGCTGACGTCGCCCAACTCGGGTGCCGACTCGGCAATCGTCTTCACGATCACGAGCCCGGCGGCGCTCACCAGCGCCACCCCGGGCGCCGGCCTGCGGCTGTTTGCGCAGGCGCTGGGGGGCACGACCACGCGGTTCGCGCTGACCGGCCGCCTCACGACGGCCACGACCATCCTCACGATCGGTGTGCAGAACGTGAATGCCGTGGCACAGTACAGCGGGTCGGTCGACGGCGTGGCCCAGCCGAATTACGCGCTGCGCATCTCTCCGGGGACGAGTGGCTACCTGCTGACCGTCATCCGGTAGCCACCGACGAGGAGAGGGTCCCGCCGTTCCCGGCGGCTCGCCACGCGCGCGCGAGATCGCCGTCGAGACTCCGCCGCATCTCCTGGTACGAGCGCAGCAACTGCTGGCATTCGTCAGTCAAGGTGGTGCCGCCGCCGCCGGGACCGCCCGCACGCGATTCGACCACCGGACGGCCCAACGCCTGCTCCATCAGTTGGATCGCCCCCCACGCCGTGCGGTAGCTGATCCCCGCCTCCCGCGCCGCGTCTTTGATCGAGCGCACGCGCTCAACCGCCTCGAGCAGCCGAGCCTCGCGTTCTCCCATCACGGGGACACCGCGGCGCATCAGGGTAATGCTCGTCCTCGGGACCAGATCGGTGAACTGCATTATGGCCTCCTACGATGCGACCGGCGCAGGCGCCGCGCACTCGCCCGCGACCGGCTGAAACGCTGCCATTCCGCCGTCCAGCTGCAGCGCGAGCAGCCGCGCCCGCCAGTCGGCCAGCGCCCAAGCTGCGAACGCCGCCGCCGCCGGATGCGGGGACGGGGATCGGACCACGTACAACGTGTACGGGTTGAGCAGCGCGGTGTCTGCCGTGAACAACACGCGCAGGTCCAGGCCTTTGAGCTGAGAGAACGTCGGCAGGTCAACCAGGGCGTATGCGCGCCGTTCATCTGCGACGCGCACCGTCGCCCCCTGATCGCCGCCCGTCTCGAGATACCACGGCCGGCCCTTGGGGGACACGCCGGCGCCCGCCCACAATGCCAACTCCTTCACGTGCGTCCCCGAGGAATCGCCGCGCGACGCGAACGGCGCTCGCGCCCCGGCGATACGTCGCAGTGCCTCCGCCGCCGTGACCGCCCCGGCGACCTTCGCCGGATCGGTGACCGGGCCGACGATGGCGAAGCGGCTCGCGACGAGGGGGCAGCGCAGCGCCGCGCGCCCCGGGGCGACGAGCAGCCGCTGCTCGAGGCTGGGCGCGTGCGTGATGATGACGTCGAGGTCTCCCGCCGCCGCCGAGCGGAGGATCTGCCCCGAGGGCCCGATCACCACCGCCACCGCCGCCGGCGGGTGGAGGGAGTCGAGGATCTTCAACGCGCCCGACTGCTCCACGGTGGTCGTCGTGCCAAGTCGCAACGGGCGCGCCTCGCTGGTGCACGCCATCAACGCCGCGCAGATTAGCGCGATTGTTCCGCGACCTTGGCCGCGACCGAACAGGAGCGATGCGATGCGTCGAATGGCGTTCGTCACCGTGTTGTCCGTCTCCCCGTTTGCCGCCGCCGCGCAAGCGCCTGCACTCACCGTCGAGAGCATCATGCGCGGGCCGGACTTGGTCGGTACCGCTCCCTCCAATGTTCAATTCGGCGCCGACGGCCGCTCTGTGTACTTCCGCTGGCGCCGGCCCGAAACTGACACCCTCGATCAGGACTACCGCGTCACTGTAGCGGCGCCGCAACGAATCGAGCGGCTGCCGCGCAACGCGATCGACACGATTCCCCTCGCCAATGGCGTCTGGAGCCCAGATCGCCGGCGCCAAATCGTCGTGCTGAAGGGCGATCTCTGGCTCCTCGATCAGGGCGGGGGTGCCAGGCGCCGGCTCACCCACACGCCTGGCGCAGAATCCGCGCCAGCGTGGTCGGCGGACGGGCGCACCGTGTACTTCACGCGCGATAACAACGCCTGGGCGCTCGACTTGGGTGGTGGCGGCCTGGCGCAGCTGAGCGACATCCGCCGTGGGCCGGCGCCCCGGGGGGGGCCACCCGCCGACGCCGCGGGCCAGAAGAAGGCGCTGCGGGACGATCAGCGCGAGCTGTTCGATTTCATTCGGCGCCAGCTCGCCGACGAACGGCTGCGCGCCGACACGGACACGGTCTCGACTATCAAGCCGCTGTATCTCGCGGACCGTCAGAGTGTGGCCCGGCTCGTCGTGGCGCCGGACGGACGGTTCGTCCTCGCGACCATCACCGAGCGGCCGCGCGGCGACAGCGTCGAGGGGCGGCAAGTGCAGATGCCGGTGTGGGTGACGCAATCGGGTTACGTCGAGAGTCAGCAGATCCGCACCAAGGTCGGGGACGCGCAGCCGCGCCAGCAAGTGGCGCTCATCGACGTCGCGACCGGGAAGGCCACGTGGATCGCCCGAGACTCGGCCGATGCAAACGGGGTCGGGTTTTCGTCCAGTGGCGCTCACGCCTTGGTGCGGATGACCAGCACCGACTACGAAGACGCGTGGCTCGTCGTCGTCGATCTTCCGTCGCTCGCTCGACGGGAGGTCGCGCACCTGCACGACGCCGCCTGGCTCGACGGACCACTCGGGTCCACCGCCGGCTGGTTGCCCGGCAGCGAGACCGTCTACTACGGTAGCGAGGAAACCGGCTACGCCCATCTCTACACGGTGGCGGCGATGGGTGGCGCGGCGCGGGCGCTCACCAGCGGCAAATGGGAGGTGCAGCAGGTGGACGTGACGCCTGATGGACGGATCTACCTGCACACCAACGAGGGTGACTTCGGGCAAGTGCATTGTTACGCGCTCGACGCCGCGACCGGGCAGCGGACGCAATTGACGACCGCCGAGGGACGGCAGGACGTCGTCGTCTCGCCCGACGGCCGCACGCTCGCGGTGCTCCACTCGACGGCGAATCATCCTCCGGAGCTCTACCTCCAGCCCGCGCGTCCCGGGGCGGCCGCCGTCAAAGTCACCGAGAGCCCGACGCCTGAATTCCTGCGTTACGACTGGATCAAGCCGGAGATCGTGATGATCCCGGCGGCGGATGGCGGGGGTGGGGTCCAAGTTCCGGCGCGGCTGTATCGGCCGCACGGCGCGCCCGCAAATGGCGCCGCGGTCATCTTCGTGCACGGGGCAGGGTACCTGCAGAACGTGCACAAGTGGTGGTCGAGCTATTACCGCGAGTACATGTTCCACCACCTGCTGGCGTCGCGCGGCTACACCGTGCTCGACCTCGATTACCGCGGCAGCGCCGGGTTGGGGCGCGACTGGCGCACGGCCATCTATCGCCATATGGGCGGCGTCGATCTCGACGATCAGGTGTCGGGGGCCCGGTGGCTCGTGGCGAAGATGGCAATCGATTCCACACGCATCGGGATTTACGGCGGCAGTTACGGCGGCTTCATCACGCTGATGGCGCTGTTCACGAAGCCCGGCGTCTTCGCGGCGGGGGCGGCGCTGCGCCCCGTGACCGACTGGGCGCACTACAACCATCCATACACGGCCCGGATTCTGAACGAGCCCCAGACGGACAGCGTCGCCTATCGGCGCTCGTCGCCGATCTACTTTGCCGAAGGCTTGGTGGGCCGTCTGCTCATCTGTCACGGCATGGTGGACGACAACGTCCACTTCCAGGACACGGCCCGTCTGGTCCAGCGGCTCATCGAGCTGGGTAAGCAGAACTGGGAGGTCGCCGTCTACCCCGTCGAGGCGCACGGCTTCCGGCGCAACGACAGCTGGACCGACGAGTATCGCCGCATCCTCAAGCTGTTCGAGGAGACGATCGGCCGCCGCGGCGGTCTTCCACCCGCTCGCTAGAGCAACCCGATGTTGAATGGTGCGCTTTCAGCCCCGATCAGGCTGGTGCCACTCACGGTGAGCGTGTAGCCGTTGCCGAGCTGGTCGATGCTCAGATCGGAGAAGGTGGCGACACCATTCACCGCGGTCACGGTCTTCGTCCCCGAGAGGTTCCCCGGCAGCAGCAGGCCGCCGTTATGCCCGATCGCGATCGTGACCGAGCCGCTGAAGGACGTGACCGTGTTGCCTTGCTCATCGACCACCGCGACCTGCACCGGCGGTTGGATCGTCAGGAACGGCAGCGTCCGGCTCGGTTGTGTGACGAACGCCAGGTGCAGGACCGTCGGATTGAGCGCGACCGCGCTCGCGATCCAACTGCCCGGCGACGAGAAGTACCAGGCCCACTGCGGGTCGACGGAACCGGCGGAGCCTTGCACCGCGTACTCGCCATCGACGTTCATCACCGTATCCTCCATCGCGGAGACGGTCGTGAAGCCGGTGGGCTGTTGCGCTGGGCCATGTGCGTTCGACATCGTCACGGCGTAGACGAGGGCGTTCGCATTGACGGGAATCGCACCGGGCCCGACCATCGTGGGGACCTCGGCGGACCCGCCCCCGGATGCATGGGCGCCGATGGCCGCGGCGGAAACCGAGCTCACTCCCCGGTAGGCGGAGATGATGATGCCGGCGTGGACGGGTGATGAGAAGATCGCGTGCACGTCCAGCACCGTGTTCCAATCGTTCGTTTCCGGGAAACCCTGCACGTTCGTGGCGACATACGTGGCCATGGAGAGGCCGCCGGCGGTGACGTATTCGACGAGGGTGTAGTGGTTGCCCACCGGCGTACCGTTCGACAGGTGGTCGGTGACTTCCTGGATCGTGTTTGCCGAGCCGAACCAGAAGAAGGTCGCGACGATGGCGTCGCCAAGATGGGGGTTCACCGGATCAAAACCCTTGCCGATGTGCACGTCGTACTGACCCATCCCGCCACTCTGCTGGTCGAGGACGATACCGCTCCCCGGCGTCGTGGCGAACTGTGGTGTGGAGAGATCGCGAGCTGGGCCGACGCCGTCGCTACAGGCGGCGACAAGAATCAGAGCGGAAAATGCTGCACGCTTGAACATGAAATCTCACTTGTAGAGTGTGTGCCACATCATTCTGCTTACACACCTGTCGCAAGGGCCGGGCCGTCCGACTCACGCTGGAGCAGGCCCCCGCTTGCACCAAATGGCGGCATGGCGGTCCTGCGATCGCACTGTATTGGGGGTTATCTTCGGGAGTTGCGGGGCGGTAGCTCAGTTGGGAGAGCACCTGGTTTGCAACCAGGGGGTCGTGGGTTCGAATCCCATCCGCTCCATTGCTTGACGTTTCGCGACAGCGACCTCTAATATTCCGTAGGAGGTGCCGCCATGAAAAGCGTCTCGCTTGGTTTCGCTTTACTCCTCGTTTGGCCGGTTGCTGCGCTGGGTCAAACCAGGTTCAGCCTCGGTGGAGGACTCAACGTCGCGAGGCCGTCTGAGCTTCCGTTCTATCATTGGTCTACCACACAGGGGTTCGCGGTCCAGGCGTCGATGGAGATCCCGCATCGCAATCGCTTTGCGTGGCGGATCGACCTCTTCGCGAGCCAATTCGGGCTCACGCAGCCGTCGGACTTTGCGGGCGTGTTGTGCCGGAGCACTCCACCTCCCGGAACGTGCTGCGGCGTTTGCCCCCGCCGGACCGACAAGGGAACCGTCGGGGTTGCGGGCGTGGCGGTGAATCAGTTGGTGCGTCTGACGCCAGCGACGTTGCCATTCGGGATGTATCTCACCTGGGGCGCCGAGACAGACTACTTGTATCAGCATCCCACCGCTCGGAGTGCCCTGCGTCTCGGCGCATCGGTCGGCGGAGGAGTGTCGCTGCCTTTGGCGGGTCACGTCCGAGCGTTTGGTCGAAGCGCGCTACCACCACCTCTTCGACGGCCCCAGCGCACCGACCGGGCTCGTGCCCGTCACGATCGGTCTGCGGCTGTAGGCAGCCGCTCCACTACGGATCGACGCGGTCTCGCTCTGTAAGCCGGTCGGCGGGGATGCGCCAGGTCCGCAGCAGCGCGAGCCACGAGTCGGGGCGAATCGCCACGCCCGCCACCCGCCGGTCCACCGCCGCCACGTTGTCCGGAGCAAACAGAAAGATCGCCGGCGCGTCCTCGTTGAGCATCTCGATCGCGCGGCGCCAGGCGCGTCGGGCGGCGGCGCGGCTCGCGGCTGACGCCACTGTTTGGTCCACGAGCCGGTCAAAGGCGGGGTTCATGTAGCGCCCATAGTTCGACCGCCCCCCCCCCACGGCCGCGGCCGTCCAGGTCTGCGGGATGCCGGCCGACGGCGAGGGATCGGTGGTCCAGGCGTTGAGCAGCGCGTCGAACTGTCCGGCCCGGGCGCGCGACAAGAAGAGGCCGAAGTCGACCTCGTCGAGCTGCACGTCGACGCCCACCAGACGGAATTGCTCCTGCAACAGCCGCGCGTATTGCCGCCGCAGCCCGCTCGTCGTGGGGACCAGCAAGTGGAAGGACAGGGGTCGGCCGCCCCGGTCGCGGATGCCGTCCCCATTCGTGTCGATCCAGCCGAGACGCGTGAGCAGGCGCGCCGCCCCGAGACTGTCGTGGGGCAAGGCGCGCGTTGCCGGATCCCAAATCCACGAGAGCTGCGACACCGGCCCCGGCGGCACCTTGGCGAGGTCGCCGAACACACTGCGCACCAGCCGCTCGCGATCGACCGCCATCGCGAGCGCGCGGCGCAGCTGCCGATCGCCGAACAAGGGGTGGGGTTGGGTGGAGTCGCCGGGGGCGGTGAGATTGAAGCCGAGGTACCCGTACACGCTGCCCTTGTACGGATACGTAGCGAGCTGCGCAGCCGCTTGCGCCTGCTTCACGAAGTCGGGCGGGCCGAGCACTTCGGTCGCATCGGCCTCCCCGGCGACGACCTGCATGACCGCCACCTGCAGGTTTGGCGTAAACCGCCAGATGACTCGGCGGATGTGCGCGCGAGCACCAGTGAACGTCGAATCGGCGAGCAGCTCGAGAGTCTCGCCGGCCTTCCAACGCACGAACCGGTACGGCCCGTCGCCCACCGGTGCACGCCCGAAGGGTGCCGTCCTCCATTGGTCTCGCGGCACGGCGCGCAGCAGGTGCGCCGGGACGACGCGCATGTGATAGACCGCGTCGTAAAACATCTCGGGGTAGCGCTTCTCGAACCGGAACACGACGGTCAGCGAGTCGCGCGCCGTGACCGTGCTGATGAGGCGCAGCGCCGGACGGGACGGCGAGTTCACGAGTGAGTCGGTGTAAACGTCGTACGTGAACGCGACATCCGACGCGGTAACGGGCTCCCCGTCCTGCCAGCGCGCCCGGGGGTCGAGGTGGAACACGAGGGTCAGCGGCCCCTGCCATTCCCATCGCTGCGCGAGGTCCGGCTGAAAGTCTTCGTCGCCGATCGTGTTACCCGACATCCCAATGTCGGCGAGTTTGCGGAAGAGCTGATCGGTGACGTCGCGGCTGATCGCGGCCGAAGCCACGGGCGGGAGCAGAAAGTCGGGCTCGCCGGGCGCCACGATCACGAGGGCGCCGCAGTAGTCCCCGCTGCAGCTGCCGCGCGTTTGCCACGCGGCCAGGACGGCCAGGGATGCCAGCGTCAGGGCGGCGGTCGCGAGGCGGCCGAGTCTAGGCGTCTGGATCGCCCCGGTCGGCGGCGGATTCAGTCGAGGCTGACTCGTCCGAGGGTGAGTCTTCCGACCGGCGGACCGGGAGGCCGACGTGGCCCGCCCACTCGTCCGTCAGCTCGAAGGTCTTGCCCATATCGAAGTGCAGGACGCGCAGTCGGCGGGCCAGGTCCTTGAGCGCCCAGATGACCGTGTGCTGCGCCTCGATCGAGGACCACTGTCCGAATTCGTTGTGGCTGAGGTCCGCCTCCAGGGCCTGCGCGACCTGCCCGGCGAACTGCCCGTGGGGGGCGTCGCTCACGGCGGGTCGTGGCTCGGCGGTAGGACGTTTAGGGGCCTGCTTCTGTACCCGTTGCGGCCGCGTGCCTTCCCCCCAAAGCACCCATTCCAGCGTCACGTCGGCGAGGCCGCGCGACTTGGCCTTGGTGACAATGAGCCGCGCCGCGTCGGCGGGAAATTTTTGTCGCTGCGGCCACTTTTTAATGGTGATTGGCGTCACGGGCTTGCCGAGCTCTGCGGCGAACTGCCGATAGGTCAGCGAGATACCTTCCCACGGGCTGAAGATGCCGAGCAGGATTGCGAGCCGTTCCGCTATGGTGCTCGCGTCGGATCTCTTTTGGGTCTTGACGGTGGCCAAATGGGACCTATTTTGGTGACGCTGCTGTCGCCCGGAACGCGCCCGGTCGCGAGATCCAACCACCATAAAGTGTGGTGAGCCGCTCCTGCAGTCAAGACGCGCAACGTGGAGGTACCGTCGTGTCACGGTTGTGCGTGATTGCTGTCTCCGAAGCGTTCAGAGGGTTTTGGCACGTTCTCGCTGAAGATCTCGCCGTCAAGATCGACGTCCTGGGCCCGGCGGACGCCGTCACCCCCCGGCCCGACACGGCGGCCGTCATTCTCGCGGCGGGCGGGGCCGAGCGGGACGCGGTGCGCTGGCTCGAGAACCACCAAGTCCCGGCGGGAGTGGCGGCGCTCGTCGTCGGCACCGATCCGGGGCGGCGCATTGCCATGCAGCTCGTGTCCCGCGGCGCCAGCGACTACTTCGCGCTCCCCGACGACCTCGAGATCTTCCGCAATGCAGTCGCCGCCGCCCTCAATGGCGTGGCGCGCCTGGGCAGCGCGCCGGCCAGCCAGGGCGACGCCTTCGCCGGCATCGTGGGCGAGAGCCAGGCCATCAAGCAAGCGCTGGCGCGGGCGGCCCGACTGCTGCCGCACGGGAATGCCCGCGCCCTCATCATCGGCGAGACGGGGACCGGCAAAGAGGTTCTGGCGCGGGCGATCCACGCGGGTGGGCCCCGGCGCGCGGCGCCGTTCGTCGCCGTGAACTGCTCCGCCTTCCCTGAGCACCTGATCGAGTCGGAGCTGTTCGGCCACGAGCGCGGCTCCTTCACCGACGCCCATGCCGCGAAGCCCGGGCTGTTCGAGATGGCCGACACCGGCACGCTGTTCTTGGACGAAATCGGCGACCTGCCCCTCAGTCTCCAAGCCAAGCTGCTGCGCCTGCTCGAAGACAAAGAGATCCGCCGCGTCGGTGGGACGAAACCGCGCACCGTCGACGTCCGCATCCTGGCGGCTACCAACGCCCACCTCGCCGATCGGGTGCGCGACAAGACGTTTCGGGAGGATCTCTTCTTCCGCTTGAGCACCGTTGTGCTCAGTCTGCCGCCGCTCCGCGAGCGGGGCGACGACATCGTGGTCATCGCGGAGGCGGTGCTCCAGCGGCTCGCCGGGGAGCACCACGTCCCGGTGCCGAAGCTGACGCCGGAGGTGCGTCAGAGGCTGCGTCGCCATCCCTGGCCAGGGAATGTCAGGGAGCTGAAAAACGCCGTCGAACGAGCGCTGCTCCTCTCGCCGCCGGGCGAGCTCAACGCCGACGAGCTTCTGCCCCCGGCGGATCCGGACGTCCAGGGCGAGGGCCCGATTCCGTTCCCGGCGCCGCTGGACCAAATCACGTCCGCCGCGGTCCGCGCCACGGTCAAGTTGTGTGGGGGCAATCGGAGCGAGTCGGCGCGCCGGCTCTCGATCTCGACTCGGCGCCTGCGCCGCCTGTTGAACGGGGGCCGCGACGTGGAGGACGATGTGGACGTCGAGGACCTCGTGGAGCCGACCGCCCTGTCGATGTAGGGCCGTCCCGACCATACCCCAGG
>WNGP01001460.1_pt1 | contig 28792 bp, 22 predicted proteins | sample 5407671 | NCBI WGS metagenome assembly WNGP01 (sample SAMN13153381, study PRJNA577476) | soil metagenome | isolation source: 40 cm soil or saprolite under Garry oak tree replicate 2 | place: USA:California | collected 2016-06-15
GCGCGGCATCCGTTCCAGAACCGGCTCTCCGGAAACTAAATTCGTCAGGATGATGTTGTCTGGCCGCGCAAATTCTAGCAACCGCTGCTGGTCATCGTATTGCGGACGCGTGTACAAAGCCCGGTAGGCTTTCTTCCAATTCTCACACTGGTAGGAGAACCGCGCATAACTCCACACTTGCCGTTCATTCGCGTATTCTTTCCATTTTTTCTTCGGGATGGCCTGGACCTTCTCCTTGATCGCATCGTAGACCTTCCCCGTGGCTAAGAAGCCGATGCCCAGGTCGTCAAACAGCGCAAAATTCTTCTCGTCGAAAAATCCGGCATCCAGCCGGACGATGATCGATACGGAGGCATCATAGCGGGTCCGGATCAAGCTCACCATGCCACCGAGTAGCCGACCCCCGTTGCCGGGGGTCGGCCCTCTCAGAACCGGACGTGACAGTTTGCCCGTCATCCGGCTCAGGCCCTTCGAACGCCTCTTTCAGGGAGACGCGGTTGTGATATGAAAAGACCCTGACGGTGAACCCTGTCGTGGCACTCTGGATGGACCAAAACGCGGTTATCTATCCCCGTGGAGCCACCCAGCACTCGGGGGACGCGGTAGTGAAGACGCCATCCCGTGATCCGGGTGATCCTGAGATTGCATACGGGGCAGAGCCCACGTTGGTATTGCCAGAGAAAGCGAAGTGTTCGAGTACCCCGGAACGTTCCCGCCATGTGATCCCCTTCGCGTTTCTCGAAGTAGGTTTACCGAGTAGCCAGACGGCCTTGCGGCCGTCCGGCCCTCTAAGAACTGTGCATGCAAGTTTCCCCGCACACAGCTCAAGCCCTTCGAACGCCTCTTTCAAGGAGACGCGGCTTCGATACGGAAAGATGTTGGCGGTGAACCCGGTCGTGGCACTCTGGATGGAGCAAGACGCGGTTTTCTACACTCGTGGAACCACCTTTCACACGAGGGACGCAATAGTGAATGCGCCAGCCCGTGATCGGAGTGATCTTGGTGTTGCACACGGGGCAGAACCCGCGTTGGAACTTCCAGAGAAAGCGAAGAGTCCGCGTGCCCCGAAACGTTTCCGCCATATGGTCTCCTTCGCGTTTTTCGAAGTAGGTTTCATGGGCCGGATCGTAGGGATTAGCGGCGCTCTTGATCTTGACGTGCCTTTGAATGGGCGTGCTACTGGCAAGCAGTAATCGCACTTTGTGCGGTTTACCCTCGTTGTCACACGATTCCCCGAAGAAGGACCAGTTGTTCCCTCCGCGCTGCTCAAAGTATTTCTGTTTGAGCCAGCGAGAAGATTTTTTCGGGTGCCTTCGCCGGGCCCATTGCCACAAACGATTGAAGATGGCGTAGTCAACGCGTGAAAAGGCGCGTGTACTCACCACGTGCCGATGATAGTTGGACCAACCCCGTATTTTGGGGTTGAGCCAATCGATCAGATCGGCGGCGGACATGCCCAGCGCAGCTTTGATGTTGCCGCGGATACCATCCAGAAAGGTCTTGATATTCTTTTTGGAAGGCTTGATGAGCAGTTTCCCATTGGGATACTTGCGCACATTTTGTCCGAGAAAATCAAAGCCTTTCTCCACGTGCGTGATAACTGTCTTCGCGGGAGAAAGCTCCAGTCCTCGTTCTTGCAGAAACTGTTCCACGAGGGGCTTGATTTCTCCTTCCAGTAGTTCTTTGGTTCTACCGGTGATGACGAAGTCATCCGCATAACGGATGAGATTTACACAGGGAAATTTACCTCCGAGAGACGAGAGAGGCTTTTTTGTCGGGAACTTTTCCTTCAAGAGCCTCTCCAGTCCATCCAGCGCGCAGTTCGCGATCGCTGGGGAGATAATTCCACCTTGTGGGGTCCCATCCGTCGTTTCGTGAAGGACGTGTTTTTCCATATACCCGGATTTCAACCACTTTTGGAGAATGGCGCGATCCATAGGGACATGTGCCAGAAGCCAATCGTGTGAGATTCGGTCGAAACAGGATTTGATGTCGCCCTCTAGAATCCACTGTGGATTGGGTCGGGCCAGTGTTTTGAAACACTGTCCGATCGCATCGGCACAGGACCGCTGCTGACGAAACCCATAGGAGTTTTTGTCAGCAGTGGTTTCCAGCACGGGATCGAGCGCCAGCAAATGCAATGCCTGGTAGCTTCGATCTTTCATGGTGGGGATACCTAGCGGCCGCATCGTCTTCTTGTCCGATTTCAATATGTAGACACGTCGAAGAGGCTGAGGTTGATAGCCTCTGCGCTTAAATGCATGTACTGCTTGTGTCTTCTTTTCTGGTGTGTCCCAAATTTCTTGGTCGACACCAGGAGTTTTCCTGCCCTCATTTTCAGTCACTCGTCGGACGGCGAGAACTTTGCCGCTATACGAGTGGGTCAGCAGGCGTTGCAAGGCTCGCACCTTACCCCATCGGCCGACCTTCGTTGCCTGCGCGATACGCACTTGGAGTCGGCGAACGTTGCGGTGAATGGCTTGCCAATCAATGGCATACCATTCCGCCGCTTCGCTTGAGACCGCACCAACAGCTTGCGCCGTCGTCATCTGCTTGCCTCATGTGCCGATTTGCCTCGTTCTCTCGCGTGAAGCACCTCAGGGAAGTGGGCCCGCTTTCGCGTCCGGTGATGTGGTCGATGCGACTGACGCAACCGGTATCTGCTCCATTACAGAGCAGCCTTCGCTTTCTCCCTGACCTGCTGTCCGCACCGCCATCGTTCATCTTGCGATGTACGTTCCCCCCTGTGACGGAGGAGCGGTATGGATTTATCCTGTTCCGTTGGAATGATTCGATAGGTTAGGTCCACTCTATACGCCGGCAGTGTTTGTTTACCCATGACGACGGACGTATGAGCCGCCGTACTCACTGCAAGAAGAGCCACGCAGCATTTTAGGCTCTCTGATCCTCACGACGCTTACGAGCATTTGTATATTCTGACCATACTACCGGAGCCTAGGCCCGTCTCCGCCTTATGCTGGCAGATACACCGTCGCCTCGCGGTTCTGGTGCCAAGTTCGCACTTGTGGGTACATTGTCCGAGGGCTTCGAACGGTCTGTTGCCTCGCCGCTCCTACCTCGTAGGCTACGCGCAATGAGATGCGCGGTTTGATCGGTCCTCCTTGTCAAACAATCATTATCCAGCAGCTTTCCAGGTCGCAGCATAGGCAGGATCATATGGGTGGGCTTCGCCCTTGACCTTAACGTGTCGTTGAATGGGCGTGCTACCGGCGAGCAGTAATCGCACTTTGTGTGGTTTACCCTCATCGTCGGATGATTCCCCGAAGAAGGACCAGTTTCTACCTCCCTGCTGCCCAAGGTATTTCTGTTTGAGCCAGCCCGGAGATTTCTTCGGATGCCTTCGTCGGGCCCATTGCCACAGACTGTTGAAGATGGCGTAGTCAACGCGTTGAAAGACTCGTTTGCTGACCACGTGCCGGTGATAGTTGGCCCAGCCCCGTATTTTGGGATTCAGCCAATCGATCAGCTCGGCGGCCGACAGGCCCAAGGAGGCTTTGATTATCTTCCGGATGCCGTCCAGGAAGACTTTCACATTCTTCTTGGAGGGCTTGATGAGCAATTTCCCGTTGGGATACTTGCGCACGTTTTGTCCGAGGAAATCAAAGCCTTGCTCCACGTGCGTGGTGACTGTCTTCGTGGGAGAAAGTTCCAGCCCCCGTTCGTGCAGAAATTGCTCTACGAGGGGCTTAACTTCTCCTTCCAGCAGTTCTTTGGTTCTACCGGTGATGACAAAGTCATCTGCGTAGCGGATGAGATTCACACAGGGACATTTTCCTCCCAGGGAGGGGAGACACCTCTTTGTCGGAAACTTCTCCTTCAAGAGCCGCTCCAATCCATCCAACGCACAATTTGCGAGCGCGGGTGAAATAATTCCGCCTTGTGGAGTCCCATCCGTAGTTTCGTGGAGGACGTGCTTATCCAAATACCCGGCTTTCAGCCACTTTTGGAGAATGGCTCGATCGATAGGAACGTGAGCCAAGAGCCAATCATGGGAGATTCGGTCGAAACAGGACTTGACATCGCCTTCCAGGATCCACTGCGGATGTGGCTTGACCAGTGTTTTGAAGCACTGTTCGATCGCATCAGCGCAGGACCGCTGCTGGCGAAACCCATACGAGTTGTGGTCAGCAGTAGTTTCCACGACGGGATCGAATGCCAGCAGATACAGTGCCTGCTGGGATCGATCTTTCATGGTGGGGATACCGAGCGGGCGCATCGTCTTACCGTCCGATTTCGGGATGTATACACGTCGGAGGGGCTGAGGTTGATAGCCCCTGCGCTTGAGTTCGTGTACGGCCTGTATCTTCTTCTCTGGGGTGTCCCAAATTTCTCGGTCCACACCAGGGGTTTTCTTGCCTTGGTTTTCCGTCACTCGCCGCACGGCCAGAATTTTGCCGCTGAACGAGTGGGTCAGCAGGCGTTGCAAGGCTCGCACCTTGCCCCATCTGCCTTCCTTCACCGCCTTCACGATACGCACTTGGAGTCGGCGCACGTTGCGGTGGATGGTTTGCCAATCAATGGCGAACCACTCTGCCGCTTCGCTTGAGACCGCACCAACGGCTTGCGCCGTCGTCATCTGCTTTGCCTCATATGCCGATTTGCCGAGTTCTCGCGTGTGAAGCACCTCAGGGAAGTCTGCCCGCTTTCGCGTCCGGTGATGTGGTCAACGCAACTGACGCAACCGGTATCTGCTCCATTACAGAGCAGCATTCACTTTCTCCCTGACCTGCTGTCCACACCGCCGTCGGTTCATCTTGCGATGTACCTTCCCCCTATTACGGAGGAGCGATATGGATTTACCCTGTTCCGTTGGAGTGACACGATGGGTTAGACCCGCTCTGTACGCCGATAGTGTTGTTTACCCATGACGGCGGAATCCGGAGCCGCCGTGCTCACCGCATGAAGAGCCCCGCAGCATATTAGGCCCTCTGAAGTTAACGACGCTTACGAGCGTTTGTGTATTCTGGTCGTGCCACCAAGCCTAGGCCCGTCTCCGCCTTATGCTGGCAGATACACCGTCTCCTCGCGGTTCTGGTGCCAAGTTTGCACTTGTGGGTACATCGTCCGAGGGCTTCGAACGGTTCGTTGCCTCCCCGCTCTGCCTCGTAGGCTACGTGTGATGGGACGCACGGTCTGATCAGTTCCTCCTTGTCAGACAATCAATCCAACAGCTTTACAGGTCGCAGCCGGATCATCTTCTCCACATCGCGGCCGTAGTTGCTGTGCCGCTTGCCACGCCGGAAAATGGCATCGACGATCTTGCCTTCCCAAATCAAATGCAAGGGTTGGAATCCCTTGACCTTTTTATAGGTCGGGTCGCACCCTTCCCGCTGCAAGGCCCCGGCATGGAAAATGTTAGCGGCGGCGAGAGACTGGGCCATTTTGGCGGTCCATTCTGGGCCACACCTTTCCCTCTTGCACGAGGATCTCAGAACGGTCCTCGCTCAACCTAGGTAACAATTCGCCAGCCACAGCTCTCCAGCAGAGGCTTATGGGCGCATGCACTGCAGGCTATTGTACTTTCAAGGTGTACGGGGTGCTGCGTTCCAATACCCTGTCTTCGAGTCTTTCCTGCGCTGCCACTGCCGCCAGCACGAATGGCGTCAGATCCCCGTGAAGGTCGAAGCATGCGAAAACCCCGTCCTGCTTGGATGTCCTGCTTCAAAAAGAAACGGAGTAACGAAGATTTGCCAGTGCCGGTCTTTCCGAGTATCGCGATGTGCTCTGCGCGCCGGTTGCGGGGAATACTCACGCGGGCCTTGGTTGGCTGCCCGTCATAGACTCTGTAGGTCGAGATCGCGGTGTCGGGCTAAGCGTTCCTTTCGCTCGCTCCAGCAGTTCCGCAGGATGGCCGTGAGCGCTTTGAATGGGCGAACATAGTTGAAGAAGTGGCATGAGAGAAATCAGGCAGGACTTTCCTGGGCGGTTAAGGCGCTTCGAAACTTTTCGAAGCGTGAGGTTGAGCATAGCAGTCGGATACTTCCTGAAAAGACTCGGAATTTCGTCGCGGAGATGAAAGCTCAAATTTTGCCACTTGAGATAGACTAGATTTACCCTAGTTTCTTTTCGGAAAAAACTGCGATGAATCCATCAGCGGAAATGTTGCTCAACGAGTTGAACGCGGCGCATCTGAAACTCCATCGGGCGTTTGAAGAAGCGTTTTGGCTCTTCAAAATGGGCGACCATGCCGTGAAGGACGCAATGAATGACGCCGAGAAAGCGCGCGACGCTTTCCGCGCCGATGCAAGGAACTTGGAACACGTCCGGGCGGCGATCTCGGCTTCCGCAACATCACCGAAGGAGATCGAACGCCTGCGGATTTGGGAAGATTTCTTCAAGCTTTATCAGACGCCGGCGGAGCTCATGCCGCTCAAGGCAAAGATCGGAAAACTGGAATCGGACATCGAGCAGAAGCTCGCGACCGCAAAAGAAGGCTACATCGACCCGCATACGAACGCCTTCGTGCCGGCATCGAAGGTCGCGATGCGCATGATGGTGCGGACGAACCACGACGAGGCCGTCCGCAAAGCATGTTTCGACGCGCTCGAGACGATGGCAACGCTCGCACTCGAGGAATATGTGGCCGTCGTGGGGCTTCGCAACGAATTCGCCCGCGCCCTCGGCTTCGAGGACTATTACGCCTACCACGTGCACGTGAGCGACGGCATGACAAAAGGGCAGATCTTCAAGCTCTTTTCCGACATCTACGAACGCACGAAATACGGCCTCGAAGATATCCGTAAGCTCGAAGCCGAAAAAATGTCCGGACTCCGGAAGCCTTGGAATTTCCTTTACATGATGGCGGGATCGCTCACGCTTGAGGAAGACGCTTATTACTCTTTCGAAGAAGCGCTGATGCGCTGGGGTCGTTCGTTCGCCGCGGTCGGCATGGATTTCCAAGGCGGCACGCTTCACCTTGACCTCCTGCAGCGCGATGGCAAGTACAATAACGGTTTTTGCCATTACCCCGATCTCGTGCATTTTGAAAGCGGCAAGCGTTATCCCGGTGCCGCCAATTTCACTTGCAATGTGGTCTATGGCCAGCCGGGAGCGGGCGAACAGGGGCACGATACCCTCTTCCACGAAGGAGGGCATGCGGCGGACCGGCTTGCGAGCGAGCAGGAAGAAACCTGCCTCAACACCGAATGGCCGCCGGCATCGATCGCCTGGGCGGAAACGCACAGCCAGTTTATGGATACGATGCTTTCAAGCATCGAGTGGCGCACGCGCTACGCGAAAAACAGGGAAGGCGCTCCCTACCCGCTCGATCTCTTTGAGCGGAAGGTGCGAAAGCTCCGCATAGTCGCGCCGACAAACCTCTATAGCATCATGTTCGTTTCGGAATTCGAGAAACTCGTGTACGAAACGAAAGAGCTCGATGTGGAAAAGGTGATGCGGATCGCGAAGGACATGTACCGGAAATACATGGATATGAGCGAGGATTCGCTCTGGGCGCTCACCGTGCCTCATATCTACAGTTCCGACAGCTCCGCGTATTACCATGCCTACGGCCTTGCCGAGCTTGCGCTCGAGCAATGGCGGGAGTATTTCTACGAAAAGTACGGTTACATCGTGGATAACCCCTCCGTCGGGAAAGAAATGCGCGAGGTTTGGAGGCTCGGCTCGCTCAAGAACTTCGGCGAATTCGTGAAGCTCGCGACTGGGAAACAACTTTCGGCCGATGCATACATCAAGGATGCGACGATGGATGCGGACGCCTTCATCGCGCGCGGCAAGGAACGCATCGCGCGGCTCGCTTCGGTCCCCGAATGGAAGGGTCCCGTGCGGCTGAATGCCGTGATCAAAATGGTGCACGGCAAGGAAACCGTTGCCAACAATTCGGTGAGTTTCGAAGCAATGGCGGAAAAATACGCCTCATGGCTCAATGCGCAGAAAAGACAAGTGTAAAATCAAGTCTCTGTGCTTCGCCAAAACTCCGGCCAGCTTTGGAATCAATGACATAGCGGCCGTCGTCTCCACCAGCGTTCTGGTATAACTGTTCGCCATGTTTCGTTTCCTCGGGGTCTCTTTTCGCAACCCTCGTTCGCCTCTTGTGCTCGCAGAAGAGTCTGCTACTTGAGAATCTGGCCTTACGCCAGCAGCTTTCTGTGATGAAACGCCGTCATCCACGCCCAAGGCTCGAGTTGCTCGACAGGCTCTTCTGGCTGATCGTTCGCCGCTGCTGGTCCGGCTGGAAGCAGGCACTCTTGGTTGTCACACCCGAAACCGTGGTCCGGTAGCACCGCGCCGGTTTCCGTTGGTACTGGATGCTGATCTCCAAGGTCAGGAAGCGCCTCGGAAGAGGAGCCATATCCCAAGAAGTTCGCGATCTGATCTTCCAAATGGTGACCGAGAACCCTTCCTGGGGAGCTCCTCGCATCCACGGCGAACTCCTCATGCTCGGCTTCGATGTTTCCGAAAGAACGATCTCTCGCTGGATGAAGCGGGCCCAAAGGAACCCGGACCCTGCCAAGCGCTGGATTACCTTTCTTCGCAACCACAAGGAAGCTATCGCCCGCGATGGATTTCTTCACCGTTCCCACGGCCACCTTCGGCCTGCTTTACTGCTTCTTTATCATCAGGCACGAAGGCCGACGCATTCTGCACTTCAACGTCACCAAACATCCCACAACGCAGTGGATCATCCAACAGTTGCGGGAGGCATTTCCTTTTGATTCGGCTCCCAGGTTTCTGATCTTCGATCGCTATGCCAAGTACGGTTTGGAAGTCCCGGTTGCTATTCGCTTCTTAAGCATCCGTCCTGTTCGCACTCCTTCGAAAGCCCCTGCCCTTTCTGCCGCTCCTGCGGGCGAGTATAGTCATCTATTGCAAGTACGCGTTGCCGCTAGCATTGTTCCTCAGCTGTTGAAACCGACGATGGAGCAAGACCATGAGAGGAATCTTTGTGGTGGTTAGCATGAGCCTGCTTCTCGGCGTGTGCATTTCGCAAGCCAGAAGCAGGCGCGCTTGGGAGCAAGAAGAAGCATTATTGAGGCGGCAGAAGGCGGCAGTCCATCTTTGAAGGCTTCTAAGCCATTTGCCATGAGAAGAGGGAGAGTTTCGAGAATCTATGAAATCTGCTGAAATCATCGCGAATTCGATGGGTGCTCTGTTCGATTCCCCATCGCCCGCTCCATAACTCCTGATGATTCAAGTGGCCTTACCTGGCTAAGTTGGCTGAATCTGCCATAAGAATAGTCCGTTTTGGACTGTAGTTGGAGTGCGCCGGATTTGCAACTCCATGCTCGGCTGGAACACGAAACCCTGCAGTCCGCGGGACCAGAGATCGAACAGTATGGAAATCACATCGCTCACTGACCACGTTAAGACAACCACTGGAACAGCAATTACTACAGAGTGGGGCCTCTCACTCCACCTAAAGCGCAACAACGTCTCCATGCTTTTTGACATGGCCTCTTCAGGGCATTTCATGGACAACGCCGCCGCTCTGGCCATTGATATCTACTCCGTTGACCTTGCCGTGCTTTCTCACGGGCACTAAGGCTGTTGCGTACATGGGGAAGGGAGCTGACGCAAAGGTTCCGTCCAACTCCCGTCCAATTCAAGGGCAGGATAAACGGCGATAAGGCTCGTAAGCGACACCAAACGCGGCACTTAGAGTTTTATACCCCCCAGCTGTTAACCATACAGCTGAACACTGTTGGGAGCGTCTGAAGCATGAAGGTCATGCATGCCCCTTACAGCTACAAAGTCTTCAGCTTGTCTAGATTGACCGGGCATTGGTTTCTGCGTCGGGACCTTTGCCAGGGATTTGCAGTAAAATCAGAATGCAGTGTTTCTATCCTGGCAAGCCATGATGAGTAGACGCGCCCAAGATCCGTTTAGTTAATTCAAGCCCTTAGCTCGATACCAGGCATTGCGTCGAGAATGAGCACTGTTCGAATAAAAGAAGTGGCAAAGCTGGCGAGAGTTTCCACTGCCACGGTATCTCATGTCATCAATAAGACTCGCTTGTCAGTGACAGCACCAAACGGAAGGTTCTCAGCGCGATTGAGCGCATCGGGTACACGCCGAACATCCATGCGCGCAACTTGGCTTCCGGCCGGAGCAGGATGCTCGGACTAATCATTTCAGATATTACCAATCCATTTTTTCCAGACCTCGTGAAATCCATTCAGGAGAAAGCCCTTGAATTGGGTTACGACGTAATCGTTCTTAATACGAACTACGACCCCGAGCGCGACACCCGGTACGTTCAGCGTTTGCTCGATTGAGAGTGCGGGGTGTCATGATTCTGACAACGGAGATGAGTCTCTCCGTGATCGAACGTTTCTCTTCGCGCGAAATCCCTGTGGCTTTTCTGGATAGCGGAAAGGTTGGCCCGCATATCAGCAACATACGGATAGACTGCGAAAAGGGCGTTCATGAAGCGGTCGAACATCTCCTGAAACTTGGGCACCGGCAGATTGCTTTCATTAGCGGGCCGGTGCGCTTCAAATCAACACAACTTAGACGGCAGGCCTTCCTCGAAGCGATGAAGAATCATCGAGAGTCTCTGCATACTGAGCCGCTGATTCTCGAAGGGAATTTCAGATTGGAGAGCGGCGAGCAGGTTGTCAGGGAAATGATGACGTTGAACAGCAGGCCAACCGCCATACTTGCCGCCAATGACCTGATGGCTGTGGGAGCCCTGCGTGGACTACGACGAGCCGGCTTGCAAGTTCCCAGGGATGTTTCCGTCATCGGATGTGACGATATCGCGCTTGCTGGGCTGACCGATCCTCAGCTAACTACGATCATGATTCCTCGAACAGCAATCGGGGCTTCAGCGGTTGAGGCTATTACGAACTGGTCCCACTGAAGGTCGTGAAATCAAAATCTCCACTCAACTCACGGTCCGCCAGTCAACAGCGGCAGCACCGCTCTCGAAGTGAGATTCCTGTTTCTGTTCTAGAAGCTGTCCCACAACCCTCCGTTGAGACGATGACGATCATGTTTCTAGATGAAGGCTCGAGGTGGACCTTGTTTCGGATTGGCGCAAGGACGACGCTCACTTTCCTCGGCTCAAGGGTAGAGTTTTCAGTATTCCTCAACGGTAAAGTTCAGAAATTCGAGCTTGAGCCGGGAGACACAAATCGCAGATCGTGGCCACCTGAAGGTTGCCGCGGGCTGAGAGCGGAGAGTCGTCACAAGTTGCGCTTGGGTTGAACAAGACTCGGTTATGGTTTGGCAGAAAACGACGTAGAGAGTCCGCCAGCCACGTCCAGCCTGGGAGCAATGCGCCATCAGAAGAGCTGATTAAACAAACGAATTCTTGATTTTGTTCTTGACAGGGCGAGAGGCGGCGCGAATAATGCACAACCATTGGGAACGTAAGCGCTTACGTCGAGCCCACGTTCCGAGAGTGGAAAACCTTCCTGGAATTCAGCTTTGGGGGACCTTGCGAGGGAGTCCAATCTGCGAGGTGACAAGAATGTTCCGGAAACCAGTGAGTTTTGCAATCTTTCATCTTGGCTTCTTACTTGTCTTTTGTATGGTCACGTTGGCTCTGGCCATCTCCGCGCACGCGCAAATAGGCAATGCGACCTTGGGTGGCACTGTCATGGATCCGTCCGGCGCGGCTGTAGGCGACGCCGAGCTAACTCTGACCAGCAAAGCTACCGGCTTCGAAATGAGAGTGACAACCAACGAGAGAGGCGAATACACCTTTCGCAACGTGACGCCGGGCACATACGATCTGAAGGTCATCAAAGCAGGATTTCAGAACTACATCCAAAAAGACATCGTTTTAACGATCAACCAGTCCGGTCATGCCGATGCCACGTTAAAGGTAGGCGCGACGACTGAGACAGTTACCGTGGAAGGTGAAAATACCCTCATTAACTACGACAACGGAACGTTGCAGGGGGGCATGGATCCTGAGACAGTCAAGGATCTGCCGCTCATCGTATCGGGCAAGCCTCGGTCTTCCGCAAGCTTCGCAGTGCTTCTGCCTGGAGTGTCCACTGGCAGCAGCAATGAGGCATTCAACGCCCGCATCAACGGCGGACTGCAGTCCGGCGACGAGGCGCTTTTGGACGGCGCAACCATGCAGGAAGGCTTTATGAGCCAGAGCGGCATGGTCTCGATCCAGGGCGACTTTCAGATGTCCCCGGACATGGTGCAGGAGGTCAAGGTTCTTACTTCGGCCTATGCTCCTGAATATGGCTCATCGTCGTCGGGCCAGATTACCATGGTGAGCAAATCCGGCGGCAACACCTACCACGGCGCGGCTTTTGAATATGCTCGCAACAAATCATTCAATGCGGCGCCTTGGAATGCAAGTTGCAGCACTCCAGGTTGCGACCGGCGTCCGCCGGATAACGAGCACGACTTCGGGGCAAACGTTGGGGGTCCTATCAAGATTCCGTTCCTTTACCACGGGACTTCCAAGCATCATTCATTCTTCTATTTCGACTGGGAGGCCTTTCATCAAGCGGGCGGCTCGAACGTTCCCACCCTTTCAATCCCTTCGATGCTCGAGCGAGCCGGGGATTTCACGGACTGGCAGGACAGCAAGGGCCAACTGATTCCTGTTTATATGCCCGGCAATGCCAGCGCAGCGTGCCAGGCCGCCGCTGGAGTGGGACCAGGGCAACAATTCCCCGGCAACAAGATCCCTTCGAATTGTTTCAGCCAAATTGCCTTGGCTTACCTAAAGGAACTGCCCCAGCCAACAAACGCTCAGCCGTTCAACAATTACACGCTTTCCAAGCCAGTGCCGGACACATTGGTCTCCAACAGTAATGTTTTCATGACCCGCATTGACCACAGCTATGGGGACAAGGACCATTTCTATTTCTTCTGGTGGCGGCAGTTTACGGGCTACAATACGGCGACGGAGCTCCCGCCGATCATCTCCACGGAGTCACCGACAAGACCGCAGAACTCGCCGATTGCGCGCTTTAACTGGGAACACACGTTCTCTACAACCATGACCAACCACATGACTCTGGGATACCTGAACCGCAATGAGGGCTATGGTTCCGAGCCGCAGATCCTGGATGCCGCGAAAGCCGGAACACTACCGCTGGTGGCGGGAGCAGCGGGGAACAACTCGCTGCCTCAGTTTACTTTCACCACCTTCAATCAGATTTCGAACAGCACTGGGCCCCCAGCGGGGAATGTCACGACTCGTCCGACTTGGGACCTGAACGACACCGCAAACAAAACTCTCGGCCATCATACGATCACCTTTGGTTTTGATTGGCGAAACATCCAAGGCAACGTTCACCAGCACACCAATCAGGCAGGTTCGTATAATTTCAGCGGCTCAGCTACAGCCATACCTAGCCTCAATAGCGGCGCCCCGGTGGCGGATTTCCTGCTCGGAGCCGTCACCGGCGGTTCCGTAGACCGCCGAACGGTCAGCGCTAATTACCCTCGTCAAAAGTCCTGGGCGCTGCACGTCAACGACTCTTGGAAGGTGACCACAAAATTCACCGCGAATTTCGGCGTGCGTTGGGATTACTTTTCGCCTTCGCGGGAAAAATACAATCACCTTTCGTTCTTTGATCCCGCAGGCATGAATCCGGACGGAATACCAGGCAGCTTGGCTTTTGCAGGTAGCGGCTCGGCGTGCCAACCTGCTTGTTACGGAGCGGAATACCCGGAAAAGGCCTGGCGCAAGGGTTTTGCTCCTCGTTTGAGTATCGCCTACGCCTACGACCCGAAGACCGTTGTTCGAGCCGGATACGGCGTTTTCCTTACGCAGGCATTCTACCCAGGTTGGAACGGAGGGATTCAGCTTGACGGGTACAACCTAAGTCAGTCCTTCGGCACGCTCAAAGATCCGACGACAAGTCAAAACGATCCCACTTTCTACGTCGACAACGGAGTCCCGGCGCCCGCGCTGACTCCGCCATTTATCTCGGGTTCCTTCGACAACGGCCACACTAATATCCTTTACCGTCCACTGGATGCCAACAGGCGGTCCTATTCCCAACAATGGAACCTGACCATTGAACGGCAACTTCCACAGAATGTTTTCCTGAGCGTGGCTTATGTAGGAAACAAGGGCTCGCGCTTGCCGTCGAGCTTGAACCCCGTCAACGTTCTGAATCCGTTCGACGCAAAGATTCAGGCGTTTTACGCCAATACAACTCCGATTGATGCTTCGTGCGCTACGGGCAATCCGACACCGGGGGCCAATTGCAGTTACGTGCCCGAGCTAGACGTTCCGTTTACTTCGGACAACCAGACACTCTTCGGAGTGACTCCCCCATACCCTGGCTGGATCGCAGAGCTCAATGCTGCCGGAAATTGTTCTCCGACAGTCGGTCAGGCATTGCTTCCTTTCCCCCAGTTCTGCGACAAACTTCAGGGGCTCAATGAAAATCACGGCAGCTCCATCTACCATTCCTTCCAGTTGAAGTTCGAGAAGCGCTACAGCCAAGGCTTATACATGCTGGTGGCCTATACGAACTCAAAACTCCTCACGAATGCTGCGGACAATACGCAGCGTGACGCTTCCACCTGGAACGCCTCGCAAGGAGTGATCTCGCCTTTCGAAGAGAGGCGGAATCGTTCTCTTGCGCCCGATGACGTTCCGCAGACCCTTTCCGCTGCCTTCGTTTATGAGTTGCCTCTCGGTAGGGGCAAGCGTTATTTGCACGATAACGGCGCTGTTGATCGTTTGGCGGGAGGCTGGCAAATCAGCCCCATTATTCGCTACTCGAAAGGCACGCCACTGTGGATTCGCTCCGATGCTTGCCTAACTTCTTATACTGGACAAGGATGCTTACCGGCACTCATTTCGGGAGCGAACCCTTTCCTGCAGGACCCGAACAGTTTCGATCCTGGGAAAGGGCCACTCCTCAACGTAGCTGCATTCGAACCTCTAACTTCCTTTGAGCCGGCCGGGGCGTGCCGGGGCTGCACAGGCGTGTTTGGATACACGGGTAAAGGTCCGCGCATATTTGGCTTCAGAGGGCCGAACTACAAAAACGTGGACTTTGCCATAACCAAGAACACAAAGCTGAACGAGAGACTCAACTTCATATTCCGCGCGGAGTTTTATAACGCGTTCAACACTCATTTGTTTGTCGATGACAGCAATTTCAACATCGCCGGAAACAACGGTGCGTTCGACTTCCACATTAATTCGCCGAACTTCGGCGGCTGGACGGGCAATGTCAGCGCGCCGCGAAGAATTCAGTTGGGCGCAAGAATCGAATTCTGACAAGCGAACACGCTAATACACCCCAAAACGACCGGCGCCCCGATGATGAGTCGGGGCGCTGTCTTTCTGAGCAAAAGTTTCGAGTGGAACTCACCGAGACAATTTCAGATGACGGATTCAATGGCCTCCGGTTACTGTGGTCCTTGCTCAGTCGCTCGCGCAGCTTGTTCTTCGCTGGCCTTCTTTAGTTGCTGGAAACGTGCAATTTCCGCTTTCGAGAGTGGTTCATTTCCCAGCCGGTGATAGATTCTTCCAAGCAGATAATGCGGTTCGGGATACTCCGGGGCCAGTGCAATGGCAGTTTTAAGGGAGTCGGCGGCCGATTGATATGCCCCTTGCATTTCAAGAACACGGCCAAGTTGATAGTGCGCCTGGGGAAGCTGCGAGTCGTAACCGATTGCCTCGCGAAGATTCTTTTCCGCCTCGGGCAACTGATTTAGTGCAATCAGCGAAATGGCCAAATCCACTTGAGGCCAGGGAGACGGTTTTGGCTGCAGCCGGTTCAGTTCAATGGCGCGGTTATAGTTTTTTACCGCTTCATCAAATTTACCGAGGTAGTCGAAGCAGAGCCCCAAAGTGTCGTAAGCGCGCACCATTTTTGGGTCGAGCGCGATAACTTTCTGCAACCGAGCGACAGCGGAACCGTAGTTCCTCTCATCATAATCTAAACGCGCGAGCCAGTACAAGAAAAGTGGATTCTGCGACTGTGCCGCAGCGAGCTTTTCTAATTCGGGGCGCGCCCAATCCCGCCGGTTGAGCCTGATGCACGCCATTGCCAGCGTGAACCGGCTCCGATCGTCGAGTGGCGCAATGGCTTCGGCTTTTTTCCACGCGATGACGGCGTTCACGTAATGACCATCGAGGAAGAAAACCGCGGCGGCGATAGCAAGCAATTTTGCCGACCGCGGTGACTTCGGATCGCGTTCGGCTTCTTCAACCAAAATCCTTTCGACAGCCGCGTGGTCTCGCGCGTTAATGGCCCTCTCCAGCTCCGTCTGACGTGACGGATCCACCTTCAATTCCGAAAGCTGAAGAGAGAGACTCGATGAAGAGGGATCGTCTTGCTGCAAGGCAAGGGTTTGAGCACCGACGGGCAATATTAGCCACAAGGCAAGCGCAGTCAGCGTGATAACCTACCTCTTTTCTTTCGGTACAGCGCGCCAATCAAGGCGCTGAACCGGCTTCGCATCCTCAATCTTTGCTTTTAGCTCCGCGGCGGCCTTACTCTGGGGCACAAGTTTCAGTTCTGCGTCAATTTCCGCAAGCGCTTGGTCGTATTTCTTCTGTTCCAGAAGAATTGCGCTAATAGCCAGGTGAACCTCGGGCAGTTTCGGATCTGCCTCCGCGGCACGCTGGAAGGCCACGAGCGCCAAATCGTATTTTTGCTGAGCCAAATACTCTTCCCCAAGACCTTGTTGCAATCGTGGGGACTTCGCGTCAATTCGCGCAATCTGCTGATACGACCAACCGGAAAGCCGCATCCAGGCTTTGCCCATTTGATAAGCGTATTCCGGATCATGCGGCGCCATCTCGATGAGTTTCTGGAGCTGCTGCGCGGCTGAGAGCCAGTTCTCCGAAGCCTCATAAGCCTTCGCCAGCTGGAGACGGGCCTGCGGTTGTTCCGGCATCAATTTGACCGCGCGCTCCAGTTCGTGCACGGCTTCCGTGTGTCTGCCAACTGCAAGCAGGCTGGCTCCGAGCAATAGCCGTGAAGGACCATAAGCTGGCTGGAGGGCCAATGCCTCGTGAAACCTTTGGATGGCTTCCACATGTAAATTGCGCATCTGTGCGATGACGCCCAGGTTGTGATAGACGAGCGGATGCTTAGCTCCATGCTGGAGTGCGTTCGCAAAAATCCTCTCTGCCGTGTCAAGATCGCCTGACTTTAGCGCTTCTATGCCGGGAGCCACCTGGGTTTCCAGCGAAGGTAGCGGATTCTCCTGCGCACAACAGAGAGTTGCCGCGCATAAGAACAGCAGGAGGAGATGGTGGCTAGGCAAGCACTTCAGAGAAACGTTTGGAGGCTGCATGGATCTGATCCAGTTCTTCGCATTCTTATTGATCTGGCAGCGCCGGTCATCCGATCAAAAGCACTCTCAGAACCATATTCCTTGGGCGCTCAAGGGGTGCGCAATCCGCAAATAGTATAAGACAGCGGAGGACGTGCCCTCATCCAAAGTATTAATCAGCGGACATGGATCGTTGCTCCAAACTTCATAATGCCCTGTGAGAGAATGGACTCGGTGGCCGCTTCTATGCAATCACGCCTGTCGATCCCAGTGATGTCTGTGGCCGTTTTTCTGTTTCCTCTGCTTCTGCGCTCCGCTCATTCACGGCAGATCCAAACTGGCGCCAGAGAGCAGAAAATTCTGCTGATCCAACAGTTGATCCAGGAACACGATCTCCAAAAGGCGCGCCATGCGCTCGCAGAGGCTGCCAACCAGTATCCGGGGGATGCGGGCTTCGACAATCTGCTTGGCATCGTCGAGGCACAGCAAGGCGATTACGTCGCAGCCGAAAAAAGCCTTCGCCGGGCAATTGCGAGAGAACCGAAGTTCACTGGGGCCTATCTTAACCTGGGGCGGCTGTACCAAGAGAACGCCGCCGCAGACCCCCAGGCGGTGCGCAAAGCGCTCGACGTTTATAGGCGCGTGCTCGAATATGACGCGGCAAACACCGAAGCGGCTTATCAGAGTGCCGCTCTTTTGTTACGACAAGGCCGTTATCAGGAATCACTCAATTACGTTTCACGTCTCCCTGCAGAAAACCAGACGAGCGCGCAGACCTTGTCCATTCGTTGCGCCGATTTCGCTGGACTGTCGAACCGCAAGGGCACCGACGACGCAGCTGGGCGGTTAATGGACGCTCCGGACCTTTCCGAGCCGGACGCCCAGCAAGCGTTGTTAGGGCTAATCCTCGGCAAGCGCGACGACCTCATTGTCGCCCTCCTTGAGAATCTGCAAGGCCGGCAGCAACTCGGTTCGGCTTTGCTGGAGTCACTCGGCTTGGCTTACGAACATTTGAACAGGCTGGTAGAAGCGCGCGCCACGCTGGAGAAGTCTTTCGTTGGTGGAAAACCCTCGGTACGTTTGCTACGGGAATTGGCACGAGTTGCCCGGCTCCAAAAAGACCATCAGGGGGCCCTTGGCTACTTGGCGCATGCACGGGACCTGGAGCCGGGCAATGCGAGCCTGCATTACTACTTTGGCGTCGTGTGTACGGATTTGAGCCTTGTTGCAGAAGCGCGAGACTCGTTCGAAAGAGCTGTCAAGCTCGAGCCGGAAAATCCAGATTACAACTACGCAATGGGAGCGGCCTCGGCTTTCCGGCAAGACCCGGCGGAAGGAGTTCCGTACTTCGAGAAGTATCTTAAACTGAGACCGCAGGATCCACGCGGCAAGCTGGCTCTGGGTGCCACACTTTTTCGGGCCAAAGATTACGAGCATGCGCTTCCCTGGTTGAAGCAATCCGCAGGAAACCCCGAAACCGCCACACGGGCTCATTATTATTGGGGGGCGATTGCCTTGGAAGAGGACCGGATGGACGAGGCCTTCATGGAGCTGCAAGAGGCCTTGAAAGCCAAGCGGGATTTTCCGGACGCGCTGGCTGAACTCGGCCGGTGGTATTTAAACCGCAAAGATTACCAACAGTCGGAGAAACAGATCCAACTCGCATTGAGAATTGAGCCGGACCATTATGCCGCGAACTTCTACCTCCTGATGCTCTACACCCGTACGAAAGATTCGAGGCAGGAGGCGCAGGCCAAGCGTTTCGAGGAGCTAAAAAATTTACTGGCAGAAAGAAGTCAGGAATTCCTGCGCATCGTGGAAGTACGGCCACTTGAAACTCCATGAAGACGCACGTTTGGAAATCTGAATTCTCCGTTTTGTCGTCGAGCTTAAGGCGTCTCTTGTTGTCGATTCTTATGGTTGTCATCTCGAGCCGCGCATATGGCCAGTCATCTGCGCTTACGGAATGTACGCGGGCCTTTTATCGCGGGGATTATGCACTGGCTGTTCAATTGGCGGAGAAACATCTGCGTAAGTACCCCAAAGATGTGCCCGTTCGAGTAGCCCTGGCTCGAGCGGAGCTTGCCCAAGGGAAGCCTCTGCAAGCCTTTGAGGAGCTTCGAAGGGCACTCGAATCCGATCCGAGAAGCATTGACGCCCTTTATTATTTGTCTCTTGCTTCCAAAAAGCTTTCACAAAGCGAATATCAGCGGCTATTTTCCATGGCTCCGGATTCCTTCCGTGTACACCAACTCCTCGGGGAAGCGGCTCTGAGTGCCGAAAACCCAACGGAAGCTGAGAGCGAATTCGCCAAGGCCTTGGAAGTGAATCCCCGCTCCGTGGAGGTTACAACGGAGTTAGCCGAGCTGAAGCGGTCCCAGTCGAAATTCGATGAGGCGATCACTTACTACCTGCAGGCAGAGAAGAATGGATCGCTGAATTATGACGTCGCCTATGGGTTGGGGGCCTGCTATACGTACAAACAAGACTATTCTCATGCAATTGAATGGCTAAAGAAGGCTGTAGCTCTGGCTCCAGATGCTGTTGCAGGCCGGTTCGCCCTCGGGAATGCATTGTTTCAGGATGGACAGTTCACGGCGGCTGTCCCCGAATTAAAGGAAGCCTTGCAGCGCGAGCCGCGGATGAAACAGGCGTATTTCCTTTTGGGTCGGGCTTATGCAAAGCTTGGCCGCCAGGAAGAGGCAAGGGCGGCCCTTAAGAAGCTGGACGAGCTCAACCGCTCTGAGATACCGGAGCAAGAGAAAAAAACGACCAGAGAGGTCACCCCAAAGCCTGAGCAACTCAGGTAAGTTCCCGGAAGACTTGTTGCCGTCGAATTCTCTTGATCCCAGCTATTTGGAAACTTTCAGCAGCACGACGCCGTGCGTCGGCACTTCAGTCGCATAAGAGTCCTGCGCGGCGCCCAAGTCCTTGTGATCCAAGAGGTCGCGAAGTCTGGCCGAGCTTGGCGCGCCGATCGTTTTGAAATCAAGGGTCATTTTGATTGTGGACTCACTACGATTGAAAAGCCCGACAGCATGACTGCCGTCGGCCAGCGGCTTCCCCCAGATCTCCAGCGGGCCTTCCTGCCAAAAGCGGTGCCCTTGTATTCCCTTTGAGTCCTGATCAACGGCAATCACTTCAGAACTCGTCAGAAGTTCCTTCGTTTCCGCGGACATATCACGGAGATCGTTTCCCGCCAGAAGAGGGGCGGCAAGCAAAGCCCAGAGCGCCATGTGCGTGCGATATTCGGCGCGATTCATATGGCCGTTGCCGATTTCCAGCATGTCCGGATCATTCCAGTGCCCTGGACCAGCAAATTTCTCCAAACCATTCTGTCCAAACCCAATCAAAGACATGCTTTCGTAGCTGTCGCTGATGTCACCCGTGGTCCTCCACAAATTGCCGGTCTTCGGTCCCCAGCGCCACGGTGCTTTCACGCCCCAGTTGCAAATGCTGAACACGATGGAGCGGCCGGATTGCGCCAACGCATCACGGAATTTCGCGTATTGCACCTCGGGGTCGAGACCCTCCGCATTGCACCAGTCGATCTTCACGTAATCGATTCCCCAAGAGGCATACGTTTTGGCGTCTTGCACTTCGTGGTTCAGACTGCCTGGCCGCTTTTCGCAGGTGCCGGTGCCTGCGTCGGTGTAGATCCCCAATTTCAAACCCTTACTGTGCACATAGTCAGCGAGCGCCTTGATGCCGGAGGGAAATCTTTCTGGATCGGCGACAATAGTTCCCTGGGCATCACGACTCACCTGCCAGCAGTCGTCGATGTTCACATATTGATAGCCGGCTGCCTTCATCCCGCTGCTGACCATCGCATCGGCCATTTCGCGAATGAGTTTGTCGCTCACGTTGCAGCCAAACTTGTTCCAACTGTTCCAACCCATCGGCGGAGTCATCGCCAGCGCACCAGCGGCCTGAGGGAACGCGGACGGGGAGAACCAACATGCTGCGTTAAGGAGCAGGAACACCACAAACCGAGTGACGGGGGACGGGCGTGTCATAGGTTAAATCCTCGCAGAAAGTCATACGTAACCGCTTACGTGGAGCCTAGCACGCCTCACGCAAAAGTGCGATGCTATTCCGGCACGACGCAAGCGTTTCGTGGACAGATACGGAAATCTGGAAGATTTGCGGCTGGGAGTTAACGATTGCAAAATTCGACGGGCGCCTGGGGAACGAAGTGAAGGGGTATGCGAAAAAATATTGTCTACTGGGGTTGTCTGGCGGCCACTTTGCTGTCGTCTTGGTTTTGGCAAAACGCTGCCTCTCAAGAGCGCGAGGAACGCAAGCCTCAAAAACCGGAGTCCGCAGGCGTCGCGACCGGCGCGCCTCACGCTCCGGTGAAAGATGCCATGTCCCGGCCCATCACCGCAGGTGGCTTTGTGGATGGCGCGCCGGTTGTATTCATCGACATCACCAAACATGCGGGCCTCGACAAGTTCCGCCATATTTCGGGAACTCCTGAGAAGGCAACCATCCTGGAGACCCCTGGTTCAGGCGTAGCTTTGCTTGATTATGACAACGACGGCTGGCTAGACATCTATTTGCTAAATGGTTCCACGTTCGCTGCTCTAAAGGGGAAGGAATCGGCCCCGCGAGCCATGTTGCTGCACAATAATCACGACGGCACCTTCACCGACGTTACGGCAAAAGCCGGCGTAACGAATGAGCGATGGGGATTCGGCGTGGCTGTCGGCGATTACGATAATGACGGCTGGCCAGACATCTACATCGCGAATTTTGGAAAAAATCGTCTCTACCACAACAACCACGATGGGACATTTACTGATGTAGCCGAAAAGGCGGGTGTCGCTTTAGGCGGATGGTCCGCGGGGCCAACCTGGGGTGACTACGACCGCGATGGCCTCCTGGATCTGTTCGTTCCCGGCTACGTGAAATTTGATGCGGACCATCCGCCTGTCCTGGGCCAAGCGGGCCTTTCGCCGAGTTTCTGCCAATTCCGTGGGGCGACCTTCATGTGCGGACCGCGGGGACTGCCTGGAGAGAGTGATCACTTGTTCCATAACAATGGTGACGGCACGTTCACGGATGTAAGCAAGAAGGCGGGAGTCGCCGACTCACAGGGCTACTACGGCCTTGCCTCGGTATTTATTGACGAAGATGACGACGGCTGGGTGGATCTGGCTGTGGCCAATGATTCCGTGCCACGATATCTCTATCGCAATCTCCACGACGGCACGTTTGAGGACGTCGGTTATTTGTCCGGTTTCGCTCTGACCAACGAGGGACTGGCACAAGCGTCGATGGGAATCGCCGTGGGAGATTACAACCGAGACGGCAAAGTGGATTTCTTTATCACGACATTCTCGGACGACTACAAGACGCTCTATAGGAATGATGGCGACAACAATTTCTCCGATGTAACGTATCGGGCGGGATTGGGCGGTCCAACAATTCCGTTCCTCGGGTGGGGAACTGGATTTATAGATTTCGATAACGACGGCCTCTTGGACATTTTTGTGGCAAATGGCCACGTCTACCCCTCCGTGGACCAGCGCGACTGGGGTACAACCTGGGCGCAGCGGCCGCAGCTGTTTCGCAATCTCGATGGGACCAAGTTTCAGGAGATTCCGCCTGCGTCAGGGAGCGGCTTGGCCGACGTGATTCCCGCACGCGGTGCGGCGTTCGGGGACCTCTTCAACGACGGCCACACCGATGTTGTCCTGAACAACATGGATTCGGCACCTGTGCTCCTCAGAAACGTCGTGAAGAACGACAACCATTGGCTCACTTTCAAACTGGTTGGCGGAGGGAAGAGTCCGCGGGATGCCATTGGCGCGAAGGTCTTTGTGACGGCCGGAGGTGTTCGCCAGCGCGCTGACTTGATCAGCGGCGGCAGCTACGGATCGAGCTCTGACCAACGCCTTCATTTCGGATTGGGAACGGCCACCAAGGTCGAAAGAGTTGAGATTCATTGGCCGAGCGGCAAGAAGGAAGAAATTGCCGTATCAGGCGTAGACCGAATCCTGACCGTGCTGGAAGGAATGGGAGTCGTTGAGGAGTAGTCTCTACAAGACTCTTTAGGTTATCCCAGGGTTCTTGCTTTGAATGCGTTGTTTCAGCTCCGATCTGTCCGTCGGTTCTCCCTTTGCTGGGGAGCCGCGTATGCCTTTTTCCTTCCCTGTCCAGCGCACTCTCAGACAAAATCAAGCCACACGAGCAGCTTCCCCGACTTTCGTCCACGAAAGGAATTGGCAGGGGAAGGTTTTATAGGCCCACAGGCTTGCGCTAGTTGCCACGCTGAAAAGAGCAGTCTATATTCGCAGACGGCCATGGGACGTGCTTTGCAAAAGCCCGTCGAAAGCGCTGTGCTGCGGACGCATCCCCGAATGACCTTTCGCGCCGGAGGGTTTTCGTACGAGATTGTAAGTGACAGCAGGCAGAGCGTATACCGTGTGACTGACGGAAAGGAAATTCTCGATGAACCGATTCTTTATGCGTTTGGTGATGCGCACGTTGCCCAAACCTACGTATTCCGTCACGGAGGAAAGCTGTTTGAGGGGCGCGTGAGCTACTATGCGGCCATCGATGGATTGGACTGGACTGTCGGGGACGCACTCCATTCTCCGCCAAGCCTGAAGGAGGCGGCGGGGCGGGACATCGACAGCGATGAGGCACGTAACTGCTTCAGTTGTCACGGAACCGCGGCACTGGCAAATGGAAAACTTCAGCTCGATAATCTGATTCCTGGAGTAAGTTGCGAAGCCTGCCATGGGCCCGGAGAAAAGCACGCCACGGCGAAACTCCTCGAAACAGGAGCGGATTCCGTGATCTTTAATCCAAAGACACTTGACGCGGAGACGTTATCGCAGGAATTCTGCGGCGCATGCCACCGCGGTGTTGATTCGGTCGCGATGATGCCGGACCTCGGCGGCATCAACAACGTCCGCTTCCAGCCCTATCGATTGTTTAACAGCCGCGGACACGACCCCAAGGATCCGCACTTAGCCTGCACCGCGTGCCACGACCCACACTTGAACCTGAATCAGCAGGACGCCGGCAATGACTCCCATTGCAAAATTTGTCATGATCCCGGAACCGCAGCGGCAACGCTGCATGTGAACCGAGACAACTCAGCGGTGGCCAAACGCCCCGGGGCTTCTTCACCCGGCACAAAATGCCCTGTGGCGGACGTTAAATGCGTAACCTGCCACATGCCCAAGGTGGAGGTGCCTCGCTCGCACTTCCAATTTACCGACCATCGTATTCGAATTGTACGGCCGGGCGAGCCATACCCTTATTAAATGGCGCCGAAATCGCTTGATTCCGGAACCCTCAACAATGGTGATGTAGCGGTCGATGGGTAGATCTGTGAAAGTTTCCAGCCGTCCGCTCGGTTTCGGCCAGCGAATCTCGAGCTTGTCGATGCTCTTCCGTTTGCCAATGCCCAGCACTTCGCGGTTACCTTTTGTCGCGCCAAAAGGGGACTTCAGTAATGTCAAATTGACACCCGAAGAGTCCGTACTTATTTTCCAGAGGAAGTTTCCGTCAACAATTTGTAGAATCCATGATTTAAAGAAATACGAGGTGAATTGTTCAATGAGCAGCCTTGCGCGAAGAGTTGCGTTAGTCGCGATCTTTATGTTTTGTGCGGCGAGAACGATGGCACAGTCGAGCTATGACCTGCGTTCCCCTGACAAGAGAATCGAAATTAGAATTCGTACGGCCAAGGGAGTTCGCTACGATGTGCTTCTAAAAGGAAAAGTGCTTCTCCAGGACTCTGCCCTTTCCATAAACATCGACGACAAAACGTTTGGCGCAGAAGCAAACGTTCTAAGATCAAAAGAGAGCAGCTCCAACCAGGTTTTTGAGCCGGTCGTGCGCCAGAAATCTACAAAGATCCGCGAGAGCTATAATGAGCTGCGCCTTGACATGGAAGGCGGCTATGCCGTTGTTTTTCGCGCCTACAACGAAGGAGCGGCATATCGCTTGGAAACGTCTCTCCCTCAACAACAGGTGAAAGTATACGGAGAAGAAGCGAACTTCAACTTCCCGAGTGATTTCATTGTTTTCTATCCGCAGGAGGACAGCTTCTTCTCGCACAACGAACGTAGATACGTTCCCCAACATTTAAGGGATATCGCTCCCGCATTTATTGCCACTCTTCCTGCGGTGGTGGACGTGGGTGAGGGCGCAAAGGTCGCCATTGCAGAGTCCGACCTGGAAGACTACCCCGGTCTATGGTTGCGGGGCACGAGCGGAAATGGTCTGGCGGCGGTTTTTCCGCCCTATCCCCTGAAAGAAAAACTGGAAAGGGACCGCGATCTCAAAGTTGTAGAAAGCGCGGAGTATATTGCTGTTACGAAAGGAACGCGCACGTTTCCTTGGCGGCTGATTGGGGTGGCGGAAAAGGACGGCGACCTGCTGACCAATCAGCTTGTCTGGCTTACCGCTAAGCCTTCGCAGGTCCAAGACAGCTCCTGGATCAAACCGGGAAAGGTGGCCTGGGACTGGTGGAATGCCAACAACATTTATGGCGTAGATTTCAAAGCCGGCATCAACACGCAGACTTACAAGTACTACATTGATTTCGCCGCGAAATACGGTATTCCGTACGTCATCCTCGACGAAGGCTGGTACAAGCTGGGAAACGTGCTCGAGGTCGTTCCCGAAATCAACATGGAAGAATTGACTGCCTATGCCAAGCAGAAAAACGTCGGCATCATTCTTTGGGTGATCTGGAAGACGCTCGACGATCAGCTTGAGCCTGCGCTCGAACAGTTTGCCAAATGGGGCGTCAAAGGAATTAAGGTCGACTTCATGCAACGAAGTGACCAGCTGTTGATCAACTACTATCATAAAGTCAGCCGCGAAACGGCCAAGCGCAAAATGCTCGTTGACTTTCACGGTAACCAAAAGCCCGCCACCATGACGCGCACCTGGCCGAACCTCATCAACGCGGAAGGGGTGCGAGGCCTCGAATGGAGTAAGTGGAGCGTGGAAACCGAGCCGGAACATAATGTGACGCTCCCGTTTACCCGCATGTTTCTCGGCCCTATGGATTACACGCCGGGAGCGATGCTGAGCGCGCAAAAGGACAGCTTTGCCCCGGTCCACAACCGGCCTATGAGCCTGGGCACGCGCTGCCATCAATTGGCAATGTATGTGGTTTACGATGCCCCATTGCAAATGCTAGCGGACAGTCCATCAAATTATATGCGTGAACCCGAGTCTCTCGATTTCCTGACAGCCGTCCCCACCGAATGGGACGAAACGAAGGTGCTGGATGCAAGAATCGCGGACTACGTGGTGGTAGCTCGAAGAAATGGCCGAGACTGGTATGTCGGTGCAATGACGAACTGGACGCCTAGGGAACTCGAGGTCAATCTTTCCTTCTTGTCCGACGGCAACTTCCAGATGGCTTCGTACCAGGATGGCGTGAATGCCGATCGCATGGGAAGCGACTACAAGCTGCTGCGCACATTGGTTAACAAGACCACGAAATTCAAAATCAAGCTGGCGCCGGGCGGCGGCTGGGCCGCAAGGATAGTTCCGTCGTCGTAGTCTGCTGTTGTCTCAAACGCACCGTTCGGGGCCTGCCTCGTCCAATAGCTTTTTCACGGACCACATTTTCCTCCACGGCTCACGATTCGCTGTCAATTCGCTCGGCGACGCGATTTGCTGAGCGCGTGGCTGCTTCCATGCCCCAGTTCAGATTGTCCGCATAGGCCCCCGCAAAATGAATTCGTTCGTGAGGCTCGAAGAGTGCTGGCCAAAGCCGCATGAGGTCACCTGGAGGATAATTCAGCGTCTCGCAAGCCATGACCCAAGGATCTTTCGACCAGTCGTGTACCAAAGCCAGCTCGATATCTTCGGATTTGCCGGAATAATAGCGGCGAAAACTCTTTAATGCGGCTTCGCCAGTCGTCAAAGCGTCCGCCGTGGAAACAAGTAGGCCCCGCTGCGTTTCCACATCATCCGCCATCCTCCAGATATGATTGAGCGAGCGTTCGTTGAACTCGATGTTTGGGCTGATGTTGTCCTTTTCCCAAAAGCGACTGCGCGATTGAAAGAATGGCCGGGAAGCCGTGTAGTAAGGAACCGTTGCAATTGCATAACGCTTGCTCTCCGGCAAGGCCGGATGCACTGGAATTTGCCGCAGCATCACGGCTGACATGCAACAAACTAAGTATTCGGCTTCCATGGTTTCTTCGTCGCCGGATTCACGATAGTAAACGCGCACAGCGTTCGGGCTGTGCTCGATTTTCGTGATGGGTCTTTCCAGCCGTACGCGGTCGCCGAGCCTCGCCGCAAACGCATCCGTCATCCCCTGGTTTCCGCCTTTTAAGCGGAAAACTCTAGGAGGGAATAGGGGCACCTTCCGCAGTTTCAGAATGGCGGCATGCCACAGCACATGGAGTGCCGACACACCCGAGCCTCCGATATATCTCAGGGCCGCTGCGGAAGCGCCCTGCTGTCTCAGCCATTGGTCCATCGTGATTTGATCTAGATGGTTCAGGCCAGCGTCAAACGGGCGGTACTCGTCGGTGAATTTTTCGAGATAAGGGTCGAAGTACAGCGAAGGCAGCTCCCACCAAGCATGACTCGCCAGGAACTGCACTTCTCGCTGGTTGAAGCCAAGCGCCTTCAGCACGTTTGGGCTTTGCAGGTCGTCCTCGGAATACATTTTTCCTTGCAGCACGCGAAGCATGCGGTTCCGCCGGGGATAGGGGAGTGCCGTCAGGTTGAACTCTCGAACGTATTGCCAGTAACGGTCGTAGCCAGGTTGAGTGAAGTGCTCAGCACCAGCATCTACATAAAGCCCGTCTGCGAGCCCCTCGCGGACAGTGCGCACATGACCTCCGGTTCGCCCCGATGCCTCCAGGACGGTCACGTCGTGGCCTCGCTTCATCAATTCGTAGGCGCACGAAAGCCCGGCAATGCCGGCCCCTCCGACTATGACTTTCCTGGCTCGCCTCGTCTGGCTACCGGTAGGGACCGACGTCAAACCGGTAACAAAAAGCGCGCCGGCTATTTTTAGCGCTTCGCGTCGCGGCACGCCACTCGCTGTATGTCGTGCTTTTGCCTGCAGTTCGGAGGTTTCGTCTGACATGAACATCTGCTCAAAAAGGAATTGATTCCTGTTCTTCAAAGGGCCTCAACGCGCTTCCATCAATGAGAGAGTTCTCCTTGAATCATTAGCTGTGCCATTCTAGCGGGTTTGGACAGTTTTGGGCAGGTCTGCCAGTAAGCTTTGCTGATTTGCCAGGTGGGCCGTAAAGCCTCGGCGTTCATTGCATCTCCCAGCGAAGCCAGACGGATATCACGGACTCTCCTTTCTCTGTTAATCCAGTCACGCATGTAAGGAGAGCACTGGTTGAGCTGTACGCCGTCGAGCTCGCAGGCCACTAAGAAGCACACGACCTCGCGGTCAACGAGTTTGACTTGGTCCAAGTCCAGTATTACCTCGCCAGAAACTCCTCCTTGTTAGGCCGCCGCCGGTATTGGGGTGACTCGGTATCCGAGCTTTTCGGCTTTGGCCTTGAGGCGCTTGATCTGTAACTCTCGGTGTCGAAGCTCGTAGAAGGCTGCTCCTTGGTCCACG
>WNGP01000568.1_pt1 | contig 28789 bp, 33 predicted proteins | sample 5407671 | NCBI WGS metagenome assembly WNGP01 (sample SAMN13153381, study PRJNA577476) | soil metagenome | isolation source: 40 cm soil or saprolite under Garry oak tree replicate 2 | place: USA:California | collected 2016-06-15
GAACCCGGGGCCTCACGGTCCCGAACCGTGTCGCCGGTGTGTCCTCCGGTGTCCGACAGGCTCCCGAGTCGTCCTCGCGAATACGAAATCGACCAGGCTGGTGTCCGTTGGTGACCCCCTAGAGCCGTCCGGTGCCGGGAATGCGTGATCCAGCTGTGATCCAGCGGGGATGCTCGCGGCCCCTGTCGGCTTCTAATGGATTCGACGGATGAGCGAGGCTAGGTGGTCAGCGCGGACTGTAAGCCGGGTTCTGTCTCGGCGAGTTCACACCGCCCCTTCCGAATACGGAACGACACCTAATGACACGCTGCGATTCAGGGCGGCTGCGTACTGGATGCGTACTAGTACGTCTAACTTACTGTCTCCCGGAGCCTCGCAGTCCCGAATCGCTGGGCACGCGTGGCGCATCGCGACCCTGCAGCTTGTGGTCGATTCTTGATCCGCGGGTAAACTAAGCCTGCGCCGCCAGCTGGTTGAACTTGGTCAGGCCCCCGTTGAACAGGAAGTCGGAAACCTGGGTCAGTGCTATCGCAATCCGCCCGCGGTTGGGGTCGTTGAACCATGTCGTGCCGTAGCCGCCGCTCCAGCCGTAGCGGCCGGGAGCGGACACGGCGTCCGGCCTGACTGAGACGCCCAGGCAGTATCCCCAGCCCTGGCCGTCGAGCAGGACGCCGCCGCCCGCGATCTGCTCTGGCGTGAGGTGGTTGGTGATCATCGCGTCGAGCGACGCCTCGGACAGCAGCCTCCGGCCCTGGTGCACGCCCCGGCCGAGGAGCACGCGGGCGAACGCCAAGTAGTCGTCCACCTTCGACAGCAGGCCGCCCGCCCCGGAGGGGAAAGGCGGCGGCGTGGTCCACACGTCCGGGCCGGTGATCGTCACCTCGCCCATCTTCCCGGTGAAGAAGTCGGTCGCGTACTCGGTGGGCAGCCGGCCGACCTGGTCGGCAGGCATGACGAAGCCGGTGTCGCGCATGCCTAGCGGCTCGAAGAGGCGATCCTGGAGAAAGACGCCGAGTGGCTGGTCCGCCGCCCGGGCGACCAGGACGCCGAGCACGAGCGAGCCGACGTTATACTGCCAGCGCTCGCCTGGCTGGTACATCAGCGGCAGCGTCGCGAAGCGGGCGATCCACTCGTCGGGGTCGTGCGGCGTGCGGGGGTCCGGCTGCGCCATGGCGAGCTGGAGCTCCTCGGCTCGCTGAATGATCGGATAGGGCGGATTAAACGTCGTGGGCTCGACGATGATGAAGCCATAGCCCGGCCGGAACGTCAGCAGATCCTCGACCGTGATCGGGCAGTTGGCGGGGACGGTCTGGTCGAGCGGGCCGTCCACGCGCTTCAGTACGCGGCGGGCAGCCAGCTCCGGGAGCAGTCTCGAGACCGGCTCGTCCAGCGCCAGCCGGCCGTCATCGACCAAGAGCATCGTCGCGGCGCCAAGGATGGGCTTGGTCATAGAGGTGATGCGAAAGATCGTGTCCCGCCGCATCGGCCGGTCGCCGGCGAACGCCATGGCGCCGATCACGTCGACGTAGACGTCGTCGCCCTGGGCGACCAATGTCACGATGCCGGGCAGGCTGCGATTCTCGACCCGGGCCGCCATCGCCTGGTGGAGCCGGTCAAGGCCGGCCTGGGTCAGTGCAGAGGTCTTCATATGTTCGGGTCGGCCGTCGCTTTTGCGTAGTCCGGGCGGCCGGCGGTCCGATACGTCTGAATGGTGATGCCTCGCGAAGTGGTCCGCGAGCTGACCAGTTCGAGCGCGATGTCCGGCCCCGAATCCGAGAACAGCCGCGTCCCCTGGCCGATGATGACGGGATAGATGAGCAGGTCGAGCTGGTCGACCAGGCCGTTTGCGAGCAGCCATCGGACGAGGAAACCGCTGCCGGGAACCACAAGTTCGCCGTCTTGCTGCGTCTTCAGCTCACGGATGGCCGCGGCGACGTCGCCGGCGACGACACTCGTGCCCGCCCACGTCGGATCGGTAAGGCTAGTCGACACCACGTACTTGGGCCGGCCGTTCAGCGCGACGCCTATCGGGCTAGCCATCATTTCGGGTACCGCTCCCCAGGACCTGGCGAAGATCTCGTAGGTCTGCCGGCCGAACAGAAACGCTGTCGCGCCACCGTAGACCTCATTGATATGGTCCATTTCTTCGGTACCGGTAAGCGCAATGACCCATCCGCCGCGGACGAACCCGCCGCGGCGGTCCTCGTCATCTCGGCCCAACCCCTGCATCACGCCGTCTACCGAGACGTTGGTCGTCGTCGTCAACCTCATTGTTTCTCTCCACTTCTTTGATTCGGCCCGGAAGGTTGGGTAGCGCCCACCCCTGATAACATTACAACCATATGGTTGTAGGTCGTACAGCAACCGAGGAGTGGCGCGCCGATCTCATCTTCCGGGCGCTGGCGGACCGCACCCGGCGAGACGTCATCCGCCGGGCGATGAGCGGGACGCTGTCGGTCTCCGGGTTGGCCCGCCTGTATCCGATGAGCACGACTGCGGTCCAGAAGCACGTGGCGGTCCTGGAGGAGGCCGGCCTCGTCCATCTGAGGCGGCACGGCCGTCAGCAGCTCGTCCAGACCGAGATCGACACCGTCGCCAAGGCGCAAGCACTTCTCGCCGAGTTCGAGCAGCTCTGGCGTGGTCGACTTGACCGGATCGGCGACGTTCTCGCGCAACCAGTAGACGGAGACAGGTCATGACGGTGATCGCTGTAGATCGCGACCCGATTGCGCGGACGCTCACGATAGTGGCGGAGTTCGATAAACCGGCGGAGCGGGTCTGGCAGCTGTGGGCCGACCCCCGGCAGCTAGAACGATGGTGGGGACCGCCGACCTACCCCGCCACCGTCGTCGACCACGATCTGTGCGAGGGCGGCCGGGTCACCTACTACATGACCGGGCCGGACGGCGAGAAGCTCCACGCGTGGTGGCGCATCATCTCGGTCGACCCTCCGCGCTCGCTCGCGTTCGAGGAAGGAAACGCTGATGACAGCGGGCCGAACGATGACCCGCCGACCACGTCCATCAAGGTCCGACTCGTAGAGACGCCCGAGAAGACCACCATGACGATCACCTGCAAGTTCGCTCCGACCCCGGACGGGGAGGTGCCCGGTGCGGGAACGGAGAAGGGCATGAGGCTTGCGGTCGGACAGATCGACGCCATCCTTACCACCACCACTTGGCCCTGATTGCGAGCGATCCTGGTCAGGCCCGGCCCGTTCGAGCACCTTCATGAAAGCTGCGCGGCCTTTCAGGACTTCGGCACGGATCACGTTGGCGATGGACAGAAGCTCGTTACCAGTGCGGCAACCGCCTCTGACGCATATCCTTGATTTCTGAAAGGGCTCCGACACCTCGTAGCAGATCCAGACGCTACAGCCGGACCTCACGTACGAGAGGTAAGCCAGCCGGGTGACGTAGGGCGTACTCGCCGAAGGCAGTCTCGGGCGGAGCGGTGACTCCGAAGTCGCGATACGAGCCCTGCGCGGCGGTGCGCTCGATCAGCGGCATCTCGCCCAAAGCCTAGAACCGACAGACAGACAAAGTCGGCCCGTCCTGGGAATCCAGGACGGGCCGGCTGTTCCCGTCTAATCGTCGTTCGGCGCCTTGGTATCGCGGTGAAGCATTGTGTTGAGCCCCGTCACCTCGAGCATGTACTTAAAGGCTGCATCGCGTGTCTGTCGAGTGTTACTCAGTGAATATCCGGTGAGACCATCAGGGCCCCATGTCTCCGTAAGCACCTTTCCTCTCCAGGCCGGGTTATTGCGGTGCATGATGCCCACCTTGCCGCCTTCGGCACCATCGACCGGGAGGTTCAATTTGGCGATCGCATCCTTCCAGTCGTTGCGATCACGCCAGTCTGCATGGCGCACGTAGTGGTACTCCTTCCATATGTCCTTGGCCATTCTGAACAGAGGGTGCAACATGATGTTGCTGACGGTGAAGGACTCCTTACGAATCTTCTGGCGCTCGATGGCGCCAGTGCCGGGCAGGAGTTCGGGAAAGACCCTGGCGTACTCCTCGAAAAACTTGCCGAAGAACTCGACGAGGTCCCGGTAGCTCCCGTCATTAGCCCCTTCCAGATCGATAAGCAACTTGCGAAAGCCGCCGTATTCGGCCGCGGTCACGATCGTGGAGATAGTCGCGAACTTGCGGGAATCTGAGCCGATCGTGTTGGAGCGGGTTTCCACCTCGGTTTCGGCGAAGATCGGACTGGTATTCATAAGTTATCACTCCTGAATACGTCGAGTCTCGCGATGCTCTGCGGAGGTCCAGGCGGTGCGAGCGCAGCAGTCTCGCGAGATGGGTAGTTGTCCGAGCAGGGGCATCCAGGCATCGGCGGTACCTGAGCAAGGTCCTACTCGTGGATCGAGGCGGCAGAACGCAACTCAGCCTCGCGTGGGATTCCTACTCCGATGGTCAGCTCGACCAGATACGGAACGCTCTGGGATTGCCCGACGAGACGCGACCCTAATGCCCAGCGCGCGGGCTTAGATCTGACTCGTCGGCCACCCCCTGAGGACGCGGCGCTCGAGCTCAGGCCGGCCCGGACGAGGCACTAGGGTGCCGGACCGATCTCGGCCGCTCAGGGCTCCGACCGGTCCGGTGTCAGGTGGTCAGCGATGTAGCAGCGGTGCCAGCAGCCCAACCAGAGCCGCTAGGTGCCGCCAGTCGATACGGATGTAGACGTGGACTTCGACCATGGCAGTTTTCGCTCACTTCTCAATCGGATGTGAACGCTGCCCCTTCGGACGAGACGTCTCGTCCTGCCAGGCGGGTTTCGCCTGGGGCACCGCTTCAAGGACGGACTTCGCCCCGGTGCGGCTGCGCTTTGGCGGCCATTGTAATGCGAGTCTGCTGATCTCGGGCATCGTCAAGCGCAGCTTCCGTAACGCCGACTCCGGGATGCCCCGTATTTCCTTAAGGTGTACGGAGCAGCGCTCGGATCACGGGCCTCAGGTCGAGGTCGCGAAACAGACCCATTCCACACCCCCAGCCCACGATGGCGATGCGGAAATCACGCAGGACCTTTTCCTTACCAAGTGGTCTTCGATCCCTGGCGAATTCGAGGCGCCCTTAGCTCCAACAGTCGATTTCGGCGGAGACCATTTACTTAGGTTCAAAACGTATTTAGGTTCAAAACGAAGAGCGCACCAGAGCTGACTCGTTGTTCGCGGACGTTTGGCGCGACTGTGCAGTACCAGGACTGATTAGTACTCGCGGTCGATCTCTCGGTCGCTAACGGGTCTGAGAATAGACTCGTGGTCCGAAAAGCATGTATCCGATTCCTACCAATATCAGGATGTACTCACCGATAAAAACGGCAGGCGGAGGGGGAATAGTGAAGAAGAACTTAGCCTGGTCAGCAGGAGGGAGGAGGAAGGAAAACGAGGCGTCTATTACCGCCAAGACGCCTGCGAGCCTCGCTCTTCGCAGGAACAGCGAAACCAACCCGGCAAGCGGAATCAACAAACCGACAGTGATGAAGAACCCCGCGAACGCCGGGGTCCGCAGTTCGTGTATACGAGTCTCGACTCCCAACGGAGTCAACAGGAAGCCGAGAACAAAGCCCAGCCCAAACAAGACTGCCAGTATTCCCTCTGCTCTGCTGAACGACGCCATTGTCTTGGATAACCAGGTCATCTCTTAATTCCGCCGTTGCATCCTCTCTCTAATTATGGCCACCGACCACTGCCCCCACTGACAGCCTCCAGGTTGCCAAAGCGTTTCGCCGACGTGTGGAGTTCACAGAGTCCATCAGCGGCGCCCGACCTCATCCCAACCCCGTTGCAGGGACGCCATCCGCGCGCAAATCGCCGCACCCTGATCGATCCGATCCCGACCGTGCTGAGCCAGGTCACTGCCGCATGTCCAAGGTTCATCGCGTCGAGGAGCCATGCCCTCTCCTCCCCACGTCGACCTAAGACAAAGATCATTCAGTCGCGCGGGTGACTCGGACCGGGGGGAGGGGGAAGCGCCAAGGCGACGACAGCAGGAAGCGGTGCCACGGCCGCTGGGGTTAGGAGACTGCGCCCGCTGAGGCGCCGGCTCGGTCGCGACTGCCTTGCGGCCGGCGGCGCAGCAATCGCGATCACATTGGCCTGATACGGCGGCTGGGTCGCGCTCAAGCCTGTCTCGGTTGCAGCCGCGCTGGCCGTGACAGCGGCGTCGCTATGGCTCCTTCGACAGGATCGCGCGGCCGACTACTACAGGTCGCTTGTGCCAATGGTCGTCGCCAGCGTCGGCTCGCACGGCGGAACGAGCACCCACATCCCGATCGAGGTATCCGCCCTTGGCAAGGGCATCGCCTACAACGTGCTCATCAACCTGTTTCCGAAAGTGGACGGAACCACCGCGATAACCGGCGACCACCACGTGCCGCAACTGGCCGCCGGCTTAGTTCAGAAAACTGAGCTTCGTAAAGATCTGGAAAAATTGTGATCCAACTGTGATCCATCGCCATCGCTGCATGAGCCGTGACGCCGGGATCGTATTCAGAAATTGGTCGGGGGCCCGGGATTTGAACCCGGGGCCTCACGGTCCCGAACCGCAATAGCGATCGGTTCGCAGTGAGCCGCCAGAGGCCGTTTGGGTTCGCTTTGTCCACGCCTGAAGTCCACCACGTGCCGCTACATGCCGGCGGATGCCGCCCGGGTTGCTACACGTGTTGCTACACGATTTTCGGCGATAGTAGGCCAGACTCAGTCCACTCAAGACCTCCCGAGACGACCGGTGCCCGCCGGCAAGGAGTCAACTATGTCCACATCTAGGTCGACCGGCAATCCTGGTCGACCACACCGCACGATGACCAGCGCGGTCTTATACGCACCGCGCGATCTGCGAATTGAGCAGCGTCCAGTTCCGACTCCGTCGGAAGGCGAGGTCCTGGTCCGGATTCTGTCGGTCGGTGTTTGCGGATCCGATGTCCACTATTACGAGCACGGCCGCATCGGCGATTTCGTGGTCCGCAGCCCCTTGGTCCTAGGACACGAATCGTCCGGTCAAATAGTTGAAGTCGGCAAGGGAGTCTCCCTGGCGCGAGTGGGCGAACGTGTCGCCATCGAACCGGGCGAGCCATGCGGTCGCTGCGATCAGTGTCGGACCGGTAGATACAACCTTTGTCCGAACATCAGATTCCATGGCACTCCTCCCGTCGATGGCACCCTGTCGGAATTCGTCGCTGTGAAATCGGAGCTTGCTTACACAGTGCCCGATGAAATCAGTGACAACGCAGCTGCGCTGCTTGAGCCGCTTTCTGTCGGCATTTGGGCAAACCGCAAAGCCGGGACCCAGGCTGGGACTTCATTGCTGATCGCAGGGGCAGGGCCAATCGGCCTGGTAACGACCATGGTTGCACGTGCCGTCGGCGCGACGCGAATCGCCGTGAGTGACGTCAACCGCAACCGACTGTCGGCGGCCTTGGCAAGCGGCGCCACGGAGATCGCGGTCCCGGGCTCTGATGACGTCGCCGGCGAGTTTGATGCGTTCATCGACTGCTCCGGTTCATCAGCCGCCATTGATGCAGGCCTACGTTTGGTTCGGCCGGCGGGGTCAGTTGTCTTCGTTGGGATGGGTGCACATGAATTGAGGCTGCCTCTTGGGGTGGTCCAACAACGCGAGTTGCTCATTACAGGCACGTTCCGCTATGCCAATACATGGCCGACCGCAATTGCTCTCGCTGCCTCTGGGCGAGTTAGTCTCGACGATCTGGTCACTGGCGAGTATGGTCTTGCCGACACGGAGCAAGCCCTGACCGCCGGCCGCGATCCGCACAGCGTCAAGACTGTAGTTCGACCAGCGCTTAGCGATACCCATAGTGCCAAAGGCGAGAAGGGCGAACTCCAAGCCGCAGGCTAGTTGGACTCGCGTAGGGCTCTGAATTCAAACTGGTCGGGGGCCCGGGATTTGAACCCGGGGCCCACGGTCCCGAACCGTCTTGATGGAGTGTCCTCAGGTGTCTCTCTGGCTCCCACAAGCGCCTCCTGAACTCAAATGGCGCTGCCTTCGTCACCTTTGGTGACCTGCTATGACCGTCCGGTTCCGGGAATGTGTGACCCGGCTGTGACCCGGCGCGTGTCCAGGTCAGACACCCAGGGCTAGCTCGACTGGCGCAGCGCACTTGCTCGGGTTCTGCGCGCGAGCGGTCCCAGATTTGTCTCCGGAATCAGACCGGCATTGAGACGGCTGGTCACGCGCCTCAGGTCTCTGACCTCCTCCGGCGTCAGCACGTCGAAGACGAGCCTTCGAACCTCCCGGAAGTGAATCGGACCCGCCTGCATCAGCTTCCTATAGCCCTTTTCTGTCAACTCGGCGTTGGTCGCGCGGCCCTTCGTCGCGCTCACCCGGCGTACCCACCCCTGCCGCTCGAGGCGCGAGATTACGTGGGAGAGCCGCGAGAGCGAACCGTTTGCGATCACGGCCAGGTCTTTGAGTTGAAGTCGGCGGCCCGGTTGCCTGGACAGGGCAGCCATGACACCGAACTCGAAGTGAGTCATCCCGGCTTCGCGCTGCAACTGGGAATCGATCGCAGCCGGCAACAGGGTAAAGGTGGCCATCAAATGAAGCCAGGCGCTCCACTCGTGGTTGTTGAGCCACCGGAGCGGCCGCGGCGGCTGGGCGGAATCCGGCTCGGGAATAAGTTGACGCTTCAAGTTCTTCTAGATTACCAACTTGAAGCTTCAACTTCGAGACATGTGGAAAGAAGGAGCAGATCCCATGAACCTTGTAGTCCTCGGAGCCACCGGCGGCACCGGTCGTCTCGTGCTCGAGCAGGCGCTCGCCGCCGGCCACACCGTGACTGCGCTCGTCCGCTCCCCCGAAAAGCTGACCCTTCGCAATCCCAACCTTCATGTGATAGGCGGCCAGGCCACGGATCCGTCAGCCGTCTCACGCGCGCTCGACGGTGCCGACGCCTTGATCAGCACCCTGGGTGGCACTGGATCGGTGATCTCGAACTCGATTCAGGCGATCGTCGACGCCGCACCCAGAGCAGGAGTCAGCCGGGTCGTCGTTCTCTCCTCGTTTCTGGTCGAGCGTGATCGCTTCGATCCAGTCACGCGGCTTCTGACGGGCCTGGCGATGGGCTCGATGATCAAAGACAAGAGCGCAGGAGAGAAGGCGCTGCGCCAGAGCGACCTGGATTGGACCATCCTCTACGCGAGCGGGCTCACCGACGGACCAGCCGGCGGCCCTGTTGTCGTGCTCACCGAGGGAAGCAGATGGAGCCTTTCAGATAGGATCGCGCGCGCGGACGTGGCGGCGTGGTTGGTTCAGGCGGCGACCAGTCCGCAAACCAGCCGTCGCAGCATCAGTATCACCGGCGGAGCCCGGACGAAAGAGAATCTTCAGTCGGAGGCGGCCAGACATGTCTGAGATAAACAAGCTGACCACGACGATCCTGTGGGTTCTCGCCGCGGCCTACGCGGTGGCGCTGGTTGCAAACATCACGTTCGGGTTAGGCATCCCGATCGCGGTGGTGCTTTTGATTTCAGTTGCATTTGCGCTGATTCACGGCGCCGTCCGCTATGGCTGGACCGGCATTCTGGCATTCGTCGTCATCTGCCTAGTGGTGAGCAACGTCCTTGAAAACACCAGCATCCTGACCGGCTTTCCGTTCGGTCACTACCACTACACCGATGCGCTCGGTCCGAAGCTCTTCCTAGTCCCGCTGCTGATTGGCCCAGCCTATTTCGCGAGCGGCTACTTCGCCTGGGTGATCGGCAATGTGCTTGTCGGAGAGCTCCGCCGCGGGTCCAGCGCTTTCTTGACTGTTGCAGTTCCGTTCATTGCCGCCCTAGTCATGGTCATGTGGGACCTGACCTTTGATCCAAGAGCCTCGACGATCCAGCACCAGTGGATCTGGGAGCAAGCCGGAGGCTACTTCGGCGTGCCTCTCACGAACTACCTGGGCTGGTTCTTCACCGTGTACCTCTTCCTCCAACTGTTCGCGCTCTTGGTTAGATTTCGGCCGGGCAGTGAGACGGTCACGAAGTTCCCGCGGTCCCATTTCGCTCAGGCGGTCTTGATGTACGCGGTGATGGGAGTGACACCGGTTCTTACATTCGTGGTTGGCGGCAGCAACACGCCAGTTGCCGATGCGACCGGTGTGGTTTGGCAGACGAGGACCATCACCGAATCGATGGCGACGGTGAGCATCTTCACCATGCTCTTTGCGGTCGCGATGTCGGCCGTGAAGCTGCTCCAAGTTGGAGCGAACGTCCCCAACACGTCCGATGTCCGATTGAATGCGCCGACGCTTGCCGAAATAACACGGTCCCGGTGACCTCACCACGATTTCTCTTCGAGAGCACGGCTTGACCACGCGACTTGGCGTCTCGTTAGGATCAGAACTCTCCCCAGACGCCGGCTTTCCGATAGCCCGCGACCATGGCAATGGCGATCAGAAACTGGACGACTCCGATGACACCCTGCAGCGCCTCGTACCAGGTAGGGCTGCTGGCCGGCACCCACCACAGAGGAGACAGGAATGGACATCGGACACGTGCACCTGAACGTAAGCGACCTGGATCGCTCAATCGCCTTCTACCGCGACGTGCTGGGATTGACCGTCATGCTGCGGATGCCCAAGCTCGCATTCCTCTCTTATGACGGCTATCACCATCACATCGCGCTCGATTCCCGCGCCGCTGCCGACCTCGCCAAATCTGAACACCAGGGTCTCCACCATTTCGCCCTGCGTCACAAGAGCCGGGCGGAGTTGGCGGACAGCGTTCGGCGAGCCCGAGCCGCCGACGTGGCGGTCAGCAGGGCGGCCAAACTTCTACGTGCTGGAGGCAGTCTTCGTCAATGATCCTGACGGCAACGGGATCGAGCTCTCCTGGGATCGCCGTCGCCAGAGTTGGCCCGAGGATTGGGCCACCCCAGCCGGGCTCGGCACCCCGCGGCCACTCGACGTCGACGACCTCCTGGCGACCACAGTGGCCACCAAGAGTGGCTAGTGGGTTGACCATACGTTATCCATGCGACGACGCGCTCGACGCGACGATTGCGGTCGTAACCGGATGGTTGGCAACGACCCGTCGGGATGTCGCGTGACCTGACGGATGTAACCGCCGATGCCTCACGGTCCTGCCATGTGAGTCGGACCGGCTCGAACGCTGCGTTGCCACCGGTCGCAGTCCGGCGATCTCAAGGCAAGATGAGTAGGCTTGAGCCGAGCGCTGGGGCTGCGTGTTATCGGCGCGTTGGGGGGGCCGTGCTGGCCAAGGAGAGAGGAATGTCTGCGCTGCTGATTGCCCGATTTGACGGTGATGTCGAAGAGTTGACACGTTCGTACGACCGCGCACACGCACTGATCATGAGCCGAGGAGGGGCGACATGCTTCGGCGAGTTGCGCCATCATTGTGCAGTCGGAGATGGCGCCCTTTACATCGTGGGGGTGTGGGATTCCGAGGAGCACGCGCGAAGCCGCTGGTCAAGTGATGAGCTTGAGAAAGTCTTGGCCGAGGGCGGGTTTCCGCCTCCCAAGAGTGCCGATTTGACGATTCTCGAGCTGCACGCCGTCGAACCGCCGCTCTGATCCCGGTCTGTCGTGGGCCCCGGTGGACTCGAACCATCTACCTCCGCGGTAAGCATTGCCCGCCGCCGGATCGCGTGACCCTCCGCTGACAGCCGGTTCTACGGCCGGTCGACGTCACCCGACGAAGACTGTGTAGCCCTTATGCCTGAGTTGTTCAGCCAGCCGGACTTCCAATCGTTCGGCTTCGGCGCGAGTCTCGATCGGGTTGTATCGCTCGTAGAGCCTTGGTTTCAACCGGAGGCCCAGGTACTGGCCCCTCCCTTTACCGCCCTTCCAGAGGAAGCGGGACGCCTTGTAGCCAACCTTGTGTTGAGCAAATCGCTCCTCAGGAGTCAAGGCGGTCTGACCGACGTACACGTTCGGGTACTTCGGATTGAGTCGGAGTCCTCTCTCATCCGAAATCTCAATCACGTAAACGCTGTACAGGTCAGGTCACCTGGCCGCTCTCGTTTGCAGCTTTCCAAATCAGTGCGTTTGAGCCGATAGGGGACGTGGCGACGAAGGCGATGGTCGACCGCCAGCCTGGGTGGTCGAAGTCATCCGCCGGGTCATGCGTCAAGCCCAGCCGCTCCATCACACGCGTGGACCTCACGTTGGCCGGGACAGTAAACGGGACGATCTCTTCCAAGTCAATGCGATTGAAGCCATCAACAACTGCTGCGCGGGCAGCCTCCTCGCTAGCGAACCCGCGACCCCAATTACCACCGAACACTCCGTTCTGTCGTAATTGGGGAGGCTGCTACTTACCCGCGTATGCCGCCTCGTCGTGTGGCGCGGCCAATCGTAGAGATCGCTGAAAGCCAATCAGGCAGAGCAGCGTCGCCAGAGCGATTACGAGTGGCCCGATAGTGGTTGGAAGCGAACCGCCGTGGAATCCAACGACCGCATCGCCAGCTTGAGCAAGTGTCAACGCGAGGCCGGACACCATGATCGCTGCGGCGGACCTCCTGGAGACGGCGACCGCGAGGACCACGGCGAGAACAACCGCTCTGACAAGGGCGTATCCAGCGGTCGGGTCAGAGGGCGTGGCAAACACGTACGCAGTGGCGAACAGCGTGCTTACGAGCGCGTTGATCGAAGCCACGACCACCAGGAGAACGGACGCGCGCCCTACGGTGACAGTTTCACTCTTATTCAGCATTGGTCGGCTCCTTTGACTTAGGCGAGTGCTTGCCGCTCATGTCCAGCAGGCGGTCGAGGTCACCGGGGCCTGACACGGCCCGGACCTCACGCGGTGGGACGCGCTCACCGCAGTTCGAGCAGGTCATCTCCGCGTGGAAGACCGTTCCGCAGCGCTCGTGGACCAGCTGGACTGGGGGGCCGTCGGGGGCGGCGTACTTGTCACCCCACTGACGCATGGTGGTTACCACCGGCGACAGATCCTGACCCTTGGCTGTAAGGCGGTACTCGTGGCGGGGGGGATGGTCGCTGTAGGGGACCTTCTCCAGCACTCCGTGGTCGGTCAGGTTGTCCAGGCGCTGTTTCAGGATGTTGCGGGAGATGCCCAATCGCTCCTGGAACTGATCGAAGCGCGTGACCCCCAGGAGCGCGTCCCGCACGATCAGCATCGACCACCACTCGCCCACCACCTCGAGGCACTGGGCCACCGAGCAGTGCATGTCGGCGAAGCTCTTCCGTTCCATGGATTCCAGGATAGAGGGTTGCATCATAGAACGCAATCCCCTACAGTGAGTGAGTTCCATGACAGAATCCACTTTCGTGAAAGGAGTTAGTCGAATGATCCGAGGTTTTCGCTTTGGCGCGTTGGTGGCGGCTGGGGTGTTTGCCTTCCTGTTGACCACCGCAATGGCGAGCGACTCTCCTGTTCGGGTTCTGACAACCGCTTTCCCAAATCTGCCCGAGAGCATCGCCATCGATCGCACGGGCACGACATACCTCAGCTTTCCATTCGCCGGCGAGGTTGTGAAGTTCGCGCCGGGAGGAAGCCTGTCGACCGTGGCCACGGTGCCGGGGATTCCGCTCGGGGTAAGACTGGACGCCGAAGGCAACGTCTTCATCGCCGTCATTCAGATCAGCCCGGAGATGGGCAAAGGCATCTGGAAGGTGCCCGCATCGGGCGGTCCAGCGTTTCAAGTGGCAAGCGGCGTCGGATTGTGGAACGGTATGGCGTTCGATAACCGCGGCAATCTCTACGTTTCGGACGCGGCCGGCGGGGCGATCTGGCGGCTTGCCAAGAACGGCGATTTCACGATGTGGTCCGGCAGCTCGTTGTTAAAAGGCACGGCTGCCCCAGGACCGTGCGGAATTGTTGGTCCCACAGTGACGGCGGGTCTTGGGCCGTTCGGCGCGAATGGAATCGCGTTCAACCGGCACGGCGACATGTTGGTGGCGAACACAGATCTTGGCGACATCGTGCGCATTCCGATGAACCCTGACGGCAGTGCCGGCACGGCGACCGTTTTCAGCGGTCCCGACTGCAACCTTTGGGGCGCTGACGGAGTGGCCATGGACACCGCTGACAACCTCTACGTGGCCGCGGACGCCATAAACCAGATCGTCCGTGTCGACCCGACGGGTCATATTCAGGTTCTCGCTGCGGGCGATCCCTTGAACGAACCCAGCGACATCGCATTTGGGACCGGCCTCGGCGACCGAACGGAACTGTTCATCTCGAACGATGCCGCGTTCCCAACGTTCCCAGCGAGCACGGGCGCGCCAGGAGTGCTCGAGATGAATGTCGGAATCCCAGGAAGGCCGATTTTGGAGAGCTGACTCTGCGGCCCAGCCACTAGCACCGACGCGCAGCCGGGAGCAGATTCTCGCGCTGCGCGTCGGGATCGCTGGAGGAGGTCGTTGACTGCGCCTACGTAAACGTGCAGCAACTCAAGGGCCCGGTGCTGTCGGCGACTGAAAGTTATGGAAACTCTAGAAACCCAACCCGACGTAAGGAGAGGTCCCATGTTCCAACGAGGACGTGATAACGAGGCTCACCCGTCCGCCCTTCTCGCCATCCTGTGTGCAGCGACGTTCATGAGCAGCCTGGACGTGTTCATCGTCAACGTCGGACTCCGGTTAATCGGCAAAGACCTGGGATCAGGATCGCTGGCCGATCTGACCTGGATCCTCACCGCCTACGCCATCGTCTTCGCCGCCCTACTCGTCCCGGCTGGCCGGCTGGCCGATCGCTACGGGGTCAAACAGGCGTTCCTGTTCGGGCTCGCGGTCTTCACACTTGGCAGCCTGGGATGTGCGCTGAGCAATGACCTTTGGGTCATCGTCGGGCTGCGCTGCGTGCAGGCAATCGGAGCGGCGGCGCTGGTGCCGACGAGCCTCGGGTTGATATTGACCGCGATTCCGGCCGAACGCCGGAAGCACTCCATCCAGATTTGGGCTGTGAGCGGTTCCCTGGGCGCAGCTGCTGGGCCAGCGCTCGGTGGACTGCTTGTCCAGGCGTCGTGGCGGTGGATCTTCGTCTTGAACATCCCCATTGGTATCGCCGCGCTGGTGGCAGCCGCCATTTTGGCGCCGAACATCAAACACTCCGTCGAAACACGAGTCCCTGACCTGTGGGGCGGACTGTTGCTGATCGTGGCCATCGGAGCGCTCACCTTCGCTCTCGTGCAGGGATCCGGCTGGGGTTGGAGCTCGATCAGGATCCTCGTCGCCTTCGGAGTCAGCGTGATTGGTCTGGGGCTGTTCGTGACGCGGTCATTGCGGCACGCATCGGCGATTATCGACCTTCACTTGTTCCGCAACCCGGTCTTCGCGTGGGCCAACGTGGCTATGTTCCTTATCTCGATCTCCTTTGGCGCCCAGCTCCTTGGCCTCGTGCTCTGGCTCCAACAGGGCTGGGGGTGGTCGGCCATCGAGACCGGCTTCGGTATCGCTCCAGGCCCGGTCATGGTGTCGGTGACTGCGATCGGCCTGCGGCGATACACGGCGTTGATACCTGCCGGAATCGTTGCCGCCGTTGGTGCGCTACTGATGGGTGTTGGAGGAGTACTCATCGGCTTCAGCGTCGGTGTCCATTCCAACTACGCTGCCACCATTCTGCCGGGATGGCTCATCATCGGCGTCGGCGTCGGTTTCGCTATTCCGACTCTCGTCGCCGCCGGTACTGCCGGGCTTAGAGCGGATCAGACCGCCACCGGCAGCGCCATCGTCCAGATGGGTCGCCAAATCGGTACCGTCCTTGGCGTCGCCATCCTTGTTGTCATTCTCGGCTCGTCCGCCGCCTCGACGAGCAATCTCGATCACTTCGTCCATGTCTGGTGGTGGGCCGGGCTTCTCGCCTTCCTCTCTGCTGGTGCATCACTTTCTGTCACCCCAAGGCGAGCGACCGTCAAGGTCGTCGAGGGGAGTGAGATGCGCGAAGACGGGGCCCAGGTCGGCCCCACCGCGGGACCTTCGGAGGCGGCGTGATGGACGAGCTGTTATCGCGGGCGCTGGATGCGCATGGAGGCCTCGGGAACTGTGCCGGCCTGTCCGGTCGGACAGTGGAGATGTCGCTCGCCTTCGCCGAAGTGAGTGGTCCCGACGATTTCAGCCGCAGGCTGCAGGTCAGAGCGGATGCGAAGCGGACCGGCAAATTGCTGGCGCACGGCACCACGACGTGCCTGCTAGTGGCGCGATTGGAGGGACAGTAGATTGCCGCTCGTTCGCATCGATATCCCTGCTGGCAGGTCCGCGGCCGACCGAGCCGCGATCGCCGAGGCGGTCTACACCTCGATGGTCGAGGTGCTGAACGTACCTAAGGATGACCGATTCGAAGTCATCGCCGAACACTCAGAGGGCGAACTCGTGATCGACCCCACCTATCTCGGCATTCGGAGGAGCAAGGAAGCGATCCTGATCCAGGTGACACTCAATGAGGGAAGAAGCGTCGACGTCAAGCGAGCCTTCTATAGGGCACTGGCCGACGGACTCCACGAAGCAGTGGGGCTTCGTCGCGAGGACGCCTTCATCAGCCTGGTGGAGGTGAAGAAGGAGAACTGGTCGTTTGGCAATGGCGAGGCGCAGTACGCGGAGTAGCGCAACTCGATTCGAATAGGCGACCATCGCCGGAATGATTCGCCGGTCGATTACAAGTTGAGATCTGAGTTCAGATTTAGTCGGGGGCGAGGCATTTGAACCCTCGGCCTCACGGTCCCGAATCACTCGACAGTTCATCCAAACATGTCGGTTTCTGCGTTTTTCAGTTCGATTCCTCAAGTCGACGCGCCCAGTGCGTCCAGATTTGCCTCAATTTTCAGCCGGATTACTGCATGAAGTACTACATGGGTGCGTTACGCCGGTGGGATCGTCGCCTTGTAATCGAGCGAGTGCAGCGAATTGCTGGGAATGGTCCGATCACAACGGCACGGCTCACAAACCTTCAACAGCTGGCGATCCGCTCCGCTCATCGTTTCGTCGCTGACGGGGCTGGCCGGGACCGGGCGCTCCCAGGCGTCAGGCTGCGGGCTGGCTGAAGGTGCCGACAAGCCGCGCGAAGCCGAGGATGTGTGTTCGCATAGTGAACCCGACCACGGCAGCCCGTACGCTCGGGGGAAGGTTCAAGCTGTGCACGTCCAACGCGTACACGGTCAGCTGATAGCGGTGTGTCCGATCGCCGGGCGGAGGGCACGGGCCGAGATAGCCGGTCAGGCCTGCATCGTTGGTACCCGCAACCGCGCCGGCTGGTAGAGCGGTCGCGTCCAGCGATGTGCCGCTGGCGGGGATGTCCCATGTGAGCCAGTGCCAGAAACCGCTCCCAGTTGGGGCATCGGGATCGAACATGGTCACGGCGTAGCTCTCGGTGCCCGCCGGGGCCCCGCTCCAGTGGAGTCTCGGCGCCTGATTGCCGCCGTTGCAGCCGAAGATGTTGGCGATCTCGCTCTGCGAAAACGCGTGCTCGTTCTGGAGGTCTGGACTCGTCACCTCAAAATGAGACGCCCCAGCGGGCGTGCCGGAGCGTATCGCGATGGAGCCGAATTGATCGATGCCGGCCATGGCGGATGCGATTAGCGGAGCGGCGCCGGTCACCAGCGCCAACACGGTAGCCGCTGTCAACAGCGCGAGAGACACCTTCAACCGTCCTCTGATCCTGGTCACGGTCGGCCTCCGTTGAACTGTGGCTAGATACGGCATCAGGGGCGCCACCCACCTGACCCTCGAAGGGATGATCAGAGCACCGTGGATCAGGCATGTCAAGCGTCATCCCACGTGACCTCGAGCAAACCTCTGAGCGCCCGCGGGTTTCGGTTTTTCGGCTGGATTACTACATGACGCCCCGCATGCGACCGTCCCCGGCATCAGTGATCCGCGCGATGGACTTTTTGAACCCCACAGGTCCGCCTAAGAAGAAGGGCTGAGGAGCCTCACCGGGTGCGGACTTTCAGCCGGCCAAGACCGCGGACGTTGAGATGGCCATTGACACCTCTCGTATCCTCCCGTGTCCTCAGAGTTCCGCGATTCCGTGACACGGCTGTGATACGTCAGATGCTGAGCAACTCGATCCATGACGTACGAAGGACCTGCGCTGACCATGCGGGTCCGTCAGGATGAGACTATCGATCAGCTCGTTGCTGCTGCCAAGGGATCAGGCCGAGGTGTCGCATCAACTCGGGGCTATCGACATGGTTTCGTTCGGTCACGATCAAGTCATTCCAAAACTGGAGGAGAGAAGAAATGACCGATCGCAAAAGGAAAGCGACAAAGACAGATCACAAGATCGGAACGCGCAAGGAGTGGCTTGCGGCGAGCGGGAAGCTGCTTGAACGCGAGAAAGAGCACACGAAGCTCGGTGATGAATTGGCTCGCCAGCGCCGCGGACTACCATGGCTTCGAGTCGGCAAAGGGTACAGTTTCGAGACCGCAGAAGGACCAAAGACGCTCGCGGAGCTGTTCGACGGGCGTTCCCAGCTCGCCGTCTATCACTTCATGTTCGGCCCGGACTACGAGGCCGGATGCACGACCTGCTCTTCCATCGCTGACAGCTTCAACGGAATACTCGCGCACCTTCGGGCACATGATGTGACCATGATCTGTGTCTCGAGTGCCCCACTCGAGAAGCTCCTCGCCTACCGCAAACGGATGGGCTGGGGCTTCAACTGGGCGTCGAGCTACAAGAGCGACTTCAATCTGGACCTAGGCTTCTCGAACAGCGAGGATCAGACACGTGAGTGGGTTACGCCGATGCTTAAGCAGCTGCCACCGATCGCCGACAAGAACGCGCGTGAGGCCGGCACCGACGTGGTCAGCTACTTGAGTGAGAACCAGGGATTCAGCGTCTTCGTCCTGGAGGATGGGGCCGTTTACCAGACGTATTCAACCGGGGCTCGTGGGGTCGAGTTCCTGATGGGCTTTTACGGGATCCTCGACAGGGTACCGAAGGGCCGCGACGAGGACGAGAAGTTCCAGGTCTGGATCCGGCGCCACGACGAGTACGGCAGTCAGTAATTTCGGTTGGCGAAGTGGCCCCTCAGCAACGCGATGTGGCGCGCTCTGTCTTTCTGGATTGGAATCCCGGCCGTCGTGGCACTTGCCGGCCAGCATCGCGCGGAAGCGCAAAACGCGCGGGGTTCGTTTTTCGCGATTACCGGCGGCTAACAAGGTTTCGGCACCTGTTTCAAGGTTGCAACGGGATTTGTCACCCGGACCGCTCCAAGGTGCGACTCGCCGGAGGAGATGTGACCTACATCACCGGTAACTTGTTACATCGGAATCTGTCTCAGAGCGCGGCAGAGAGTGAAACTGGGGTTGGTTCACTCTCGATGTAGCGAGCAGGCCACCGGGCTTGCTACAGAGCTTCAAATAAACAGGAGATAGTCATCATGGACATAATCACAAGCAAGCCAATGCTGGAATCGCCGACGCAAGTCAGGACCCTTGCTCGACTGTTGTTCGGCCTGAACTATCGGCGTCTTCTGAGTAGGGCGTCGCTGGCGTTTGTTCCAGTTCTCTGGCTAGTCCTTGCGCCGACCGTCTATGCCGAGGAAACAGTTCCGGCCAGCGGAACTGAGGCAACCACGCTGTCGCCCGTCTCCACGCGGGCAGCCGACGGCAACACGTTCATCGGCTTCACGCTTGCCGAGAGCTGGCAGGGCACGTTTGCAGGCACACGCGTCGGCTCAGGATCGGTGGTGATCCACCCCGATGGGTCCATTGACGCCCAGAGTTCAGGGATCTTCACGGGCACAATCGCAGGGAGGTCGGGCACGGCGCTGATGCGTTTCCATGTGTCGGGAACCTTTGCGGCGGCGACAGTGATTTTCACCGTAACGGATGGGACTGGCGGACTGGCGAGCGTTCATGCCGAGGGAACGGAGGCCGTGTCTGCCACCGGTCCGTTGAGCGTTGCGGGGACCTACTCAGCGGTGGTTCACTTCAGCGCCCCATAACCTTCAGGTGCCAGCAGGTGGGGATCCCAACCCGGGATTCCCCACCCACCCAGCTCGTCGCCTAGTGTTTATGGGTCCGACCTCTCTGTGAATCTAACGCTTTCGACAGCCAATCATTAACGCGAGCAACTTGCCGGTCCATTGAAGCCGAGGTGCCTCACGGTCCTGCCCTGTGCGTCCGCCGGCTGGCCACCGGTTGCTGTCCGGCGATCTCACATTGCCCACGACAAAACCGTTTACGGCGCCTCGGTTTGGTTGCTCTTCAGGAAATTGTGATACGGCTGAGTGCAGGTGACTGCCGAGAGACTCGAAAATCGCCGATTTTGAATACAGAAATGGTCGGGGGCCCGGGATTTGAACCCGGGGCCTCACGGTCCCGAACCGGCGCAATGGCGTGTCCTTTCGTGTCCTGTGGTGTCCGCGCGGTTCCTCCTGTTCTCGAATTGGATCTTCTTCGTGTCCTCCTGTGACCTCGCGTATCCCCCTGGTTCCGTGAATGCGTGACACGGCTGTGACCTCCAGGCCTCGGAGACTGCTCCCGATCGTCTCCCGTACCCAGCTTCGACTCCTACGCGGAGGACCTAACTTCCCACAGACATGACGCGGTCTGTCAAGGGGGCGATGCGTGGCCGCGGCGCGTGACGTTCAGCGGAGTCCCGCCTCCCCGACCAGTTCCTGTTCCGTTCCGAGCAGCGCCTGGTTTTGGGGGCAGCCCACAACTTCAACCACCGACGTGGGAGAGACAGGTCATTCAGGAGAGGCGGCGGCGCATCCTCCAGAAGCCATACCCGGCCAGGGCCAGGGCGAGAGCGACGTAAATCGCGGTCTCGGTCCACTGGAAGGCCCAGTAGCGGCTGGCGGGCTGGTAGGTGACGGCGACCCGGACGCCGTGGCTGGCCAGGCAGTCCAGTAGGGCGGGATGGCCGGCCTTCCCGCTTGCGTCCTGCATGGCCTGTAGACAGTCCGCCGGGACGGCGCTGACCGGCCGCCCGGCCGTGTCGACGGCTCCGGCGGAAAGGACCCAGGCTTCGGTCTGGTCCCAGCCGTCGGGGATGACCGTGAAGGTGTCATTGTTGATCGGGACGTCGAGAGAGGCGAAGGAGCTGAACATGTTGGTCGTGTGCTCGGGCGGGAACAGGTTAGGGCGAACCCACAGCGGCACGGCGACCTGGAGGACGGCCAAAGCGGCCAGGGTGATGGCCATGGCCGGGACGGCCCGCCGCACGAGCAGCCCAGCGATGACGCCGAGGGCGAAGGCGAACGCAGCGTAGCCCAGCGGTGTGATGCCGCGGGTGGCGAAGAGCAGCGGGCTGAACTGGTTCATGGCGATTGGCGAGCAGCAGGCGCCGAGACCGACCGCTCGGCTGATGGGCACGGCCCACCAGGCCTCCATGAGGCTGAGCGCTTCGGTGACGGCCATGGCGGCCACGCCCGTCAGCGCGAGCTTGACCGCCAACCACCTGGTACGCGTGATGCTTTGATTCCAGGTCAGGTAATGGGTCCCCGCCTCGAACTCGCTGGCGATCAGCGGGGCTCCCCAGAAGATGCCGATGACGATGGGGGCGACCAGGATGGTCACGATGCCCAACAGGTACAGCAGCCAGTAGGTGCCGGTGCCGGACAAGCTCGAGGAGGGGAGCCCCAGGCTGCCGTAAAGCTGCTGGACGAAGTCGTCGGCAACCGCGCCGCAGGCGCTGGCACTGCCCTGGCAGCTGCCGATACTGCTGCTGGCATACAGACTGGCAAGTTGCGGTCCAGTCACGGCCACCAGGACCGCGAACGCGGCCAGGACTGCTGCCGCGCTGGCGGCCTTCATGCGGGACTGACGCCAGGTCAGCCAGATCAACTCTGCACCTCCAATTGCTGGTTGTGGCGGCCGCCTCCAGCCACCTGGTTCATGTAAGCGAGTACCAGGTCTTCCAAGCCGACCTCGGCGGCCGTCCAGGCCGGGTCGAGGACTGCATCGCTGGTGCGCACCAGCACCGTGGTCTGCCGGTCGGTGTGGCTGGCCGCGATGACGTCCTGCCCGGCCGGCAACGTGCCCGGACCGCGGCGCGGGCCGGACAGCAGTTGGTGGGTGGCCAGCAGCTCGTCGACAGGTCCGGCGACTTGCACCCGCGAGGCAACCAGCACGATCAGGTAGTCGCAGACCCGTTCCAGGTCGCTGATCAGGTGGGAGGACAGCACGACGCTGAGCCCCTGCTCGGCGACAGACTCCATCAGATCCTTCAAGAACTCTCGCCGCGCCAGGGGGTCCAGACTGGCCACCGGCTCGTCCAGTATCAGCAGTTCCGGCCGTTTCGCGACCGCCACAGTGAGCGCAAGCTGCGCCCGTTGCCCACCAGACAGGGTCCCGGCTTTCTGGCCACGATCCAGGGCCAGCCGCTCGATTCGACCTTGTGCCAGCTCGGCGTCCCAGCCCCGGTTCAGGTGCGCGCCCAGCCTCAGGTGATCGGCGACGGAAAGTCCGACGTAGACGGGTGCGCCCTGGGCCAGGTACCCGACCCTGGCCAGCTGTGCCGGGCCGGCAGCGGGCCGCCCGCCGAGCACCTCAATCGTGCCCGCGGTCGGCGCCAGCATCCCGGTCGCGAGGTTGAGCAGGGTCGTTTTCCCGGCCCCGTTCGGGCCGACTAGGCCGACGACACGGCCGGCGGGGATGGAAAGCATGCAGTCCTTCAGCGCCCACAGCCCTCGGTACCGCTTGCCAACCCCTTGGGTCTCGATAACCGCAGTCACGACATGTCCTCCTCAGCGGCGGACCGAAAGGCGCTGTCGAATCTCGGTGACCGGGAAACTCGGCGGTGGGTCGCTGGCCGCGCAGGGGCCGCCGCGCCACGACCTGCAGCGGTGGCTAGCCAGGCGGCGACAAAAACGGGTAGCAGCCAGAGCGATTTGCGCATGGCCTGAGCGTAGGCGCGCGGTTATGCGCCAGCGTCGGGCATGAGAGTGACGGAGGCTCGCGAATTCGGGGGACGTGATATGCCCCTTGCGAGGGATTCGGCCCATGCAAAGCGAACCTACAATCGGACCGGCGATGACCTACCGTGCCGGCCTCGCTGCTCGGTTGAGCATCTCCTATCTGCTAGTGGCCCTGATTGCGGTGGTGGTTGTCGAGAGCCTGGCCATCGGCATCGTGCTCCCGGACCTGATCGGACGGCAGGATCTCGCACACCGTGCTCAGGTCACCGCCTATCAGATCGCCCAGGAGGCCAACGCCGCCAATCAATCCTCCGACCCGACCGCGCTCGAGTTGCCCGCCGGCTTTCAGGTCGGAGAGTTGGTGTCCGGGTACAGGCCCGGATCGGTCGCCTATCAGGGGGACGGCATCCAGATCCCGGATATGAATTCGGCCTCGGTGGCCAACTCCCCGGCGGCTGTGATCGTCGACAGCGCTGGCGTGATCGTTGCCAGCTCCTGGCCTGCAAGATTCCCCGTCGGCGAGCGCGCGTCGTCGCTGCTGCCCACCGAGGCGCTCTCGCCAGGTGCCAACGGCACTGTCACCACCGTCGGGGACGAGATCTGGTCCTCGGTGCCCCTGGTCTCGAAACAAGCCTTGAGCGGCGGGACCAAGGACCCGTCCGGTCTGGGTCGGCCTCTCGGCTTGGTCTTCGTCGAGGCGCCGGACGCCATCCCGGGCGGCTTCCAGGGCACCATCCTGGTACCTGCCATCGTCTCCGGGCTTGGCCTCCTGGTGGTCAGCATCCCTATCGCGGTGCTGTTCGGCATCCTCACGTCCCGGCGGACCGTGCGCCGGCTGCAGAGGTTAGCTGCCGCGTCGGCCAGCCTCGCGACCGGAGACTTGGGGCACCGCGTTGCAGTCGGTCCGCCCGACGAAGTCGGCCTGCTCGAACGTCAGCTGAACCTGATGGCCGAGCAGCTTGCCGAGGCGCGCGACGCGGAGCGAGTGCGCATCGAGTCCCATTCTCGCGACGCCGAGCGCAACCGCATCGCGCGTGAGCTGCATGACGCCGTCTCCCAGAATTTGTTTTCGATCGGCATGTTGGCAGGGGGGTTGGAGAAGGCGCTCCCAGTTTCATCCCCGCTGAAGGAACAGGCCAGTGCTCTGCGCGCTGCTGCGGACGAGTCGGTCAAGGAGATGAACGAGCTCCTTCTCGAGCTCAGGCCGTCGTTGCTCGAGCAGGCGGGATTGAGAGCGGCGATAGATCAGGTCGCTGATGCGTATCGCAGCCGCCTCCACATCGACGTGAGCACCGACCTGCACGATGTGAGCCTGCGACCTGAGCACGAGCACGCTGCGCTTCGGGTAGCCCAAGAGGCGATGGCGAATGCAGTGCGTCATTCCAAAGCGCGCCGCATATCGGTTCAGATGCGCCAGGCGGAAGGGCGTGTTCAGCTCGGCATCGGTGATGACGGCGCTGGGTTCGAGAGGAACGGTCGCGAACCCGGCATGGGCCTGCGCATGATGCAGCAACGCATGGAGGCCGTCGGAGGGACGCTCGACGTAGCGACCTCGCTCGGTCAGGGCACCAAGGTGACGGCGTCGTTTCCGGTGGATTCCGAATGACCCGCGTCCTGATCGCCGACGACCACAAGCTGGTCCGCCAGGGCCTCCGCTTCTTGCTGGATCAGGAGGACGGTTTCGAGGTCGTCGGCGAGTGCGAGGACGGTTCGACCGTTCTCGATGCCGTGGGCCGCCTGGCGGTGGACATCGTGCTGCTGGATCTCCTGATGCCCAACGTCGACGGGATCAGCGTTCTAAGAGAGCTCCAGCGCGAGGAGCCGCACGTTCGTGTTCTGATCCTCACCTCGCTGCGCTCCGACGATCGCGTTCATCAAGCACTATCGGCAGGGGCTTCGGGGTATCTCCTCAAGACGGCCGGGGTGGAGGAGGTCATCAGTACGCTGCGGGCGGTGGCCGCTGGTGGGGTGGTCCTCGACAGGGCAATCGCAAGTCAAGCGCTCCGACGTTCGGATTCGGTCATCGAACGGCTCTCCGCTCGTGAGCTGGACGTACTCCGGGCCGTCGGCCGCGGGTGCTCCAACAAGGAGATCTCGCATGAGCTTGGCATTCGTGAGGAAACGGTGAAGACCCACGTCAGCCACGTGCTCGCCAAGCTTGGTCTCCAGGACCGAACGCAGGCGGCGATCTTCGCGGTTCGGGAGGGTTTGGTCCCCCTGTCGGACGAACCCAGTTGCTGATGAGGCTGAGTCGTCGATGCCGCCTACGAGATGTGGCCCGTCAAGAATCGGGGTTAGCCGTGATCCGCGCCTACACCTTGTGCGTCGGCTGCACACCGGCGTCGACAGCGAGTGCTGCAAAGCTGAGTACCCGACGCCTTTGATTTTCGAAACCCAGGTGCCTCACGGTCCTGGAGCCGTGCGCGTGCTGATATATCGCCCGTGCGATAGCCGTGAGCGAGTTCAATTGACGGTTCGAAATCCACTTGGATGGGGCTGCCGCTTCCTAGTTCCAAGAAAATCTGTGACCTCCCTGTGACCCCCGCGCGCTAGACGGAGCAGGCGAAGACCTCGAATTGAATACGATTTTTGGTCGGGGCCCCGGGATTTGAACCCGGGGCCTCACGGTCCCGAACCGTGTTGGTTGCATGTCCTCTAGTGTCCCGGCGGCTCCCCGGGTGCCCGCCTGAACTCAAATCACACTCCTTTGTGTCCGTCAGTGTCCTCCTAGAGCCGCCTGGTTCCGGGAATCTGTGCCCCGGCTGTGCCGCGGCGCGTGCCTCAAAGACGGGGGACCGGCGACCCCCTCGCGCTAGGAAGCCGCATTTACAAGGCAACCGGTGACCCCGATCACTGCGCTGACTTGTGGGCCGTACCTACCGCAACGCGACCCGAGCGATTACGCCGACCGCAAGGCTCATCAGCCTCACGTGATCCCTACAGCCGAAGTCCTCTGGTCGACCCGGACCTGTCAGTTCGTCAGGCTGGATTCAACTTTGGCGTGTTCTCGATAGTCTTCGAATGGTGTTTCGGAACTTGTCAACCCCTTTGAGACAACTCGGGTCATTTAGTTACTGAGCTTTCGGCACCTCCACCTGCATCCGTTTCCTCAGCAGTAACGTATTGCAACGCTGCACACTAGGCGTGACGAGCCGGCCGTTAGGCATATCAGTCAGCGACATCCATTCCGAAACGATCGAGTGCTACCCGAACCTGGTTGAGCCCCTCGATTCCCCAGTAGCGCCCATCGGGGAGCTGGTCGTCTCGATCCCAGCGCCACGCTGTGACCATCGCACGCATGAGGACCCGGCACTCGCGAAGCAGGTCTTGATTAACAGCCGGATAGTGTTCGCTGACTTCTTCGGGTGCATGGGCGATGTCGAACTCGACAGGTCCGCGGCAACACGTCTCAAGGTCTATAAACAGCAGCCCTCTCTTCGTGTTCAGCAAGTTGCCCGGATGCGGCTCGCCGTGCAGCAGCTGCTCTGGTGCTGCCCGATCGAATATCGCGCGCCTCAGGCCCTGCAGCGTGTTGCTGAGAAGCTTCCGTCCCGTGTCATCAAGCTCCGGTGTCTGGGCGCGGTTGCGGACCAGCCACTGGGCTTCCGCGACTCGATCAGTGAAGTGCGGCGCCGTCAGATCGGTCTGGCGCATGCCGGTATGGTGCCGCTCGAGCGTCTGCGCATACTCGGCTGGCGCGACGTCTTGAGACGGCACCGCCTCGTAGTAGGTCCACAGCGTGATCGCGAAGCCATTACGCACGTAGACGCGCGGCTCCACCCGAGGTTCAAGCTCTTCCACCGGGCAGCCCGCTTCGGCGAGCCGCCGACCGACCTCGACTTCGAACTCAGCGCCTGCCTGATGCGCTAGAGGCGCCACTCGAGCGAGAACGTCACAAGGGGTCAGGCGCACGGCGATGCGGTTCGAGTTGTGGACAACGACTCCATCATCGACTAGAAGGCCTAGGGCGGAGGCCGTCGACCTCCCGGCCTCAAGTGCTCGTTGGACTTCTGACGGTTCCATCGTTTCCCTCGATCGTTGGTGAGTGGACCTCAGCCATGTCGGTCCGGCGGATAACCTCGCTCATCGTGACACCAGGCATCCATCGGTTCCGGCGCCGATGGCCGAGGAATCACCTCCGTCCCAAACGATTCGTGAAGGTAGTCGACCTGAGCACGAGTGACCGTGTGTCCATGCAGGTGGGACGAACTCGCCGCCGAGCTGGTGATTACCGGTAGCCCCGCTCGAGCAGGTACTTTGCGCCAGCGTTGATAGCCGCAGGGTCGTCCACTGCGAAATCGAAGACGTCGGCCAATCGGTCGGTCACATTGAATGCAAATGCGACCGCTAGGGCGTCCTCGATCTGCTGCTGGGACACGCCTGCAGCCAACACCCTCTGTATGTCGTCAGCATCTACGTTGTTCTCGCGCGTTAGCTTGCCCAGCATGCGCAGCGTCGCGCGGAGGGGCTCGGTAAGAGGAGCTGTCTCCAGGTCGGCGAGGGTCGCGGACACTTTTGCACCATCGTTGTAGGCGAGCGCAGACGTCGCCGTGTGGGCCGCTATGCAGAACTCGGTTTCATTCATTTTGGAGAGATATGCGGCCATGAGCTCGCGGTCCGCGACCGACCATTCGGATGGTCCGCGCATCGCCTCCTGGGTAAACTCTCCTGCTCGATAGAAGCTGGGGCGATAGAACGCCAATTTGACTGCATCCACCACGGGATACCCCGAGAAGACTCGGATGAGGAGGAACATTGCCTTCGTGCGAATTCCATGTCCGTGATCGAGGATGGCGAGGCGCATGCTTCAATCTCTCCCGGTCGCTGCGATGAGTGCTGCGAGCGCATTCTGGTACTGGCGAGTGCCCTGGCCGATCGCGGCGCAGACGACGATCTCGTAGATCTGATCCTCGCTGAGGCCCGCTTTGCGTAGCGTGCCGATGTCCGCGTCGGTGACCATCCTTACGCGGTGTGCGACGTTGTCCACAAATGTGCGCACCGGCTCAGCGAGGCCTTCGTTATCGAAGGCTGCGCGGCGGATCTCAGGCGACGCCCGACCCTCTGCTTCGAGAACTCGCGCAACGAGGGAATTGTGCAGCGAGTTAATGTCCGACAAGGATCCTCACGCCTACGACCAAAGTTTTGGCTTTTCGTTACCGCAGTCGGTCGCCATGGCTGGGCCAACGCAGTACTGCTCAGGCATGGACCAAGGTTAAGCCCGATTTAGTGTCTGCGCTCGCCGTGCCTCCCAGCCATCGATCAGATGCAGACCCACGATGCAGGCAAGACCATCCTCGGCCGAGGGTGCGTGTCCGCGTGCGCGAGCGATCAGCGCCGGCTATACCCCGATCTCACAGCCGGGAGTACCGAGTGCGATCGCCAGCAGAGTCGCTGCCACCTGCTCGATGAGCATCAAGACGTCGAACCACCAGACCACGTCCGCAAGTGGGAAGCCCCAGAAGGAGCCCCGATCGACCAGCCCGATACCGCCGGCGAGGACCCGCTGCTACGCACCCTCAAATACGAGCACCTCTACCGCGCACCCATCGATGACGGCGGAGCGCTGCGATGGAGACCGCCCGCTTCCGCGACATCTACAACCGCATCCGACCCCACCGGTCGCTCGGTGACCGGACACCGCGCGACGCGTACCTCGGCATCACCGGTGGGGCCGTCCGTTCTAGGGCACGGTTACCGAGACACAGCACCGGGCAGGGCTTACGGGACCGTGCGCCCTCGGGGGCTCCGCAGCTGTGCTGGACGCTCGGCGTGTGCCGGTGACCGTTCCCTTCCGTACGCAGCATCCGCTTGGCGCGGTGGTCAACCGGCCCTCGGTGTGGTCTGACCGATGAATTTTTCCGCGCCGTGTTGGTCTGTACGCCGAATACCCACTCACGGGAGGCTGACGCCATGCGGAAACTGACCTTTGGCATGAACCTGAGCCTGGACGGCTACATCGCCGCGTCCGGCGACGACCTCGGCTGGAGCGTGCC
>WNGP01002893.1_pt1 | contig 28727 bp, 27 predicted proteins | sample 5407671 | NCBI WGS metagenome assembly WNGP01 (sample SAMN13153381, study PRJNA577476) | soil metagenome | isolation source: 40 cm soil or saprolite under Garry oak tree replicate 2 | place: USA:California | collected 2016-06-15
CCCCCCAGAGGCCACCTTGTCAGGCGATCCGCTCTCCCGTCGCGATTGGCTCACAGTCATGAGCGCCGCCGGGGCCGGTGCGGTGCTGCGGCCGGGTCTGGACGGCCCGAGTCGTCCGGTCTACGGCGCCGAGACCCTTACCATCCTGCCCCTCACGTCGACGAGCGAGGTGTTCGTCCCGCCGCGCGGACGGGCGTTCCAGAAGTTCAGCTTCGATTTCCCCGAGCCTTCGATCGAATTCCGAGACATGCGGTTTGGCTTTCTCGTGTTCTCCCGGGAGAACGCCTACGCCATCGACGCGAGCGGCATGACGACGGCGGCCACGGACGGAGGGCTCGAGATTACGGCCACTGGATTCACGTGGGCCGGTGGCCAGGAGCGCGCGACCGGCCGCCTGACGGCGCGATTCCGCAGCGAGGGCGACGCCGTCCTGTGGGACGTCAGCGCCGACCTGTCGCCGGAGCCTATAAAGGCGGTGACGACCGTCGTACGCGGGGTGCCGCGCGGCAAGCTGTCGAGCGGCGGCGCGGAGCCGCGCGACCACCGGGACGACGAGGTGCTGTTCGGCTATCCGTTCGGCGGCGGCGACCTGTTCGGCGGCAACACGGCCGACGGCATCGGCACGCCGCTCATCGTGGTCCAGAGCGGCGAGGGGCAGTTTGTCGCGCTCTCCTCGCTCGACGACCACGTGCGCACCAAGCGCTTTTATTTCCAGCCGGGCGAGCAGGCCTATCGCGTCGAGCTGGTGCACGAGGTCGACGGGTGGCTCAACCTCTCGCGGGTGCAGGTCCCCACCTGGCGTGTGGGCCGGGCCACGACCCTCGAGGCCGCGGTGGCGCCCCACTACTCGCATCTCGAGCGGGCGTATCGCTGGCCGCGCTGGGAGTCGCGCCCCGACGTGCCGGCGTGGCTCCAGCAGACGGCCCTCGTCGTCACGCTGCACGGCATGCACTACACCGGCTACGTGTTCAACGACTTCGCCAGGATGCTCGAGATCCTCAAATGGATCGCGACCCAGATCCCGGCCGACCGGGTGCTGGCGTTTATCCCAGCCTGGGACGGGCGCTACTACTGGGACTATCCCACCTATCGGGCCGCCCAGCGTCTGGGCGGCGAGGCCGGGCTACGGCGTCTCGTTCAGGAGGCGCACACGCTCGGATTCAAGATCATGCCGATGTTCGGAGCCAACGCCGCCAACCGTCGGCTGGCGAGCTTCGCGGGGATCGCCGACGCACGCACGTCCAGGGTAGACGGTGACCACTTCGACCTGAACTGGGTGGATTGGGACAACGACCGGCACCAGGAAGGCTTTGGCGCCTACATGAACCTGGGGATGGCGTCGTGGCGGCGCTGGCTCACGGCACGGATCGCGGACGTCATCGAGCGCTACGGCGTGGACGCCTACTTCCTGGACATCGTGGGCGGTTGGGTCAACAACACCCAGGCCGACATGCACGAAGGCACGCGCCAGCTGGTGGCCGAGCTGCGCCGGCGCTATCCGCAGGTGCTGTGTTGCGGCGAGTTTCTGTACGACGCGCTGGTCGAGTTCATTCCGTTGTACCACGTGTACTCGCCGCGCGCCGTGCCGTTCGCGCGCTTTTTCTCACACCTCTCGCACCCCGCGCCGGGACGGGGCTCGAGCGGCGTCCACGAGTCGGGCTTCAACCACTGGGACGCGACCACGCTATCCGTCGCGAAGCGCGACGGGCTGATACCGACGCTGAACGTGGTGGATGACACCTTCACCACGTATCGCGATCAGATGGCGGCCGTGATCGCGCAAGCAAAAGCCTGGGCGGGGGCGTGACGCCAGCGCATTGCACACAAGGAATGCCAGTAACAGCAGCCCGCGCGGTTGCGCCGCCGCCGCACGGCGAAACGCGCGCGCTCGAACTCGATTCCCGTCGGACGGGTCGGGACGTTTGCGCCGGTGACGGGCCGTGTGGTATCCCGGGTATCATCTGGGAGCACCTGGGAGGAGGCTGCGATGAAGCGGACGCTGCGCACGATCCGACCCGTCGTTGCGGTGGCTGCACTGCTCACCTCATCGGCGTGTAGGAGCGATTCACTCACGGACCCGGTCGAGGCGGTCGGGCATCTGATCGCGCTGGATTCCTTGAGGACGCTAGATGGGCAGGGGCTGCCGACAGCCACGCTCGATGGGGGCACGCTGACGTTTTACGCCGCTGCCTCGTACACCGATACGGTCTTCACCCCGGCCGGCCCGATGTCGGGCGCGTGCGTGCAGGGGGTGCCGAATGGCGCGCACATAGGGCGCAACGGTCTCGTGACGCTCCCCGACAGCAGCACGTACTTGCTCCTGCCGTGCTCCCGCGGCACATTCGCCATCGTACTGACACGGCGTGTCGCGATGACGGACGGCTCACCGCGCACCGAACAGGACACGCTCTCCCACGGCCTGTTCACCTGGAAAGTGGATACACTCACATGGAAGGCGGATACACTCACGCTCGTGGACGCGCGCGATCCGGGCCGTTTCACCACGTCTCTCGCGGGCGACACGGTGACTGTCACGGCATCGGATCACCGATATGTGTTCGAGGCCGTGCGGGTGTTCTGATCGTCGCACCGGACCTCTGCAGGCTTTGCACAGGTGAGGCTACGGCGGCGTCCTGTCGCGGATCATCCGGAGGCCGAACAGCGTAGCGACGCGGCCACCGTCGGCCGCCTGGAACCGGACCGCCACCTTGCTCTTGCCCTGGACGAGCCGGGCGGGCACCGGATACTCCACGTCGAAGAAGCGCATTGGGTCGGCGAAGCGCAGCTCCTGATCGGCCACCCGCTCCCCCTCCACCAGAATCACGAAGCTCGCGGGCGTCCCCCGGCGGTCGCCCGAGTAGTAGGTGACGACAAGGCTCATGGGATGCGCCGGATCGACCGGGAGGTCGTAGCTGAACCAGGTCGCGCCAAACCTCCCCGAGCGCCCGAGGATCCGTTGTGAAAAACTGCGCTCGCCCGCTTGGTAGTTGAACTGGCGCTCCGACGCCGTGTCGCCCGGCTGGAGCAAGGCGACCGTAGCGGCCTCGAGCTTCCGCTGCCGCTCCGCCTCCGCAGCATATGCGGCCTTCTGCGCCTCCCACTCGGGCGTAGTGAAGCGGTCCCAGTAGGTCGAGTACGTCCGGCGGTGCAAGCGGTAGAATGAGCTCCACATCGCGGGGCCGGCCGGCAGCATCGGGCTCCCGTCCCACCCCGTCCGAGCGGAAGCGTCCCGGTTCGGTTACGCCCGGTTTCAGCCACCCGGCCACCGATTCGCTGTCCGTCACGAAGACGGGGGTCACAGCCGGCGCGTCGAGCGCTTCTCCTTCCACTGCGCCCCTCGCCCCCTCGGGCCCCAAGTCGCCCGCGAGCACGAGCGGTCCCCACATGATGGACGCGCGCCGCGGATTGTCCGGCAGCGGCTCGAGGCGCAGTGACTTGGGCAGCGTGACTTCCACGACGTCACCGCTCTTCCAGGTGCGCGCCACCTCGACGTAGGAGCCCACTGGAGCCGGCCAGTCGTATGGGACGCGCCGCCGATCCGGAGCCGGGGCGGTCGCCACGCGCTCGCCATTGACCGACACCGCGAATCCGTCCGCGACCCAGTATGGCCGCCGCACAGCCAGCGTGAACTCACGCGGCGACCGGAGACTCAACGTCAGCCGGGCGCGCTCGCCGTCGGGAAAGTCGGTATCCATCGCCAGTCGAACGCCCGCCTCCGTCCACTGGGCCGTGGAGGGAGCGTACAGGTTCACCCACAGGCGATCCCCGGCCTCGTAGTAGAGCCCCAGGCCGTGCAGGGCGTGGCTCTCCATGCCGGTGCCCACGTCGCAGGTGAAGCTGTGGGCCATGTCCTGGTACTCGTGGGTCACGCCCCGCCCCACCGGAACCATGTAGCACACCCGGCCGTCTTCGGGGTCGATCGACGCGAGGATCTGATTGAACAGCGCGCGCTCGTGATAATCCGCGTAATGGGCGTCGGGGTCGAGTGAGAACAACCGGCGGGTGAGCTTGAGCATGTTGTACACGTTGCAGGTCTCGCACGTGCGTCCATCGATGCGGTCGCTCAAGCGGTCCGGCGGACCGTAATACTCGTCGGTGCCGTGGCCTCCCGTGGCGAAGCTGTGGTGTTGGGTGACCGAGTCCCAGAAGAACCCGGCTGCCAACAGATCGGCGGGGCGGCCGGTGTAGACGTAGCGCTCCACGGAGCCGAGCAGCTTGGGAATCTGCGTGTTCGCATGCTTGCCACCGAGGTCGTCCTGATGGCGCTCGAGCGGCTCGATGAAGGCGCGGTGCTCGAAGGCGTACGAGAGCCGCAGCCAGCGCTCGTCGCCGGTGTCGGCGTGGAGGTCCACCAGAACTTCGTTCATGCCGCCGAATTCGGTGTTCAGCATTCGTTGGATCTGGCCGTCGTCCAAGCCTGACAATGTCCGTTCGGCCCAGCCGGCAAACTTCGTCTCGACGGCGAGCGCGGTGCGGTTTCCGGCGTGGCGGTACGCGTCGCGCAGGCCCGCGAACGTCTTGTGCAAGGTGTACCAGGGCGACCACAGCCCGTTCAGGTCGAAGGCCGCCGACTGGATCTCGCCCCGCGCCAGTCGGGCGAAGGCCTCTCGCCCGCCTTCCAGGGCGCTCAGGTAACCATCGCCGTGCTTGTCCTGCACGACCTTTAGCTCACGCACCAGGTAGTCGGCGCGCTCTTTCAAGCGCGGCTCTCCCGTGGCCGCCCACATCAGGCTCACGGCGGAGAGGTAATGGCCCGCGATGTGTCCCGTGAGGTTGCGGCCGCCGCCGTCCCAGCCGTCATACGGCGCCGCCTTGCGCGGCAGTCCGGCGCGCTCGCGGTAATAGGCCAGCATGCGATCGGGCTCGAGCTGCAGCAGGTAACGGGCGATCAAATCCTGGGCGTGCTTGAGCGGCCCGCCCTGCAAACGCACCGCGTCGAGCGGGAGCGGTCGCGCCCTGATGCGGTCAGGAGCAGCGCCACGGCGGGTGGAACGCGCCGCCGCGGCCAGGACGGACGGGGGAGCGAGCAGCGGCAGCGCGCCGGCGCCGAGTCCGAGCTTGATGGCGCTGCGGCGAGACAGTGGCAGGAGCACTCCTCAGGATGCGTGCCGTACGCCCGGATCGCAAGGCGGGACGTCAGGCGCGCGAGCGCCCGATCTGCTCCTCCCATTCTTCCAGCGTGCGCGGCCAATCTTCCCGCAGCAGGCGCGACAGCGCGCGGTCGGCGAGCAGGCGTCCGCCCGTCTGACAGGTCGGGCAGTAATTCACCTCATTCGCCGCGTAACGAATGCGCTGCACCGGCGAGCCGCAGACGGGGCACGGCTGGCGGAACCGCCCATGCACCGCCATTCCGGGCCGGAAGGCGGTGACCTTCTCCGGAAAACCGTCGCCCGTCTCCGCCTGCAGGCGGCTGATCCACGTGTGCAGCGTGCTGCGGATCGCGTGAAACAAACGGTCGCTTTCTTCGGCCGACACCTGGGAGGTGAGTCGCAGCGGGGAGAGGCGCGCGGCGTGCAGGATCTCGTCGGAGTAGGCGTTCCCGATGCCGTCGAACGCCCGGGGGTCGGTGAGGGCGCGCTTGAGGGTGTGGGATTGGCGCGTGAGGGCCGCGCGGAATTGCTCGGGCGTGGCCGTGAGGACGTCGAGTCCGCCCGGGTCGTGCGCGGCGAGCGCGTCGGCCCCATGCACCAGGTACAACGACGCGCGGTGCTTGGTGCCCGCCTCGGTGAGCGTCAGCGTCCCCGACGCGAAGTCGAAGCCGGCGAGGCCGGCCCGGCGCGGCAGCGGAGCGCCGGGAGCCTTCCAGTGGAGCCGGCCCGCGATCATCAAGTGCAGCACCGCGAAGTATTCGTCCTCGAACGCGAGCACGATGCGCTTTCCGAGGCGACGTACGTCGGTGACGCCGCGGCCGGTCAGGGCGGCGGGCGGCGGCCCGGCGGAGCGCAGCACGAACGGGCTCGCGATGCGGAGCCGCTCGAGCCGTTCCCCGACGACGCGCGGTCGCAGGGCGTGCAGGTACAGGGCGATGTCGGGGAGCTCGGGCAAGCCGCCTCAGCTCAGGAACCGCTCGGCCAGCTGGGCGAGCCGCTCGTCACCTTTCGCCTGAGCCCGTTCGAGGATACGCTCGACGTGGGCGCGCAGCTTCGGCTCCCCCCAGTAGTACCCCGTGGCCCGCTCGGCGCTGGAGGTCTCGCCGGCGCGCGCGGCTTCGAGCAGCGCCGCGGCCGCCGCGGCGTCGAACCCGGGGTCGTCGCGCGGCGGCAGCCCGTAGCTCCGCCGCGGTCCCCCCTCGCCGGCGTCTTCCTTGACGAACGCGCGCGACATGTGAACGAGCCCTCACCCTCGCGGATGATACGTCTTGTGCTCGGTCCGGAGGTAGTCCCGGTCCACGTGCGTGTAGAGCTGCGTGGTCGCGAGGTCCGCGTGTCCGAGCATCTCCTGCACCGCGCGCAGGTCGGCGCCGCCCTCGAGCAGGTGAGTGGCGAACGTGTGGCGCAGCGTGTGCGGCGTGACGCGCTTGGTCAGCCCCGCGAGCCGGGCGGCGCGCTTGATGATGCCCCAGGCCCCGACGCGCGACAGGGGCGTGCCGCGGGCATTGAGAAACACGATCCCCCGTCCCTTGCCCCGGTCGAATCGCGGCCGGATCTCGCGCACGTACAACGCCACCGCGCCCAGGGCGCGACGACCCAGCGGGACGACGCGCTCCTTCGAGCCCTTTCCGAAGATCCGGGCCACGCCGTCCTCGTACAGCACGTCCTGCAGCCCGAGCCCGACCAGCTCGGAGACGCGCGCCCCGGTCGCATAGGCGAACTCGAGCACGGCCCGATCGCGAATGGCGAGCGGCTCGTCGGTATTGGGCGCGCCCAGCAGGCGCTCGACCTCCGGCACCGACAGCACCGTGGGGAGCCGGCGCCACTGACTGGGACGCTCCAGCCGCTCGCTCGGGTCCCGCGCGGCCTGGCCCTCGCCTACGAGAAAGCGATAGTAGGTCCGAACTGCGGAGATCTGGCGCCGAATGGTCGCGGGCGCGAGGCCCAGGTCCTTCAGGGCGTACACGAACTCGCGCAGCTGGACGCTGGTCACGTCCTTGGGGTGGTGAGCGCCCTTCCCCGCCGCATAGTCGATGAGGCGCCGCACGTCGCGCACGTAGTTGCTCACCGTGTGCGGGCTGGTCCCGGCCTCGAAGGCGAGATAGTCCCGGAACTGCTCCAGCCGGAACGCCCGCTCCAGCTCGCCCGCCGTCACAACCATCGGCGCACCCGCGCCCGGTAGGCGCGATACTCGGCCCCGAACCTGCGCTCGAGATACGCTTCCTCGGGAGCGATCATCCGGCGATGACGGGTGGTCACGGCTGGTCTCCGTGGTCGGACTAGGGCCGCTTCAGCCGGCGTGCAACCAGGACGCCCAGGAATATGAGGGCGCCCAGGGCCACCACGCCAAGCACGCGGTTCACGCGCGACAGCAGCGACACCACGGCGTCGAGATTCGTGCCTAGAGCCGCCACGGAGAGCGTCAGCGCTCCGTACCAGAGACCCGAGGCGAGGGCGAGCGGGATGAGGGTCCTTGGGGCGGACAGGCCGGCGAGCCCCGCGAAGGGGGGGACCACCGCGCGCCAGACGGGCAACAGCCGGGACAGGAAGATTCCATACGCGCCGTGACGGCGGTACTGCGCCTCGATGTGCGCGAGCACCGACGCCGGCAGCAGGCGGCGCCCCGCCCGCCGCTTGAAGAAATCGCGGCCGTAGCGACGGGCCAGCCAGTACACGGCCGCGCCTCCCGCCACGTTGGCGCTCCAGGTGAGGCCGAAGACCACACCCGCGTGGAGTGTCCCACGGCCGGCGAGGAACGCACCCAGGGCCACGGTGCTGTCGGCCGGGACGACGGGAAACACGTTCTCCAACGCCGCCAGCACCCCGATCACTGCGTACAGGAGACCCGGGGGGAGGTCCTGGAGAAAGGCAAGGAGGTCGGTCAGCTGGGGAGCCTACGTGAGCAGCGCCACGGCGATCACCGCGACTCCCTCGCCCCGTCCGATCCATCCCATGCCCTCGTTGGTCTTGGCTTTGACGGACACGGTCGAATACCCGGCCACCAGGGCGGCGGCGAGCTTTTCGCGCATGCCGTCGACATAGGGCGCGAGGCGGGGCTGCTCCGTGATCACGGTGATGTCCGCGCTGACGAAGGTCAGACCGCCTTCGACCACCCGCAGATAGGCGCGCTTGAGCAGATCGAGGGAGTCGGCGTCCTTCCACCGTGGGTTGGTGGGTGGGAACATCGTCCCGATGTCCCCCAGCCCCGCCGCGCCGAGAATCGCGTCGGTCAAGGCGTGCGCGACGGCGTCCGCGTCGGAGTGTCCGACCAGCCCGTGCGGGTGGGGAATCTCCACGCCGCCGAGAATGAGCTTCCCGCCGGCTCCGTCCGCGAATCGGTGCGAGTCGTAGCCGACGCCTACCCGCATGTCAGACCTTGAGGATGCGAACCGCCAGATGGGCGGCGTTCTTGGCGTTGTCGATGCCGACGCACGCCACGGGGACGCCGCCCGGCACCTGGGCGGTGGCGAGCAGCGCGTCGAGGCCGTTCAAGGCGCCCACGGCGAACGGTACGCCGATCACGGGGAGGTCGGTGAGCGACGCCGCGAAGCCCGGCAGCGCGGCGGACAGCCCGGCGCCTGCGATGATCACCTTGAACCCCTGGCCCCTGGCCCCCGACACCAGTTTCGTCGTCTGCTCGGGCTGGCGGTGGGCGGAGGAGACGTGGAACTCGTAGGTCACGCCCGCCTGCGTCAGAATGTCGAAGGCGGGCTCGATACGGGGCTTGTCGTTTTCGGAGCCGACGAGGATCAGCACGTCCGCCACGTCAGGCCGCCTCGTCGATGAGGCGGTAGTCCTGGCGGCGCTGGCGGGGCGTGTACCCCGCGTCCGCGATCAGGCGCCGCATCTCGGGCAGCGTCATGCGCCACGTGGTGCCCGCGGCGGAGACGACGTTCTCCTCCATCATCAGGGAGCCGAAGTCGTTGGCTCCGAACCGCAGCGCCACCTGACCGATCTTCGGGCCCATCGTCACCCACGACGCCTGGATGTTGGGAACGTTGTCGAGCACGATGCGCGCGATCGCCTGGGTGCGCAGGTAGGTGACGGCGTCGGTCTTGCCGAGGTGCTCGAGCTCGGTGTGCTCCGGCTGCAGCGGCCAGCAAATGAACGCGGTGAACCCGCCGGTCCGGGCCTGCACCTCCCGCACCCGGAACAGGTGCTCGATGCGATCGGCGAGCGTCTCGCCCAGGCCGTACATCATGGTCACCGACGTCCTGAGTCCCCGTCGGTGGGCCGTCTCCATCACCTCGAGCCAGCGGTCGGCGCCCGCCTTCTTGCGGGCGACGCGGTCGCGCACCTCCTGCACCAGGATCTCCCCGCCGCCGCCGGGAATGGAGTCCAGCCCCGCCGCGACGAGCTCGCGGATCACCTCATCGATGGTCATCCCGAAGCGACCCGCGAAGAAATCGACCTCCGAGGGCGAGAACCCGTGGATGTGGATGGGGTGGTGCTGCTTGATGTAGCGCAGCAGGTCCAAATACCACGCGAACGGGATATAGGGGTTGTGCCCACCCTGGATCAGGATCTGCACGCCGCCGAGCGCTTTGAGCTCGTCGATCTTGCGGCCGATCTGCTCGAACGAGAGCACGTAGCCCTCGGTGTGCTTGGGTCGCCGGTAGAACGCGCAAAACTTGCAGTCGGCGACGCACACGTTCGTGTAGTTGATGTTCCGGTCGATGATGTAGCTGACCACGTTCTCCGGGTGCAGCCGCCAGCGCGCCTGGTCCGCGAGCGCACCGAGCTCGAGCAGCGGGGCGCGGTCGTACAGCTCGACGAAGCCGCGGAACTCGGGCGACGTCCGATCGAGCGGCATCAGGCCACCTCGAGGTAGCGGAGCGACGCCGCGGGGGCGAGCCCATGCGCCGCGAGCCCGCGGAAGAACGCCGCCAGGCCGGCCAGATGCCGTTGGGTGAACGCGTAGTCGAGCCCCGCGAAGTACTCGCGGCATTCGCCCACCGGGACGCCGGACACGCGGTGCGCCTCGGCGGCCAGCACGTCGAGGTGCGCCAGTCCCCAGTCGCGCGACTCGAGCAGCTTCTCGTGCACCCGATCCGCGGCGGCACGGTCCACCGCGCGCCGGGCGGCCCACACGGCGAACACGAACGGCAACCCGGTCCAGCGCTTCCACGCAGCGCCCAGATCCACGCGATAGGGGTAGGCGTGCCGCGCGGCGAGCAGCAGCGCCGCGTCGCCGATCACCAGCACGGCGTCGTGCGGCAGCCGGCCCAGGGCGTCCAGGTCGGGCGCTTCGGCGCGAGCCTGCGCGAAGCGCGGTCGCACGCGCCAGACATCCCGGCACAACAGCTCGAGCAGCGCGGCCCCGGTGCGCGAGGACGCGGTGAGCAGCACCGTGCGGTCATCGAGTGATTCGACCGGGACCTTGCTGAACAGCGCCACGCTCCGCACCGGCCCGTCGCTGGTGATCCCGATCCCCGGGAGGAGCCGCAGCGGACCGGCGTTGCGGGCGAACTCCACGGCGCTGATCACGCTCAGGTCGAGCTCTCCCGCCACCAACAGGTCGTTCAACTCGGCGGGCGTACCCGTGACGAGCCCCGCCGGGACGCGCACCACGCCCCGGTCGATCGCGCCGTAGACCGGAAAGCAGTTGATGTAGCCGATCCGGCCGAGTCTCATTCGGCGCCGTCCACCGCGGAGAGCACTGGAAGGGTGCGCCGACCCCGGGCGCGAGCCCGGGGACGGTGGGAGATCTCGAAGGTCGGGCCTTCCGGGCCCTCCGGCCTGACCCCGGGAACCCCGGGCTCGCGCCCGGGGTCAGCGGGAACCCAGTCCTCGAAGGTCCGCACCGTGCGATAGAGCGAGTCGCGCTCCACCGGCTCCTTCCCCGCCCCGCGGATCAGCGACACGATCTGATCGTAGGACAGCCACATCGGGGTGCCGGCCCCGGCTTCGTGGTAGACCCGCTCGAACACCACCGTGCCCTCGAGGTCGTCGCACCCGAAGGATAGCGCCACCTGCGAGATGAACGGGGTCACCATGGGCCAGTGGGTCTTCACGTGGGGGATGTTGTCGAGCACCAGCCGCCCCACCGCGATGTTCTTCAGGTCGTCGAAGCCTGTGGTGGCGGTGCCGGTCCTGCCGAGCGCCTCGCCCAGCTCGTTGTGGTCGGGGTGGTAGGCGAGCGGGATGTAGGTGAGGAACCCGCCGGTCTCGTCCTGCAGCGCTCGCAGCGCCAGCAGGTGGTCTACGCGGTCCGCCATCGTTTCCACGTGCCCGTACAGCATGGTGCAGTTGGACGGCAGCCCCAGTCGATGGGCCTCGCGGTGCACCGCGAGCCACTCGTCGCCTGAGAGCTTCTTATCGGCGATGGTGGCGCGCGCCGCGGGGCTGAACACCTCGGCGCCGCCTCCCGGGAGGCTGGTGACACCCGCCTGCTGCATGGCGACGAGCACGTCGCGCACGCTGCGCCTCTCGATGCGCGCCAGATGTGCCACCTCGACGGCGGTGAGCGCCTTGATGTGGACGCCGGGATGACGGGCGGCGAGGCCCCGGAACATGTCGAGGTAATACGACAGGCGGAGCTTCGGGTGGAGGCCACCCACGATGTGGAACTCGCGCGTCGGGTTGTCCCGCGCCGCCTCGGCCTCGGCGAACACCTCATCGAGCGAACGGGTGTACGCGCCGTCTTCCCGCGGCATGCGCGCGAACGAGCAGAACACGCAGGTGTTGCGCAGCACGCACACGTTGGTCGGATTGATGTGCTGATTGGCCGCGAACGACACGCGGTCGCCGTTGCGGTGACGATTGGCGAGGTCGGCGAGGCGGCCGATGGTCAGGAGGTCGTTGGACTCGAACAGCGCGAGCGCGTCGGCGCCGGATCCTGGGCGGTCATGCGGGACAGAACGCGGAACGCGGAACGCGGAAGTCGGAACAGAAGTGCAGGGTCGCTCGCTGCACGACGCCCACCGTGCTGTTCCGCGTTCCGCGTTCCGACTTCCGCGTTTGCATCACGCCGCCCGCTTGATCGCCAGCGTCACGTTGTGCCCGCCGAACCCGAAGGAGTTCGACAGGGCCACCTCCACCGGCCGCTTCACGGCTTTGTTGGGCGCCGAGTCGAGATCGCAGGCGGGATCGGGCGTGAACTGGTTGATGGTCGGGGGGATGATGCCGCGTTGCACGACCAGGGCGCTCACCGCTGCCTCGAGGGCGCCGGCCGCCCCCAGCAGGTGACCGGTCATCGACTTGGTGGAGCCGAACACCAGCTTGCGGGCCTGCTCGCCGAACACCGCCTTCACCGCGGCCGTCTCGGCGGCGTCGCCGTGCGGCGTGCGGCGCCGGCGCGGTGATGTGATGCGCGTCGGCGGTCATGCCGTAGCCCGTCACCTCGGCGTAGATCTTGGCGCCGCGTCGCCGGGCGTGGTCCCACTCCTCGAGCACGAGCACCCCGGCGCCGTCGCCCATCACGAATCCGTCGCGGTCCTTGTCGAACGGGCGGCTCGCGCTCGCGGGATCGTCGTTGCGCTCGGACAGCGCTTTCATGTTCGCGAAGCTCGCGACCGCGAGCGGCGTGATCGCCGCTTCGGCGCCGCCCGCGATAATGATGTCGGCCTGGTCGTTGCGGATGATCTCCAGGGCGTCGCCCACGCTGTGGGCGGACGACGCGCACGCCGACACCGTGCAGTAGTTCGGCCCCTTCGCGCCGTAGCGCATGGAAATCAGCGCCGCAGCCACGTTCGGCATGTACATCGGGACGAAGAACGGAGATACGCGGCTCGGCCCCTTCTCGAACAGGGCCCGGCAGTTTTCTTCGAAGGTCTGGAGCCCGCCCGTGCCCGTCCCGATCAGGACGCCCACGCGCTTCAGGTTCACCGTGTCCCAGCTCGTGGCGAGACAGGCATCGGCCACCGCCTGCTCCGCGGCGCCGATCGCGAACTGGGCGAACAGGTCGTAGCGGCGGATTTCCTTCTTGTCGAGGAACTGCGCCGGATCGAAGCCCTTCACTTCGCACGCGAACTTCACGGGGCTCTGCACCGGGTCGAAGCGCGTGATGGGCCCCGCCCCGGAGCGGCCCGCCAGCAGGCCGTCCCACGTGCTCTGGACATCGGTTCCCAGCGGCGTCACGAGCCCCAGGCCCGTGATCGCGACCCGGCGCGCCATCCGGCTACTTCCCCATTTTGTCGTGCAGGTACTGCAGCGCCTGCCCCACGGTGCGCAGCTTCTCGGCTTCCTCGTCGGGGATATCGATGTCGAATTCCTTCTCGAACGCCATCACCAGCTCCACGGTGTCGAGGCTGTCCGCGCCCAGGTCTTCCATGAAGCTCGCGTCGGACGTCAGCTTGTCGCGCTCGACGCCCAGCTCTTCGACGATGATGTCCTTGACCTTCTCTTCGAGCTGCTTCATGTCCATGGCCATGGGTGTCCTCAAAGGTGGTGTGGGAAAAAGGTCACAGCACCATCCCGCCGTCGACGACCAGCACCTGTCCCGTAATGTAGCTCGCGAAGTCGGAGGCGAGAAAGAGCACCGCCGCCGCGACGTCCGCGCCTTCGCCCAGCCGGCCCAGCGGGATGGCCCCGATCAGGGCCGCCCGCGCCTCGCCGGTGATGGCGCGCGTGAGCTCCGTATCGATGAAGCCCGGCGCCACCGCGTTCACGAGCACGTTGCGCGAGGCCAACTCCTTGGACACCGCCTTGGTGAAGCCGATCAACCCCGCCTTCGAGGCGGTGTAATTCGACTGGCCCTTGTTGCCGGCGATGCCGACGACGCTGGTGATATTGACGATGCGGCCCCAGCGCCGCTTGATCATGCCCCGCGCGGCGTGCTTGGTCACCAGGAAGGCCCCCTTCAGATTGGTGTCGAGGACCGTATCCCAGTCTTCCTCGCCGATCCGGAACAGCAGGTTGTCCCGGGTCGTGCCGGCGTTGTTCACGAGCACGTCGACCCGCCCGAAATCCTGCTCCACCGCAGCGACCACCGTCTCCACCTGCCGGGCATCGGCGACGTCGCAGGCGTAGCCGCGGCCGTCGCCCAGCGTCTGGGCCGTCTGCTGCGCCCGGCCGCCGTCGCGCGCGAGCACGGCCACGCGGGCGCCGGCGCGCGCCAGGGCCTGCGCGATCGCGTGTCCGATGCCGCGGGTGCCCCCCGTGACGAGGGCCACCTTTCCCGCGAGATCGATCTTCATCCGACGCGCGGAACGCGGAACGCGGAACGCGGAAGGCGGAACAGCAATGGGAGATCGCTCGCCATGCGACGCTCGCCACGTTGTTCCGCGTTCCGCGTTCCGCGTTCCGACTTTCGATAAGTTCCGCGTTTCATCAGGCCGCCTCTAGGAAGCGGGTGACCTCATCGGCGGTTCCCAGAGACGTGACGCTCGCCGCCGCCACGATGCGCCGCAGCAGGCTCGCGAGCACATTGCCCGGGCCGATTTCGATGAAGCGGGAGCCCCCGCCCTCCTCCCCGCCCGCGAGCTCGGCCGCGCGCCGCATGCAATCCACCCAGCGGACCGGCGCGGTCAGCTGGTCGGCGAGCAGGCGGCGCGCGCGGGCCGCGTCGCGCACGGGCTCGGCGGTCGCGTTCGCGACCACCGGGAACGCCGGGTCGCGGAACGGCGCATGCTCGAGCGCCACGCGCAGCTGATTGGCCGCCGGGGCCATGAGGGAGGAGTGAAACGCGCCGCTCACCTTGAGCGGGATCACCCGCTTGGCCCCGCGCCGCTTGCAGGCCTCGCCGGCCCGGGTCACGGCGTCGGGGTCGCCCGAGATCACGGTCTGGTCGGGGGCGTTCAAGTTCGCCGGGACGGCGACGGCGTCGCCCGTCGAGGCCTCGCGGCACGCGGCCTCGACTTCCGCGGTCGCGAGCCCGAGCACGGCGGCCATGGTCCCGGGGCGCGCGGTGCCGGCCTGGTGCATCAGCTCGCCGCGGCGCCGCACGAGCGCCGCGGCGGCCGGCGCCGCGAGCGCGCCGGCCGTCACGTACGCCGAGTACTCGCCCAGCGAGTGTCCGGCCGCGGCGACGGCGCGGCCGGCCGCGCTGCCGAGCACGGCGAAGACGGCGGCGCTATGGGCCAGGATCGCGGGCTGCGCGTTGTGGGTGGCCGTCAGCTCGTCCTCCGGCCCCTCGAACATCAGCCGGCTGAGGGAGATGCCGAGGGCCTCGTCGATCGCGCCGAGGGCGTCGCGTGCCGCGGCGAAGCGCGCGGCGAGGTCCTTGGCCATCCCGACTTTTTGGGCGCCCTGCCCGGGGCACAGCCAGATCGTGTGGGTCGCGGCTACCACTGCACCACCAGGCTCGCCCAGGTGAAGCCAGCGCCGAACGCGCAGAACATCACCTTCATGCCCGGTTGGAGGCGACCGCCGCGCACCGCCTCGTCGAGCGCGATCGCGACCGACGCCGCCGAGGTGTTGCCGTAGCGGTCCACGTTCACGTAGACCTTGTCCATGGGGAGCCCGGCGTGCTTGGCCGTGGCTTCGATGATCCGGATGTTCGCCTGGTGCGGAATGAGGAGATCGATGTCGTCGCTCGTGAGGCCGGCCCGCTCGAGCGCCTTGTCGCACGCGTCCGCCATCGAGAGCACCGCGGCTTTGAAGACCTCGCGCCCCGCCATCTTGATGTAGTACGAGTGATCCGTGAGCAGCGCCTGATCCGGCGGGTGGGCGGCGCCGCCGCCCGGGCGGTACAGCAACTCGGCCAGCGTGCCGTCCGATTTCATGTAGCTCGACAGAATGCCCCGACCGGTGGCGCTGGGGCGCACCAGGGTCGCCCCGGCGCCGTCGCCGAACAGCACCGCCGTGGTGCGGTCGCTCCAGTCCATGATGGACGTGAGCTTTTCGGATGCGACCACCAGCACGTGCCGCGCTTGCTCGCTCGCCACCAGCCCCTCGGCGACGTTGAGCGCGTACAGGAAGCCGGTGCAGGCGGCGCCCACGTCGAACGCCGCCGCGTGCTTGGCCCCGAGCAGCGCCTGGAGATCGCACGCCTGGGACGGCAGCAGCCGGTCGGGGGAGCAGGTCGCCACGACCACGGCGTCGAGGTCGAGCGGCGTGAGCCCGGTCTCCTGGAGCACCTGCTCTGCCGCCGCCTTCGCCATGCAGGCGTTCGATTCGTCCGCCCCGGCCACCCGCCGCTCCCGGATGCCGGTGCGCTCGCGGATCCACTGGTCCGACGTGTCGAGCCGGGTCGAGAACTCGTCGTTCGTCATCACCCGCTTGGGGGTGTAGCGGCCCGTGGCCACGAGCTCCGCGAACGGGCGCTTCATCGGGACGCGCCTCCCTCGGCGAGCTCCGCTCCGATGTCCTGATCGAGGTGGCTCGTCACCATCTGGACCGCGACGCGCACGGCGTTCTTGATGGCGCGCGCGGGGGAAGCGCCGTGACAGATGATCACCACCCCCCTCACCCCGAGCAGGGGCGCGCCGCCCTGCTCCGAGTAGTCCAGGAACTTGAACAGCTGCTTCGCTTCGGGCCGGCCCAGCACGTCGGGGAACGACTGCTGCATCATCCCCATGAACATGCGGCCCGCCGATTCATAGAACTTGAGGACCACGTTGCCCACGAAGCCGTCGCACACGACCACGTCGATCCGGCCCTGCTTGCATTGACCCGCCAGGATGTCCCGGCCCTCGACGTTGCCGACGTAGCGGATGCCCGCCGTCTGCTTGAGGAGCTGGTGCGCTTCCTTCACGACGGCGTTGCCCTTCTCGTCTTCCTCGCCCACGTTGAGCAGGCCGACGCCGGGCTGGGGCCGATCCAGCACGTCGCGCACGTACACCGACCCGAGATGCGCGAAGCCCACCAGCTCGCGCGCGTCGCAGTCCACATTGGCGCCGCCATCGAGCACCAGCACGGGATGCACGGCGGTGGGAAACAGCGCGCCGATCGCGGCGCGCAGCACGCCCTCGTGCAAACGCAGCATCAGGGTCGCGGCCGCCATCACGGCCCCGGTGTTGCCGGCCGAGATGAACGCATCGCTCGCGCCCTGCTTCTGGAGGCCGATTCCGACGGCGACGGACGAGCGGGGCTTGCTCTTGACGGCCGCCAGTGGCTTCTCGCCCATGCCCACCACCTCGGGCGCCTCCACGATCTCGAGGCGGTCGCGATCGACGGCGCCGTGCGGCTTGAGCGCGGCCTCGATGTCGCGGGTCCGCCCCACGAGCTGGATCCGGAACGCGGGGGGAAACTCGCGCAGCGCCTGCACCGCGCCCTCGACTTCCACGCGCGGGGCGTCGTCCCCGCCCATGGCATCCAGCGCGACGCGAATCACCGTTAGGCGTCCTCTACCGCTACCCGCTGCTCGTCGCGGTAATAGCCGCAGGTGGGACACACCCGATGCGGGCGCTTCAAATCGCCGCAGCGCGGGCAGGGTTGCAGCGCGATGGGTGCCGCCTTGTAGTGCGTGCGGCGGGCGCGCTTCTTCCGCTTCGACGTCCTTCGCTTGGGTACGGCCATGGATGCGTCCTCTTTCAGTCGCGGAGCTTGTGCTTCAAGGCGGTCAGTCCACTCCAGCGTTGGTCCACCACCGGCGGGCAGCCGCAGGGGCCTGCGTTCAAGTCCGTGCCGCAGCGCGGGCACAGCCCGCGGCAGTCGTCTCGACACACGACCCACTGAGGCAGGGCCAGCAGCAGCTCCTCTCGCAGCGCGACGCGGAGATCGATCGCCGTCGCGTCACGCGCCAGGGGGTAGGAACTCGGGTCCTCCAGGGCGTCGGGATCCTGGGAAAACAGGGCGTCCACGTCCGCAACCACCGGGACGGTCACGGCGGCAAGGCAGCGCCTGCATTGCCCGGCCATCCTGGTGCGGAGCGAGGCTCGCCAGTAGAAGCGCCCTTCACCGGCTGCCTGCAAGCGGCCTGCCACGCGCACCGGCTCGGCGAGGGCCCCGTCGAGCCCCTCAAACAGGGGGTCATTCCCAGCGAGTTGGCCCTGCGTGTCCACCGGGCCACGGGCGAGCTCCCGCAGGTCGACCTGTAACATGGGCAACCGAAGCTAAACCGTTGTGGGACTTGCGTCAAGCGAACTAGCGCCGGCCTCCGCCCAGCTCCCGCAACTCCCCCTCGGCAAAGAAAAAGGCCACCTCCCGAGCGGCGTTCTCGGGGGAGTCTGAGGCGTGAATGGCGTTCCGCTCCTTGGATTCGGCGAACAGCTTCCGCACGGTGCCGGGCTTCGCTTCGGCGGGGTCGGTCGCGCCGATGACCTCCCGCAGCCGGGCGACTGCGTCGTCGCGCTCGAGCGCCAGGGCCAGCGCCGGTCCGGACGTCATGAACGTCACGAGCGAGCGGTAGAAGGGGCGTTCCCGATGCACCTCATAGAAGCCCTCCGCTTGGGCGGCGCTAAGCTGCACGAGTCGCGCCGCGCGCATCACGAATCCGGCGCCTTCCAGCAGCGCGAGGATCTTTCCGGCGTGGCCGGCGCGAACCGCATCGGGCTTGACGATGGCGAGTGTGAGCATGTTGGGACTAGGGATTCGGGGCTCGGGATTAGGGAGTAACGAGGCGGCGGATCAAGTCGGCGCGCGTCAGGAAGCCGACCACCACGCCCTGGCGCACCACGGGGAAGCGGTCGACGTCCTTCGAACTCATCAGGTTGGCGACGTCCGACAGGGTCTGGTCCTCCGCCAGGCAGAGCACCGAGCGCCCCATGGCTTCCCTCACGGGAATGAGGCGCGGGTCCGCCGAGCCGCGCTGCAGCTGCGAGCGGGTGGGCGCCCGGAACTCCCCGCTCTTGGTGCGCTGCACGAAATCGGGGATCAAGTAGCGCAACAGCTCGCGATGCGTGACCATGCCGATGAGCGAGCCGCCCTCGTCCACCACCGGCATGGCGCGGATGTCGCGCTCCACCATGAGGCGGGCCACCTCGCCCAGGGTCCGGTCCGGGCCGACGGTGATGGCGTGCGGCGTCATCACGTCCCGCACCGTGAGCTGGCTCGGCAGCTCGACGGCATCGAGCGCGGGGAGCGCCAGCACCTGCTCGGACGTCCGTGCCGCCAGCAGCGCCAACACGTTGTCCGGGCTCGAGAGGGTGCGGGCGAAGGCGCCGACCACCTGGAGGTAGAGCGCCGCGTCGCGCAACGGTGCGACGATGAAGATCACGACCCTGGCGGTGCGGTGGGGATCCTTCTCCCACCGGATCGGAGTGGGAGAGATGCCGAGCGCGGTCACGAGGCCGCGTACCGCCTCCGTACGAAAGTGGGGCAGGAAGGCGTGCTCGCCCACGCTCACCATGTCCTCGGGCCAGGTGTGGCGGACCACGGCGTTCAGGCGCTGGGGATCGGCCACCGCGCCGCTCGCCACCAGGCGCTCGGCCAGCCGCTCGGTGGCCTCCTTGACCGTGGCAGCGTTGAGCGGGACGAGGATGTGCTCCGGTTTGAGGACGTCCCGCAGCTTCACAGGCGTTCTTTCAGCAGGGCGACGACATCCGCCGGGCGCTTCATCACGGCGATGCCCGCCTGGGCGAACGCCGCCATTTTCTCCGCGGCCGTCCCGCTCGATCCGGCAATGATGGCCCCGGCGTGTCCCATGCGACGGCCCGGGGGCGCGGTCTGCCCGGCAATGAACCCGATCACCGGTTTGGACATCGCCTGCTGGACGAAATCGGCCGCCTGCTGCTCGTCGGTGCCCCCGATCTCTCCGATCATCACCACCGCGTCGGTGTCGGGGTCCGCCTGGAACGCCGACAGGCAGTGGATGAAGCTGGTCCCGATGAGCGGATCGCCACCGATGCCCACGCACGTCGACTGCCCGTAGCCGGCCCCCGAGAGCTGATGCACGATCTCGTACGTGAGCGTCCCGCTGCGCGACACGACACCGATCCGGCCCGGGCGGCAGATATTGCCCGGGATGATGCCGACCTTGGTGCGCGGCGGGGAGATGAGTCCCGGGCAGTTCGGGCCGATGAGGCGGGCGCCGCGCTCGTGCAAGTAGGGAAGCACGCGCGTCATGTCCAGCACCGGAATCCCCTCGGTGATGCACACGATCAGCGCGACCCCGGCATCGGCCGCCTCGAAGATGGCGGACGCGGCGACGACGGCCGGAACGTAAATGATCGACGTGTTGGCCCGCGTCTCCGCCACCGCGTCGGCCATGGTGTCGAACACGGGCACGACGCCGTCGAACACCTGGCCGCCTTTTCCGGGCGTGACCCCGGCGACCACCTTGGTGCCGTACCCGATCATCTGCCGCGTGTGGAACGAGCCGTCCCGACCGGTGATTCCCTGCACCACCAGGCGCGTCTGCGGGTCGACGAAGATGCTCACGCCGCCTCCCCCTTCGCCCTGGCCACCGCCTGCTTGACGGCCTCGTCCATGTCGGGGAGGGCGGAGAAGCCGGCCTTGGTGAGAATCGCGATCGCGAGCTCCTCGTTCGTGCCCGTCAGACGAATCACGAGCGGCACCTTGAGCGGGAACTGCGCGGTGGCCTGCACGATGCCGTTCGCCACGTCGTCACCGCGGGTGATGCCGCCGAAGATGTTGAAGAGAATCGCGCGGACGCTCGGGTCGGCCGTGATGATGCGGAGGGCGCTGACCACCTTCTGCGGGTCGGAGCTGCCGCCGATGTCGAGGAAGTTCGCCGGCTCGCCGCCGTAGTACTTGACGAGATCCATCGTGGCCATGGCGAGGCCGGCCCCGTTGACGCAACAGCCCACCGAACCCTCGAGCTTGATGAACGTGAGCCCCGCCTCGCGCGCCGCGACTTCGGAGGGCGCCTCCGCGCTCGTGTCGCGCAGCGCCGCCAGCTCGGGATGGCGTTGCAGCTCGTTGTCGTCGATCACGATCTTGGCGTCGAGGGCGGCGAGCGCGCCGTCCCGAGTCGTCGCCAGCGGGTTGATCTCGGCGAGCGAGGCGCCGACGGCATAGAACGCCGTGTACAGCCGTTGCATGATGTCCGCGGCCGCTCGGGCCTGCGTCACGTCCCGGTAGAGCTTCAGGGCCAGGCCCAGTGCCTGATGCGGCAGCACCCCATAGCGAGGGTCCACCGCCAGGCGGTGGATCTTCTCGGGGGTTTGAGCGGCCACTTCTTCGATGTCGACGCCGCCCGCGGCGCTCACCATCAGCACCGGGCGCTGCGAGGCACGGTCCACGACGATCCCCACGTAGCTCTCGGCGGTGATGTCGGCGGCCGGTGCGACGAGCACGCGCCGCACCGCGAGCCCCTTGATCGTCATGCCGAGGATCCTGGCGGCATGCGTGGCGGCCTCGGCCGGGTCGCGGGCCAGTTTGACGCCGCCGGCCTTGCCGCGGCCCCCGGCATGCACTTGGGCCTTCACGACCACTGCCCCGCCGCCGCCCAGCCGCGCGGCGATGGCGCGGGCCTCGTCGGCCGTGGTGGCCACCTCGCCGGGGGGGACCGGGATGCCGTGGCGTCGCAGGATGTCGCGCGCCTGGTACTCGTGCAGGTTCACGCTGGCTCCGTGGTGATCGTCGTACCGGCCTCGCCCGCGAGCGCCGCCAGGCCTTGCGACAGCTCGGCGATGATCGCGCGACGGCCGCCGGCGCGCACGAAGGCGGCCGCGGCTTCGACCTTGGGGCGCATGCTGCCGGTGCCGAGCTCCGATCCGGCGAGCAAGTGTTCCGCGCTCGCCAGGTCGAGGCGCCGGACGGCGCGCTGGTGCGGGGTGCCGTATCCGTGGTACACGGCGTCGACGTTGGTCAGGATCAGGAGGACGTCGGCCTCGATGTCGCGGCCGAGGATCGCAGCGACCCGGTCCTTGTCGACGACCGCGTCGATGCCTTCGAGTCGCAGCGCGGGATCGTCATACACGGGGGGACCGCCGCCCCCGCACGCGACGACGATGTGGCCGGCGGCGACCAGGTGCCGGATCATGTCGCGCTCGACCACGCCGACCGGCTTGGGGCTGGGCGCCAGCCGCCGCCAGCGACCCGGCTGCTCCTGCTTCACCGCGACGCCGCGCGCCTGCAGCCGCGCCACGCGCACCGGATCGAGCGCGTGGCCGATCGGCTTGGTGGGGGTGCGCAGATTGGCATCGTTCGCATCGCACAGCGTCTGGCTGATGACGGTGACCACCTGCCGCGTGACGCCGGCACGCGCCAGGGCGTTTTGCAGGGACTGCTGGATCATGTACCCCATCCAGCCCGCCGTCGCCGCGACGAGCACCCCCAGCGGCAGCGGCTCGACCTGGTCGGCGGCGATTTCGTTGCGCGCGAGGTCGTCGCCCACCTGGGGGCCGTTACCGTGCACGAGGGAGATCCGCCACCCCGCCCGCGCCAGATCCACGATCGGCACGAGGCTGGCGCGCGTGTGCCGGAACTGATTCGCGATCGTGGGCCGCTCGCCCGGCGGAGCGACGGCGTTGCCGCCCAGGGCGACGACGATGGTGCCGGGATTCACAGCGGCGACAACCTAGTGCCGTTCCAACCGGTTGTGAAGGGCGCCCGGATCCGTGACTGGCATCGGGGGTGGAACGGCACTAGCGGCGGTCGGGGGCCGGAGCAAGCTTCCGACGCCCGATGCCGAGCAGCTCTTTCAGCTGGCCGTAGACGCGGCCGAACGTCTCGAGGTCGCCCGCGGCCAGGGCCGCGTCGGCCTGGGCTGCGAGGCGCCGCGCCTGCTGCCACCGCCCCGCGAGCGTCGTGTCCGCGGCCGCCGGCGCACCGGCCTCGAGCGCCAGCAGCGCCCGCAGGGCGACGGCCCTGCCCCGGCCCTGGCCGCGCCGCTCGCCCCACGACAGGAACAGCGTGTCGATGCCGACCGGGGGACCGCCGCTGGACGGCTCGGCGAACAGGGCCTGCTCGAGCAGCACCTGTCCCCCGGCGTTCCACAGCCGGGGCACGCCTGGAGCGGTCGTGGTGGGAGACCCGACGAGTGAGGGCGGGAGCCGCACCGCCGGACTCGGCTGCCACAACAACACGTGAGGACCCGCCGGGAGCATGGTCGCGGCCACGAGCGCGGCGAACGTGCTCCCGGCTTCGAACCCCTGCGCGGTCCAGGAGCGCAGGCCGGCGGCGTCAGCCCGCCCCTCCGCCCCGGGAGCGATCAGCTCAAACGGATCCCGGGGTCGCGCCGTCCATCGCGTCGTGTCGGAGCGCTGACGCCGGATCAGCATCGTGGCGGCCTGGAACACACGGCTCGGGAACGGCAGCTGCCTCTTCAGCGCGGCCGGAAGGCTGTCGAGCGGTTGAATGAGCGGGGCGACCACGGCGGCCCAGGCGGCCGCGAGCGAATCGGCGTCGGGGGCGAGGTAGAGCCGGGTGTCCCCGGTCGCGGCGTTCACGGTTCCGACCAGCGCCGCGCGCAGATAGCGCAGCGGGCGTCCCTCGGACTCGACCGCGCGGACCAACGGAAACGTGGCGGCTTCGAGGTAGCCGTACGACACCCACCACAGTGCCCCGTCGCCCACAACCGGTGCGGCGGCGTCGAACGCCGCGTATGGGGCGAGCCGGCGCAACCGCTCCGTGACGTCCCGCCGCCACACGAGGACCAGGCCGTCCGTCTCGCGGCGCGCCAGCGCGGGGCTCTGCAGCACCCAGGCCAGGGCGGTACGCCGCCACCAGTCCGTGAGCGGGATTCCGGTCCGGCGCAGCGCGGGCCACGTGTCGGGTGCGGCGATCGCGAACTCGCGAAAGCCCGGTCCGAACCAGCCGACGGAGTCGCGCGTGGGAAGCGGCTCGAATTGGAGGATCGTGTCGTCCTCGACGGCCGCGAAGGGGCGCCCCGCCCGGGCCCAGGCGCCGCGGTGCAGCGTGGTCCAGTCCGGCGCCGGCTGCGTGTGGGCGATGGCATCGAGATCCGGAGCGGGCGCGACGACCCAGGTGGCGCGCCCGCCCGCCACGGAGTGCAGCGACAGGCCCGCGGCGGCGGGCTTGGCGCCTGGCCCGAGCAGCTCGCGGTGCGGCGCAGCCGCGGCCACGACGCGCGCCGCGTTCCACACCGGCAGCGCGGCGACCGCCGCCTCGGGGCTCGGGAAGCCGGGGGGAGGGCGCTCCGCAGGCTCGGTCACGCCGAACGCGAGCTGCTCGAGCTGCCGTGCGGCAGCGGCGCGCGCCGTGTCGGCCACTGCGGCCGTCGCCCCCCTGCCCCCGGCCCCGCCCCCGGACAGCGAGCCCGGGATCAGGACGAATCCGAGCAACGACGCCGCGAGCAATGCCGCCCAGGCGCCGAGCAGCAGCACCGGCTTCTCGCGCACACCCCACACCACGCTCGCCGCGGTCGCCGCCGCGCCCAACGCCGCGACGAGCGGGGCGGCCGCGAGCCGGGCATCGAGCGCGCCGCCCGCCAGATCGCCATGCAGCCCCGCGACGGATTGGGCGGGGTCGAGCACGGCGCCCCAGGTGAGCGTCAGGGCGAGCAGCGCGAGCAGCAGGCCGAGGTGCGCCCGGGCGTGTGCGTTCGCGGAGGGCAGCCAGCGCCGGAATCGCAGCGAGCCGATCCCCGCGTACAGGAGCCCCACGACGACGGTGGTCGAGCTCACGGCCGCGAGCGCGAGACCCCGCAACCGCTCGCTCCACGGCAAGGTCCCGAGGTAGTAGCCCACGTCGCGGTGCAGCAGCGGATCGGTGACGCCGAACCCGACGCCGTGCGCCGCGATCGCGGCGCTCATCCACCAGTCCCCCGTGCCCAGCGCCAGCAGGAAGCCGAACACGAGGCCGCTGGCGACGGTGCCGGCGAGCAGAATGGGTTGCGGAACGGCCTCGACGATTTCGAGATCGCCGAGCCGTCGCGACAGCTGCATCGATCCGATCGAGCGGTACACGAACAGCAGGTTGCTGGTGCCCCACCCCACGGTCGCGAGCAGCAGCATGCCGGAGACGAGCCGCGCGAAGTCCCGCGCCTTGAGATACGCGCTGCCGCCCGGGAGCCCGGCCGCCCACACGCGCTCCGCCGTCTCAAACGCGGCCCAGCGCCCTCCGACGAGTACCACCACCAGCAATGCGACGGCGACCAGCAGCGCCCAGCGACGGGCGGCTTGCCTCACGCGCGATCGCTCTGGGCGGCCAGCCAGCCTTCGACCTCCGCCCGATAGGCGGCGAGCGCCGCCGCACTCGTCGCCTCGAAGCGAAGCACGAGCACCGGCTGCGTGTTGGACGCGCGCAGGAGGCCCCACCCGTCCTTGAAGGTGATGCGGACGCCGTCCAGTGTGGCGACGGGATACTTGGCGCCGAAGTGGCGCGCGGCCCGCTCGACGATGGCGAACTTCTGCTCGTCCGGGCAGTCGACGCGCAGCTCGGGCGTCGAGACGGTGGCGGGGAGGTCCGCGAAGTGCCGGGACAGCGGTCCGCCCAGCTCCGCCACGTAGCGGAGCAGGCGCGCCGCGGCGAACAGCGCGTCGTCGAAGCCGTACCAGTCCCCTCCGAAGAACATGTGGCCGCTCATCTCGCCGGCGAGCGGCGCGTGCGTCTCCTTCATCTTCTGTTTGATGAGGGAATGCCCCGTCTTCCACATGGTGGGCTGGAGGCCGACGCGGGCGAGCTCGCGCGGCAGGACCTCGGAGCACTTCACGTCGAAGATCACGGGGTGGCCGGGGCCCATGCGGCGCGCCAGATCGCGGCCGAGCAGCACCAGCAGCTGGTCGCCCAGCACCGCCCGCCCCTGCTCGTCTACGGCGCCGATGCGGTCGCCGTCGCCGTCGAACGCGATGCCCAGCTCTGCGCCTTCGCGCCGCACCGCCGCCTGCAGGTCGTGCAGGTTCTCGAGCACGGTGGGATCGGGGTGATGGTTCGGGAACGTGCCGTCCGAGGTGCAGAACAACGGCACGACCTCCGCCCCGAGCTCCCGCAGGGTGTCCACCGCCACGAGGCTGGCCACGCCGTTACCGCAATCCACCACGACCTTGATCCGCCGCGGCAGCGGTCCATTGCGCTGCACGATCGCGGCGCGATAGCGCTCCAGCACGGAGGCGTCGCTGCCGCGCGACCCGCCGGCGCGACCCCGGGTGCGATCGTCTTCGATCAGACGCCGCAGACCCTGGATCGCCGTCCCGTACACCGCTTCGCCCCCCAGGACGAGCTTGAAGCCGTTGAACTCGGGCGGGTTGTGCGATCCGGTGACCTGCACGCCGCCGTCGACATTGAGGACATGTGTCGCGAAGTACAGCGCGGGCGTGGGCAGCTCGCCGACATCGAGCGCCAGACCACCCACCGCTTCGATCCCGGACGACAAGCCGTGCGCCAGGGCGGCGCCGGACGGCCGGTTGTCGCGTCCCACGGCGAGGCGGGGGGCGCGCCCGAGACGCTCCCAGCCGAGCGTCGCGACCGCCTGTCCGATGGCGCGCGCCACCTCGGGGTGCAGCTGATCGCCCACGGTGCCGCGGATGTCGTACTCGCGAAAAATCGAGGCGGGGAGCTGCACAGGACGACGGCTTCAGCGGCCCGTGGCGGGCGTCGCCGCGGGGGCTGGTGTCGGTGCCAGGAGGGCGCTCTCTCTCCCCAGCTGGAGCAGCGCGTTCGGGCGAATGCCGAGTACGAGCAGACCGATGACGCACGCGGCGACGACGACGGCGGCCGGACGGCCGAGCCGCACGCCGGCATGGGCCTGGTCGAACGGCTCGGGCTTCATGTACATTTCGTTCGCCATGGTCGCGGCGACCAGGATGTACCACTTGCCGATGAACCCGGCGGTCCCCGGGAATCCCAGTAGCGACAGCATGCAGACCGCGAGCGCCAGGGCGAGCCACGGGCGGCGCTGGCCCAGGCCCGCGAGGTCGTCGATCCGGACGTCGCGCTCGCCCTCCCGCCCCAGGGCGGCGAGCAGCGCGAACGCCGCGAGGGTCACGAGCGTGTAGGCGAAGAGATAGACCAGCAGGGCCGCCGACGCGGGCCAGCTGCCGACCGCGACCGCCACGAGCAGGTACCCGGCATGGGCGACGGACGAGTACGCGAGCATGCGCTTCACGGTCCGCTGGGCCAGCGCGATGAAATTGCCCACGACCATCGTCGCCACCGCGAGCCACCACACGATCGGCTTCCAGGCCGCCACGCCGCCGAACGCCTCGACCAGCAGGCGGAACAGCGCCGCGAACGCGGCGGCTTTCACCGCGGTAGCCATGTAACCCGTCACCGGCGTGGGGGAGCCGTCGTACACGTCGGGCGCCCACATGTGGAAGGGCACGGCCGCGACCTTGAACCCGAACCCGACGAGCACCAGTCCCAGACCGATCAGGAGCAGCGGGCTCTGCGCGAGGGACAGGGTGCGCACCTGGGCGGCGATCGCGGTCAGGTTGGTGGTCGCGGTCGCTCCGTATACGAGCGCGATGCCGTACAGCAGGAACCCCGACGCGAACGCCCCGAGCAGAAAGTACTTGAGCGCGGCTTCCGCGGCGGCGCCGCTCTGGCGGTTGATCCCCGCCAGCACATACACCGAGACCGACATCAGCTCGAGGCCGAGGAAGATCACCATCAGGTCCTCCCCGCCCGCCATCAGCATCATGCCCAGCGTGGCGAACAGCAGCAGGACGTAATACTCGGGCACGAGCAGCGCTTCCCGCTCCAGGTAGTCGAACGAGGCGAGGATCGTGAATCCCGCGGCGGCGAGAAACAGCGCGTCCGTGACGAAGCGGAAGTCGTCCACCGCGATCATGGACGGTGGGCCCGCCGCCCGCGCGCCGTGCCACCACAGCCACCACACCGCCGCCCCGCCCGCCGCCAGGCCGGCCAGGGTGACCCAGCCGACCAGGCGCAGGTCCCGGGCGCTCGTGTGCCGCCACGCCGTCACCAGTAGCGCGAGCATGCCGGCCGCGGTGAGCGTCAGCTCGGGCGAGAGCGCGCGCGCCAGATCGCCGGTGCTCGTGAGGTCGAGGTTCATCGCGTCGCCGTGAACGTCGCGGCGTCGATCCGCACCGATTGGATGAGCTGCCTGGCGGCCGGCTCCATGCGGCGCAGGATCGGCGCGGGGTACACGCCGATCCACACGATGCACGCGAGCAGCGGCACCAGCACGGCGATCTCACGTGGCGTCAGGTCGGCGAGCTTCTCGTTCTCGGGTTTGTCGAGCGGGTTGTAGATGACGCGTTGCAGCGCGGGCAGCAGGTACATCGCCGCCACGATCACGCCGGTCGCCGCGACGATGGCCGCGCGCGGATAGGTCCGGAACGCGCCCAGCAACACCAGGAACTCGCCGACGAACCCGTTCGTGGCCGGCAGCCCGATCGAGGAGAGCGAGACGATCGTGAGCGCCGCCGCGAGCAGCGGCACGACCTTCGCGATGCCGCCGAACGCGTCGATCAGGCGGGAGTGGCGCCGCTCGTACAGCATCCCGGCGAGGAAGAAGAGCGCGCCGGTGGAGATGCCGTGGTTGATCATCACGAGCAGGGCGCCCTGGACGCTCTGGAGCGTGAGGGCCCAGATCCCCAGCATCACGAAGCCGAGGTGCGCCACGGAGGAGTAGGCGATGAGCTTCTTGAAGTCGGGCTGCACCATCGCCACCAGGCCGCCGTACACGATCCCGATCAGCGCGAGCGTCACCACGCCCGCCTGGATCGCGGGGTGCAGTGCGACGGCCGGAAACAGCGGCAGCGCAAACCGGAGGAACCCGTAGGTCCCCATCTTGAGCAGCACGCCGGCGAGGATCACCGAGCCGGCGGTGGGAGCCTCCACGTGCGCGTCGGGGAGCCAGGTGTGGAACGGGAACATCGGCACCTTGATGGCGAACGCGAGGAAGAAGGCGCCGAACAGCCAGAAGGCGGCGGGCCCGAGCCCGCCCAGGTGCGCGGTCAGGTACGCGTACGAGAACGAGTAGAT
>WNGP01000578.1_pt1 | contig 28653 bp, 20 predicted proteins | sample 5407671 | NCBI WGS metagenome assembly WNGP01 (sample SAMN13153381, study PRJNA577476) | soil metagenome | isolation source: 40 cm soil or saprolite under Garry oak tree replicate 2 | place: USA:California | collected 2016-06-15
GCGACCGCGCCTCGCTCGAGGCGCTGCCCGGCGTGGGTCGCAAGACCGCCAATATCATCCTCAACATGGTGTTCGGCCAGACGGAGATCGCGGTCGACACACACATTTTCCGTGTTGCCAATCGCACCGGGCTCGCGCCTGGAAAGACGCCGCGCGAAGTCGAGGACTCGCTCGTCGCCAATACGCCGGCCGAGTTCCGCAAGGACGCCCACCATTGGCTCATCCTGCACGGGCGCTACGTCTGCACCGCACGTAAGCCTGCCTGTCCCAGCTGCATCATCCGGGATCTATGCGAGTATCGGCACAAGACGCCAGCGAAGAAGCCCACACGCAGGAAGCCCGGCCGTCTCGCACGGGTCATCCGTGCACACGGCACGCCAGCGCGCACCGAGCGCGGACGGCGGCGGCGCGCCGGCGCTACTTCCTCGGCACGTACAGGTCGGTGAGGGTGCCCTCGACGGCCTCGGCTGCACCCGCGACGGTCTCGCTGAGGGTCGGGTGCGGATGGATGGTGAGCCCGATGTCGGCGGCATCGCAGCCGTTCTCCACCGCGAGCGCGATCTCGCTGATCAGCTCGCCGGCGTTGGTGCCTACGACGCCGCCGCCCAGCACGCGGTGGTTGTCGGGATCGAACAGGAGCTTGGTGAAGCCCTCGTCGCGTCCGAGCGAGAGCGAGCGGCCGTTCGCCACCCACGGGAACGCACCCTTGCGGAACGCGGTGCCGTTGGCGCGCGCGTCGGTCTCGGTGAGGCCCGCCCACGCGATCTCCGGATCCGTGTAGGCCACCGAGGGGATCGTGCGCACGTCGAACGCGCGCTTGTGCCCTGCGGCGACTTCCGACGCCACCTTGCCCTCGTGCATCGCCTTGTGCGCGAGCAGCGGTGGGGCGGCGATATCGCCGATCGCGAAAATATGCGGCACGTTGGTGCGCATCTGACGGTCGACGGGGATGAAGCCGCGCTCGGAGACCTTCACGCCGGCGAGCTCGGCGCCGAGTGTGTGGCCGTTCGGCGTGCGCCCCACCGCCACGAGAACGCGGCCGAAGATCTGCGGGGACGGCGCGTTGTCGCCCGTGAAGCTCACGCGCAGCCCGCCCGGATCGCGCTCGATGCCTGCCACACGCGTGCCGAGCAGGATCTGCTCGTAGCGCGAGCGGATGCGCCGCTCGAGCGGCCGCACCAGATCCGGATCGCATCCCGGCATCAGCTGCGGGGTGAGCTCGACGACGCTCACGCGCACCCCGAGGGCGTCGAATACGCACGCCATCTCGAGCCCGATGATGCCGCCGCCGACCACCAGCAGCCCGCCGGAGAAGGACGGCAGCTCGAGGGCGTCGGTCGAATCGAGAATGCGCGGATCGTCCGGCAACCCCGCAAGCCGCACGGGCTCCGAGCCCGCGGCAATGATGCACTGATCGAAGTGGATGCGTTGCGAGCCGCTCGTGCCCATCACTTCGAGTACGTTCGGGCCCACGAACCGCCCGGTGCCGCGCACCACATCGACCTTGCGCTGCTTCACGAGGACCTTGAGTCCGCCGGTCAGCTTCGCGACTACCGAGCTCTTCCAGGCACGCAGGCGCTGCAGGTCGAGCTGAGGCGCGCCGAAAGCGATGCCGCGCGCGCCCATCTCCTCGGCATCCTCGATGACCTTGGCGGCGTGCAGGAGCGCCTTCGAAGGAATGCAGCCGACGTTGAGGCACACGCCGCCGAGCTCCTGCCAGCGCTCGACGAGCGTCACCTTGAGCCCGAGGTCTGCCGCTCGGAACGCCGCCGTGTAGCCCCCCGGTCCGGCGCCCAGCACCAGGAGCTGCGTGCTGCGGTTGAATTCCTGGCTCGCGCGATCGGCCGGGCCGCTCCCCGGCGAGGGCATGCGCACGGTGTCTCCGGCGGTCTCCCGGCGCGCCGCGGGGGCGGCAGGCGCGCTCGTGGCCGCAGCGGCCGGCGAACCCACGGAAGCCGCCGCAGTGCCCGCATCGACGCGCGCGATCAGCGAGCCCTTCGACACCTTGTCGCCACGCTTGAGCGACACCTCGGCGATCGTGCCCGCGGCGGTCGCGGGCACGTCCATCGAGGCCTTGTCGGTCTCGAGCGTGACCAGTGGCGAATCGATGGCGATGACGTCGCCCGGCTTCACGAGCACGTCGACCACGGACACGTCAGTGAAATTGCCGATATCGGGGATCGTGAGATCCACGCGGCTCACAGCACCGCCTCGAGCAGTCCCCGCGGGTCGCCGAGAGTCTGGGCGAGATAGGTCGTGAAGCGCACCGCCATCGCCCCGTCGATGACGCGATGATCGTACGAGAGCGACAGCGGCAGCATGAGGCGCGGCACGAAGCTGCCGCCCTGATACACCGGCTGCATCGACGAGCGCGACACGCCGAGAATCGCGACCTCCGGCGCGTTGATGATCGGCGTGAAAGCCGTGCCGCCGATGCCGCCCAGGCTCGAGATCGTGAAGCAACCGCCCTGCATATCGCCCGGCGCGAGCTTCCCGGCGCGCGCCTTCTCCGACAGCTGCGCGAGCTGCCGCGCGAGCTCGTAGACGTCCTTGCGATCCGCGTCGCGCACCACCGGCACCACCAGCCCGTTCGGCGTGTCAGCGGCGAAGCCGAGGTGCAGGAACTTCCGCACGATGAGGTTGGCCCCGGTCGCGTCGAGCGAGGCATTGAAGCGCGGGAATTGCTGCAGCGCCTTCACGCAGGCGCGCAAGATGAAGGCGAGCGGCGTGAGCTTCACGCCCGCCGCCTGAGCCCGATCCTTCAGCCCGGCGCGCACCTGCTCGAGCTCGGTGATGTCGGCCAGGTCGAACTGCGTGACGTGCGGGACATTCACCCAGCTCGCATGCAGCCGCGGGCCGGAGATCCTCTGGATGCGCGACAGGGGCTCGATCGCGGTGGGGCCGAACTGCGTGAAGTCCACCGCCGGGAACGGGGGCAGCGCGGGGGCGGCCGGACGCGCGGTCTCGGGAGCGCCGCCCGCGAGCGCGCTCTTGACGAAGCTCTTGACGTCCTCGTGAGTGATGCGGCCCTTGAAGCCCTGGCCGATGACCCGGGCGAGATCCACGCCCAGCTCGCGCGCGAACTTGCGTACCGAGGGTCCGGCGTGCGCGCGCGAGAACCCCGGCTCATCGATCGGCGCCAAGTCGCTGCGTAGCGTGGTCGCGACGGCGGCGGCCGGAGCAGCCCCCGCCTCGGGGGCACTCGCCCGCTCGGGCGCGGCCGCCGGGGAGACGCCCCGCGGCGTGGGAGGCGGTGCAGCGGCACTGCGTGAGGGCGGCGCGGTAGCGGGGGGCGCGGTAACGGGGGGCGCGGTAGCGGGCGGTGCGGTAGCGGGCGCCGAACCGTTGGCGCGCACCGTGGCGATGAGATCGCCGGTGTTGACCTTGCCGCCCTTGTTGGTGTGGAGCTTCTCGACGACGCCGACCGCCGTCGAGGGCACGTCCATGGTCGCCTTGTCGGACTCGAGCGTGACCAGCGGCGAGTCGATGACGACGGTGTCGCCGGGCTTCACCAGGACGTCGATGACGGCGACGTCCTTGAAGTTGCCCATGTCGGGCACGCGCACTTCGACGAGGCTCCGTACCGCGTTCATGTGGCCCCGCGGATTTTCACACCTTCCATGGCACCGGTTTCGCCGGATCGATGCCGAGCGCCTTGATCGCTTTCTCGACCGTCGCCCGATCGACGCGAGACTCGTCGGCGAGCGCCTTGAGCGCTGCCACCGCGATGTAGTTGCGGTCGACCTCGAAATGCCGCCGTAGCGCGGCGCGCGAATCCGAGCGCCCGAAACCGTCGGTGCCGAGCGTCACGTAGCGGCCCTCGACCCACTGGCGGATCTGATCCGGCACCGTCCGCATGTAATCGGTGGCGGCGATCACCGGCCCCTCGCGGCCCTTGAGCATCTGCCGTACGTACGGCGTGCGCGGCTCCTCACCGGGGTGCAGCAGGTTCCAGCGCTCGCACTCGAGGGCTGCACGGCGCAGCTCGCTGAAGCTCGTCACCGAGAGGACATCCGCCGGGATGCCGTAGTCGTTCTCGAGAATCTTCGCCGCCGCCAGGCACTCGCGCAGGATGGTGCCGGATCCGAGGAGCGTCGCGCGCACCTTGCCGCGGCTGCCGATCTGCAGCAGGTACCCGCCCGCGAGGATCCCCGCCTCGACGCCCGCGGGGAGCGCCGGCTGCGCATAGTTCTCGTTCATCACCGTGATGTAATAGAAGACGCGTTCCTGCTCGGCGTACATGCGGCGCAGGCCGTCGTGAATGATGACCGCGAGCTCGTACGCGTACGCCGGATCGTAGGCCACGCAGTTCGGCACGGTGCTCGCGAGAAGCTGGCTGTGACCGTCCTGGTGCTGCAGGCCCTCGCCTGCCAGCGTAGTCCGCCCGGCGGTCGCGCCGACCAGGAAGCCCCGCGCCTGCATGTCGCCGGCGGCCCAGATGAAGTCCCCGACGCGCTGGAAGCCGAACATCGAATAGAAGACGTAGAACGGCACCATGTTGATGCCGTGGACGCTGTAGGCGGTGCCGGCGGCCAGCCACGAGCAGAGCGACCCCGCCTCGTTGATGCCCTCCTCCAGCATCTGGCCCTTCTTGTCCTCGCGGTAGGACATGAGGGTCTCGGCGTCCTGGGGCGTGTAGAGCTGCCCGACGGAGGAATAGATGCCGATCTGCCGGAACAGTCCCTCCATGCCGAAGGTGCGCGCCTCATCGGGCACGATCGGCACGATATTGCGCCCGACGTTCTTGTCCTTGAGCAGCACGGTGAGAGCGCGCACGAACGCCATGGTCGTCGAGATCTCGCGGTCGGCGGTTCCCTCGAGGAGCGCCCCGAAGGCCTCGAGCGGCGGAATGAGGAGCGGCGGGGCAGTGCGGCGGCGGGTCGGCAGGAAGCCTCCGAGCGCCGTGCGCCGCTCATTGAGGTAGCGCGCCTCTTCGGTCTCTGCGTCGGGCTTGCGGAATGGCAGCTTCCCGAGGTCCTCATCCGAGACCGGGATGTTGAAGCGATCCCGGAACGCGCGCACGTCTTCCTCGGACATCTTCTTCGCCTGGTGCGCGATCATCTGCCCCTCGCCGCCCTTGCCGAGGCCGAAACCCTTCACCGTCTTCGCCAGGATGACGGTCGGCTGGCCGTTGTGGGCCGCGGCCGCGGCATAGGCCGCGTACACCTTGCGGGGATCGTGGCCGCCGCGGTTCAGCCGCCAGATCTCCTCGTCGGACATGTTGGCGACCATGGCCTTGAGCTCGGGATACTTGCCGAAGAAGTGCTCGCGCGTGTACGCCCCGCCCTTGGCCTTGAAGTTCTGGTACTCGCCGTCGACACACTCCTCCATGACCCGGCGCAGGAGTCCATGGGTGTCGCGCGCGAGCAGCGGGTCCCAGCGCGAGCCCCAGAGCACCTTGAGGACGTTCCAGCCGGCGCCGAGAAAGGCCGCCTCGAGCTCCTGGATGATCTTGCCGTTGCCGCGCACCGGGCCGTCGAGGCGCTGCAGGTTGCAGTTGATGACGAAGATCAGGTTGTCGAGTCCCTCGCGCACCGGCATCGTGAGCGCGCCCATCGACTCGGGCTCGTCCATCTCGCCGTCGCCCAGGAACGCCCAGACCTTCTGGTCCGAGGGCTTCACCAGCCCGCGGTGCTCGAGGTAGCGGGTGAAGCGCGCCTGGAAGATCGCCATCATCGGACCCAGGCCCATCGACACCGTCGGGAACTGCCAGAAATCCGGCATCAGCCACGGATGCGGGTAGGAGGAGAGCCCGACGCCCGCGCCGCCCGCTTCCTGGCGGAAATGGCGCAGCTGCTCCGCGCTCAGGCGTCCCTCGAGGTACGCGCGCGCGTAGATGCCGGGCGATGAATGACCCTGGATGAAGACCAGGTCGCCGGGATGCTGCTCCGAAGGCGCGCGCCAGAAGTGATTGAAGCCCACTTCATAGAGCGTCGCCGAGGAAGCGTAGCTCGAGAGATGCCCGCCATACTCGGAGGACACGCGGTTCGCCTGCAACACCATCGCCAGCGCATTCCAGCGGATGTAGGCCTCGATGCGCCGCTCGAGCGCGCGGTTGCCCGGATAATCCGGCTCGCGCCCTGTCGGAATGGTGTTGACGTAGGCGGTGTTGGGCTTGAACGGGAGATACGCGCCGCTGCGGCGCGTGTAGTCGATCAGCCGCTCGAGCAGGTAGTGGGCGCGTTCGGCGCCGTGAGTTTTCAGCACCGAATCGATCGATTCGAGCCACTCCCGCGTCTCGACGGGATCGAGGTCTTCGAGCTTCGGGGGTTCGGTCATGAGATGCTCGCGCGGTGCTCACCGCGCGCGTGGTCTGCCGGCTCGCGATAGAATGAGTAATGATGGCGAGCAGCGTCAGGTAAAGCAAGTGAGTGCCAGTGCTCCCGGCGCGCGCGGCGGCGCTCTGCTGCCGAGCGCGCCGGCACCCGTCATCGAGAGCGCCCGGGAAGCGAGGCTCGCGGATCTCGACGCGCTGCTCGCGATCGTGCCGCTGCCCGCGGGCGCGGCCGACTTCCGCCACCTGCCCGAGAGCGAGCGCTGGCGGCAGCTCGATGCCCGCGGAGGCGCGCGCGGCGGGAGCGTGCGCACCACCGTGCTCAGCAATCGCCGCCAGACCCTCGCGGTGCTCGGCTATCTCGCGGGCGAGGCAAGCGTCTTCGAGCGCCTCACACTCGCGGGGCGCATGTTGAAGGAAGCCGCCGCGCGCGATCCCGAGACGGTGGGTCTCGCCGCGTCGGGAAGCGCCGCGGCCGTGCGCGCCTCACTCGAGGCACTGCTCGCCGCATCCCTCGCGCAGGCCTTCGCGATGCCGAGCTTCCGGGCGCCGGCGCGCCATGAGCGGCGCATCAGGAGGATCGTGCTGCCCACCGGGCACGAGGTCGACACGCGCTATGCCGCAGCTGCCGCACGCGGGACCAATCTCGCGCGCTGGCTCACGGCGCTGCCGCCCAACATGCTCGATACAGAAGGCTACCGCAAGGCCATCGCGACACTGGCGCGTCAGCATCGGCTCGCGCTGCGCTGGCTCGACGAGCGGCGCCTGCACCGCGCGGGCGCCAACGCCTTCCTCGCCGTCGCGGCCGGCAACGCGCGCTCCGGGGCCGGCATTGCGCACCTGAGCTATCGCCCGGCGCGCCGCCGTAGCGGCGCCGCGCCCGACATCGCGCTCATCGGCAAGGGGATCCTCTTCGACACCGGGGGCGTGAACCTGAAGACGCACCGCTCGATGCTCGACATGCACACCGACATGGCGGGCAGCGCCGTGGCGCTCGCGACACTCATCGCACTCGCTGAGCTGCGCGCGCCGGTCGCGGCCGACGCCTGGCTCGCGATCAGCGAGAATCGCATCGGGCCCGACGCCTACCGTCCTCAGGAAGTAGTGCGCGCCGCCAACGGCGTCACCATTCAGGTGATCCACACGGACGCCGAGGGGCGCATGGTGCTCGCCGATACGCTCGCGCTGGCCGCGCGCACCCGGCCTCGCCTGATGATCGACTTCGCCACCCTGACCGGCGCCTGCGTGCACTCGCTCACCGAGCGCATGAGCGGGGTGTTCGCCAACCGCCCCGAGCTCGCGGGCAAGCTCGTCGAGGCCGGACGCGCGAGCGGCGAGCGGGTGTGGAGCTTCCCCTTCGAGCCGGACTACGACGCCGAGCTCGAGAGCAAGGTGGCGGACATCCTGCAGTGCTCGGTCGACGGCAAGGGCGATCACATCCTCGCGACGCGCTTCCTGTCGCATTTCGTGCCGCCCGAGGTCCCCTGGGCGCACGTCGACCTCTCTTCCGCTACGCGCAGCGGCGGGCTCGCGCACGTCAACACCGACGTCACCGGCTTCGGCGTGCGCTTCGCGCTCGAGCTGATCCTCGGACAGAATGTGCTGGACCCATTGGAGCGTGCCGCATGAGCACGCTCGTCATGCGCCGCCCCGACGACTGGCACCTGCACCTGCGCGACGGCGCGTCGCTGGACGCGGTGCTGCCCTTCAGTGCGGCGCGCTTTGCGCGCGCCATCGTGATGCCGAACCTCGCGCCGCCGGTCACGAGCACCGAGGCCGCCCTCGCCTACCGCGGCCGCATCCTCGCGGCACTCCCGCCGGGGGCCCGGTTCGAGCCGTTGATGACGCTCTATCTGACCGACGCCACGCCCGCCGCCGAGATCGAGCGCGCCCGCGCGAGCGGCTGCGTGCTCGGCTGCAAGCTCTACCCGGCGGGCGCGACCACCCATTCCGAAGCGGGCGTCACCGACGTGCGCCGCATCGATCCGGTGCTCGCGCGCATGGCGGAGCTCGGCATGGTGCTCGAGGTGCACGGCGAGGTCACCGACCCGCAGGTCGACGTGTTCGAGCGCGAGGCGCGCTTCATCGACGCGGTGCTCGCGCCGCTCGCCGAGCGCCACCGCGGGCTGCGCATCGTGCTCGAGCACATCACGACCCGAGCCGCGCTCGACTTCGTGCTCGCGGCCCGCGATGGAATCGCGGCCACCGTGACCGCGCATCACCTGCTGATGAACCGCAACGCGCTGTTCGCAGGGGGACTGCGGCCGCATCACTTCTGCCGGCCGGTCCTGCAGGCGGAAGCCGACCGCGCGGCGCTCATGGAGGCGGTGGCCGGCGGCAGCCCGCGCCTCTTTCTCGGCACCGACAGCGCCCCGCACGCGCGAGCGGCGAAGGAGACGGCCTGCGGCTGCGCCGGAATCTTCAGCGCGCACGCCGGGATCGAGCTGTACGCGGAGGCCTTCGAGTTGGCCGGGGCGCTCGGACGGCTCGAGGCCTTCGCCTCCGCTCACGGCGCGGACTTCTACGGCCTGCCGCGCAGCGGCGCCACCCTCACTCTCGTGAGAGAGCCATGGGAGGTGCCGGCCCGCTATGCGTTCGGGCGGGATGAGCTCGTGCCGCTGCGCGCCGGCGGACGCATCGCCTGGCGCCTGGCCTCCTGAAGCGGCGCGAGTATCGTCGCCCCCATGAGCGAGGCATCGCCCGAGACTCCCGCACCGACGGCCGCGACCGCAGCGCTCATGGCGCGGCGCTTTCGCGGTTACCTGCCGGTCGCCATCGACGTCGAGACGGGCGGCTTTCATCCGGCCACCGACGCGCTGCTCGAGATTGCGGCGGTGCTGATCGACATGGCCGAGGACGGCAGCCTGAAGCGCGGCGCGACCCATGATTTCCACGTGCAACCCTTCGCGGGCGCGCGACTCGATCCCGCCGCGCTCTCGATCACCGGCATCGACCCCCACCACCCGCTGCGCCCGGCGCTGCCGGAGCGCGATGCGCTGCAGAGAGTGTTCCGCGTCATCCGCCACGCGGTGCGTGCCCACGGCTGCCGCCGGGCGATCCTCGTGGGTCACAACGCCGCCTTCGACCTGGCATTCCTCAACGTCGCGGTCGCGCGCTGCGCGGTGAAGCGCAATCCGTTTCATCCGTTCTCGTGCTTCGACACGGCGACGCTCGCCGGAGCCGCTCTCGGGCAGACCGTGCTCGCCAAGGCGGTCACGGTGGCGGGGCTCGAGTGGGATCCGGGGAGCGCCCACAACGCCCGCTACGACGCCGAGCGCAGCGCCGATGTCTTCTGCCTCGTGTGCAACCGGCTGCGCGACAGCCACCAGGCGGCCGAGGAGCGCGCACGCGCGCTCGGCTGGTGGAGCGCGGCGGCCGAGCCTGCAGCGGCGGAGCCGGACGCCGAGGAGCCGCCGCTCGAGACGGATTTTCCATCATCCTAAGTCGGCGGGAGAGAGGCCGCCGCGGCCTGCGGCGCGCCCCGCGGAGGCGCGAGGGTGCGCCGGCCCCGAAGCTCAGCCCGCCGCGCCGACCTCGGTCAGGAGCTTCTTCAGCTCACCGCTCCGGTACATCTCGAGCGCGATGTCGCAGCCGCCGACCAGCTCGCCCTTCACGTAGAGCTGCGGATAGGTGGGCCAGTTGGAGTAGCGCTTGAGCGCCTCGCGCATTTCCGGCTCTTCGAAGATGTTGACGGACTTGAACTCCGCGCCCACGGCGCGCAGCGCCGCGACCGTCTGCGCGGAAAAGCCGCACTGCGGAAAGTCCGGGGTGCCCTTCATGAACAGCACCACGGGGCTCGAGGAAAGCTCGGCCTTGATCCTCTCGACGACATCCATATTGCACACTACCTCTTCAGTTTCCGCCGCTCGGCAAGCTCGTCCAGCAGACGCCATTGCTCGGCCGCGCTCATGTACAGCCAACGTCCGATCTCGTCCCCGGTGCGCAGGCACCCGACACAGAACCCGCCGGTATCGAGGGAGCAGACGTTGATGCACGGCGATGGCGGACGCTCCTCGGGCTTCAGCGAGAGTTGGCTCAAAGTGCGTTGAATTATGGGGGTGCCTCGCCTATTCTTCAAACGTTCTAAGGTCTACCCGGCCCGCGGAAACAATAACTTGGAGACCTAAGGCCATGAACCCACTGAACAACCACCGCCAGTCCCTGATCCTCGGCATCGTCGTCTCGCTGCTGCTCGCGTTCGCGATCGGCGGCTTCAGCTTCAACGAGCTCGGTTTGGCGCGCTGGTTTCACATCGTCTCCGGCGTGTTCTGGATCGGCCTGCTCTACTACTTCAACGTGGCGCAGACTCCGGCGCTCGCGGATGCCGCCGCCGACAAGGGGGGGCCGGGCGGCGCGGGCGTCACGAAGTATGTGGCCCCGCGGGCGCTGTTCTGGTTCCGCTGGGGAGCCGTGGCCACCTGGCTGGGCGGCGCGTGGCTCCTCGGCCGCGCGGGGAAGTTCGTCGGCGCCTTCACCCTCGGCGCGGGCGTCGATGACCCGACCCACTACTTTCTCATCATCGGCACGGGCGCGTGGCTCGGCACCATCATGCTGTTCAACGTTTGGGTGCTGATCTGGCCGAATCAGAAGAAGATCTTGGGTGTCGTCGCCGCCACCGACGAGGAGAAGGCGCGCGCACGCAAGGTGGCCGGCATGGCTTCCCGCGTCAACTTCGTGTTGTCGATCCCGATGCTCATGTGCATGGCAGCGGCCAGTCACGGCCTGCCGTTCATTCACTGACGTCGCAGGTGGAGTAAGGGGCGGTAGTGCCCGAGCTGCCCACGGATCTCGCCGCCCAGGTCGATGCGGCGCTGCGCGAGGACATCGGTGGCGGCGATGTGACCGCAGCTCTCGTGCCCGCGGCGCTGCGCGTGCGCGGCGCCGTCATTGCGCGCGAGGAGGCGGTGCTCTGCGGGCGGCCGTGGGCGGAGGAGACCTTCCGCCGTCTCGACCCGCAGGTGCGCCTCGCCTGGCGCGCGGGCGAGGGCGAGCGCATCGCCGCCGGAGAGGCGATTTGCGAGATCGCCGGGCCCGCGCGGGCGGTACTCACGGGCGAGCGCACCGCGCTCAATTTCCTGCAGCTGCTCTCGGCCACCGCCACCGTCACGCGGCGTTTCGTGGAGGCCGTCGCCGGCACCGGCTGCCGCATTCTCGACACCCGCAAGACCCTCCCGGGGCTGCGCAGCGCGCAGAAGTACGCGGTGCGCTGCGGCGGCGGCGACAATCACCGCTTAGGCCTCTACGACCAGGTGCTGATCAAGGAGAACCACATCGCGGCGGCGGGCTCCATCACCGGGGCGATCGAGGCGGCGCGTCGCACGGCGCCGGGGCTCAAGGTCGAAGTGGAGGTCGAGTCGCTCGCCGAGCTCGAGGAGGCGCTCGGGGCTGCGCCCGACATCATCATGCTCGATGACTTCAGCCTCGCGGACATGCGCACCGCGGTGAGCCTTACCCGGGCGCGCTCGCGGGCCGTGCAACTCGAGGCCTCCGGGAGCGTCTCGCTCGAGACGGTGCGCGAGATCGCCGCCACCGGCGTCGACTACGTCTCGGTCGGCTCACTCACCAAGCACGTGCGCGCGGTGGACCTGTCGATGCGGCTCGAGTTCGGCGGCGGCTGAAGCTGCACTGCCGGCCCGCGCCCTGCCAGACTTACCTGGCGTACAGTAGGCACCTGCCTCGCTGCATCAAATGCCGAGAGGACTCATGACGACACCGACTTCAGTTCTACTGCGAGCAACGCCGCTGCCGAGCCTGCTCGCATGGGCCGGCCTGGCGCATGCCCAGGGGGTACCCGCTCCCGAGGTTCCCGATGCGGCCAAGTCCCTCGCGTTCGCGCATGCGCAGGTCGTGGACGCCCCCGAAGTTCCCGATGCGATCAAGGTGCAGCCGGGTGAGAAAGTCCTGCTGCGCGCGCGCGCATCGGGCGTGCAGATCTACGTCTGCGGGACGGGCACGGACGGCAAGCCGCAATGGACGCTCAAGGCACCCGAGGCCGACCTGCTCGACGATCAGGGGGCAGTGATCGGGCATCACTCCGCCGGTCCCTCGTGGCAGCACCGCGACGGCAGCACGGTCAACGGCAAGGCGACGGCTCACGTCGATGCTCCGGATCGGGACTCGATTCCGTGGCTGCTGATTGCCGCCACGAGCCACAGTGGCAAGGGCGTGCTCGCGAGCATCACCTCCGTGCAGCGAATCAACACCCACGGAGGACAACCGCCCGCGCCGTCGGGCTGCACGTCCTCGGGAACGGGGCGGAGGGTGAGGGAGGCGCGCGTTCCCTACCGCGCGGATTATTACTTCTACGTTGCCGGCGCCAATTGACCTGGCTCGCACGCGCGCCTGGACCGCGGCCGGGGCCCGTCGCCCCGCACCGGAACCCGACGAGGCGTTCTCAGGCGACCGCTGACTTCAGCACGCGCTGCGGCTGGGCGACTCCGTAGCCCTGCGCGTAGTCGACGCCGAGGCTCGTGAGCATCTGGATGATCTCGGCGTTCTCGGCGAACTCCGCGATGGTCTGCTTGCCGGTGAGGTGACCGATCTCGTTGATCGAGCGCACCATCTCGCGGTCGATCGGGTCGCGCAGGATCTCGCGCACGAAGCTGCCGTCGATCTTGAGGTAATCGACCGGGAAGTGCTTCAGGTATCCGAAGGACGACAGGCCGGTGCCGAAGTCATCGAGCGCGAACTTGCAGCCGAGCTCTTTCAGCGCCTGGATGAAGCGGTTGGCCTGGGAGAAGCTCGCCACCGCCGCGGTCTCGGTGATCTCGAAGCAGATCTTCGAGGCGTCGAGCCCGCTCTTGTGGAACTGGTCGATGACGAACGGCAGGAACTTGTCGTCCCCGAGGCTCTGGCCCGAGAGGTTGATCGAGCAGCGCAGGAGGTTCTCGCGCTCGTCCGCCTCGGATACGAGCCACCGGAAGGCGTTCTCGATCACCCAGCGATCGATCGCCGGCGTAATGCCGTAGCGCTCCGCGGCCGCGATGAAATCGTTCGGGGCGACGATGCGCCCCCCCTCGTCCTTCAGGCGCAGCAGCAGCTCGTAGTGCGCGCCGGGCTCGGGCCGCTGCAGCGGCTGGATCGCCATGCGGTACAGCTCGAACCGCCCTTCCTCGAGCGCCGCGTTGATGCGCGCCGCCCACTGCATCTCGCGTCGCCGGCGCATCAGCTCGATGTCGTTCTCCGCGAAGCTGTGGACGCGGTTGCGCCCGCCCTCCTTGGCGGCGACGCAGGCGCTGTCGGCCGCGGACAGGATCGAGGCGACGTCCTCGTTCTCGGAGGTGATCGGCACCACACCGATGCTGGCGCCGAGGCGAAACACCCGGTCCTCCCACGTGAAGCGGAAGTTGCGCACCCCCTCGCGCAGCGTCTCGGCGGTGCGCATCGCCTCATCGAGCGAGGAGCTCTCGAGAAGAATGCCGAATTCGTCGCCCCCCAGGCGCGAGAGCGTGTCGCGCCAGCGCACCTTGGACTTCAGCAGCGCGCCCACCTGCCCGAGGAGGGCATCGCCGGCGCTGTGGCCGCAGGTGTCGTTCACGATCTTGAACTGATCGATGTCGAGATAGCACAGTGCATAGGAGGCTTCGCGCGCCTTGGCGCTCTTCAGCGCCCGCTCGAGGCGGCTCTCGAACTCGCGCCGGTTGACGAGCCCGGTGAGCAGGTCGTGGCTCGCGTGGTACGAGAGGCGGCGGTTCAGCTCGCGGGACTCGCTCACGTCGTGGAACACCAGCACGCCGCCGGCCACGTGGCCGGTGCCATCGCGGATCGGCGCCGCGGTCGACTCGACGTAGAGCTCGTTACCGTCGCGGCGGATCAGGAGCACCGGGCGCACCGACTTGATCGGGCGCATGCGCCGCACCGAGACGCTCAGCGGATTCTCGAGCGGCTCGCAGGTCTCCTCGTGGAAGGCGCGGAAGACCTCCTCGATCGCCCGGCCCATCGCGTCCTCCAGACGCCAGCCGGTCAGCTCCTCGGCCACCGGGTTGATGTAGTCGACGGTCGAGTGGGCGTCGGTGGTGATGACGCCGTCGCCGATCGACTGCAGGGTGATCTGGGCGCTCTCCTTCTCGCGGAACAGCGCCTCCTCGTAGAGCTTGCGCTCGGTGATGTCGAGCTCGACTCCCACCAGGCGCAGCAGCCGCCCGTGCTTGTCGACGCGCGCGGTCGCGCGGCTGATGACCCAGCGCCACTCGCCGTTGCGGTGGCGCATGCGATGCGTGCTCTCGAAGATCGGGGTCTTGCCCGCGACGTGGTCGCGGATCGCGGTCTGCACGCGCGCCAGATCGTCCGGGTGCACGAGGCTGCGCCAGTCGGGCGCGCCGCGCATGTCCTCGTCGGCGTAGCCGAGCATCTGCTTCCAGCGGGGCGAGAAGTAGACCTCGTTGCTCTCGACGTCGAAGTCCCACAGACCGTCGTTGGCCGCGGCCTGGAAGAGGTTGGTGCGCTCCTCGAGCTTGGCGAGGCGCGCTTCCGTGCGGATACGTTCGAGCCCCGTGGAGAGGCTCGTGCCGATCAGCTTCATCAAAAGCTGCAGGTTCACGTCCCAGGCGCCGCGCGGCATGGTGTGCGCGAGGCCGAGAAAGCCGGCGGGCTTGCCCTGCACCCGCAGCGCCACGAGCAGCGTCGAGCCGATGTGCAGCTCCGCGAGCTTCGCCGCCTCGGTCGCCTGCTCCTTGCGCGGAGCGCTGGTATCGCGCAGCTCCGAGAGCCGCAGGTGCTCCAGCCGGCCCTTCAGCCACGGGAGCGAGGCGAGCGCGATCCCGGTGAGCCCTTCGGGACGGCACTGCGCAAAGGCGCTGCGCGCGAGCTTCACCTCGCCGATCGTCGAGTCCTCGGGATTGAGCGGCGCGAGGAAGGCGCAGTCGCAGGCCGTGGCGCTGCGCAGCAACTCGAGATTGCGCGCCACGCACTCATCCACCGAGTCGCGGTGCATGTTCTGGAAATCCACCGCGATCTTGGTGCAGACGACGTCGATCCCCAGAACGGGCTTGGGGGCCCGGCCGGTCCAGGCGTCGGCTGACAGAATGTCCGAAGCGGTGAAATCCGCCGGCTTATCCGGCGGCGCGGTCGTCATGGAACACGCAGCCTCCCCACAGTCTAGCCGCCGCAGCCTAACCCTTTACCGCCCCCTGGGCGTGACGCGCGTTCACGGAGTCGAGCATTCGATGCTCGAATTTTCCAATTGATTGCACGGGATTCTCGCACACTGCATCAGGAACACAAGCTAACGCACTGTTCTCTCGCGCATTACGGACTTGACAGAATCTCTGGACTTTTTTTGGCCCCCGGTGGGGCCGGACCGCTCTGGGGTGAGACCCTAGCGCGCGCGGAGCGCCGCGCGTGCCACACCGTAGAGCCGCTTGAGCTCGCCTTCCATCTCCCCAGCTAAGCGCTCGAGCAGCGCCGCGTCGGTGACCCGCGGCACATAGAAAGGCGGGCCGATGGCGATCGCGATGCGGGAAAACGGTACGGGGATCACGAACTTGTCCCACTTGATGAGCCAGGCGCGCGAGGCGGCGTATGCCATCGGCAGAATCGGCCGGCCGGACATCTGCGAGAGCAGCAGCGCGCCGAGCTTGAACTCGAAGCGCGGCCCGCGCGGACCGTCGGGAGTGATGACCGGGGAGATGTCGTCCCGGACGAGCGCCTGGTAGTAATCGCGCAGAGCCCGTGCGCCCGTGTGGGTGGATGAGCCGCGGATGACCGCCCCGCCGAAGCGCCGCACCATCATCGCGCCGAGCTCCCCGTCCACCGAGGGGCTGATGAGCCAGCCCACGGTGAGTCCGCGCGCACGTTGCTCGACCAGGAACTTGCCGCAATAGAGCTGATGCTGATGCCAGTAGCACGGCACGAGCGAGGGTGCGCGCGCGAGCGCCGCGTCCAGGTGCTCCACCCCTTCGACCCGTATCACACGGCAGGTCAGCCACCAGCCGCGGATGATGCCGAGCGCCAGCGGCACGATGAGGCGGTACAGCCAGCGGCGCATCGGGGTCATCCGACGTCCCGAGCGAGTCGTAGTGCGGTAGAGCGTGTTGCGCAGCCCCTCCTCGTCGTCCGCGCTCATCGACCGAACAGCTCCTCGAGAGACAGCGCGCGCGCGGAGGCGCCCGGAAAGATCGGGAGCGCCGGCCACTGACCGCGCAGGTCGGTGTGATATAAGATTAAGGTTTGGCTTTCAACAGCTTGCATGATCGCCGCCGCGTCCGCGCAGACCCACCCCCCCGAGCCCGAGCTGCAGTTCGACATCGGCTCCACGGACGATTCCCTGGAGCGGATGATCGAGCTGTTCGCCCGCCTCGGCGACACCTATCGCGTGTTCGTACCGGCACGCGGATCTTATACCTATGTCATTCATCACCCGGACGACGTCAAGCGGGTGCTGGTCTCCAATCATCGCAACTACACCAAGGGTGTCGGCCTCGACCGGGTGAGGATCCTCCTCGGCAAGGGCATCATGACGAGCGAGGGCGAGCTGTGGAAGCGCCAGCGCTACATGATGCAGCCCTTCTTTCACCGCCGCACCGTCACCGAGTTCGCGCAGCGGATCGCGGCGGTGAACGAGCGCCGCCTCGAGCGCTGGGAGCAGCGCGCGCGAGCCGGCGAGATCGTCAATCTCACCGACGAGATGAGCGAGCTCACGCTCGAGATCGTGCTGCGCGCGATCTTCGGGCTCGACCTCGATCGGCTCACCGAGCAGCTCGGCGCCAACCCCTTCGAGGTCGTGACCCGCGAGCCGGCGCGCGATCTGCAGTTCGCCTACAAGTTCCGTTCGCTCACCAAGCTCGTCGCGCAGCTCATCGCGCGGCGGCGCGAGGACGCGGCCGAGCACTTCGACTACCTCGCCATGCTCATGAGCGCGCGCGACAAGGAGAGCGGCGCGCCGATGAGCGAGCGCGAGCTCATCGACGAGGTCATGACGCTCATCGTCGCCGGGCACGAGACCACCGCGAGCGGCCTCAACTGGACCTGGTACCTGCTGTCGCAGCACCCGCAAGCCGAGGCGCGGCTGCACGCCGAGATCGACGCGGCGCCGGAGCTCGCGGCCCCTGGGCTCGCGGAGATGGAGGCCCTCCCCTACACACAGCAGGTCATCAACGAGGCGCTGCGGCTCTATCCGCCCGGCTGGCTCCTGTCGCGACGGACTATCGAGGCCGACGTGCTCGGCGGCTACCCGGTGCCGGCCGGCGCCAACGTGCTGCTGCCGCTGTACCTCCTGCACCGGCACCCGGGCTTCTGGAAGGACCCGGAAGCCTTCTCCCCGGAGCGCTTCGCGCCGGAGCACGAGGGCGAGCGCCCGCGCTTTGCCTACATGCCCTTCGCTGCGGGCCCCCGCCATTGCATCGGCGAGACACTCGCGCTCTACGAGATGCTCGTGCACCTGTACAAGGTCGCGCGGCACTATCGCCTGGAGTGGGTGCCCGACAAGCCGCTCGAGCTCGAGGCGCAGATCAACCTGCGCACCCGTTTTCCGCTGCACATGAGGCTGGAACGCCGCCGCTGATGAACGACGCCACCACGCTCACCGAGCTCATCGAGGCAAACCGCACCCGTCCGCACCGCATCACCTACCTCGAGGGCGAGAACCAGACGCGCGAGGTGTCCTTCGCCGAGCTCTACGAGCGCTCGCTCGGCATCCTCTATCACCTGCAGCGCCTCGGCGCCCGGCGAGGCGACAAGCTGATCCTGTTCCTCACCGACAACGAGCAGTTCATCGACGCGTTCTGGGCCGCGGTCCTCGGCGGCATCGTGCCGGTGCCCGTGGCGCTCGGGATCAGCGACGAGCACCGCATGAAGCTGCTGCGCATCGCGCGCCGGCTCGGCAAGCCCTTCCTGTACACCGAGCGTCGCTCGCTCGAGCGCATCGGCGCCTTCGCCGCGCAGGCGGGCGAGGAGGAGGTGTACGCGGCGCTGCGCGAGCGCACGTTCCTCGTGGACGATCTCGACGACATCTCGCGCGCCGGCAGCGTGCAGCGCTCCCAGGCCGGCGACACCGCCTTCATCCAGTTCTCATCCGGCTCGACCAGCGAGCCGAAGGGCGTGGTGCTCACGCACGGCAACATCCTCGCCAACTGCCGCGGCTCGACCGAGGTCGCCGGATTCGGCGAGCACGACGTGAGCCTCTCCTGGATGCCGCTCACCCACGACATGGGCCTCATCGGCTTTCACCTCGTCATGTTCGCCAACCGGGTGCACGCGCACCTCATGCCGACGGAGCTCTTCATCCGCCGGCCGCTGCTGTGGCTCGGCCTCGCCTCGAAGGTGCGTGCCACGATCCTGTGCTCGCCGAATTTCGGCTACCGGCATTACCTCAAGGTGCTCGGCGAGCGCGCCCCCGAGGGACTGGATCTCTCGGCCGTGCGGCTCATCTTCAACGGCGCGGAGCCCATCTCGGTCGAGCTGTGCGAGGAGTTCCTCGGGCGCCTCGCGCCCGCGAAGCTCAACCGCAACGCCATGTACCCGGTGTATGGCCTGGCGGAGGCCTCTCTCGCGGTGAGCTTCCCCGCGGTGGGAGCGCCGCTGCGCACCATTAGGCTCAACCGCCACCGCATGAGCGCCGGGAGTCCGGTCGAGCTCGTGCCCGCTTCCGACCGGCACGCGGTCGAACTCGTGAGCGAGGGCAAGCCCATCCCGTACTGCCGGGTGCGCATCGCCGACGACGAGGACCGGGAGCTGCCCGAGGATCGCATCGGCCACGTGCACATGCGGGGCGACAACGTCACCCGCGGCTACTACGAGGACCCCGAGGCGAACGCCGCGGCATTTACCGCCGACGGATGGCTGCGGACCGGCGACCTGGGGCTCGTGCACGGCGGGGAGCTCTATATCTCCGGTCGAGCGAAGGAGATCATCTTCGTCAATGGCCAGAACTACTACCCGCACGATCTCGAGGCGATCGTGCAGCGCGTTCCCGGGCTCGAGCTCGGCAAGGTGGTCGCCGCCGGGGTTCGTGCCCGCGAGGCGGAGATCGAGCAGCTGGTGGTCTTCGTGCTGCACCGGGGCACGGTTGCGGATTTCCTCCCCACCGCGAAGGAGGTCGCACGGCTCATCAACGAGCAGACCGGACTCGAGGTGGCGGAGGTCGTCCCGGTCAAGCGCATCCCGAAGACGACCAGCGGCAAGATCCAGCGCCATCGGCTCGAGGAGGCCTACGCGGACGGGGAGTTCGATGCTGAGCTCGCGGAGCTCGCGGCGCTGCGCGAGGCGGCGCGCGGCCCCGAGCCCGGCACGCTCAGCCGGATCGAGGAGAAGCTGAAGGGCATCTGCGACGTGGCGCTCGCGGGCAAGCGCATCGGCATCCACGACAATCTGTTCGAGATCGGCGCGAGCTCGCTCAAGCTCATCGAGATTCACGAGCAGATCGACCGCGAGTACCCGGGGCAGGTGGACCTGACCGAGCTCTTCGATTTCCCGACCATCGCCGAGCTCGCCCGGCACCTGCAGGGCAAGCTCGCCTGAGCCACATCCGGTCGGCCCTCGCGCCCGAGGGGTTCGTCTGCAAAAAGCGGCAATCCGCGGCGTCCTGTGCCTATAATGCCGGGATCATGGAGCTTAATGCGCCATCAGGCGTCGCGAGCGCGAGCCAGCACTGCGAAGGGCGTCTCTCGGAGTGCGGCATCCGGCCGACGGCCCAGCGGGTGCGGATCGCGGCGCTGCTGCTGTCGGCCCCCCAGCACCTTTCCGCGGAGCAGATCCTGGCGCAGCTGCGCGCCTCGGGTGCGCGCGTGTCCAAGGCAACTGTCTATAACACGCTGAATCTTTTCGCCGCGCATGGGCTCATCCGACAGCTGTCGGTGGATGGCTCCCGCGCCTGGTTCGACTCCAACGTCGACCCGCATTACCACTTTCATGACCTCGACACGGGCGCTCTGATCGACGTGCCCGTTCCCGCCGTGGCCTTCAGCCGCCTGCCCCCTCCGCCGCCCGGGACCGAGGTGGCCGGCATCGACCTGGTAATCAGGTTGCGTCGGAAAATGTAGAATTACCGGTTTTGCCGGTGACATGCGCCGGGATAGCTCAGCTGGTAGAGCAGCGCATTCGTAATGCGCGGGTCGTAGGTTCGAATCCTATTCCCGGCACCACTTCCGCTGCCGCCTCATGTTTCGGCCCGTCGCCCGCGGATCTCTCCCTGGCGCGTCGGGGGCGGGAAGTGGCGGCAGAGGCGCTTAAACTGCTTGAATGGCCGGTTTGAGGGGTCCGGCCGGCTCGGCCGGCGGCGGGCCCTGGAGCGGCCGGACCAAAGGAAATCGGCGTGGCCACTAACGCGGAGCCGATCGTCATGAGCACCCCCGAGACCCGGGACGAGCACGTCACCTGGATCGCCCGCGATCGGCCCGCATTCGACCGCATCATTCCGGAGAGCCCGGCGCGCCCCGCGCCGGAGCTCGCGCCCGAGCCGGGAGCCGTCGAGCCCTGGTGGCTCCGCAGGAACGTGCTCGGCGCCGCAGCCGTCGGCGCGGCGCTCGTGATCGGCGCGCTGCTCTTCGGCGCGTTGCGCCACAAGGCGGCGATCGTGCCTCTCGCCCAGCAGCGTAACGTCCCGCTCATTTCCGTCGTGACGCCGGGCCTTCGGGCCGTGACCTCGACGGTAACCTTCACCGGGGCGATTGCCGCCCGCTACGACATGCCGATCGGCAACGACGGGGACACCGGGCGCATCGTCGCCGTTTACGTCGAGGCCGGCGATCACGTGCGCAAGGGCCAGCTGCTCGCGAAGCTCGACGACGCCGTGCTCATCCCTCAGGTCAACCGGCTCGCGGCCGCGCTCGAGCAGGCGAAGGCGCAGGCTGCCCTGTCGGCGGCCGAGTATCGCCGTGCACAGGGCGTCGAGTCGGCCGGCGCGCTCTCGGCCGAGGACATCGAGAAACGCCGCGCCACCTCGGTAACGGATGCGGCGAACGTCAAGGTCGTGGCCGCGCAGCTCGCGGAGGCCGAGGCGCGTCTCAACCGCACGCGCATCGTCGCGCCGATCGCCGGGACAGTGCTCACGCGCGGCGCCGAGGTCGGCCAGATCGCCAACCCGGGCGGGCCGCCCTTGTTCCGGGTCGCGAGCGGCGGCGAAGTCGAGATGCGCGGCCAGCTGGCGGAGCAGGATCTCGCGCAGGTGAAGGTCGCAGATGCCGCCATAGTGCGCCTGACGGGACTCGCGCAGGCGTTCGAGGGGCGCGTGCGGCTCCTCGGAGCCATCATCGATCCGCAGACCCGCCTCGGTGAAATCCGCATCACGCTCAAGCCCGACCCGGCGCTGCGCCCCGGCGCGTTCGCCCGTGGCACGGTCACGGTCGCCCAAGCGATGCGGCCGGTGGTCCCGCAGACGGCTGTCCTCACCGACAGCCGGGGCAGCTACGTGTACGTCGTCGATGCCAGCAATCACGCTGCGCGGCGCGCGGTGCGCGTCGCGGACACTTCGGATCAGGGTGTGGCCATCGCGTCCGGCCTCAGCGGACCCGAGCGCGTGGTGACCACCGCGGCCGGGTTTCTGCGTGACGGAGAAGAAGTGAAGGTGGCTGCGCCACCCGCAGAGCCGTCCGCGGCGCCGGCTGCGGCGCACCCGGCGTCCTGAAGAAGGCGCGGGTTCATGAAGAACATCTCAGCCTGGGCCATCCGCCACCCGCTGCCCCCGGTCGTGCTGTTCGTGGTGCTGCTGTTCATGGGCGTGGTCGCCTTCGTGCGCCTCCCGGTGACGGCCGATCCCGATGTCTCGTTCCCTGCCGTGTACGTGGGCGTCGGTCAGCCCGGGGCGGCGCCGCAGGAGCTCGAGGCGCAGGTGATGCAGAAGATCGAGGGTGCGGTCGCCGGCATCGGCAACATCGACAGCATCACCTCCTGGGCGGTCGAGGGCCAGGCGAACATGATGGTGCAGTTCGAGATCGGCACCCCCATCGACCGGGCGGTCGCGGACGTGCGCGACGCCATGGCCAAGGTGCGCGTACAACTGCCCCAGGGCATCCAGGAGCCCGCCGTCCAGCGGGTCAACGCCGACGGCGGCCCGATGGTCTTCTACGCGGTCAGCTCGAGCGCCCTCACCGAGGAGGAGATCTCCTGGTTCGTCGACAACACCATCACCAAGCGGCTGCTTTCGGTCACGGGCGTCGCGCAGGTGCAGCGCGGCGGCGGCGTCAACCGCGAGATCCGCGTCGAGCTGGATCCTGCGCGCATGCAGGCGCTCGGCATCACCGCCGTCGAGGTGAACGAGCAGCTGCGCACGCTCAACCTCGACTCCCCGGGCGGCCGCGCCCAGGTCGGCGGCGGCGAGCAGTCGATCCGCGTGCTCGGGGGCGCACGCACCGCGGCCGCACTGGGTGAGGCGCAGATCGCGCTCTCACGGGGGCGCTTCGCGCGGCTCTCCGACCTCGCGGAGGTGCGCGACAGCGTCGGTGAGATCCGCAGCATCGCGCGTCTCAACGGGCGCCCGGCGACCACGTTCAGCGCGATCAAGGCCAAGGGCTACTCCGACGTCAGCACCGACAACGGCATCCAGGCGGAGCTCGCCAAGATCCGCAAGGAGAACCCGCACGTGACGCTGACGCAGGTGTACACCAGCGTCGACTACACCAAGGAAACCTATCACTCGGCGCTGAGCGCGCTCGTGGAGGGCTCGGTGCTCGCGGTGCTGGTCGTGTTCCTGTTCCTGCGCAACGTGCGCGCCACGCTGATCTCGGCGCTCGCCATCCCGATGTCGGCGATCCCGGCGTTCGCCGTCATGCAGTGGATGGACTTCACGCTCAACTCGATCAGTCTGCTCGCCCTCTCGCTCGTCGCGGGCGTGCTGGTGGATGACGCCATCGTCGAGATCGAGAACATCGTGCGCCACATGCGCTTAGGTAAAAGCGGCTACCAGGCGGCTCTCGATGCCGCCGATCAGATCGGACTTGCGGTCGTGGCGACCTCCGCGACCATCGTCGCGGTGTTCGTGCCGGTCAGCTTCATGGGCGGGCTCACCGGTCAGTACTTCAAGCAGTTTGGCCTCACGGTCGCCGCGGCCGTGTTCTTCTCGCTCCTGGTGGCGCGCCTCATCACGCCGGTCCTCGCCGCCTATACGCTCAAGTCCGACCGGATCGCCGCGTACACCGACGGCCCGGTCATGGCCTGGTACCAGCGGACGCTCCGCTGGTGCACGCTGCATCGCTGGAAAACCGTGCTGTCCGGTCTCGCCTTCTTCATCCTCTCGATCGTCGGCCTCGTGTACTTCGTCCCCGTCTCCTTCATCCCGGAAGCGGACGTCGGTACGGCCATGCTCAGCGCCGAGTTGCCGCCCGGGGTCCGCCTCGAGGACACCGCGTCAGTCACCGCCGCCGCCTTCCGAATCATCGCGCGTCAGCCGGAAGTCCGGGACGTGGTCGAGCTGGTGGGCACGAGCGACGAGGGCGTGCGCGAGGCGGAGATCTTCATTGCGCTGGTGCCCGCCAGCGAGCGCCGCGTGACCCAGCGCCAGTGGGAGGACCGCATGCTGCAGGAGCTGAAGGTCATCCCCGACGCGCAGCTGCACTTCAATCGCAACGGCAACGGCCGCGACGTCAACATCTACATCACCGGCGACGACCCGCAGCTCACCTACGACACCGCCCGCAAGGTGGTCGACGAGATGGGCGCACTCCCCTTCGTGCGGGACGCGCGCATCAACAACGACCTGCCGCGCCCGGAGATCCTGATTCATCCCCACCTCGATCTCGCCTCGCAGCTCGGGGTGACGGTCGAGCGCATCAGCGAGACCATCCGGATCGCGACCCTCGGGGACCTCGATCAGAACAGCGCCAAGTTCTCGCTCTCCGACCGGCAGGTGCCGATCCGCGTGAGCCTCATCGAGGACAGCCGCAAGAGCCTCTCGACGCTCGAGAACCTGCCGGTGCCGACCTCCTCCGGCAGTACGGTTCCGCTCAAGGCCGTCGCCGACATCACTTTCGGCGAGGGACCGACGCGCGTGCGACGCTACAACCAGAGCCGCCGCCTGTTCATCGACGCGGACTTGAAGGGCGCCGAGCTCGGGCCGGCGATGAAGGCGATCTACAAGCTGCCGACCCTCAAGCATCTGCCGCAGGGCGTGCACCTGGTCGAGGTCGGCGATGCCAAGTACATGAACGAGCTGATCGGCAATATGCTGATCGCCATGGCCACCGGGATCCTGATGGTGTTCGCGGTGCTGGTGCTGCTGTTCGCGCGCGTGCTGCAGCCGATCACCATCCTCTTCTCGCTGCCGCTGTCCTTCGGCGGCGTGGCGCTCGCCCTGGTTTTCACGAGAAATTCCATGTCGCTGGGCGTCTTCATCGGGTTGCTGATGCTCATGGGCATCGTCGCCAAGAACTCGATTCTGCTCGTGGACTTCGCGATCGAGGAGATGCGCGCCGGCAAGGATCGGCTCACCGCCATCCTCGAGGCGGGTCACAAGCGCGCGCGCCCGATCGTCATGACGACGGTGGCCATGATCGCGGGCATGCTGCCGGTGGCGCTCGGCCTGGGCGGCGACAAGGCGTTCCGCGAGCCGATGGCGATCGCGGTGATCGGCGGGCTCATCACCTCCACCGCGCTCACGCTGGTCATCGTCCCGGCGGCGTTCACGCTCATCGACGACATCGAGCGCTGGCTCGCGCCGCGCTTCGGCCGCGTGCTCACCGCACAGCCGCCGCCGGCGGGCGCCCCGGCGCAGCCGCGCCCGGTAAACTAGGGTGCGATGCTGACCGAGGTATCGGCGCACACGGCAGCGCCCGCCCCTGCTCCCCCGACCGCGCCCGCGGACGCCGCTCCCGCACGCTCCGCGTGGTGGGTGCGCCTCCTCGCGCGCGTGCCATGGGCGGTGGGTTATGGCTTCGCCACGGTGCTGGGCTGGCTGGCGTTTCGCGTCTTCCCGTACCGCGAGCGCCTGGTGCGCGAGAACCTGACGCGCGCCTTCCCGCACTTCGACGAGCCAGAGCTGCGCGCGGTGATGCGCGGCTACTATCTCGGCTTCGCGCAGATGCTGGTCGAGATCATCAAGGGCGCGAGCTTGCCGGGGGAGGAGATCCGCCGCCGCGTGCGCATCGTGAACCTCGAGGGCCCGCGCGCTCACCTCCAGCAGGGCCAGTCGGTGCTGCTCGTGGGCGCGCATCAGTGCAACTGGGAGTGGATGCTGCTCGCGCTGTCGCTCGAGCTCGGCTACCCGCTCGACGCCGCCTACAAGCCACTGGTCGATAACTGGGCGGAGCGCGAGATGAAGAAGCTGCGCACGCGCTTCGGCTCGCGACTCGTGCCGGCGAAAGAGCTGCTCCCCGACATCATCAAGCGCCGGGACGTCGTGCGCGCCGTAGCCATGGTCGCCGATCAGGAGCCGACCACCAGCGAGCACAAGTACTGGACCCGGTTTCTGAATCGCGACACGGCTTTCTACCTGGGTCCGGAGGAGATCGCGCGCGTCACGCGCTTCCCGGTGTTCTTCATCTCCATGCGCCGCACCGGACGCGGCTACTACGAGATGCGGATCGAGCCGCTCGCCGAAGCGGGAGAGGTCCTGTCCACCGGCGCCCTCACGGAGCGTTACGCGCGGCTCGTCGAGCAGCAGATCCACGACGCCCCCTCCGACTGGCCCTGGTCGCACAAGCGCTGGAAGCTGCGACGATCGGTGTATCAGAGCCGCGCTCGGCAAGAGAGCTGAAAAAAAACCGGCCCGCGCAATTCGTGCGACGGGCCGGCCAGGGGGAGTCAGGAGTCCTGCTTCAGTTGTTCTGCGCCCCGGCGTTGATCCAGGCCTTCACCTGGTCGATGGTCGCCTGGTCGAGGAAGGGGCCGCCGAGCGGCATGCGGCTGCCGGTGATCGTGGCCGCGCCCTCGAGCTTCTGCACGACGTAGCTGTTGGCCGCATCGCGCGCTGCGACGCGCTTGAGCGCGGGCTGCTCGACGCTCGCCACGCCGACGATGGAGGCGAAGATCTGCGCCGGATGCAGGTCCATGGACGAGGGGAGCGAGGCGCCCCCACCGGTATGGCAGCCGCTACAGACGCTGAACGCACTGGTCTTCAGCTGTGTGAGCGTCGGCGCCGGTGGCGGAGCGGTCGTGGCAAAGTCGACCTGGCCACGGATCGCACCGTGCACCTGCGCGGGCGTTGCGACGTTGACGTACCACTTGTTGGCCTTGAAGTTGTCGACGTCCGTGGCGGTGATCGCGGCGAGTTCCGTCGACCAGTGGCCCGCCTGCACCGCATCCTGGGTGAGCGCGACCAGCTTGGTGCCGGTGCTTCCGGCCGCACCGTTGTCCACTTCGGCCGCGGTCGCGTCATCCACCCCCGTGGCATGCACGTGCACGCTCACGGTGTTGGCCTGCGCATCCACCGTGGTGGCAGCGACTCCCGCAGCCGCGCCAACGACTGCCGGCACTTCCTGCGCGCCCGACAGGTCGGCGAAGATCACGCTGATGTTCGCCGGTGCGATCTGTCCGCGGATCTCGCCGTTGGGATTGGCGGCCGACGCGGCCTTCACATAGAGCTTGCCCTGCAGCAGCGCGTTCACCTGGTCGGTGGTCAGCAATGAGCCGGCGGGCACGTCCCATTCGCCCGCGGTGGCGCCGTTGCGCGCGAGCGCGATGAGACCGGGGCCGGCGGCACCGGCGAAGCCCTCATTGATGGTCACCGCGGTGGAGACAATCCCGGTCAGGTTCACCTTGCCACTCACCGCGCCGGTGGCCAGCTTCACCGTTACGCTCGCCGTGCCGGTGGCGGCCGACTGCGGCGCCGGGAACAGTTGCGTCGCTGCCATTTCCACGGTGAATGTCGGATTGTTGTTGACCTTGAAAGTGACGAGCGCCGAGCTTGTCGTCTGGCTCATGTTGTCGGTCACCTTGCCGACCAGCGTGTGGGTGCCATCGACGACCGTGGTGCTGTCCCAGTTGGCGCTAAAAGGCGCCGCGGTCGCGGTGCCGACGATGGTGCCGTCGATGAGGAAGTCGACGCGCGTGACGCTGGCGCCGCTGGCGGCACTGGCGCCAGCCTTGAGTTGCACGGTGCGATCGACCGTCGCTCCCGGTGACGCCACCGTGATGGTCGGCGCGGCGCAGGCGCCGCCGTAGGGACCGCCGCAGCTCTGGCCGCCCGCGCTGCTGCCGCCGCCATAGCCGCCGCAGGCACTGACCATCAGAGTCAGTGCCGAAACCACCGACAGCGCGAATGCCGGAGTGATGTGTTGGAAACGCAGAATGTGTCGCATGTAGAAAGTTCCTGTGTGCCTGTGTGCCGGTGCACTTGTGTGCATGTCTGGCCCGTAGGTGTCGAACGGCACGGCTGTGGTTTTGTGCACGGCGCAGAAAAATAGCGGTGGGAACAGAAACCCACATCGCGTACCGCGCCTACTCACGGCTCAAGTTCGCCTGCAAGGAGCGGTGTGATGGTCTGTGTGTCAGGCATGCGCCTATTGGTTCTATGTAGCGTGACAATCGTGAGCGCGTGCGCGGGCAACGGCGCCGGCCTCGACGCCAACGGCCAGCCGCTCGGCAGCGGTAGCGCGCCGCCGCCACCATTAACGGCCGACTTCCAGTCAATTCAGGACAACGTGTTCACGCCGATCTGCGTGCGTTGTCACAGCGGCGCCGGCGCGCCGGAGGGCCTCGAGCTCGACGCTGCGCACAGCTACGCGCTGCTGGTCGGTGTTCCCAGCAACGAGCAGTCGGGTCAGTTGCGCGTCAAGCCCGGCGCGCCCGACAGCAGCTATCTGGTTCTGAAACTCGAGGGCGCCGCCGGAATCGTCGGCGCGCAGATGCCGTTCGGCGCACCCGCGCTGCCGCAGGCCACGATCGACGTGGTGCGCCAGTGGATCACCAACGGCGCACCGCCGGCCGCGGTGGGAAGCGCTGCCGCGGCCAGCGCCGCCTCGACGAGCTTCGCGGTCGCCGCGATCTCGCCGCGCGACCATTCACGCCTCTCGGGATCGCCACCTCGGATCGTAGTGGCCTTCAGCCACGAGGTGGACGCCTCGCTCCTCAATGAGACGACGCTGCGCCTCGAGATCGTCGCGGCGGACGGCACGCCTTCCGTCGCGCTTTCCGCGCGCCTCGCCGAGGGCAACCCGAGCGTGGTGCTGCTCACGCCGCAGCGCGCTCTCGGCCCCGGAAGCTATCGCTTGATCCTGCGCGGCAGCGGCGGCGGCGGCCTCGCCGACGTGAACGCGCAGTCGCTCGACGTGGACTACCGGAGCGAGTTCACCGTGCAGGGTGCGCCATGAGCGCCCGGCTCGCCCCGCTCGGGCGCTTCAGCCTCGCGCTCGGCTGGCTGCTCGCCGCCGCCTCCGCGCACGCCGAGCCGTACCTCGCCCTCACCCAGGGAGCCAAGTGCAGCCAGTGTCACGTGAATCCCACCGGCGGGGGACTCCGCAACGCCTTCGGAGATGTGTTCGCGCAGACTCAGCTGCCGGCGCGCCACATCGACA
>WNGP01000580.1_pt1 | contig 28637 bp, 29 predicted proteins | sample 5407671 | NCBI WGS metagenome assembly WNGP01 (sample SAMN13153381, study PRJNA577476) | soil metagenome | isolation source: 40 cm soil or saprolite under Garry oak tree replicate 2 | place: USA:California | collected 2016-06-15
CGGCGATCGCCGAGCGATGGCGGCGGAGATCGTAGAGCAGCGGGCCCACGTTGGTGGACGGCTGCACCAGGACGATGAGGAGGGCGTCGGCGCTCAGGACCGACACCACCGCGAGTCCGCCGCCGAACTCCAGCACGCCGGTGCCGAAGTCGCCGCGTCCGCCCGCCTGCCCCAGCTGCACCATGGCGTTGATCACCGACGGCAGCAGGGCGGCCACGTTGTCGGCATCCACGCCGTTCTGGGTGCGCGAATCGATGGGGAGCCCGTCGCGGCCGACCACGACGACGGCGTCGACACCGGTGCGCCGGCTCAGCGCCTCGACTACATCCCGGATCGTCGCCATACGGCGGCCAAGCTAGGCCGCGCGAATGGCGAAGTCAAGCAGCGACCGTGGGTTGACCCGCTTGGGCGGGCGCTGGTATGTTCCCCGCCGGATGCGCGCCCGCCGCTTGCCCGCCGCCTTCGCCCTCGCCGTCACCGGCCTCACGCTGCTCGCCGCGTGCACCAACTCGTTGGTCGCGCCGGCCAACGTGGAGAACGTCGTCGACACGGTGACCCTGTACGCGCTCTCCGGCACGCCGCTCTTCACGCCGTCAGCGTACTCCGTCATCGGACCCCAGCTGGTGGCGACGGAGCTGTCGCTCGCGCTCGATTTCGCCTTCAACTTCGATTCCCTGCGCCGGCCCGTCTTGTTGCCGGCGGGCGCACTGGGTCTGCCCAAGTCCACGCTGCAACCGGGCTTCCAGCTGAGCACCACGCCGTTCGCTGACTTGACCCTGGCTCCTACTGATGGCTACGCGACCGCCAACCCGTTCCTCGTCGACACAGGAAACGTCGTGCTGGCTCGCTCCCGCTCACTGACGTGTCCCGACGGCACCGTCCAATCGCTCTACGCCAAGCTGCACGTTCTCGCTGTCGATACGGCGGCCACGGCACGCACCATTCGGTTCGAGATCCTTACCGACCAGAACTGCGCTTACCGCGGGCTCGAGCCGGGGACCCCCGGGAAGTAGCTCCGTGATCGACGTCAAGCGGCTGCGCTCCGCCCCGGGCGAGGTGCGGGCGGCGCTCGCTCGTCGCGGCGACGCCGGCCTGGCGGCCCTGCTCGACGAGCTCGAAGCCCTCGACATGCGCCGCCGCGCGGCCACCGGACGGCTCGACCAGCTCAAAGCCGAGCGCAACGAGGCGGCTCGGGCCGACGCCCGCCTGATGAAAGAGCGGGGCACGCTGCCACCCGACGTGGTCGAGCGACGCAAGCAGCTGGGTGCACAGATTGATGCGCTCGAGGCCGAAGTGCGCGACCTCGAGGCCGGGATCGACGCGAAGGCCCTGCTCGTTCCCAACCTGCCATTGGCCGAGCTGCCCGACGGCGACGCGACCTGCAACCAGGTCGTGCGCAGCTGGGGCGCGCCCGCGCCCGGCGGCGGGAAGCCGCACTGGGAGATCGGTGAGCGATTGGGCCTGCTCGACCCGCCTCGCGGGGCGAAGCTGGCGGGGTCGGGATTCCCCGTGTTCGTGGGACGGGGGGCGAGGCTCGTCCGCGCGCTGATCGCGTTCATGCTCGACCTGCACACGCGCGAGCACGGCTACGTCGAGGTCGAGCTCCCCCTGCTCGCGCGGCGCGAGATCATGCAGGGCACCGGGCACCTCCCGAAGTTCGTAGCCGACATGTATCGCACCGAGCCGGATGATCTGTTCCTCATTCCCACCGCGGAAGTCCCGCTCACCAACCTGCATCGCGACGAGATCGTGGACGGCGCCGCGCTGCCGCTCGGCTACACGGCGTACACGCCCTGCTTCCGACGCGAAGCCGGCGCCGCGGGCAAAGACACGCGCGGGCTGCTTCGGGTGCACCAGTTCGACAAGGTAGAGCTGGTGCGGCTGTGCCGCGCGGCCGATTCACCGGCCGAGCACGAAAAGCTCACGGGACACGCGGAGGCCGTGCTGCAGCAGCTCGAGTTGCCGTACCGCGTCGTGCTCCTCGCCGCGGGCGACGTCGGCTTCGCGAGCGCCAAGACATACGATCTCGAGGTCTGGGCCCCCGGCGTGGGGCAGTGGCTCGAAGTGTCGAGCTCGACCACCTGCACCGACTTCCAGGCGCGGCGCGCCAACATCCGCTGCCGGCCGCGACCGGGTGACAAGCCCGAGTTCGTGCACACCCTCAACGCCTCCGGGGTCGCGCTGCCGCGCGCCATCGCCGCGTTGCTCGAGGGGCGCCAGCAGCCGGACGGCTCCGTGACGATCCCCCGGGCGCTGGTTCCGTATGTGGGAGCCGACCGCCTGGTTCCCGCCGGTGGCGCGTAACGGCGTCGGCCGCTGGGTGGGTCCCCCCGCGGTCGCCGCGCTGGCGCTGCTGCTCGGCGCCGCCTCCGCGGGTTACACCTGGGTCCTGGTGCGGCACCTGCGGGACGACGCCCGCGAGACGAGCCGTCTCCTGGGACGGGTATTCGTCGGGCTCAACGACCCGCGGCCCGACGCAGCCACCGACGCGTTGCTCGAGCTGGGGACGCAGGTGCGCGCCCTCGGCATCCCGATCGCCGTCACCGACACGACCGGCCGGATCACCGCCCTGGACAACGCGCCCGGTGGACTCGGCAGCGATGCCGACACCGCGCGGCTGCGCGCGTGGATCGCACGGCTCGATGCCGTCAACGAGCCGATCCTCCAGCCCGGCGTCGGGACGATCCATTACGGCGCGCTCCCCGAGGCGCGGCGCCTCATCCTCCTTGCCGAGCTGCAGGGCGTCGCGTTCCTGTGCCTCGTCGCCCTCGCCACGTGGGCGTACCGCGCGCAGCTCGCCGCGCTGCGGGACCGGCTCTGGGTAGCCATGGCACGGGAGTCCGCACACCAGCTCGGCACCCCACTCATGAGTCTCACGGGATGGATTGGCTACCTGCGGGAGAATCCGGACACGCCGGGTCGCGAGCTCGTCACATATCTTGAGGCGGACGCGGAGCGCCTGGAGCGGGTTGCCCGGCGCTTCGAGCGGATCGGCCGACCGGCCCGGAGCGAGCCGGTGGGGCTCGGGGCGCTGGCGGAACGTGCCGTCGGCTACTTCCGCCCGCGGCTGCCCACGCTCGCCAATCCGGTCGAGCTCCACCTGGACGCCTCCGGTCCGGGGCCGACGACGCGCGGAGATCCGGTATTGATCGAGTGGGCGATCGAGGCCCTGATCAAGAACGCCCTCGACGCCCTGAGCGGGCGCAGCGGACGGATCGACGTCCGGGTGGAAGCGGCGGGCGACGTGGCGCGCGTCGTGGTGAAGGACGACGGACCCGGGGTGGCGGCGGCCGCGCGGGCGCGGCTGTTCGAGCCCGGCCGCTCCACCAAGCCGGGCGGGTGGGGCATCGGCCTCGCCATCGCCCGCCGCATCGTCGAGCAGCAGCACGATGGGCGCATCCTCTATCACCCGCTCCCCGCAGGAAGCGAGTTCGTGCTCGAGTTTCCCGTGGTGCCCTAGCAGATGGCGCTGGCCCTCAATCCCGCCCAGGATGCCGTGGTCCGCCACCCCGGCGGGCCGCTGCTCGTGCTCGCCGGGGCGGGCTCGGGCAAGACGCGCGTCCTCACCGCTCGCATCGCCCACCTCATTCAGGAACGGGCGGTCCGTCCCGAGCGGGTGTTCGCGGTCACGTTCACGAACAAGGCGGCGGGAGAGATGCGGGCCCGGGTCGCGGCGCTGCTCGGCGCCGACCCGCGCGGCTTGTGGATCGGGACGTTTCACGCGCTCGCCGCTCGCCTGCTGCGCCGTGAGGCCCCCCGGCTCGGCTTCGGCGCCAACTTCACCATCTACGATCAGGACGATTCCGAGTCCTTCGTCAAACGGCTGCTGGAGCAGCGCGGGCTTTCGCCCAAGGCCAATCCTCCCCGCGCCGTGCATTCGCTCATCTCGGGCGCCAAGAATCGCATGGTGTCTCCGGAGGAGTTCGCCGCCTCGGCCCACGGGGCGCTGGCCCGGGCAGCGGCCGACGTGTACGCCTCGCTCGGGCTGGCGTTGCAGCAGGCGAACGCCATGGACTTCGACGACCTGCTGCTGCATCCACTCACGCTGTTCGCCCAACTCCCCGACCGCCTGGCCTATTGGCAGCGGCGCTTCGAGCACGTGCTCGTGGACGAGTTTCAGGACACCAACGCCGCGCAGTACCGGCTCGTGAAGCTGCTCGCGGCGGAGCACCGCAACCTCTGCGTCGTGGGGGACGACGACCAGGCGATCTACGGGTGGCGCGGCGCCGAGGTGCGCCACATGCTGGCGTTCCAGGAGGACTTCCCGGGCACGACCGTCGTGAAGCTGGAGCAGAACTATCGCTCGACCCAGGTGATCCTCGACGCCGCGAACGGCGTGATCGCGGAGAACGCGCACCGGCTCGGCAAGACGCTGTTCACCACGCGCCAGGGAGGCGACCCGGTCATCGTCCTGACGGCGGCGGACGAGCGCGACGAAGCCCAGTGGCTCGCGGCCGAGCTGGCACGCGTCGCGGCGGAGGGCGACACGGCGTACGAGGCGATGGCGGTGCTGTATCGCACCAACGCGCAGTCGCGCCCCCTGGAAGAGGCGTTCCGGCGGCGCGGGGTGCCGTACCGCCTCGTCGGGGCGGTGAGCTTCTACGAGCGGCGCGAGGTGAAGGATCTCCTCGCCTACCTGCGTCAGATCGTCAACCCGGCCGACGACGAAGCGTTCCTGCGCGTCGTGAACGTCCCGCGGCGTGGTCTCGGAGCGGCCTCACTCGAAGTGCTGGTCCGCACCGCCGCGCGCTGGCGGATGCCGCTCGCCGAGGCCGCCCGTATCGCGGACCGGATGCCCGAGCTGCGTCCCAACCTGCGGGACGCGTTTCAAGGCGTGGCGGCGCTGCTCGCGCATCTGCGGGCGGAGCTGGCCGCGGCGGATCCCGCCACGGCATTGGAGCGGATCGTCCGGGAGATCGGCTACGACCGCTACCTCGCCGAGGAAGGCGCCGAAGGCATCGACCGGCTCGAGAACGTCCAAGAGCTGGTCGCGGGAGCCGCCGAATGGGCGGAAGAGGCCGCCGCCGAAGGTGAGGACCTGGGGGACGGGAACAACGAGCCGGCGAGCCTGCTCGAGCGCTACCTCACGCAGGCGGTGCTCGTGACGCCGGCCGATGAGCGGGGTGGGGATACGGTCGCAGGAGTGACGCTGATGACCGTCCACATGGCGAAGGGGCTCGAATGGCCCGTGGTGGCACTCGCCGGATTGGAAGACGGACTGTTTCCGCTCGGGCGCTCGGCGGGTGTGCCGGGGGGCATCGAAGAAGAGCGCCGCCTCTGTTACGTGGGACTCACGCGCGCGCGCGAAAGATTGTATCTCTCATGGGCGCGGACCCGCTACCGCAACGGCCGGCTCGAGCTGGCGGAGCCCTCGCGCTTCCTCGAGGCGGTGCCGCCGGGTGTGGTCGAGGAGCGCGGCACGGCTCCACGTTGGGAGCGCGCCCCTGCGTCTCGGGAGCGCGCGCGCCCGCCTGCTCCGCTCGAGGAGAGTTGGGATGAGGAGCCGTCGCAGGATGCGCCCCGCTACGTCGCGGGAGAGCGTGTGCGCCACCGCAAGTTCGGCGCAGGCGTGGTCCGTGCCGTGGCCGGATCGGGGCGCGCGCTCAAAGTGACCGTCGAGTTCGACGCCGCGGATGTGGGCACCAAACAGCTGCTCGTCGCCTACGCCGGCCTCGAGCGGGAGTGGGAGAGCGCATGAGCGTCTCGCGTGACGAGGTCCTGAAGATCGCGCAGCTCGCGGAGATCGACGTGGAGGAGGACGCGCTCCCCCTGCTCGCGGAACAGATGTCGCGCATCCTCGACTACGTCGCTCAGATCAGCGAGGTGGCCGGGAGCGAGACTGCGAAACCGTTCATCCCCGGGCCCGACGCGCTCCGGTTTCGCCCCGACGAGGTGCGGCCGGCTCCGCTCGCCTTCGGTCCCGACAAGCTCGCCCCGGCGTTCAAAGACGGCTTCTTCCTCGTGCCGAAGCTCGGGCAATTCGAGGACGTAGGGCCCGAAGGGTGACGGACCCCACCGAAGCGCTCGCGAGCGCGAAGGCGGCGGCCGACCGCCTCGTCAAGGTCAAGCGGCTCAACGCCTGCCTCACTCAGCCCAAGGAGCTCCGCAAGTCGCTGCTGCACCAAGCGGCCGCGGCTCACCCCTCCGGCGTGCTCTACGGCATGCCGGTCGCCGTGAAGGACAACATCTGCACCCTCGAGTTCACGACGACCTGCGGGTCGAAGATTCTCGAGGGGTACCAGTCCCCGTACGAGGCGACTGCGGTCGCGAAGCTCAAGGCGGCGGGCGCCCTGATCGCCGGGAAAACGAACTGCGATGAGTTCGCGATGGGCTCGTCCACCGAGCACTCGGCGTACGGCCGCGCGCTGCACCCCACCGATAAGGCCCGCGTCCCCGGCGGCTCCTCGGGGGGCTCAGCGGCGCTCGTCGCCGCCGGCGCCGTGCCGGCCGCGCTCGGCTCCGAGACCGGGGGCTCGGTCCGCCAGCCCGCCTCGTTTTGCGGCGTGGTCGGCATCAAGCCGACGTACGGCCGCGTGTCCCGCTACGGCCTCGTGGCTTTCGGCTCGTCGCTCGATCAGATCGGCGTGCTGGGGCGGAGCGTGCACGACGCGGCGCGTGTCCTTTCGGTGATCAGCGGCCGCGACTCGAAGGACGCCACCTGCGAGGACCGGGACTCTCTGCGCCTCCCCACGGTTCCCGAGTCGCTCCAGGGATTCGTGATCGGGATTCCCAAGGAGTACTTCCCGCCCGATCTCGATGCCGCCGTACGGCGCGCCTGCGACGGGGCCGTCCGGCAGCTCCGGGAGCTCGGTGCCGCGGTGCGCGAGGTCTCGCTGCCGCACACGGCGTACGCCGTGCCGACCTACTACATCCTGGCGCCCGCCGAGGCCTCATCCAACCTGGCCCGCTACGACGGGGCCCGCTACGGTCCGCGCTTCGACGGCAGCCTCGACGTGCGGGCGCTGTACCGCCACACGCGCGGCGAGGGCTTCGGCGCGGAGGTGCGGCGGCGCGTCCTCGTGGGAACGTACGTGCTTTCGTCGGGCTACTACGACGCGTATTACCGCAAGGCCCAGCAGATGCGCGCCCTGATCGCGCAGGATTTCCGCAACGTCTTCGATCGCGGCGTGGACCTGCTGTTCACGCCGACCACGCCGAGCCCGGCGTTCAAGGCGGGGGAGAAGCTCGCCGACCCGGTAGCCATGTACCTCTCGGACATCTTCACCGTGACCGCGAACCTCGCCGGGCTCCCTGCGCTCTCCCTTCCGATCGGGCGGATCAAGGGCCTGCCGGTCGGCGGGCAATTCATCGGCCAGGCGTTTCTCGAGGACGAGATGCTCGAAGCGGCGTACGCGCTCGAGCGAGTGGTGCCGGCCGGCGTAGCGGGGGAGGTCTGATGGCCGGCGGCTGGGAGACGGTCATCGGGCTCGAGACGCATGTGCAGCTGCGCACGGCGTCGAAGATGTTCTGCGGCTGCTCGGCGGCCTTCGGCGCGGCGCCCAACACCAACGTCTGTCCGGTCTGCCTCGGGCTCCCGGGCGCCCTGCCCGTCGCGAACGAGCTGGCCCTGAAGCTGGCCGTGCGCGCGGCGCTCGCGCTCGGGTGCACGGTGCATCCGCGCAGCGTGTTCGCGCGCAAGAACTACTTCTATCCCGACCTCCCGAAGGGCTACCAGATCTCACAGTTCGAGAGCCCGCTCGCGACCGACGGCTCGCTCTCGTACCTGTCGCCCGACCGGGGGATCGCCACCGCGACGATCGTGCGGTTGCACGTCGAAGAGGACGCAGGCAAGTCGCTGCACGATCGCGTCCCCAAGCACACGGCCGTGGACCTGAACCGCTGCGGCGTGCCGCTGATCGAGATCGTCACCGGCCCCGACTTCCGCTCGCCGCACGAAGCGCGCGCCTATCTGCTCACGCTGAAACAGGTGCTCGAGTACGCCGGCGCGTCCGATTGCGACATGGAGAAGGGGAGCCTGCGCGTGGACGCCAACGTTTCGGTGCGCCGAGTGGGGGAGACGACACTCGGGACCAAGACCGAGGTCAAGAACATCAACTCGTTTGCGTACGTGGAGAAGGCGCTCACGGTCGAGCGGGACCGCCAGGTCGCGCTGCTCGAGAGCGGCGGTACCGTCGTGCAGGAGACGATGCTCTACGACGCCAAGACGAACGGCGTGCGGCCGCAGCGGCGCAAGGAAGAGAGTCACGACTACCGCTACTTTCCCGATCCCGATCTGCCGCCGCTCGTCCTCTCGGCCGCCTTCATCGCGGCGCAACGGGCCGAGCTCCCCGAGCTGCCGGCCTCCAAGCGGGATCGCTTGGTCGCGCAGTACGCCCTGTCGGCCACCGACGCGGCCGTGCTGACGGCGGAGCGTGCCGTGGGCGACTACTACGAAGGCGTGGTGCGCGCCGGGGCGGAGGCCAAGACCGCGGCCAACTGGGTGATGGGCGAAGTGCTGGCCGATGCCAAGGATCACGGCGAGCGGCTGCGCGTGCCGGCTGCCAGTCTCGCGCAGCTCATCGCGCTCGTGAAGGGCGGCACGGTGTCCCACCAGGCCGCGAAGCGGGTGTTCACCGAGGTGGCGGAGCACGGCGGCGAGCCCCGCAATGTCGCCGAGGCGCTCGGCCTGGTGCAGGTGGGGGACACGGGGGTGCTGGTGGCGTGGGTGAACGACGTGCTCGGCGCCCACAGCGGCGAGGTGAGCCGCTACAAGAAGGGCGAAACCAAGTTGCTCCAGTTCTTCGTCGGCCAGGTGATGAAAGCGTCGCGCGGGAAGGCGGATCCGAAACTGACGCAGCGATTGTTGGAGGAGAAGCTGGCCTCGTAGCGGTTTATCCTGTCCCGCGATCGCGCCACGGTCGTTGTGCTTTCGATTCGTTCCAGAACACGAGTGACGCCGCCGGCAGGCCGAAATGGCCTTCAGCCGTCGCCTCCAGGCGCTCCGGCTCCTCACGCGCGCCTTCGCTCAGGGCGTGCCGCCGCATCCGCTTGGCGAGCAGCAACGCCTGGGCCCCGGCCGGATCGAGGCGGCGCGCCGCCGAGTCCTCCTGCCCGAGCGTCTCCATCACGTATTCGAACGCGACGGCCATGTGCCGCTCGACGTCCGCGTCGGGGAGATCCCAGCGACTCGCCTCGCGCAGCGCCTGGAACGCCCACTGCCAGCTCTGGCTCTCGGTCAGATGGACCATCCCGCGGAACAGCCGGCGACTGGTGCGCACGCTGAACAGGGTGGGGGAGATGATGCCGTCGAGATGCGCGTCGCTCGAGCCGTGGTCCTGGAGGATCACTTCTTTCGCCGTCGTCGCGTACGCGTCGCCCAGGTGGGTCTCGAAACGGCTCTCCCAATAGGAGTGCCCCAGCGCCGTGGTGCTGGAGGTGCGCACCAGCTGGCGCGGCACGAAGAAATTGTGCGCCACGGTGTCGGCGGCGAGGTGGGACAGGTAGCCGAGGCCGAAGGCCCGCAGCGGGTCCGTGGGCGCCAGGTCGAAGATCTCCTGGCCGACGTGCCACGCATGACAGTGCCGGCCCACGGGGGCGTACTTCTTCGCAAGCGACGTGTCGGCGGCGATGTTGCCGTACAGAAAGTCGTAGGGGAAGGCGCGGACCAGGTCTGCGACGACGCTCGGGATCTGGTGGAGGTTCGCGAGTACCGACTCCCCGAGATAGATGTGGGTTCCGGGCGTCCAGGCGTGTGCCACACCCGGCACCAGCGCGAGCGCCGCGAGAGCGGCCCCGACGGGCACGACCCAGCGCTTCAGTCTTGCCCCCGCTCTCGACCCCGGGCTCGCCGCTTCCGTTTTCCCTCTCCCCCACCGGTCACCACGCGTCGCCCCAGGTCGAGCAGCGAGGTCCCGCGCCGCACGGTGCGGAGCGTTGCGGCGACGTCGAGCGCCGCCGCTTCGACCTCCTCCTGCACCACGCCCACGAGCGCGTCCAGCTCGGCGAGGCGCGCGGCGGCGGCGTCGGCGGCCCGGACGACGCGCGCGCGCAGCTCGCGCGACGTCCCTGCCAGCCCCTCGACCTCGGCGCGGATCGTGCCGACGAGGCTGCGCACGTCGCCGAGGGCCGGTCCCGCCAGGCCGTCCAGCAGCTTGAGCGACGTCCGCATTCCCAGCGCCGCGCTCGCGGTCGCCGCCGCCACGGCGAGCGCCGCCAGGGCGATGATCGCGAGCGAAACCGCCATGACGACGCCCACCCAGGTCGGCAGCATGCGCGCTCAGTCCGGTGAGGAGTGGGGACTAAGCTCGGGGGGCAGGGGAGCCCGTGTCAACGGCGGCGCGCCCCGCGCGAGCCGCATCAGCGACGGGGCAGCGGCCTGCGTGAGGAACGCGCCGAGCGCGATCGTCGTCAGCACTGCACCGCCGCCGATACCGCGCGCGAGCGCGAAGCTCAGACCGAGCGCGAGCGCGGAGCCTCCTTGCGCGACACTCGCCAACCCCGCGGCGGGCGGCAACCCCGTCCCCGGGAGGTAGGCGAGCCCCGACCGCACCGTGCTCCATTGCGCGATCACGCGCAGCACGGCGAGCACGGGGGCGGCGGCGAGCACCCATAGCGTGGGGAGGGCGAGCGTCGCGCCGGCCACCAGCAGCAGCATCTCGTACGTGGGGCGTTCCCACATCCCGAGCAATGTCCTTACACGACGGCGGTGAGGCGAGAGGTTGACGATTAGCGCCACGGCGAGCGCACACACCAGGAACGGCGAGAAACCGGCGGCGTACGCGAGCCCCGCTCCGAACAACACCACCGCCATGAGGGCGAACCCCAGCGCATCGTCTGCTCGCGCGCGCCGAGAGAGACCGACGAAGAGGGCGCCCACGAGCGCGCCCACGCCCACCTCGAGCGTCAGTCCCGTGAGCCAGGCGGGGAGGACACCGCCCGCGCGCGGGTGACCCAGACCAAGGGCGATCGCGCACACCACCGTACCGCACGCGGCATTGACGAGGGCGATCCGTCGCAGCCGCCGGATCAGGCCGGGAGCGAGGCCCGCGGCGCGGACGGCGCGCTCCATCGGTCGCGCCCCCGGCATGATCGCGACGGCGCCGAGCGTGAGCGCGGCGGGGAGGCGGGGCGCCCAGGCCGTGGCCAGCGCCGGCACCAGCTTCGTGCCCACCCAGGCAGCGAGGAATGCCATGCCCGCGCCGGCGACCGCCTGGGCCGCGACGACGCTCCACGTTTCCTTGGGGACGCGACGTAACAGGCGCCACTCGCAGCGGGCTCCCAGGCGGGCGCCCACCCAGCCGACCACGAGCGCCGTGAGCGGCGAGACGGCGGCGAGCGTCGCGCCGTCGAGCGCGCCGATGCCGGGTCCGAGCACCAGGCCGAGCAGCACGAGCGGAGCGCCGCCGGCGAGCAGCAGCTCGAGTGTGGGTGAGCGCGGGATTGAAGGGCGGGGGAGTCGCGTCGCGAGCAGGCCGGCGATCGCGAGCAGCGCGAGCGCGAGGACGGGATTCATCGCCGGAACGTTCGCGAACGCTTGACGCGAACGCAAGCCGCGCCGTAGGTTGGGCGCACCATGGCTGCGACGTTCTTCGTCTCCGGCGGGCGACCGTTGAAGGGCACGGTCCGGCCCGCCGGTAACAAGAACGCGGTCCTCCCGATCCTCGCGGCCACGCTTCTCGCCGACGGCCCGTGCCTGCTCGACAACGTGCCCCGCATCCGCGACGTGGAGACGATGCTGGCGCTCCTCGAGGGGCTCGGCGCGGCGGTGCGCTGGATGGGTCCCAATACGGTCGAAGTGGACGCCTCGGGCGCCGAGTCGCAGGACCTGGACGCCGGCCTCAGCGCTCGCGTGCGCGCATCGATCCTGCTCGCGGGGCCTATGCTCGCGCGCTTCGGCCGCGTGAATCTCCCGCCGCCGGGCGGCGACGTCATCGGCCGGCGCCGCGTGGATACGCACTTCCTCGCGCTCGAGCGGCTCGGGGCCACGATCACCGTCGGCGAGACCTATCACCTGGAAGGGAAGAAGCTCGCAGCAGCCGACATCTTCCTCGACGAGCCCAGCGTGACCGCCACCGAAAACGCGCTCATGGCCGCGGTGGCTGCCCCGGGGACGACGGTGCTGCGCAACGCGGCTTGCGAGCCCCACGTGCAAGACCTGGCACGTTTCCTCGTCGCCTGTGGCGCCGAGGTCGACGGCATCGGCACCAATACGATCACCGTGGACGGCGGCGGGAAGGGGCGCCTGCGCGCCGCCCCGTACACGGTCGGGCCCGACCACATCGAGATTGGATCGTTCATCGGGCTCGCCGCGGTCACCAACGGGGCGGTCACGATCGACGGCGTGCGGGCCGACGACCTGCGCTCGACGCTGCTCGCGTTCGAGCGTCTGGGCGTGCACCCCAGGCTCGACGGGACGAAGCTCATCGTGGACGCCGACCAGGAGCGGCGGGTGCGGCCGGACATGGGCGGCCATGTTCCCAAGCTCGAGGACGGACCGTGGCCTGCGTTTCCCGCCGACCTGATGTCCATCGCCATCGTAGTGGCGACGCAGTGCGAGGGGCTGTTGCTCATCTTCGAGAAGCTGTTCGAGTCGCGCCTCTTCTTCGTGGACAAGCTCATCGGCATGGGGGCGCGCATCGTCCTGTGCGACCCGCACCGCGCCGTGATCGCCGGCCCCTCGCCGCTGCACGGCCAGGTCGTCGAGACCCCCGACATCCGGGCGGGGATGGCGATGCTCCTCGCCGCCCTCGCCGCGCGGGGGGACTCGGTGATCCACAACATCGGTCAGATCGAGCGCGGCTACGAGCGGATCGACGAACGCCTGCGGGCGTTGGGCGCGCGCATCGAGCGGGTGGAGGAGAGCTCGGCGGCGCCGCGACACCAAGACTCCACCTGATGCTGCGCGAGCAGCCCCTCCCCGATGCGGCGGTGCCCCGGATGGAATTGCGGGAGTGGAGCGAACGCTGCGGCGCAATCGCCGGTGTCACGACGCGCGGCCACGGCTTCAGTCTCGGTCTCTGGAGTGAAGAAAACGTGGGGCAGGTGATGACGCGCTGGCGTGCCTTCCGTGCCGCGTTTCAAGGCCGCTTCCCCACCCTCATCCTCAGCCATCAGGTCCACGGCACCCGCGTGGATTGGCACGAGCCGCGCGCCGACGGCTGGCTGATCCTGGATGGCATCGACGGACACGTCACCGGCACGCGCGGCGTGCTTCTCACCGTCACGCTGGCCGACTGTATCCCCGTATATCTCGCCGTGCCGGAAAAGGGGACCGTGGGCTTGCTGCACGCCGGCTGGCGTGGCGTGGCGGGTGGTATTCTCGAGCGCGCTCTGGAAGTCGTCAAACGGCAGGCGTTCGCCCGGGCGACCGATATCGTAATGCATTGCGGCGTTGGTATTTGCGGGGCGTGTTATGAGGTCGGGCCCGAGGTGCTCGCGCGCTTCGGGGCTCGCGCCGACACCGGTCCGCAGCAGCTCGATCTGCGGGCTGTCCTCGTCGAGCAGGCCCGGCGGCTCGGCGTGGGCGAGGTGTCGGTGAGCCCGTGGTGCAGCGCGCACGATCGCGACCGGTTCTTTTCGCACCGGGCGTCCAGGGGACGCGACGGTCGCATGGTGGCCTACCTGGGCCGCCCACTCGCTTGACAGCGCCACCGCGCCGGCTAGATTCCGGCTCGTGAGCGGGCGAAGTTCTGCCCGCGCTTTTTTTTATGCTCACCGAGAGCCTCATTGCGACGTTCCGAGCCAAGCTCGATGAGCTGGGGCTCGACCTGGCAGACCTCCGCATCGGCGGCACGGCTCACCGGCCGCTGGTTCAAGTCCGCATCGAGTGGCCGCCGAGCGACGAGGCGCGGCGCGTCACCGTAGATGACTGTGCCAGGGCGAGCCGCGCGTTGGAGGCGTGGCTCGACCGTGGCGGCCCGCTGGGCTCCCGGTACGTGCTGGAGGTCTCGAGTCCGGGCCTCGACCGCCCGCTGCGCTGGCCGCGGCATTGGGTGCAGTTCGTGGGTCGTGACGTGCAGGCCACGCTGGCGGGGCTCGGGCGCGTGCGCGCTCGGATTGTGGCCGTGCCCGACGAGCGAACCGTGCTGCTCGAGCCGGCGGGGCGCGAGGCGCGGGCGGTACCCTTGGCCGACATCCGTGACGCGCGGCTCGCTGTGGACTTGTAGCTGACGTCTCCACTAAGGATGCACTGATGGCGAACACCACCGATGTCGTCACCGCGATTCGCGAGCTGACCAACACGAAGCAGCTCGATCGCGGCGAATTGCTGGACCTCCTGAAGGATGGGCTCCACGCCGCCCTCGTGAAGCGCTACGGACCCAACGTCCGGGCCGAGATCGGCATCGACGAGCTCAAGGGCACCATCAAGATCGTGGTGCTCCGGACGGTCGTCGAAACGGTGGAAGACCCCGGCAGCCAGGTCTCCGTGGAGGAAGCGCGCTTCGAGGACGCGGATTTCCAGGTGGGGGACGTGCTGGAAGAGGAGGTGCCGTTCGATGCGTTCGGCCGGACCGCCGTGCAGGCGGCGAAGCAACGCATCATCCAGCGCGTGCGCGAAGGGGAGCGCACCCGCATCCGCGAGGAGTTCTCGAGCAAGGTCGGCGACCTGCTCTCGGGCGAGGTGCAGCAGATCGAGCGCGGCAAGATCGTCGTGATGCTCGCCAAGTTCCGGGAGGCCGAGGCGATCATCCCCTACCGCGAGCAGAACCATCGCGAGCACTTCCATCAGGGAGACACGATCCGCGCCGTCCTCAAGCGGATCGAGGAGACCCCGAAAGGCCCGCGCCTCATCCTCTCGCGCGGCGATCCCATGTTCGTGAAGGCGTTGTTCCGCCTCGAGGTCCCCGAGGTCCAGCAGGGGGTCGTCGAGATCCGCGCCACCGCCCGGGAGGCGGGGAGCCGCACCAAGATCGCCGTCTCGTCGCGCGACGACTCGATCGACCCCGTCGGCGCGTGCGTCGGCCTGAAAGGCTCCCGCGTGCAGGCGGTGGTGAACGAGCTCGGTGGTGAGCGTATCGATATCGTCCCCTGGTCGCCCGACCCCGAGCGCTTCGCCAAGCTGTCGCTCGCGCCGGCGCGCGTGGCGCGCGTGTTCTCGGACCCCGACACCAAGACGATCCAGGCGATCGTGGACGAAGACCAGTTGTCGCTCGCGATCGGCCGGAACGGACAGAACGTGCGCCTCGCGTCCGAGCTCACCGCGTGGAAGATCGACCTGTACTCGAGCCGGGAGTGGCTCGAGCGCGGCGGCGAAGGTCCGCTGTTCGCACCGCTCCCTCGCGAAGAGGAGCAGGTGACCAAGGTGGCGTTGACCGAGATGCAGGGGCTCTCGCCCGAGCTCGTGGCCGTGCTCGAGCGGGCGGGGAAGAAGACCCTGGAGGACGTCATCGACCTCGAGCGTGAGGAGGTCGAGCGCATGGAGGGGATGACGCCCGAGCTGACCGACAAGCTGATGGCGTTCCTCAATGAGATGACCGAGGAAGGGGGCGACGAGGAGGCGCCGGCCGGTGAGCCGCCGGCTGGCGGTGGAGCGGCGCCGGCGTGACCGACGGGATCACGCGGCTGCTCGGCCTCGGACTGCGGGCCGGCCGGGTGGTGGTCGGAGTGGCAGGCGTGCGGGCCCAGCTGCAGCGCGGAGCGGTACGCTGCGTGGTGCTGGCCGCCGACGCGAGCGCGCGCACGCAAGACAAAGTCGAGCGGCTGGCGCGGGCCCGGGGCGTCCCCGTCGTGCGGGGGCCCCTCGCCCAGGCGCTCGGCGCGGGGCTCGGCCGGCCGCCGGTGCAGGCAGTCGGTGTCGCGGACGGCGCGCTGGCACGTGGCGTGGTGGCGTCTCTGGGAGGGAGTGAGTGACGACGACGCGAATTCATGACCTGGCGGCGGAGTTCGGCATCCCGAGCGAACAGCTCATCGGGATGCTGAAGGAGCAGGACATCTTCGTGCGCAGTCACCTGACCCCGTTGAAACCGGAGCAGGTGGCGCTGATGCGCGCCCGTTGGGAGCGCGAGAAACGCAAGCAGAAGGAGCCGCCCGCGCCCAGCAAGCGCCGCCGGGCGGTCAAGGCGGTTCCCGAAGCCGTCGCCGCCGCGCCGGCAGAGGCGCGTCCCCGGCGCCGCCGTCGGACAGCCGCCGAGGTCGCCGCCGCCGACGCGGAGGCCCAGGCCGAAGCGGCGGTCGAAGCCGAACGCGAGCAGCGCGCGCGCGAAGCCCTCGAGGCCACCAAGGCCATGGAGGAGGAAGAGCGCCCCGCCGCCTCGCTCGAGGAGCGGGCGGCCGCGTTGTTCAAGGAGCTGCCGGCCGTCGAAGAAGGTCCGCGGGTCGAACACGCGCCACCGCCCCGCCCGTTTATCCCCACGCCGGTGCGCCCCAAGCCCGTGGCGAGCGCCGCGCCGGGCAGTCCCGTGCCGCCGCGGCCAGTCGCCTCAGCCGCCCCCGGGGCTATCCCGCTGGACGAGCGCCGCCGCGACAAGGGCAAAAAGCGCAAGAAGGGCCGCAAGTCCACCGTAGACCAGGAAGCGGTGGCGCAGAACATCTCGCGCACCCTGGCCTCGATCAAAGGCCCCGTCGGTCGCAAAGGCATCCGCCATCGCGAGGAGGGCCCGAGCTTCCGCGACCTCCAGGAGGAGAAGCGTCGCGAGGAGAAGGAGCGCGAGAAGACCCTGGTCCGCGTGACCGAGTTCATCACGGTGTCCGAGCTCGCCAACATCCTCAAGGTCCCGCCCACGCAGGTCGTCTCCTTCGCGTTCAAGGAGCTCGGCCAGATGGTCACGATCAACCAGCGGCTCGATTTCGACATGATCGAACTGATCGCGTCGGCGTTCGGCTTCCAGGCCCAGCGCGAAGAGGAATACGTCGCGGCGGCCCCGGAAGAGCGCGAGGCCGAGAGTGCCGAGACGCTGAAGTCGCGGCCGCCGATCGTCACCGTCATGGGCCATGTGGACCACGGCAAGACCTCGCTGCTGGACTACATCCGCAAGGCCACCGTGGTCGCGGGCGAGGCGGGCGGGATTACGCAGCACATCGGGGCCTATCAGGTGACCATGAAGGACGGCCGGCGCTCCATCACGTTCCTGGACACGCCGGGCCACGAGGCGTTCACGGCGATGCGTGCCCGGGGCGCCCAGGTCACCGACATCGTCGTCCTGGTCGTGGCCGCGGACGACGCCATCATGCCGCAGACGATCGAGGCGATTTCCCACGCGAAAAACGCGGGCGTGCCGCTCGTGGTCGCCATCAACAAGATCGACCTCCCGACCGCGAACGTGCAGAAGGTGAAGCAGGATCTCCTCGCCCATGGCGTGGTGCTCGAGGAATTCGGCGGCACCACGCTCGCGACCCCCATCTCGGCGAAGACCGGTCAGAACGTGGACGAGCTGCTGGAGCAGATCCTGTTGCAAGCGGAGCTGCTCGATCTCAAGGCCAACCCCGACCGGCACGCCCAGGGCACCGTGCTCGAGGCGACCCTCGATCCGGGGAAGGGGCCGCTCGCCACGATTCTGGTCCAGAGCGGTACGCTCCGAGTCGGCGACGACTTCATCTGCGGCCAGTTTGCGGGCCGGGTGCGCGCCATGTACGACGAGCGCGGGCAGGCGGTCGACGTGGCCGGTCCCTCGACGCCGGTGCAGGTGCTCGGGTTCGAGGGCGTGCCCGAGGCGGGGGATGCGTTCCTCGTGATGGCCGATGCGGCCGCCGCCCGCGACATCGCCCAGAAGCGCCAGCGGCTGGAGCGCGAGGCGCAACACCGCCGCTCCGGTCGCGTCAAGACGCTCGAAGACTTCATGGCGGAGAAGGCCGAGGGCGGGGCGGCGTCGCTCAAGATCATCATCAAGGCCGATCAGGGGGGACCCGCCGAGGCGCTCGCCGACGCGTTGGGGCAGCTGTCCACGGGTGAGGTGAAGGTCGAAGTGGTGCACCGCGGCGTCGGGGCGATCACCGAGAGCGACGTGCTGCTCGCCAAGGCGTCGGGGGCGATCATCCTGGGGTTCCACGTGCGGCCCGATTCGAACGCCCGCGCGGCGGCGGAGCGGGAGCGCGTCGAGATCCGCACCTATCGCATCATCTACGAGGCGGTGGAAGAGGTGAAGGCCGCGATGGAGGGCCTCCTCAGCCCGGAGAAGCGCGAGGTCGTGCTCGGCGAAGCCGAGGTGCGCCAGCTCTTCAAGATCGCCAAGGTGGGCACGATCGCCGGGAGCCTGGTGCGCAGCGGAGTCATCCCGCGCACCGCGCGCGTGCGCGTGATCCGCGACGGCGTCGAGGTGTACGATGGGACCCTGGCCTCGCTCAAGCGCTTCAAGGACGACGTGCGCGAAGTCCGCGAGGGCTTCGAGTGCGGCATCGGGGTCGAAAACTTCAACGACCTCAAGGTCGGCGACTTGATCGAGGCGTACCGCGTCGAAGAAGTGGCGCGCTCGCTCGACGTCGGGAGTGCGGCCAAGGGCGCCTGAGCCGTGATCGTGGGGCTCATGACCTGGGAGCTGCACCTGGTCGGGTGCCACTCCCTCAAGGACAAGCGACACGTGCTGAAGAGCCTGAAGGACCGGCTGCATAACCGGTTCAACGTCTCCGCCGCCGAGACGGACCATCACGATCTGTGGCAGCGCGCCGAGCTGACCGTGTGCGTCGTGAGCACCGATCACGGCCATGCCGAGCGCGTGCTGCGCGAGGCCGACCGGCTCGTCGCGGGGGACCCGGAGGCGCGGATCGTGGACACGAGCACGAGCTATCTCTGACATGGCGCGCCGTCCGAGCCACCGTCCCGAGCGCGTCGCCGAGCTGATCCGCGAGACGGTCGCGGCGTTCCTGACCGAGCACGTACGGGACCCGCGCATCGGCTTCGTCACCGTGACCGGGGTGGAGGTCTCGGCGGACCTCGGGCATGCGCGTGTCCGCGTGAGCATCATGGGCACGGACGAGGAGCGCGCGCGCAGCCTCGAGGGCCTGGAGAGCGCGGCGCGGTTCCTCCGCGCCCAGCTGTCGCGCGAGCTGCCGCTGCGCGTCTCCCCGGAGGTGCGCTTCGAGCTGGATCGCGGTCTCGAGCACGCCCAACGCATCGACCAGGTGCTGAAACGTCTCAAGGGGGACGCCGGCTGACGGAGGGCGGAGGCGTGGTGCTCGTGGCGAAGCCCGCGGGGCCCACGTCGCACGATGTGGTCGACGCCGTCCGCCGCGCCCTCGCGACCACCCGGGTCGGGCATCTCGGTACCCTGGACCCGTTCGCCGCCGGGTTGCTGGTCGTGGTCGTCGGGCGGGCCACGCGGCTTGCGGTGTTCGCCGCCGCGTGGACCAAGGCATACGAAGGCGTGATCCGTCTCGGTGCCACGACGGCCACCGACGATGCGACCGGCCCCGTGCTCGCCGTGTCCGACACGTGGCGCGACCTCGATCGCGCGGGCGTCGCCGCGGTGCTGGAGAGATTTCGGGGCGCCTACGAGCAGCGGCCGCCCGCGTACTCGGCCATCAAGGTGGAGGGCGAGCGGGCGTACCGGCGGGCCCGCCGCGGCGAAGCGGTGAGTCTTGGAGCCCGGCGGGTCGAGGTGCGGGAGCTCGCGTTGCTGGACGTCGTGCCGCCGGATGTGCGCTTCCGGGCGACGGTGTCCGCCGGGACCTACCTCCGGAGCCTGGCGCGCGACGTCGGCGCGGCACTGGGATGCGGGGCGCACCTCGCGGCGCTCACGCGCACGCGGGTGGGGCCCTTCCGGCTCGAGGACGCGCTGCCGCCCGCCGCAGTGACGCCGGCGTCGCTCCTGGACGCGGCGGCGCTCGTGGCCGAGCTGCCCAGGCGCGACCTGGACGCGCGGGAGCGGGAGGCCGTCGTGCACGGCCGGGCGGTGGCGGGAGGCGGGATGGCGGAGGCGGGGAGCGTGGCGCTGTTCGCTGACGGGCGTCTGCTGGCGGTGGCGGAGTCGGCGGGCGAAGTGCTGAAACCGCGCGTCGTGCTGGCGGCGCAATGAGGGCGACGGCGGTGACCGTCGGCTCGTTCGACGGCGTGCATCGCGGCCACCAGGCGGTGCTGGCGCAGCTGGTGCGGTGCGCCCGCGAGCAGGGCCTCGACAGCGTGGCGGTCACCTTCGAGCCGCATCCACTCGAGGTGGTGAATCCCGCCGCGGCGCCGCGGCTGCTCACCCTGGGCGACGAGAAGCGCGAGCTGCTCGAGGCGACTGGAGTCGGGCGCGTGGCTCTGCTGCCGTTCACTCCGGAGCTCGCGCGCCTCGGGCCCGAAGAGTTCACCCGCGACGTGCTGCTCGCGCAGTTCGGCGTGCGGCAGCTCGTCGTCGGGTACGACCACGGGTTTGGCCGGGGGCGCTCGGGCGACGTGGCGCTGCTGCGCCGGCTCGGCGCCGGGGCGGGGTTCGAGGTAGATACCGTCGAAGCGGTGCGGGACGGGGGTCAGCCTGTGTCCTCGACGCTGATCCGGGCGGCGGTAGCGCACGGCGATCTGACGGAAGCCGAGCGCTGGCTGGGCCGGCCGTACGGGTTGAGGGGCCGGGTGGAGCGGGGAGCGGGGCGCGGTCGCACCATCGGGATCCCGACGCTCAATCTCGCGCCCCCCGACCCGCGTAAGCTGCTCCCGCCGGACGGCGTGTACGCCGTCCGGGTGAGGTGGCGCGGGACGCGCTACGGCGGCATGATGAATCAGGGGCCGCGCCCGACGTTCGGCATCGCGGAGCGGGCCGTGGAGATCCATCTGTTCGACTTCGACGGCGAGCTGTATGGCGACTCCGTCCACGTGGAGTGGGTGCGCCGCTTGCGCGACGTGCAGACGTTCCCGTCGCGCGATGCGCTGGTCGAGCAGCTCGCGCGTGACGCGCGGGCGGCGCGGGACAGCCTCAACCTCTAGAGACTCCGAGCATGGGCAAGATTCGTTCGCGGTTGATCACGATCGGCATCCTGGTCGCCCTCTCCGTGTGGGAGCTGATCCCCACCAACACCACGATCCGGGTGCAGGACCCGGTCACCGGGCGGATGAAGGATTCCACGGTGCGGCAGGTACCCATCAGCCTGGGTCTCGACCTCCAGGGGGGGATCCACCTCGCCCTCGAGGTCGACCAGTCCAAGGGCCCGGTGCCCGATCCCGCCGAGGCGATCCGCCGGGCGGAGCGCGTGGTGCGAACCCGCATCAACGAGTTCGGTACGAAGGAGCCCGTGGTGCAGACGATCGGAGGCAACCGGCTCATCGTGGAGCTGCCCGGAGAGAATGACCCGGCCCGGGCGAAGGGGATCATCCAGCGCACCGCGTTCCTCGAGTTCCGCATCACCGACATGAAGAGTCTGTTCCGCGACGCGCTGCCCGAAATCGACAAGGCGCTGCGGGCCGCCGGCGTGAAGGCGCCCGGTGCGGCCGGTGTGAGCGCCGTGTCGCAGCTCTTCGGGGGCGACACCACGAAAGCGAAAGGGAAAGGGAAGGGGAAGGCCAAGGCCGAGGCGCCGGACACGAGCCTGCTGAACCAGACGGGGGCGCTGTCCTCGCTCCTGTTTCAGGGCGCGCTGCCCGGAGAGTTTCTCGTGCCGGAGGAGCAGGTGCCGGTCGCCGAGAGCCTGCTGGCGCGGCCCGAGGTGCAGCGCCTGATGCCGCGGGGGCTCGAGCTCCGCTGGGGCACCGAAGTCCAGTCGCGCGGCGCCCGAGCGTACCGCGCTCTGTACGCGGTCGAGGACAGACCGATCATCACCGGTGAGGAGCTCGAGAAGGCCACCGCGCGGCGCGACCAGATGACCAACCAGTCCGTCGTGGACTTCACGTTGTCGCGGCGCGGCGGCCGCGTGTTCGAGCGCGAGACGGCCCGCCACGTGAACGACTACATGGCGATCATCCTGGACAGCCGGGTGCAGGGCCAACCGCCCGTCATCAAGGGCGAGATCGGGCAGCGGGGCCAGATTGAGCTCGGCAGCAAGCCGCTCGAGGAGGCCAACGACCTCGCCCTCGTGCTGCGCGCGGGCGCGCTCCCGGCGCCCCTCACCATTGTCGAAGAGCACACCATCGGGCCGTCCCTCGGCAAGGACTCGATCAACGACGGCATCCGGGCGGGGGTCGTCGGTGTGATCCTCGTCGTGCTCATCATGGTCGTCTTCTACCGCCTCTCGGGCCTCCTCGCCGTGCTGGCGCTCACCCTGTACGCCCTGTTCACGCTCGGCGGTCTGGCGGGCTTCGGGTTCACGCTCACACTGCCGGGCCTCGCCGGCCTGGCGCTGTCCGTGGGCATAGCCACGGACGCCAACGTCCTGATCTTCGAGCGCATCCGGGAGGAGCTCCAGCACGGGAAGCTGGTGCGTACTGCCGTGGACGAGGGGTTCCAGCACGCGATGAGCGCCATCATCGATTCCAACGTCAGCACCGCCCTCACTGCCTTCATTCTCTATCTCGTCGGTACGGGCCCGGTGCAGGGCTTCGCCATCTCCCTGATCATCGGTATCGCCGCTTCGATGGTCACCGCGGTGTACGTCGTGCGGACCTTCTACATGATCTGGCTGCAGCGGCGGCCCGACATGGTCACTCTGAGCGTCTGATGCTGCGACTCTTCGCCAATGCCAACTACGATTTCATCAAGTGGCGCCGCCTGGCCTACGGCCTGACCGCCGCGATCATCGTCCCCGGATTCGCCCTCTTTCTCGTGCACGGGCTGAACTACAGCATCGAGTTCACCGGCGGCACGTTGATCCAGGTGCACGCGACCGAGCCCGTGGGGACGGAGAAGATCCGCGGCGCGCTCGACGTCGCCGGGATTCGGGATGCCGAGATCAAGCAATTCGGGGCGCCCAACGACTACGTGATCACCGCGCGCCTCGCGGGCGACGAGCGGTCGATCGAGGGCGGGGGCACTCAGGAGACGGCCCAGGCCGTCGGGCGCGCGCTGGATGCAGGGATCGGGGCGGGCCAGTACCAGATCGTGCGCCGGGAAGCGGTCGGCCCGAAGGTGGGGCGCGAGCTGCAGGGCAGGGCGTTCATGGCGATTTTCCTTTCCTTCATCGTGACCCTGATCTACCTGGCGATCCGCTTCGAATGGCGCTTCGGGCTGGCCGCGGTGCTCGCCACGCTCCACGACATCCTCACCACGATCGCGTTCATCCGCTACCTGAACCTCGAAGTGAGCCTGGTGGTCGTCGGTGCGGTCCTCACGATGGTGGGCTATTCGCTCAACGACACGATCATCATTTTCGACCGCGTCCGCGAAAACCTCCGCAAATTCCGGCGCCAGAACCTGTACGAGATCCTGAACCTGTCGATCAACGAAACGTTGCCGCGGTCCGTGCTGACCCACGGCACCACCATGGCTACGACGCTCGCCCTGGTACTCCTCGCGGGCGAAGTGTTGCGACCCTTCGCGCTGGTGATGACGTTCGCGATCTTCACGGGCACCTTCTCGTCGATCTATATCGCCGCGCCGCTGCTCATGTACATCGAGAAGCGCTGGCCGGGCGAGGACGCCCGCGGCGCCCGGGCGTTCCGGCCCGCAACGGCTCAGCCTGCCCTCCCCAGCGCGGCTGGCGGCCCGCCTGCCGCCGGCCCCGGGGGTGGGGCGCGTCCCAAAGCGGCCGTGTGACGTGCTGGTCGACGCCCACTGCCACCTGGGCGATGGGGCGTTCGACCCGGACCGCGGCGCCGTGCTGGCGCGGGCTCGCGCCGCCGGCGTCGGGCACGTCGTCGTGATCGGAACCACCCCCGAGGACTCCGAGCGCGCCGCCGCGTTGGCGACCAGCCGACCGGGTCTCTCGGCCACGGCCGGCGTGCATCCCCACGAGGCCCGCACCTGGACGGCGCGCTCCGCGGAGCTGCTGCGCGCGCTGCTCGCGCGCCCGGAGGTCGTGGCGGTGGGTGAAACCGGGCTCGACTACCACTACGATCACTCACCCCGCAGCGCACAGCTGGCCGCGTTCGAGGCCCAGCTCGCGCTCGGGGCGGAGCTGGGCAAGCCGGTCGTCGTGCACGCGCGCGAGGCGGACGAGGACGTCGCGGCCGCGCTGCGGCAGGCGCACGCCACCATCGTGCTCCACTCGTTCAGCTCCGGACCGACGGTATTCGAAGCGGGAATGGCGATCGGTGCGTATTTTTCGTTCAGCGGCATGATCACATTCAAAAACTGGGTGCTCACCGACCGGCTCACCGCCTGTCCGCCCGACCGCCTCCTGGTCGAGACCGACGCGCCGTATCTCGCCCCTGTACCCTACCGGGGCCGCCGCAATGAGCCCGCCTTCGTGCGCGATGTGGCGGTCGCCCTGGCACGCGCCCGCCGCGAGTCACTCGAGGACGTTGTGGGGCAGACCGCGACGAACGCCGAGCGCGTGTTCGGGGCGCGGGTGACCACGGCGCTCGAGGGGCCGTTCGCATGATCAATCCCCAGGGACTGGGTATCGTGGCGGCCGCGGGCGCACCCAAGGCCATCGGGCCCTACAGCCAGGCGGTGATCGCAGACGGGGTCATCTACACTGCCGGGCAGATCGCGCTCGATCCCGGCACGAACGAAATGGTGGGCCGCACCACGGCGGAGCAAACGGACCGCGTGCTCAAGAACCTTGCCGCCGTCCTCGCCGCCGCAGGCTCCGGGTTGGGACTCGTTATAAAAACGACGGTGTACCTTGTGGACATGGCAGATTTCCCGGCCATGAACGAGGCGTACGCCCGACATTTCGGCAGCCACAAGCCGGCGCGGTCCACGATTCAAGCTGCGGGGCTCCCCAAGGGCGCCCGCATCGAGATCGACGCCGTGGCGCGGGTAGGGTAAACCCCTGCCCGCTTGACCAGGCAGGTTTCGGGTCTAATATGGGCCACATGGGTGACGCTGCGAACCCGATCAACATCCTGCTCGTCGAGGATAGCCCCGACGACGCGGCGCTGACGCTGCGCGCCCTGCGGCGCGCCAAGCTGCAGAACCATGTCTGGACCGTCCAGGACGGTCTCGAGGCCCTGGCGTTCCTGCGTGGCGAGCCCCCTCACCAAGGCGCCTCGCGGCCGGACCTCGTATTGCTGGATCTGAACCTCCCCAAGCTCGACGGCCGCGACGTGCTGCTGAGAATCCGTGAAGACACGCGGCTGCACACGCTGCCGGTGGTCGTGTTGACGGCGTCTGACCAGGAGCACGAGCGTCTCGTGGCCATCGGCGCCGATGCGTTTCTCACGAAACCTGTGGACTTCGAGCGGCTGGGTTGGGTCGTGCGGGTGATCGCCAACTTCGGTTGGGCGATCGTGAAGGTGCAGTCCTAGCGGGCGTCCCACCCCACGGGGAACACTCCACTGCAGCGCGGGCAGCGCAGGCTCGTCTGTGCCTGCTCCAAGCGCGCGCGCGTACGGCAGCTCGGGCACACGCCGTAGCGCGAGCCCCAGGCAACGGGCAGGTCCACTGCGTCATACGGTCGCTGCACGACCGACCAGCGCTTCGGCCGGACCGGGACCACCTCGACGAGCGCCCGCGGCACGCTCACCGACCGCTGACCGACCTCGAGGATCGCGGCGTCCTGCGTGAGGCGCAGCACTTCGTACCACGCCCCCCGGCGCACGCTGCAGTTGCTGTCGCTCGTCACTCGGGCCCACTGCGGGACTTCCGGCATGCGTCCAACCTATGCGCAGGGTACCAACACGCTGGTGACCGGGATCACATCCTCGTGATCGGCTTCGGGAGCCTTATTACCAATGCGCCCGGAGAGAGCGACCATGTCCGAGATGCGATGGGCCCGAGTTCGTACCGAGGCGACCTGCCAGCTGCGTCGCGGGGCGTGGTACCGCATCCTGCGTCTCACGCCCCTGGAAGCGGTGCTCGACGTCAACGCCCAACCCCTCGGCGTAGCGCGCTCGCTGCTCCACATGCTGCCGGCCCACCCGGGCGTTTGGGCCGTGGTGCCACGTCCGCGTAACGCAGGCGCTTTGCCGGCCACATGGGGTCCGCGTTACGCCGTCTGCCCGGGCTGTCGGGATCGTGCGCGCCTCGCCTCGTCCGCCGCGACGATGCGCTGCGCGAAGTGCGGCGGCGTGTTCGAGATCGGGTGGGGGGACGCCTACTTCGCCTAGCGAGTGTCCTGCCCCCGTTCTTCGGACCAGGGTTATGCGACAGCCACGGGTGCCTGTCGGCCGTGCAGTGGCAATGGTTCCCGGTGAGGTCGAGCACGGCGGGTAGCGACCTCGGTGGGAGTGTGGTAGTGGAGGCTCGAGTGCGGTCGGGCCTCGTTGTAGGTGCGCCGGTATTGCTCGATCAGGACCGCGGCTTCGCGCACCGTGAAGAACGCCTCCTGGTTCAAGCACTCGTCCCGGAAACGACTGTGAAAGCTCTCGCCCACGCCGTTCTGCCACGGCTTGCCGGGGTCAATGTAGGCGGTGGTGATGCCCGCGCGCCCGAGCCAGCGCCGGATCCGGGAGGCGATGAATTCCGGCCCGTTATCGCTGCGCAGATACTGCGGTGCGCCCCGGCGGGCCACCAGCTGCATGAGTCCCTGCAACGCGCGATCGGCAGGCAGCGAGCGCGCCACGGTGATGGCCAGGCACTCCCTCGTGAACTCGGCGACCACGGTCAGACACTTGAAGCGCGTGCCGTCGGTACAGGCGTCGTGGATCAGATCGTAGGTCCACACCGCGTTGGGCCGATCGGCCGACGGGCGCACGCGGGCCCCCGTGCGGAGCTTGCGGCGGGGCCGCCGCCGCGGCAGCGCGAGGCCGGCGCCCCGCCACAGCCGGTGCACGCGCTTCGGATTGACCGCGCGCCCGCGCCGGCGCAGCAGCGCCCACATGCGCCGGTAGCCGTAGCGGGGATGGGCCGCCGCCAGGCGCTGGAGCTCGGCCACGAGCGCCGCATCGCGCCCCGGCCGGCGCGCCGCATAGGCCAGGGCCGAGCGCGCCACGCGCAGCAGCGCACACGCCCGGCGGCAGGACAGGTGGCGCGTCATCGCGTAGCGCACCTGGGCCCGGCGGACCGCTACGCGCTCCATTTTTTTGCGTTGATCTCCTTGAGCACCTCGAGCTCGAGCTCCCGATCCGCGAGCAGCCCCTTCAAGCGGGCATTCTCGCGCTCCAGGCGCTTGAGCCGGATGGCCTCGGTCTCGGTGAGGCCGCCGTACTTCTTGCGCCACCGGTAGAAGGTGTGGCGGGAGATTCCATTACGCCGGATGAAGCTCGCGACCGTCTGCCCACTCAGCTCCTGCTCGCGCAGCAGGCGGACGATCTGCTCCTCGTGAAATCGGCTGACCCGCATCGGACGCCCCCTCTCGGGCACCCTGTAGCATATGTCTCATATCCGTTGGACCGAAAGACGGGGGGCAGACCACGAGTCGGTGGTTCGTGTCGCGTTTTCGCCCCCCGGTGCCGCAAAAACGCCCTACATCGGCGCCTTGCACCCCTGGATCTTCCCCGGGTGGCAACCTCGTGGACTCTTGGCCTCGCGGGCGCAGCGCTGTTGCTGGGCGCTTCCCGTACTGCCGCACCCCACTCCTGAAACCGTGACCAATACGGTTGCCGTGCACGTCCCCCCCTTCCTGCGACTGTCCGCTCGGGCGCCCGGGCGCCCGGTCGCTCCGCCCTGGCTCACCCTGCAGCGCGAGACGCTGGCGACGGATCGCCCGCGCCCCGTCGTGCGGCTCGCCCGCCTCGCTCGCTGAAGGGGCGGCGCGGGGCCCTCGCAGTTAGGTTCAGTTGCACCATGCGCATGGGGGCGGCTCGGGCCTGGTGGTCCGACTGGTCTTCAAAACCAGCTGGGGCTCGCATGAGCCTCGGTAGGTTCGATTCCTACACGCTCCCGCCACCCCGCTCCATTCCTTGACGACCAATCTGGGCGCGGCAGCCTCTGCTCCCGTCGCCGGCGACGCACGCCCGCGCGCCGACCTCCAGGGCATGCTGCGATCGCGCCTGCTCCAGGAGAGCGGGCTGGCGCTGTTCGGCCACCCGGTCCTCATGGCGCTGGTGCTGCTGCTCACCTGGGACGACATCCCGCACCCGGTCTCCCTCGGCTGGGGAATCGCCGTGTTGCTGGCGACCATCTTCCGCGGCGGCTGGCTGCGCACGGTGGAGCGGCGTCACCTCACCGATGACGAGGTCCGCTTGGGCGTGCGGATCACGGTCGGCTTGCTGGGACTCTGCTGGGGTGTGGGCGCCGCGCTGGTGCTGCGGCACGCGACGTTCACGGACGTGGCGCTGGTCCTGGTCGTCCTGGCCGGCATCGTCGCGGGCTCGCTCACTACCCTCGGAGCAGACCCGCCGACCTTCTACGGCTTCCTGACGACCATCACGGTACCGCTGTTCATCGGGCTGCTGGCCACGGGTCACGACCGGCTCCACATCGTCACCGCGACGATCGTGGCATTCTACGCGGGCGTGATCACCCTCGTGTTCCGGCGGACGCACGAGCTGTTGCTGGAGCAGCTGCGAATGACGGTGCTGCTTGCGTCGAGCGAGGAGGCGGCGAAGCGGGCGGAGCTCGTGATGCGGGAGGCACGAGATCTCGCCGAGCGCACCGGGCGGGCACGCGCCGCGTTCCTGGCGAACATGAGCCACGAGATCCGCACTCCGATGAACGCCGTCCTCGGGTTCGTGGAGCTGGTCCTCGACACCGAGTTATCCACCGAGCAGCGGCGCGCCCTCGAGCTCGTGCGTTCGTCGTCCGAGGCGCTGCTCACGATCTTGAACGACATCCTCGACTACTCGAAGATCGAGGCCGATCACCTCGAGCTCGAGACGATCCCCTTCGACCTGCCCAAGCTCGTGCACGCGACCGCGAGCTTGCTCGCGGTGC
>WNGP01000581.1_pt1 | contig 28635 bp, 23 predicted proteins | sample 5407671 | NCBI WGS metagenome assembly WNGP01 (sample SAMN13153381, study PRJNA577476) | soil metagenome | isolation source: 40 cm soil or saprolite under Garry oak tree replicate 2 | place: USA:California | collected 2016-06-15
GCGGTCAGGCAGGCGTCGGCCATCCCGCGCACCGGCGCGCCGCCGATGATGGGCGACACGCCGACCACGGTCTTGGCCGCGACCGCGGCCCTGATGCCGGGCACGGCCAGGATGGTGCCGATGCTGACCACCGGGTTGGACGGCGGGAACAGGACCACGTCGGCCGCGCCGATGGCGTCGAGCACACCGGGGGCCGGCCGGGCCTGCGCGGCGCCGGACGCGGTGATCTCCGCCGCGGGCGTCCCGGCGTGCATGCGCACCCACCACTCCTGGAAGTGGACCACGCGCCGCTCCCCCTCGGGGGCCTGGAGCACGACGTGGGTCTCGACCGGGTCATCGGACATCGGCAGCAGCCGCACGCCGGGCTGCCACCGCCGGCAGAGCACCTCGGTGACGGCGGACAGCGGCTGGCCGTCCGCAAGCAGCTGGCTGCGCAGGATGTGGGTGGCGAAGTCCCGGTCGCCGAGCGTGAACCAGTCCGGGCTGGCGCCGTAGGCGGCGAGCTCGGCCCGGATGCTGAACGTCTCCCCGTCCCGCCCCCAGCCCTGGTCCTCGTTGATGCCGCCGCCCAGCGTGTACATCACGGTGTCCAGGTCCGGGCAGACCCGCAGGCCGAACAGCGTGATGTCGTCGCCGGTGTTCCCGATGACGGTGATCTCGGCTTCGGGCGCGGCCCGCCGCAATCCGCGGAGAAAGCGGGCGGCGCCCACGCCGCCCGCGAGCACGGTGATGCGCATAACAGTAAAGTGTGGCAGGTTCCCCGGGGCGCCACGGGTCCCGGTCCGCGGACCAGCCCGCAGGAGCGAGCGCCCTGTCCCCAGCCCGGGGCCGGGGTCGGGGCCGTCTATGCCGAGAGTGACCAATGGTGCCGGTGCGTCACAAGCGGAAGTGACGCTACGTAGTCATTGAGATTCTTTGAGTTATTTATCTCGCATCTCGGACAACGGGGGGACCATTATCACCTTTTCCGCTTGACTAGAAGCAAGACACGCGCGTGTAATTTCATTGGTGTGATTCTCGCCTTGCGGGGGAGTAGGCGAGATCGGGGGCTCCGAGTGGGGAGGAGGACGCGCTGTGACTGAGGTCATCGTCCCGCTGGCGCAGGTCTTCGTCAGTCCAGATGACGAGGACGAGCTGGGCTGGCAGGATCAGGCGCTGTGCGCGCAGACAGATCCGGAGGCGTTCTTCCCGGAAAAGGGAGGATCGACCCGGGAGGCCAAGCGAGTGTGCCGCAGCTGCGAGGTCCGGGCCGAGTGCCTGGAGTACGCGCTCGAGCACGACGAGCGGTTCGGCATCTGGGGCGGCATGTCGGAACGCGAGCGGCGCCGCCTGAAGCGCCAGGCCGTCTGAGGCTGGACCTCGGCCCGGCGGCCGGACATCGTGCGTTCACCTCACCGTGTGAGGCCGCGCTGTGTATGTTTAGTCCTGCGTGAGCGCTGGGGGCAGCCGCCCACGTAGTCCACGCGCTCTTGCCGGGCGGGTAGCCGTGCGGGGCGCCGTCGCCCAGGCCACCAGACAGGACCCTTGTCACAGAACGCAACGCACCTCCGTCACGTCGTCACCGCCGTGGTCGTGGCACACGACGCCGCCCGGCTGCTGCCGGGACTCATCCACGCGGTGCGCGAGCAGACGCATCCGGTGCAGCGCGTGGTCGGGGTGGACACCGGCAGCCGGGACCGCAGCGGGGCGGCGCTGACCGAGCTGCTCGGCCAGGACGCGGTCTTCGGCATGGAGCCGGACTCGGGTTACGGCGCCGCCGTCGCCCGCGCCCTGCAGCATCCCGTGGCCCGCAGGCCCGCAACCGGATCCCCGGGCGGCCAGGCTCCGGGGACGACAGAGTGGGTCTGGCTGCTGCACGACGACTGCGAGCCGGCCGCCGATGCCCTTGAGCAGCTGCTCGCCGCGGCCAGCCGCGGCCGGTCCGTGGCGGTCCTCGGCCCTAAGCTCAAGGACCTGTCGGACCGGCGCGTGGTGCGCGAGGCGGGCATCACCATCGACCGGGCCGGACGGCGCCTGACCGGGGTCGAGCCGGGTGAGATCGACCAGGGTCAGCACGACGGCAGCCGGGCCGTGCTGGCGGTCAGCACGGCGGGCATGCTGGTCCGCCGAGACGTCTGGGACCAGCTTGGCGGCTTCGACGCGAACCTGCCCCTGTTCCGCGACGACATCGACTTCTGCTGGCGGGCGCACGCGGCCGGCTACGAGGTCCGGGTGATCACCGACGCGGTGGTGTACCACCGCGAGCTGTCGGCCCGGCAGATCCGCAAGACGCCCGCGACCGGCGGCCATCCGCGCATGCTCGACCGGCGCAGCGCGCTGTACGTCTTCGCGGTCAACCTGCCGCTGCGGCCCATGCTCAGGGTGATGAGCGGCTGCGTCGCCGGGTCGCTGGTCCGCGCGGCCTACTTCCTCATCACCAAGCAGCAGCGCAAGGCGGCGGCTCACCTCGGCGCGGTGGCCTGGCTGCTGCGGCACCCGCTGCTGCTCTGGCGCGAGCGCCGTCGCCGCGCCGCCGACCGCAAGCACGGCTACGCGGTGCTGCGCGGCCAGCTGCCGCGCGGCCGGACGCTGGGCCGGCTGGCCGAATCAGTCGCGGGCGTGCTGACCCGCGGATCGGGCTACGACAGCGGCGGGCTGCATCACGCCGTGGTGGACGAGCCGGGGGATGACCTGCCGCTGCCCGCCACCGATTCGGTCCTCCGGCGCGTGCTCACCAGCCCGGGCGTCGTGCTGTTCGCGGGCTTGTCCGTGGTCGCGCTGGTCGCGGAGCGGTCGCTGACCGGCTCGGTGCTGTCGGGATCGGCGACGCTCGGCGGCGGGGCGCTGGTACCGGCCTGGGGCGGGGCGGGCAGCCTGTGGCATGAGTACCTGGCCGGCTACCACGACACGGGCATCGGCTCGGCCGCGAGCACGCCGGCCTACGTCGGCGTGATGGCCGCCCTGGCCACCCTGTTCGGCGGCAAACCGTGGCTGGCCACGGACGTGCTGCTGCTCGGCTGCGTGCCGCTGGCCGGCATGACCGCGTTCCTCGCCACCCGGCGCCTCACGTCTGTCCTGGCCGCGCGGATCTGGATCGCGGTCAGCTACGCCCTGCTCCCGGTGGCGACGGGAGCCGTGGCGGTCGGCCGGATCGGCACCGTGGTCGCCTTCGTGCTGCTCCCGCTGATCGGCCTCATGGTCGGCCGGGTGCTGGCCGGGACGCCGCGGGCGGCGCGCCGCGCGGCCTGGGCGGCCGGCCTGCTGACTGCTATCGCGGCGGCCTTCGTGCCGCTGGCCTGGCCGGTAGCGGTGATCGCGGCGGTCGCGGCCGCGGCGGCCTGGTCCTGGCTCGGCCTCCGGACGGTGATCAACGCCGCCATCGTCGCCGTGCTCCCCGCCGTCATCCTCATACCGTGGACCCTCCACCTGGTCACCAGCCGGTCCGCGTTCTTCGGCGAGGCGGGCCTGGCCCCGCCCGGGCTCGCCGCCAGGCTGCGCCCGGGGTCGTTGCTGCTGCTCAGCCCGGGCGGTCCCGGGCTGCCGCCGACCTGGGTCACCGCCGGTCTCGTGCTGCCCGCGTTCGGCGCGCTGCTCGCCCGTCGGCGCACTGCCCTGGTGTACGCCGGATGGGGCGTCGCGCTGTGCGGGCTGGTCATGGCCCTGGTGGTGAGCCGGGCCCGGATCACTCCGCCGCAAGGCGCCGCCGCCGTCGGCGCCTGGCCAGGCCTGGCCATCGCCATCGCCGCGGCCGGCCTGCTGCTGGCGGCCACGCCGCTGATCGAGACGGTCGGCCGCGCCCTGCGCCGTACCGGGGAGCCTGGCGCCGGGCGGTCGCCGAGGCGGCTGGGCCCAGACTGGCGCTTCCTCGCCGCCGTGGCCGGCCTGGCCGCGGCGGTCTCGACGCCGGCCCTGGCGGCCGGATACTGGCTGGCCGACGGGCTGGGCGGGCCGGTGGCCGCGGCCCGGCCGCCGATCCTGCCCGCCTTCGTGGCGGCTTCGTCGGCGGGGCCGGACCGGACCAGGACGCTGGTGCTCCGCCAGGACGCAGGAGGGGCGGACGGCGGGACGCTGTCCTATGCCGTCCTGCGCGCCGCCGATCCGGTGCCCGGCGAGCCCGAACTGGCCGAGACCGCTTCCTCCATGCACGCCCTGGAGGGCGTCGTGGCCTCGCTCACCGCCGCGGGCGGCGGCGACGCGGGCGACACCGGGCGGGCGCTGAGCGGGTTCGACATCGGTTACGTCCTGCTGCCCGCCCCGATCGACCAGGCGCTGGCGCGCCAGCTCAACGCGGCGGCCGGCCTGCAGCCGCTGACCAGGGCGCCCTCCTACGACCTATGGCAGGTTTCCGGGCCGGTGGCGCGCGTCCGCGTCCTTTCCCCGGGCGGCGCCGCCGTCCCCGTCCCCTCGGGACCGATCGGCGCGACCGCCGCCGTCGCCCCCGGCACCTCGGGCACGCTGGTGCTGGCGGAGGCCGCGGGCGGCTGGTCCGCGACCCTCGGCGGCAGGCCGCTGACGCCGCTGGCGGCGCCGGTGGACGGCTGGGCGCAGGGCTTCGTGCTCCCCGCGGGCGGCGGGCGCCTGGTCATCACGCGCAACGAGACGGCCAGGAACCTCAGCCTCGGTGGCGAGGCCGCCGCCCTGCTCGCCGCGTTCGTGCTCGCCCTGCCCGGCTCCAGGTCCTCGGTCGCGGCGCCCGCCGCCGCCGAGGCCGCCCCGGACGCCGGGGCAATCCCCGCGGCCGGGCGCCGCCGGGCCCGCGCCGAAGGCGCCCGGGGGGACCGCGCCGAAGGCGCCCGGGGGGACCGCGCCGAAGGCGCCCGGGGGGACCGCGCCGAGGGGGCGCGGTCGGCCCGCCGCAAGCGGCGGCCGCAGGTGGAGCCGGCCGGGGTGAACGCCGGCGGCGCTCGCGCCGAGGACGGCGAAGAAGTCCGGGCCGGCTCCGTAGCGGCGACCGGGGCAGGCGGATCCCCGTTCGGCTCACTTCCCGACCCCGGGTACGGCGCCGCCACAGATCCCCGGTACGACTCCGGTTTCGCCCCGCGTCCCGAGCACCGGGCCCCGGTCGGGGCGGCGCGCACGTACGGCCCGGAGCCCGCGCTGGGCGTCACGCCGCACCTAGACGAGGAACCCGCGCCCTGGGCCGGCCTAATCCCAGGAAGCCCAGGAAGCCCAGGAGTCCCAGCCGCCCACGACGGCGCCTTCCCCGCGGGCCGGCCTGACCCGGCCCCCGCAGCCGCACCCGCACCGGTGTCCGCGGCGCCCCGGCGCGGGCGCGGCGGCCAGCACGCGGCGCGGCACGGCAAGCCGTCACGGCGCCGCCGGGGCGGGCCCGGCGACGGCGGTGACTCCTCATGAGGGTCGTTCACCTGCTGCCCGCCGGGGTGGTCCTGGTGGCGCTCGGCGCCATCGGCGGCGTCGCGCAGCTTGATCATCCCGCGGCGCCCAGCCAGAATCCCTCCTCCACCGTGACCCGGCAGGTGGCGGTCACCTCCGCCGCCCGCGCCTGCCCGCCCGCCCTGGGCGGCGGCTCGGCCCCGGTCGCGCTGCTGGCCGGACCCGTCGGCCCGGCCGGCGCCGCAGGAGCGGGCATCCGGGGCCAGGTTGAGCTGACCGCGCTGCCGCCGGCCGGCCTGCCGCTGCGCCCGGCCGGCCCGGTCCGCGCGCAGAGCCCCGGCGTGTTCTCCCTGCTGACGCTGCCCGCCGGGACGAGCACCAGCAAGAAGGGCGCCCCGGTGGCTCAGGGCTGGTCGGTGTCCGCGACCGGCACGATGGCCGGGGCCATGGAGGCCGAAGTGGCGGGCAGTTCCGGCCTGGGCAGCGTCCGCTGCGGCGAGCCCGGTTCTGACCTGTGGTTCCTCGGGCCCGGACAGCTCAACGGCGGGTCGCAGGTCCAGCTCGACCTGATGAATATCGACTCGCTGGCCGCGAGCGTGGATGTCAGCGTCATCACCGACGCCGGCCAAGCCCAGGCGGGCAACGACACCGGGATCACGGTCCCGCCGCACCAGACCGTGACCGAATCCCTCTCCGCAGTGGCCCACGCGTCCGCTGTGATCGCCATCGAGGTGCACACCAGCATCGGCCGGGTGGCGGCCGACGTCTCCGAGGGCCCGTCTCACGGCACGGCCAGCTGGCTGCCCAGCGCGGCCCCGCCGTCCACCCAGCTGGTGATCCCGGGGGTGTCGCCATCCGGCAGCGCGGCGGGGCTGTTCATCGCCGACCCCGGGACCTCGAGCGCCAAGGTGACTGTGGCCGCCGTCACCCCGCAGGGGCACTACCAGCCGTTCGGCTCGCAGTCGGTCGACCTGCCGGGCCAATCGGCCTCCTACGTGGCCCTCACGCCGCTCGGCGGCACCACGGCCGCGCTCCAGATCACCTCGAACGTGCCGGTCGTCGCCGGGGTGCTGGTGCCCGGCAGCGGCGCGGGCGCCCTCACCGCCGCCACGGCGCCGATCAGCGAGCAAGCCGTCGTAGCGGGCAGCACGAGCGGCTCCGGGCTGGCCGCCTCGGTCGTGCTGTCCGCCCCGGCCGCCGCGGCCCGAGTCCGTCTCACCGAGGTTGCCCCGGCCAGCCGGGGCGGCTCGAGCGTATCCGGCAGCCAGGTGGTGTCGGTCAAGGCGGGCCGCACGCTGGTCGCGCCGGTCACGGCGCCGCGCGGGGCCAAGCGCGGATCCGCGTTCGCCGTCGTCATCACGCCGCTGGCCGGATCCGGGCCGCTCTACGCGGCCCGGGTGGAAACGCAGGGCCAGAACACCGTCGTCTCCATCATCCCGGCCGCCAGCGCCCTGACCACGATCAGCCTGCCCCCGGTCCGCGACTCCTACGACGCGATTTCGCCCCCGCGCTAGCTCAGCCGTAGCCGGGGTCGATGACCTCCGGGTCCACCCCGAGGATCTCGGCGAACTCCTCGACTACCACGTCGAAGACCAGCTCGCTGAGCTCGTCCTCATCTTCGGCCCGGGCGAGCAGCGGCCGCCGGAACAGCACGATGCGCGGCCCGGTGGCCGGGTTCCCCGGGTCACTGGTGTCCGGCGAGCCGCGGACGATGCGGGCCAGCGGCACGCCGTCGCCGTCGATGGTGTCGGCGTCGGGAACCTCCTGCACCGCGAATTCCACGTCGGCAAGTTCGGTCTCCCAGCGCGGCTCGAGCCGGGCTACCGCCTCGAGCACCAGGTCGTCGAACTGCTGGGCCCGGCTCCGGTACAGCGGGACGCCGGGCGGCACCAGTCGGCCGCGCAGCCCGCGCCCGTGCCGGTCGCGCCGTTGCGGCCGGGTCCCGGAGCCCCCGAAGGGCCCGGAGCCACCAGAGCCCGGTCCCGAGCCCGGACCCGGCCCGGACCCCGAACCTGGCCTCGAGCCGCCTTCACCGGTCTGCACAGTCACCGAGCGTATCCGATTGCGACGCACGGCGGATAGCTCGCTGACCGAGCCGGGACCCAGGGCCGACCCGGGCAAGCCGCGCAAAGCACGACACGATCGCGGCGCGAGGCGCGGGTGGTGGCGTAAGCGCTCGCGGACAGATACCGTCACGGTTGTATCCGACGCTGTCCCTAGGTTCCGGGCGCGGGTCCTCAGGGTGATGTGAGCGAGGTGGGCTGGTGCGTTCTCGTTGCTGCTCACGCACCGCATGCAAGCATCCGCCCGTCTACACGCTGACGTACGTGTACCGCGACTCCACCGCGGTGCTCGGGCCGCTGGCGGCCTATGTCGAGCCGCACTGCTACGACCTGTGCGAAAAGCACGCCGCCCGGCTGACCGCGCCGCGCGGCTGGGACGTGGTGCGGCTGCCCGTGGAACCGGCCCAGGACCGCGCCGATGACCTGGAAGCGCTCGCGAACGCGGTGATGGAGACCCAGCCGAGAGCGCGGGCCGACAAGGAGCCCGTAGGCCAGGGCGTCGAGGTCAGCCGCCGGGGCCACCTGCGGGTACTGCGCTCAGGGCCGCCGCAGGACCGATAGGCTCGGCAGTGCCGCCCGCACCACGCGGGGGCGGCACCGGTCGTGTCACGGGAGGGCAGGTCCGCATTGGGTGATCTTGCGAGCATCGTCAAGGCGTACGACATCAGAGGGGTCGTGCCCGACCAGCTCGACGAGGGCATAACGGAGGCGATCGGCGCGGCGTTCGCCCGGGTGACCGGCGCCGGGACGATCGTGGTCATGCATGACATGCGCGCCTCCTCGCCCCCGCTGGCCGACGCGTTCGGCCGCGGCGCGGCCGCGCAGGGGGCGGACGTGGTGGCCGGCGGCCTGGGCTCGACCGACATGCTCTACTACGCCAGCGGCGACCTCGGCGTCCCCGGCGCGATGATCACGGCCAGCCACAACCCGGCCCGGTACAACGGCATCAAGCTGTGCCGCGCCGGGGCTAAGCCGGTGGGCATCCAGACCGGCCTGAAGGACATCAAGGATCTGGCCGAACGGTCCTTGGTGCCCGCCCCGGCGCCCGGCATCGTCACCCGGCGGGACCTGCTCTCCGGGTACGCCGACCACCTGAGGAAGCTGGTCGACATCTCCTCGATCAGGCCGCTCACGGTGGCGGTGGACGCCGGCAACGGGATGGCGGGCCATACCGTGCCGAAGGTCTTCGACGGGCTGCCGGTCACGCTGATCCCGCTCTACTTCACCCTCGACGGCACGTTCCCGAACCACGAGGCCAATCCCATCGAGCCGGAGAACCTGCGCGACCTGCAGCGCGCGGTGACCGAGCACCACGCCGACATCGGGCTCGCCTTCGACGGCGACGCCGACCGGTGCTTCGTGGTGGACGAGCGCGGCGAGATCGTCTCGCCGTCGGTGCTCACCGCGCTGATCGCCACCAGGGAACTGGTCCGCGAGCCGGGCGCGACGGTCATCCACAACCTGATCACGTCCCGCGCCGTGCCGGAGATCGTGACGGCCGCCGGCGGCGTCCCGGTGCGCACCCGGGTCGGCCACTCGTTCATCAAGGCCGAGATGGCGCGGACCGGCGCGGTGTTCGGCGGCGAGCACTCGGGGCACTTCTACTTCAGGGACTTCTGGTTCGCCGACTCAGGGCTACTCGCCGCGCTGCACACGCTGGCCGCCCTGGGGGAGCAGTCACGGCCGCTGTCCCAGCTGCTCGCCAGGTACGCCAGGTACGTCGCCAGCGGGGAGATCAACTCCGAGGTGGCGGACCAGGCCGAAACGACCGAACAAGTCAGGCAGGCGTTCGCTGGCCGGCCCGGGGTCAGCACCGACGAACTCGACGGGCTCACCGTCAGCACCAGCGCCTGGTGGTTCAACCTGCGGCCGTCCAACACCGAGCCGCTGCTCCGGCTCAACGCCGAGGCGGACACCGAAGCCACCATGGCCGCCGTGCGTGACGAGGTGCTCGGCCTGGTCAGGGGAACCGCAGGCCATTTTTGAATAGGGAGAATCCCATGCAGATCGACGGCTGGCTGCTCGACATCCTGGCCTGCCCGGAATGCCACGCGCCGCTGCGGGTCGACGAGGACGCCAGCGAGCTCGTGTGCACCAGCGCCACCTGCGGCCTGGCCTACCCGGTCCGCGACGACATCCCGGTCCTGCTGGTCGAAGAGGCCAGGCGGCCGGGCGGCGCCGCGTGAGCGAGGACCTGGGCGGCTGGGGCGGAGCCGAGTTCGTCCTGGCCGCGGACCGGCTCGACACGCCCGACGTGGTCGAGGCGGCGGATCCCGGGGACATGCTGCGGCAGGTGGCCTCGGCGGCCGCCCAGGTGCGCACCGCGCTGCGGTCGTGCGCGGAGACCGACCTGTCGGTCTTCACCCCGGACGGCAGGCCGCGCGCCATCGTGGTGGCGGGCATGGGCGGCTCGGGCCTCGCGGGCGAGATGCTCACCGCCATGACCGGGCTCAGCAGCCCGGTCCAGGTGGTGATCTCGCAAGCCGGGCGGCTGCCGGGCTGGGTGGGCGCGGCCGACGCGGTCCTCGCGGTGTCCTGCTCGGGCGCCACCCCGGAGACGCTGGCCGTCGCGACCGAGGCGGCCAGGCGGGGCTGCCGCCTGGCCTGCGTCGGCGCCGGGGAGTCTCCGCTGCACCGGATCGCCGAGCAGGCCCGCGCCCCGTTCGTCCCGGTCGTCCCGGCCGGCCTGCCACGGTCGATGCTGTGGGCGGTATCCATCCCGCTGCTGGTGATCGCCGAGCGGCTGGGCGTGACCCGGATCGGCCCGGACGTCTACGAGCTGGCGGCGACCCGGCTGGAGGAGGTGTCGCACCAGTGCCGCCCGGCCAGCGAGTCGTTCGTCAACCCGGGCAAGTCACTAGCCTTGGACCTGGTCGGCGCGCTGCCGATGGTCTGGGGCACCTCGGTGCTGAGCGAGGTCGCGGCGCGGCGGTTCGCCAGCCAGCTGCATGAGAACGCCAAGTACCCGGCGATCGCCGGGGTGCTGCCCGAAGCGGCGTACAACCAGGTCGCCGCGTTCGACGGGCCGTTCGCCCCGCGCTCGTCCCGGCTGTCCGCGTCCGGCCCCCACGAGCCGGGTTCGCCGGTGGCCGGCCCGGACGACATCCCCGATCTGGCCGGCTGGGACCTGGACTACGAGGACGCCGAGCCGGCCAGCGGCTTCACCGCGCTGCGGCTGGTACTGATCGCCGACCCGGATGAAGACCAGCGGGTCGGGGCGCAGCGGGCGGCGGTCACCGAGCTCGCCGGGCAGCGCGGGGTGGGCATGTCGGAGCTGGCCATGGACGGCGAGCATCCGCTGGTGCGGCTGGCCGGCGTCATCCAGCTCACCGACTACGCGAGCGTCTACCTGGCCATCGCGTCCGGGATCGACCCCGGCCAGACCGTGGCGATCCGGGATCTCCGGACCCGGATCGAGTAACGAGTGCGGGTTTCCTGGCGTGAGATGAGGGCGGTGGTCGCGGCTTTTGCCGCCAACCTCGGCATCGCCGTGATCAAGTTCATCGCCTTCCTGCTCACCGGGTCCGCCTCGCTGCTGGCCGAGTCCGTGCACTCGGTCGCGGACACCGGTAACCAGGTGCTGCTGTTCGTGGGCCGCGGCCGGTCCAGCCGGCCGGCGTCGGACGAGCACCCGTTCGGCTTCGGTCGCGAGCGTTACTTCTACGGGTTCGTGGTGTCGGTCATGCTGTTCACCGTCGGCGCGGCCTTCTCCGTGTACGACGGCATCCACAAGATCATCAACCCGGAGGCGGTGCGCTCGCCGCTGATCGCGTTCGTCGTACTCGCCCTGTCCGCGGTGCTGGAGGCGTTCTCGCTGCGCACCGCCATCGGGGAGGCGAACAAGGTGCGCGGCGGCCGCAACTGGGGCACCTTCATCCGGCGAAGCAAGGCGCCGGAACTGCCGGTGGTCCTGCTGGAGGACCTGGCCGCCCTGATCGGGCTGACGTTCGCGTTCGCCGGGGTGGCGCTGTCCGTGCTGACCGGCGACCCCAGGTGGGACGGCGGCGGCTCGCTGGCCATCGGTGTGCTGCTCGCGACGGCCGCGGCCATCCTGGCCGTGGAGATGAAGAGCCTGCTGATCGGCGAGTCCGCCAGCCCCGAAGTGCAGCGGATGGTCGTCGCCGCGCTCGAGGAGGGTCAGGAGCTGGTCCAGGTCATCCACCTGCGGACCGTGCACATGAGCCCGGATTCGATCCTGGTCGCCGCGAAGGTCGCGGTTCACGATACCGACTCCGCCGCGCAGATCGCGGTGGCCATCGACAGCGCCGAACGCCGCGTCCGCGCCGCCGTCCCCATCGCCAAGCTGATCTACCTCGAGCCGGACATCTACCGTCCGCGTGAGGCCGACCAGACCGACCCCTCGATCCGCGCCGTCCAGCGCAGCCACTCGCCCGTCCCGCTAGACGGCGGCGGTCCCAGGAAGCCCGGCAACCCCGAGAACCCCGCGCCAGCCGCCCCCGGCCGGGAAGAGCCAGCCGCCCCCAGCCCGGAAGAGCCCGGAGACCCGGCCCAAAAAGGCCCCGGTCCAGGGAACTTCAGGCCCCAGCGTGACTAGCGAGCCCTTACGAGGTCGGAACGCCAGCCGCGAACCTGCTCTGCGCCCTGAGCCCAACCTGCCTAGTGGCACAAGCGTGCTCAGCCGCGGGAGAGGAGACGGAGGGCGCGTTCCTTTTCGAAGTCGAGGGCGCGGCCCTGGGTGGCGGGGATGCGGCCGAGGCGGCGGCCGAGGTCCGCGACGGCGGCCCGGACCGGCGGCTCGGCCAGCACCCGCAGGCCGAACGCCAGTGACGCGGGGCTGATGTCGTACCGGCGCTCGAGTTCCAGCGCGGCGGCGACCGCCTCTAGGTCCGCCTCGCTGAACTGCCGGTGCGACGGCCCGTGCGGGCCGCCTGACCAGGATGGCGCTGGCAGCTGGTCACGGACCTGGGGCAGCAGGCCGAGATCCTCGCGGTAGCGGAGCATGCGGGCCGACGTGCCGAGCCGCCGAGCGGCCTCCGAGATGCGCATGGACACTGATCTTAACAATTTCGTGTCAAGAAGACCCCGGAAAAAGTGCGGCGACCCCCGAGGCTCCCGTAGCGTGTGAGCAGATAACGAGCCACCCACCCCGTTCGGCCGAAAAGGAATGTAGGGAGAACGCATGTCCGCGGATCAGCTTCCGTACCAGGTTGCCGACCTTTCGCTCGCCGCCTTCGGGCGCAAGGAGATCCAGCTGGCCGAGCACGAGATGCCCGGGCTGATGGCAATCCGGGAAGAGTACGCCCCTTCCCAGCCGCTGCGCGGGGCCAGGATCACCGGCTCGCTGCACATGACGGTGCAGACGGCGGTGCTGATCGAGACGCTGGTCGCGCTCGGTGCGCAGGTGCGCTGGGCCAGCTGCAACATCTTCTCCACCCAGGACCACGCCGCCGCCGCGGTCGCGGTCGGCCCGGACGGCACCCCCGACGACCCGAAGGGCATCCCGGTCTTCGCCTGGAAGGGCGAGACGCTCGGGGAGTACTGGCGCTGCACCGAGCTGGCGATGACCTGGCCAGGCGGCGACGGCCCGAACATGATCCTGGACGACGGCGGGGACGCCACGCTGCTCGTGCACAAGGGCGCCGAGTACGAGAAGGCCGGCGGGGTGCCGTCGCCGGCCGCCGATGACCCCGAGGAGTGGGTGATCATCCTCGACGTGCTGCGCAACTCGCTCGCCGACCACCCGGGCAAGTGGACGAAGGCGGCACAGAGCATCAAGGGCGTGACCGAGGAGACCACCACCGGCGTGCACCGGCTGTACGAGATGGCCCGGGTCGGCACGCTGCTGTTCCCCGCGATCAACGTCAACGACTCGGTGACCAAGTCCAAGTTCGACAACAAGTACGGCTGCCGCCACTCGCTCATCGACGGCATCAAGCGCGGCACCGATGTGCTGATCGGCGGCAAGGTCGCGGTGGTGTGCGGCTACGGCGACGTCGGCAAGGGGTGCTCGGAAAGCCTCCGCGGTCAGGGCGCCCGGGTCATCGTCACCGAGATCGACCCGATCTGCGCGCTGCAGGCGGCGATGGACGGCTATCAGGTGGCGACGCTGGAGGACGTGGTCGAGACGGCGGACATCTTCGTCACCGCCACCGGTAACCGTGACGTGATCACCGCCGAGCACATGAGCCGGATGAAGCACCAGGCGATCGTGGGCAACATCGGCCACTTCGACAACGAGATCGACATGGCCGGGCTGGCGAAATGGCCGGGCATCCGCCACCTCAACATCAAGCCGCAGGTGGACGAGTGGACCTTCTCCGACGGGCACGGCATCATCGTGCTGTCCGAGGGCCGCCTGCTGAACCTGGGCAACGCCACCGGGCACCCCAGCTTCGTCATGTCCAACAGCTTCACCAACCAGGTGATTGCCCAGGTCGAGCTGTTCACGAAGAACGACGAGTACAAGGTCGCCGTGCACACGCTGCCCAAGCATCTGGACGAGAAGGTGGCCCGGCTGCACCTGGCCGCGCTGGGCGTCAGGCTCAGCCAGCTGAGCAAGGAGCAGGCGGACTACATCGGCGTCCCCGTCGACGGCCCGTACAAGCCGGAGCACTACCGTTACTGACATCGCCGACGCGGGACTGGCCGCCGAGGGCGACGCCCGCATCCGTTACGCCGAACGGGCCATGCCCTTGCTGGCCGCCCTGATGGAGCGGTTCGCAAAGGACCGGCCCTTCGACGCCCTGAGCATCGCCGCCTGCCTGCACATCACGGCCGAGACCGCGATGCTGGTCCGGCTGCTGCGGGCAGGCGGCGCGGCGGTCTCGCTCGCGGCGTCCAACCCGCTATCCACCCAGGACGACATCGCGGCGGCGCTCGCCATCAAGTACGGGATAGCGGTCTTCGCCCGGGCCGGGGTGGACCGGCGCGGTTACTACCGGCACATCGAACTGGCCCTGAACGAGACGCCGCCCGGGCCCGACCTGGTCATCGACGACGGCGGCGACCTGGTCAACACGCTGCACACCCGGGCCGCCGCGCTGCTTCCGAGCGTAAGAGGCGGCTGCGAGTCGACTACCACGGGCGTGATCAGGCTGCGCCGGATGGCCGCCGAGGGCGCGCTCGCCTTCCCGGTGATCGCGGCCAACGACACGCCGGCCAAGCGCCTGGTGGACAACACCTGCGGGACCGGGCAGTCCGTGATCGACGGCATCCTGCGCGCCACCAACACCCTGCTGGCGGGCAAGACTGTGGTCGTGGCCGGGTTCGGGGCCAGCGGGCGCGGGGTAGCCGAACGGGCCCGCGGCTTCGGCGCCCAGGTGATCGTCACCGAGATCGATCCGGTCCGGGCGCTGGACGCGTCGCTGCGCGGCTTCCGCGTGCTGCCGATGGCCCAGGCCGCGCCGCTCGGCGAGGTCTTCGTCACCGCCACCGGGTCGGTCGACGTCATAAACGCGGACCACCTCGCCGTGATGCGCGACGGCGCGATCCTGGCCAACGCCGGGCACTTCGACGTGGAGATCGACGTGCGGGCGCTGGCCGGGCTCGCCGTGGCCGTGCACCCTGACGTGCGGCCGCATGTGGACGCCTACGAACTCGGCGACGGCCGGACTCTGCTGCTGCTGGCCGAGGGGCGGGTGGTCAACCTGGTCGCGGCCGAGGGCCATCCGCCCGAGGTGATGGACCTGGCGTTCGGCATCGAGGCGCTCGCCCTGGCCTGGCTGGCTGGAGCCGTGCTGACAGGAAACACGGGGCTGACAGGAAACACGGGCGGAACGCTCCCGGCCGGGGTGCATGAGGTGCCCGCCGACATCGACGCCGAAGCCGCCAGCCTGGTGCTCGCCACCACCGGCACGTCGTTCGACACGCTCACCCCGGCGCAGCTGTCCTACCGGGAGTCCTGGCGCATCGGCTCCTTATCTTGCGGAAGCAGTCAGGCTCGGCTCCCCGGCCTGCGCCGGGACGGCGACGGACGCGGCGCCGGGGGTCAGCGGCCGGGTCAGGACCATCCATCCGACCAGCCCGATCGGGTAGACGAAGTACCCCCACCGGGTGGCCGGCGCCAGCGTGAACATCACCGCGAGCCCGAGCGCGAGGCGCCAGGCCACGGCCCGCGCGTCGGTCGGCGGCCGGAGGATGAGCGACACGGCGAAGCCGACCCCGGCCGCGATCAGCAGGCCGACCGCGACCCAGTGGCCCGCCATCCCGGTCATGGCCAGCAGGTGCCCGGGCAGCGGGCTGGCCGCGGGCGTCTTGTGGCTGGTCAGGCCGAGCGGGAAGAGCACGGTGTTCTGCAGGAACGCGTACGGGTCGAGTAGCGCGGCGGGAGCCAGCGCGGCGGCCAGCAGGCCGACCGCCAGGATCGTGACCCCGAGGAAGCGCCAGGTGGACCGGGCGCCGTCCCGGGCGGCCAGCGCGGCGGCGAACACCGGGACCGCGGGCCAGGCGGTCGCCTTCATCGCGCATGCGACCCCGAGAGCCATGGCCGCGCGGAGCAGCCCCGACGGGCGGGCGATCAGCGCCAGGGTGAGGAACAGCAGCGCGATGACCGGCGGGTCGGTGATGCCGACCGCCAGCGGGAACGCGATCACCGGGGACGCGGCGAAGAAGACGGTGGACAGCGCAGTGTTGTGCCGGCACGAGTCGCAGTGCCGGTGCGGCGCCGCGACCGTGAACGCCGCCCAGATCAGCGCGATCGACACGGCGGTGAGCCACAGCCGGGGGTCGGCGAACAGGCCGGACGCGCCCAGCGCCCTCGGCATGCCGAACACCGCCATGACCGGCAGGTACGGGTTGTAGGACAGCCAGGTGTCCAGCTGTCCCGGCGGCAGGTACGGGGTGCCGTGCTGCAGCAGCAGCACCGCCGACCGCGAGATGACCTGCACCTCGGGCGTGGGCGCCACCCGGGTGACGAGCCAGGTCACGGGCGCGGCCAGCGCCCCGGCCAGGGACACCAGCATCGGCCAGATGACCGGCACGTTCTTGTGCCGGGTCAGCCAGATGAGGACAGTCGTCACCCCGTAGCCGACCGCCGCCCAGCTGGCCCAGGTGCGGTCGGCGTGACCGGTGTCGATGGCCAGCGCGGTGGCGTAGACCGTGAATGCCCCGTTCGCGGCGAGGAGCCGGTTCCTGCTCAGCCAGTGCCGGTGGGCTAGCGCTGGGTGCTGGTCGTCTATCTGCGTGCGTTCCTTCTCTATCTGCGTGCGTTCCACAGTGCCGGTACCCGCCCGTCCACGCGATATTCCCCTGTTGTTAGTCCATCTGTGGCCGTTGAAGACCGGTAGAAACTGCCCCCGAAAGCAGATAAATCAGCCTATCACCAGGTGTTACCCAGCTGCCTTTCCGGATGCTCCAAGGTCCCCACGGCTACGGCAGCTTCCAGTCGACCGGCTCGGCGCCGTGCTGTTCGAGGAGCTGATTGGCTCGGCTGAACGGATGCGAACCGAAAAATCCGCTATTGGCCGAATATGGGCTCGGGTGGGCCGATTCAATGCACGGGATGCTCGTGTCGCCGGCCTGGGCGAGCAGTGGTACCAGCGTCCGTGCGTCGCGGCCCCACAAGATCGCCACCAGGGGCGCTCCCGGCCGGGCGGCCAGCGCCCGGATGGCCTGCTCGGTCACCTGTTCCCAGCCCTTGCCCCGGTGCGAGCCCGGCTTGCCCGGCTGGACGGTGAGCACCCGGTTCAGCAGCAGCACGCCGCGCTCGGTCCACGGGGTCAGGTCCCCGTTCACCGGCGTCGGGTACCCGAGGTCCGCGGAGTACTCGGTGAAGATGTTGACCAGGCTCGGCGGCAGCCGCCGCACTTCGGGCGCGACCGAGAAGCTCAGGCCGACCGGATTCCCGGGCGTGGGGTACGGGTCCTGGCCGACGATGAGCACGCGCACGTCGGCGAACGACTGCTTGAAGGCCCGCAGCACGTTCTCCCCCGCGGGCAGGTACCGGCGCCCGGCGGCGATCTCGGCCCGCAGGAACTCGCCCATCGCGGCGATCCGGTCCGCGACGGGTTCGAGCGCCTCGGCCCAGCCCGCGTCGACGATGTTGCGCAACGGCTCCGCCATAGGCAGCACTCTAGCCGCGGCCACCGACAAAAAAGGGGATCAAAACCAAGGGACCGAACGGGCCGTGGTGGCACGCCCCGGTCTTGGTCACTGTGCGGGCTTGGTCACTGTGCGGTCCTTGTCACTGTGCGGTCCTTGTCACTGTGCGACCCTGGCGGGCGACGGCGGCGGCGAAGCTCGCCGCGTCGCGAGGCGCCGCCCCGCCCTGGTCGTTGTTGAAGTAGACGTACACGTCCAGGCCCTCGGCCCAGGTCGCCGCGATCCGGTCCGCCCAGGCGCGCAGTGACGACTCGCGGTAGCGTGGCCACGGCGCGCCGTCGCCCTCGTGGCACCGCAGGTACCCCCAGTCGGCCGTGCGCCATAGCGGCGTGACCGCCGCCCCGGTCCGGTCCGCCCAGCACAGGGCGGCGTTCCTGGTCGCCAGGACGTCCCGTACCTCGCCGGTCCACCACGACTCGTGCCTGGGCTCGACCGCGACGCGGATCTCCGGCGGGAAACGGCCGAGGCATTCGTCCAGCAGCCGCGGGGCGGCCCGCAGGTCCGGCGGCAGTTGCAGCAGCACCGGCCCGAGCCGGTCGCCGAGCCCGGCCGCCGCGTCGAGCAGCCTGCGTACCGGTTCGGCCGGGTCCCGCAGCCGCCGGACATGGGTGAGGTAGCGGCTGGCCTTGACGGTCATCACGAAGTCGCCGCCGACGCGGTCCCGCCAGGCGGCGAAGGTCTCCCGTGGCGGCAGCCGGTAGAAGGTCCCGTTGTTCTCGACCGTGCCGAACTGGCCCGCGTAGTACTCGAGCCAGCGCCGCTGCGGGACGTCCGGCGGGTAGAACGTGTCCCGCCAGTCCCGGTACTGCCAGCCCGAGGTGCCGACCAGAACGCTGTGTTTCCTCGGGGGGACGACCCCCCCAGACCCCCCCGCTCCTGGGGGGACCCATCCCCCCAGACCCCCCTTGGGGGGGCACGCCCCCCATACCCGCGCCTGCTGGGGACCCATCGCACCTGACCCTCCTCGGGGGCACGCCCCCCATACCCGCGCCTGCTGGGGACCCATCGCACCTGACCCTCCTCGGGGGCACGCCCCCCACACCCGCGCTGCCCGGGCACCGCTTCAGCCTGCGGCTTCCGGGCGGAGCCGTCTGCTGAACCGGGCTCCTGGGCAGAACCATTTCTGCCCGCCGCGGCCCCATCCTCCGGACTCAGTTCCCGGGGTGACCCATCCTCCAGCTTGCGGCGTCCCCGGCCGTGCCGCGCCCCCGCCCCGCGTACGAATTGCGTTTGATTTACCCAGTTGCCGGAAAAGCTATCCCTGAACCGGTGACGCGTAGCTGGTAAATGGGGGTAACCTGCGTCCACGCAGAGTCAATCACATGGAACGATGGGGCCTATGAAAGGTCGTGTTCTTGTCGTCGATGACGACGCCGCCCTCGCCGAGATGCTCGGGATCGTGCTTCGCGGTGAGGGGTTCGAGCCGATTTTCGTCTCAGACGGCGACAAGGCGGTCGAAGTTTTCCGGGAGTCCCGGCCCGACCTGGTTCTTCTTGACCTGATGCTGCCGGGCTCCGACGGAATCGACGTGTGCCGTCAGATCCGCGCCGAGTCCGGCGTGCCGATCGTGATGCTGACGGCGAAGACCGACACCGTGGATGTGGTCCTCGGCCTTGAGTCAGGCGCCGACGACTACATCATGAAGCCGTTCAAGTCCAAGGAACTGGTCGCCCGGGTCCGGGCCCGGCTGCGCCGGACCGACGAGCCCGCGCCCGAGATGCTCCAGATCGGCGACATCGTCATCGATGTGGCCGGCCATTCGGTGAAGCGCGACGGGGAAACGCTCAACCTCACCCCGCTCGAGTTCGACTTGCTGGTCGCGCTGGCCCGCAAGCCGCGGCAGGTTTTCACCCGGGAGGTCCTGCTCGAGCAGGTCTGGGGTTACCGGCACGCCGCGGACACCCGGCTGGTCAACGTGCACGTACAGCGGCTGCGCGCGAAGATCGAGAAGGACCCCGAGCATCCCGAGATCGTCGTGACGGTCCGTGGTGTCGGCTACAAGGCGGGTCCTGGCTGAGTCCAGGTTGCTGAAGGTGATATCGGTACGCGCGGGCAGGCAGCGGAACTGGGTCCTCGTCTTTCGCCGGTCAGCCTTCGGCCGGGCCATCATCCGGCGGCTGCCCGGCCGGGCCAAGCGCTGGCTGCGGGTCGGCCGCCGGTGGCAGCGCAGCGCCGTCGCGCAGGTCCGGCTGCGCTGGCACCGTTCGCTGCAACTGCGGGTGGTCTCCACCACGCTGGTCCTTTCCGCCCTGGTCATCGCGGTGCTCGGCTTCTTCCTGGTCCAGTCGGTCGCAGCCGGGCTGCTGAGCAGCGAGGAGACCTCCGCGCTGTCCCTGATCAAGAACGGCCGGACCAGCGCGATCGGGCAGTCCACCGTGAACGTGCTCGACCCGAGGCGGGCCAACGACCCGGAGGCCCCGGTCAGTGTGGCCAGGACCACAGCGCGGGCGCTGCAGCAGGCGAGCGGCAGCACCGGCAGCTACCTGGTCTTCATCCAGCTGACGAACCTCAAGCCCGCCACCGTGCACTGGGTCGGCCACACCGACGTCAACATCCCGGTGACCATTCCGCCGACCCTGATCACCCGGGTGACCGATGACCAGCGCAGCGAGCGCTACGACAACAACCAGAACACCGTGCCGATCACCTACGAGCCAACCACGCTGGTCTACAACTCCGGGCCGGGTATCTCGGTGCCCGCACTCGCCGTCGGCGTGCCGCTCGGCACCTACTACCAGCTGTATTACGTGTTCCCGTTCGCCCAGCAGCAGGCGACCCTGCTGCTGGTGCAGCGCATCCTGGTCGGCGTGGGTTTGGCCGTCATCGCGCTGCTGGCCGCGATCGCGTCGCTGGTGACCCGGTGGGTGGTGCTGCCGGTCCGGCACGCCGCCCAGGCCGCCCAGCGCGTGTCGGACGGGCACCTAGGGGAGCGCATGCAGGTGCGCGGCGTGGACGACCTCGCGGCGCTGGCGACCTCCTTCAACGAGATGGCGGCCAGCCTGCAGGGCAAGCTCCGCGAGCTCGAGGAACTCTCCAACGTACAGCGGCAGTTCGTCTCGGACGTTTCGCACGAGCTCCGGACGCCGCTTTCGACCATCAAGATGGCCGCCGACCTGCTCTTCGAGGCGCGCGCAGATCTCGACGCGGCCGCCGGGCGGTCCGCGGAGCTGCTGCAGAGCCAGTTGGAGCGGTTCGAGTCGCTGCTCGTCGACCTGCTCGAGATCAGCCGGTTCGACGCGGGCGCGGCCACCTTGGACGCCGAACTCGTGGACATCTGCGACCTGGTCCGGCGTTCGGCCGACGACGCGCAGCAGTTGGCCGAGCGCCGGGGCAGCCGGATCGAGTTCAGGCTGCCCGCGACCGGGTGCTTCGCCGAGGCGGACCGCCGCCGGGTAGAGCGCATCCTGCGCAACATCCTGGTGAACGCGGTCGAGCACGGCGAGGGCAAGGACGTGGTGGTCACCACCGCCATCGACAGCGACGCGGTCGCCGTCTCGGTCCGGGACTACGGCATGGGGCTGCGGCCGGGCGAGGAGCAGAAGGTCTTCGACCGGTTCTGGCGGGCCGATCCGGCGCGCGCCCGCACCACCGGCGGCACCGGCCTGGGCCTGGCTATCTCGCTCGAAGACGCGCGGCTGCACGGCGGCTGGCTGCAGGCCTGGGGCCAACGCGGCAAGGGCTCGGTGTTCCGGCTGACCCTGCCGCGGGTCGCCGGACAGAAGATCGCAGGTTCGCCGCTGCCGCTCGGCCCGGACGAGGCGGAGATCGCGACCAGCCTGAGCGGGAGCACCTACCCTGCGGGCGAGATCACCCAGGTGATCCCGCATGGCTAGCACCCGCGAGGGAACAGTGCCGCCAGGGACTGGGCACCCAGGGACTGGGCACCCAGGGACTGGGCACCCAGGGACTGGGCGGCGATGGCTGGCCCGCGCGCGCAGGGCTTGCGTGGCCGTCGCGATGGCCGTGTCCGTAGCGGGCTGCGTGGGCATGCCCAACAGCGGCTCGCCGGGCACATCCAGCGCCACCCCGCAAGACACGATGCCGGACTCCAACTTCATCGGAGCGATCCCGCTTGGCCCCCAGGCCAACTCGAGCCCGACCGAGATCGTGGTGGGCTTCCTGAACGCGAGCGCCAGCTTCCCGGTCTATAAGGAGATCGCTCGGCAGTACCTGGTCAGCGCGGCCATCAAGACCTGGGACCCCGGCTGGTCGGTCGAGGTGGTCGATAAGGTCAACGTACCCGACCGCGCCGAAATGGACCCCGGCGGCCGCCAGGCCATAGTGGATGTCACGGGTACGGTCCGGGCGTCGTTCAATGGGACCGGCCAGTACGTCGGGGCTCAGCAGAGCCACGGCGAGGAACTACCGGCTGACCAGCATTTCAAGCTGGTCAAGGTGAACGGCCAGTGGCGGATCACGACTCCACCCAAATTCCGGATGCTGACCGAGCCCGATTTCTCCCAGGTCTACAAGCCGCAGGACCTGTACTTCTTCGACCCGGCCGGCCAGGTGCTCGTGCCTGACGCGGTGTTCGTGCCCACAGGAACCTCGCCGACGTCGCTAGTGAGCAACCTGGTGGGGGCATTGCTCAACGACCCGCAGCCGCAATGGCTGCGGAGCGGGACCACGCCTCCCGCCGTGACCGAGTTCCCCAGCGGGACCACGCTCATATCCGTGGCCGTCGACGGGACCACCGCGACGGTGAATCTCGGCGGGGCGGCGGCGAGCGCCACTCCCACCGTGCGCAAGCAGATCTCCGCACAGCTGGTGTGGACCCTGACCGGGCAGCAGCAGAGCTCGCTGACCATCCAGGCGGTCCAGCTCGAGATCAAGGGCAAGCCATGGACACCGCCCGCCCCCCCCTGCGCCGGGCCCGGCGGCCAGGGCCAGAGCCCGGCGCAGAAGCAGTTCATGTACAGCTGCTACAACCCCTATCCGGCCGCGACGTCGGCCGCCTTTTACTACGTCGGCAACGGGCAGGCCTGGTCACGGTGCGCGTCGGAGTCTCAGGTGATGACGGGCCTCATCGGTTCGATCGTCCCGGTCTTCAGCCGGACGAGCGCGGTCCGGCTCGGCCAGCCCTGCGGGACCCTGGTGTCGGCTGGATCCCCGGCCGTGCCGCCGCCGCAGCCGCGCAGCGTGCCCCCATTGTCCATGGTCGCGGTGTCGCCCGACGACAAGTACATGGCCGGCGTCGCGCCGGGAGGAAAGGCCGTGGACGTGTGGGCGTCCGGCGGCATCACACCACTCAGTTCCCTGACCACGTCGGGAGTCACCGCGATCGGCTGGGATCGCCGCGACTACCTCTGGGTGGCCCAGAACAACACCACCTCGGTGATCATGCCCACCAACCACAGCAGCACCCAAGCTCAGATCAGCAACGCCTTCGACGGGAAGCTCATCGGCTTGGGTGTCGCCCCCGACGGCGTCCGGGTCGCCGCCATCGTGCAGACCGGGTCGGGCCCCCAGGTCGAGCTCGCGGCTATCGACAGCGGCGCACAGTCTTCCGGTCGGCCGAGTAGTCCCCTCGTCGGCACGAGCATCGGGCAGCCGGTGCGGCTCGGGCCCAATATCATCGATCCGGTCGCCCTGACCTGGTACGACGCCGACGACCTGCTCGTGCTCGCCGGTACGGGCACCGACGCCACGCTGTGGGAGGTGCCGGTGGACGGGCAGCCGGCCACCAAGGCCCCAGGAGTCCCGCCGGGCGCGATATCCATCACCGCCAATAGCGCCAAGAACGCCCTGGTGGTCGGGCTGTCGCACGGCCGGATGGAGGTCTCGGCCAGTCTCGAGGGGCCCTGGCAGCCGCTCGTCAGCGGCGGCCAGAATCCGGCCTTCCCTGTCCCCGCCATCCCGGTCGCGGCGCAGTCGTAAATCCCCGCCGACTGGTCCAGCGGCACCAGTGATCCGGCGCGCGGACCTGCGGCGCGCGGCCCACATCAACGTTATGGAGTCGTTATGTGGCATATTGTGACTGATCGCCTACAAGTCCCACCTGACATTCACGCTCCGGCGAGCTAGCGTTCAGACATGGCACTCGCCCGGGCCCGTGGTTGCGCCGGGCGTGGTTCCCCACCGGGGCGCCACGCCGGGCAAGCCGATGCCAGCCGCAGGCGAAACGGCCCACGTAAGGCGACTTCTCGTCGACTGATCACGGTGCGGCTTAGAAGTAAGTCCTGCCTCGACGGGAGATACCTAGTCTCCCGGGTAGGGAGAAGGGCAGTAGTGGCAACAGACTGGCCGCGAACCCCTCAGCAGGCGAATGTGGGGTCGAAGACCAGGTCGGCCGGGCGAGTGCCGCCCACCTCACGCAGGCATTGCTCAATCGGGTCAAGTTCCAACGGATTGAGCGCCATCGGACTGGAAGGGGGATCAAGATGGAAGTCATAGTCAGAGGACGCCACATCACCGTCCCGGCACGTTTCCGTCAGCACGCCGCCGCCAAGCTAGCCAAGCTCGAGAGACTTGACCAGAAGGCGGTACGGATCGACGTGGAGGTCTCCGAAGAACGCAACCCGAGGCAGTCTGACCGCCGTGAACGCGTCGAGCTGACCATACGGTCCCGTGGTCCCGCGATCAGGGCCGAGGCGGCCGCGGACGACAGGTACACCGCGCTTGACCTCGCCTTCGCCAAGCTCGAGTCCCGCCTCCGCCGGGCCGCCGACCGGCGCAAGGTCAAGGACACCGTCTCGGTCCGCTCGCCGGGCGTGCTGACCGATGAGGAGTCCGTGGCGGGTTCCGCGCCGCTGGCCCCGGCCCCCGCGCCGGCGTCAGCGCCGACGCCGGTCACCTCCGCCGTGAACGGCGAGCACCGGGCCGAACCCGAGAGCGGCCTGATCCCGATCCAGATGGAGGGCGACGGCCCGCTGATCCTGCGCGAGAAGATACACCCGGCGAGCCCCATGACGATCGACCAGGCTCTGCTCGAGATGGAACTCGTCGGTCACGACTTCTACCTGTTCCATGACCGCGAGTGCGACCGCTTCAGCGTCGTCTACCGCCGTCGTGGCTACGACTACGGGGTGATCCGCTTGGTCGAGGAGTAATTCCTAGCCATACGGGGGCTAGATTTCCCTGACGCGATTCCGCGATGCAAGCCGGGCCCGGTTTGATGGGAAGTGGCCTGGCTTGCATCATGGCCCCAGGTCGGTAAGAGTCAGATCACATGACGTTCGTGCCGATCAAGGTCAGCCTAGATGCCTGGTGCGGCGGGTGCGGGCGATGTTCCCCGAGGGAGGCAACGAAGTGAGCGCCATGGGCGACAGGTCGATGACTGCTGCTCTGCGGTCAGTGAAGGGGGATGGGGAGTTGGGCGGGAGGCGCCCCGATCCCATCCGCGTGCTGATCGCGGATGATCATGCGCTGTTCCGGCGCGGCCTGGAGATGGTTCTCGCCGAAGAGGACGACATCGACGTGGTCGGGCAGGCGAGCGACGGAACCGAGGCGGTGACCGTGGCCGGCGAATCGCTGCCCGATGTCGTGCTCATGGACATCCGGATGCCGAAGAGCAGCGGCATCGAGGCGTGCCGGGCGACCAAGGAGGTCGCGCCGAGCGCGAAGATCGTGATACTGACGATCAGCGACGAGGAAGAGGACCTGTTCGAGGCCATCCGGGCGGGCGCCAGTGGCTACCTGCTGAAGGACATCCCGCTAGATGAGGTGGCCGATGCGGTCCGGGCGGTGCACGGCGGCCAGTCGCTGATCAACCCCTCGATGGCGGGCAAGCTGCTCACCGAGTTCGCGACGCTGGCCAAGCGCGACTCGGAGGAAGAACAAGCGCAGCACGTCGCCCCGCCCAAGCTCACCGACCGCGAGATGGAGGTGCTCAAGCTGGTCGCGCGCGGCATGAATAACCGCGACATCGCCAAGGAGCTGTTCATCTCGGAGAATACGGTGAAGAACCACGTCAGGAACATCCTGGAGAAGCTGCAGATCCACTCCCGGATGGAAGCCGTGATGATCGCCGTCCGGCAGAAGCTGATCGAGTTCTCGTAATCTGCCTTCGCTCGCTCTGTTTCCCGCTCGCCTCCGGGCCCCACCCACCTCCCCATCCCCCTTCACTGCGGCTCCCTTACTTGCCTTCGCTCGCCTCCGGGCCCCCACCCACCTCCCCATCCCCCTTCACTGCGGCTCCTTCCCTCGTCGCTCGTTCGTCGCTCCTCAGTCCAGTCGCCGCCGCGGCCCTTTGGCTCGCTCAGGCTGGGGCCGCTGCCGCGGCCCTTTGGCTCTCCTTCAGCTCACTTGAGCTAGGGCGGCGGCTAGGCGGGGGGCGTGCTGGGCGGGCTCGACCTGCTCCAGGCGTACGTCGTCGCAGCCGACCCAGCTCGCTGCCTCCCGCAGGGCCTCGGCCATCGGTTCGGCCACGGCGGCGCGTTCCAGCGACACCTTGCGCGCGACCAGGGTCTTGCCCTCCCGGGCCGGGTCGACCCGGCCGGCCAGCTGGCCGCCCGCGAGCAGCGGCATGGTGAAGTAGCCGTTTACCCGCTTGTGCTTGGGCACATACGCCTCGAGGCTGTGCTCGAAGCCGAACATCTGCCGGGTCCGCTTGCGGTCCCAGATGAGCGAGTCGAACGGCGAGAGCAGCGTCACGCGGTGTCGTCCGCGGCGCCCGGCCGACGCTTCGGCCAGCGCCGCCGGATCGGCCCAGCCCGGCGTGATCCCGGGAAACCTGGGAGTTCCGGAGAGTCCGGCCCGGCCCGCGCGGGCGGGACCCGTGAGCGTCACCGGGATCAGGCCGGCGGCCAGCGCGGCGTCGGACACCAGCCGCGTGTGCTGGGACTTCTCGTTGGTCAGGTAGTTGAGCCGGTGATATTCGACCAGGTCCGCCTGGGTGACCACGCCGAGCGCCCGCGCGGTGACGCCGGCCAGGTAGGCGAGGCACTCGGGGTCGGACGGTTCCGCGCCGAGCAGCTCGTCCGGCAGCACCCGCTCGGGCAGGTCGTAGACCCGCCGCCACCCGGTCCGCCGCACGCAGATGACGTCGCCGATATCGAGCAGCCATTCCACCGCGACCTTGACGTCCGACCAGTCCCACCACGGCCCGCCCGCTTTGGCCCCGCCCAGCTGGGTCGCGGTCAGCGGCCCCTCGGCGCGCAGCCGGGCCAGCACCTTGTCGCAGGTCTCCTGGTGGACCTGATGCCAGCGGACGCCCCTGGCCCGCAGGGCGCGGCGGCGGAAGGCGAAGTACGGCCACTGCTCGATTGGCAGCACGCAGGCCGCGTGCGCCCAGTACTCGAAGGCGCCGGGCTTGCTGGCGTGCCAGTAGGCCTGTTCGATCTGCTGTCGCGACACCGCCCCGAGCCGGGCGTAGGCGACCAGCTCGTGCGACCGCGCCAGCACGCTGATCGTGTCCAGCTGCACCGCGCCGACCCGGCGGAGCATGGCGGCGACCCCGACCCGAGAACCCCATGAAGCCCGAGAACCCCCAGAGGCCCGGGACCGGGGCCAAGGCGTCGCGCCCAGGAACCCCTGCGCGCGCAGCGTCATCCGGCGGACCTCGTCGGGGGTGAGCGTCACCTCAGCCGCGGGCGCATCCATGATCCACAGCGTAACCGGCGGCTACGACATTTCCCGGCGCCCGGGCGCCGGGAACAACATGCCGGAACAACTTGCCGGAACAACAGAAGCGCCCTGGTTCGCGGCCTAGCCGCACGCGCGAGGAGGGGTGAGCGAGAGGAGATACCCGGTCCGTTCGGGATAAAATCCTTTAGTACCAGTCGTCCAGGATGCGTGCGGACATGGCGATGATGCCGCCGATGACCACGATCGCGGTCCCGGTCCAGAACAGCCACCAGGACGGGCCGATGACCATCGCGATCCCGCCGACGACGAAGCCGACGATGATGACCGAGACCGCCACCCAGGAGGCCGTCCGGCCGTGGTGCGCCTCGTGCACGTGTGACAGGCCGGTCTGCGCGTCCAGACCGTGCGCTCCGATATTTCCCGTCATCGTGCCTGATGCTGGCTGCTCGGCCACTCCCAGCTCCTCTCCTCGTTAACGCTCCTATTATTCTCCGGGAAGTGCGAGACTGATCACCAGCCGGCCCCGTTGTTGACCCTACGCGTTCGCGTCCGACTCGGTTTGGTGTCTCATCTCGCCTACGATGACATGTTGGGGCGGTGAACGGGAGCCGGTTACGGTCACCGGCCATGATGAGGTCAGACGATCCGCAAGGAGCGCGACGCAAAGTGCCACCGATTATCGATAGCGTCCTTCGCGCCGGCGAAGGCAGACTCCTGCGCAAGCTGAAGCGGATCAGCGAGCAGATCAACTCCATTGAGGACGAGTTCGTCGCGATGAGCGACGCCGACCTGCGTGGCCTTACCGAGGAGTTCCGGCAGCGATACGCCGACGGAGAAACCCTCGACGACCTCCTTCCCGAAGCCTTCGCCGCCGTGCGCGAGGCGGCCAAGCGCACCCTCGGCCAGCGGGCCTTCGACGTCCAGCTGATGGGCAGCGCGGCGCTGCACCTGGGCAACATCGCGGAAATGAAGACCGGCGAGGGCAAGACGCTTACCGGCGTGTTCCCGGCCTACCTCAACGCGCTCGCCGGCCAGGGCGTGCACGTCGTCACGGTCAACGACTACCTGGCCAAGCGCGACGCCGAGTGGATGGGGCGGGTGCACCGCTTCCTCGGCCTCGAGGTGGGCGTGATCCTGGGGGACATGGATCCGGCCGTGCGCCGCAAGCAGTACGCCGCCGACATCACCTACGGCACCAACAACGAGTTCGGCTTCGACTACCTGCGTGACAACATGGCCTGGCAGCTCGAGGACTGCGTGCAGCGCGGCCATTCCTACGGGATCGTCGACGAGGTGGACTCGATCCTGATCGACGAGGCGCGGACGCCGCTGATCATCAGCGGCCCGGCCGAGCAGAGCCCGCGCTGGTACACCGAGTTCGCCAAGATCGCGCCCCGGCTGCGCCGCGGCGAGGACGGCGAGGGCGACTACGAGATCGACGAGAAGAAGAAGACCATCGGCATCCTGGAATCCGGGGTCGAGAAGGTCGAGGACTGGCTCGGCATCGACAACCTCTACGACCCGGTCAACACGCCCCTGGTCAGCTTCCTGAACAACTCCATCAAGGCCAAGGAGCTGTACAAGAAGGACAAGGACTACGTCGTGATGAACGGCGAGATCCTGATCGTGGACGAGTTCACCGGCCGCATCCTGCACGGCAGGCGCTACAACGAGG
>WNGP01000584.1_pt1 | contig 28603 bp, 28 predicted proteins | sample 5407671 | NCBI WGS metagenome assembly WNGP01 (sample SAMN13153381, study PRJNA577476) | soil metagenome | isolation source: 40 cm soil or saprolite under Garry oak tree replicate 2 | place: USA:California | collected 2016-06-15
CGTTTCATGAAGGCGAATACAGACCTTCATTACCTGCTGTCTCACACCATCTCCGTCGTTTCCAGTGTGCTCAAGGTGAGGACGCTTCCAACAAGGGTTCCTCTCGTAACCATAGTCAGACTCAGGCTAGAAACCTCACGCTGTAACGGAGTGCCAGCGTTCTGTCCCGTGTTCTCTGGGCTTCAGACAGGTTCTTACTCCTTGTCCCCTGCCTGCCAGATCAGCCTTGGTGCCCTGGGGAGGACACCATCTTTCCAGTGGGTTTCACCTCCGAAAGTATTACCGCTACGCGCCTCGCAGCGCACCTATCCCGCCTTGTGGTGTTCCGACTTTGGGAGCGTGAAGTTTTCCCTCTTCCATGTATCCCGCTTTGAGAAACGCCCAAATCAGGGAGAGTAGACGTTCATCTGCAATTCGCTTTCTGAGGACATGTATCAACTTTTCGTGCGAAATATTGTCGAAACAACCTTTGATGTCTCCTTCTACGATCCAGAAGTATTTTCCCTTCTCGTTACAGAGACGTTGTATATGGTTGATTGCGGTCATTGTTGAGCGTCCAGGGCGGAAACCGTTGGAACACGGCAGAAACTGACTCTCATAGATTGGTTCCATGACCATTCTCAGAGCTTCTTGCACCATCCTATCGCGGAGAGTGGGTATCTTCACAGCACACTACCCCCTTTGACAAGCCATCTGAGGAATGGGTGACGGTGACCCATCCTCACCACCCCCTGTACGGTCAACGCGTGCAGCTCATCCGGGTCCGCCGAGGTCGGGATCCCGACCTCATTATCCGCCTGCCCGATGGCTATCACGGCGCGATTGCCGCCAGCTTGACGGATTACGCTGGCCCTGCCCTCGTCGATCCCGACGCTGTGGAACCGCCCTTGCTCTGGCTTGAAGGATTGTGGCAGATGGCCCAGTGGATTGCGCAGCAGCACCGCAGAGGAGCACCTGAGATATGATACAGCTAGTTTCCTGTCATGCGGCTGGTGCTCTCTAAGGAGGTTTGTGAATGATAGCACGCCCTTCTTCATCGGAAGCGCAGGTGGCTCCTGCGCAGGTCTGGTCTGCCCTCTCGGTGGACGTACGAACTCGTGTGATCGCTCTCTTAGCTCAGTTAGCATTGTATGCGGTAATGACTCGTCCCTCTGATGAGGGAACCGGAAAGGAGGCGTCCCGTGCTGGCCCGACATCCAGCGACCAAAATCCGTCCTGACCATCTTGACCGGCTTGCCGTCATCTATGTCAGGCAGTCGACCTTGTTTCAGGTGCGCGAAAATAGCGGGAGCACCCTGCGACAATATGATTTGGTGAAGCGAGCCCAGGATTTGGGCTGGACGACACCCAGTATCCAGGTGGTCGATCAGGATCAAGGACACTCGGGCTCTTCCGCCATTGGTCGTGACGGCTTTCAATGGCTGGTGGCTGAAGTAGGTCTCGGACACATTGGGGCTGTGCTCAGCCTGGAAGTCTCGCGCCTGGCCCGTTCGTGCAGCGATTGGTATCGGCTGCTGGAAATCTGCGCGCTGACTGACACGCTGGTGATTGACGAAGAAGGCATCTACGACCCTGGATGGCATAACGACCGCTTGTTGCTCGGTTTCAAGGGGAGCATGTCGGAGGCCGAACTCCATTGGTTGAAAAGTCGGCTGCTCGGGGGAAAGGTGGCCAAAGCAGAGCAAGGAACTTTGCGCTTTCGCTTGCCCATTGGCTTGGTCTACGATCCTGCTGGCCGGATTGTGCTTGACCCTGATGAGGCTGTACAGGAAGCGGTACGTCTGGTCTTTTCCCTCTTTGAGCAGTTCGGTTCGGCGCTTGGGGTGGTGATGTACTTTGCCGAACAGCACTTGCGTTTCCCGACACGGTGGTGGGGGGGCAAGCAGGCAGATGAACTGATCTGGGGACGGCTCACCCACGGGCGGGTCTTGAATATCCTGCATAGTCCTCTGTATGCAGGTGCCTACGTCTACGGGCGCACGCAGTTTCGCAGCCGCACTCTGCCGGGAGAAGAACCCCGTGTCAAGGGGCGAACGCGCCGGATCAAACAAGAGGAGTGGCCGATTGTCTTGCTGGATCAGCATCCTGGCTACGTGACCTGGGACCAATTCCTGGGCAACCAGCGACAGCTCGATGATAACCGCACCTGGCGTGCGGAAGACCATCGTGGGGCCGTTCGAGAGGGACCATCGCTCTTGCAGGGGATCGTCTTGTGTGGCTCCTGTGGCCGACGGATGAGCATCCGCTATCAGCGCGATGGCTCGCTGTTGATGTACGAATGTAACCAGGCCCACAGACAACTTGCCACCAAAACGTGCCAGACGCTGCGAGGAGATCGGATTGATCAGGCTGTGGTTCAGTGCTTTCTGGAGGCGGTCCAGCCTGCCCATTTGGAGGTGGCTCTCTCCGCGCTCGATTCTCTGGAAGCCCGCGCCAGGCAGGTCGATCAGCAATGGCAACGTCAGATCGAGCGAGCACAGTATGAAGCAGACCTGGCAGGGCGACGCTACAGAGCTGTCGACCCAGACAATCGTCTGGTGGCCCGGAGTCTGGAACGGGAATGGAATGAGAAACTGGCCGAGGTCGAAAAGCTGGAACGGGAATATGCTCTGGGACCCAAGCAAGCGGCCCTCTCGCTCACGGCCGCGCAACGCGAGCAGATCCGCCATCTCTCTGACGACTTGCCAGCAGTCTTCCATGCTCCCACGACGACCTTTGCCCAGCGCAAGCAACTGTTGCGCTGGCTGATCAAGGATGTGACGCTCTCCAAGCGAGGCAACGTCATCGATGTGGCTATTCGCTGGCAAACCGAGGCCCTCACGCGTCTTGCCATCCCACGCTACAAAATGTCGTGGGAAGAACGCCAGACGAGCCCGCAAGTGGTCGAGCGCGTGCGGGAGTTGTCTGCGACGCACACCAATACGCAGATTGCCGCCCTCCTGAATGAGGAAGGAGAGCGAGCTGGCATGGGAGGCTCGTTTACGGTTAGCAAAATCGAGTGGATCCGCTATGCCTATCACATCCCTGCTGGATGTCCAGAACGTCCGAAAGCCGCCCCAACCGGGCAGCGGGGAGATGGCCGCTATTCGGCACGCGCGGCCGCTGAACTGCTCAATGTGGACGTTTCGACGATCGCGGAGTGGTGCAAGACGGGGCGACTGGAGAGTGTTCGTTCGACACCTCTGGGACCGCGCTGGATCACGCTGACACCTGAGATCATCGCCGCGCTGCGCAAGCCAGTCCGGAGGCAGTGGAAGCACCGAGGTACTCGTAATGCGAGTGAATTTGTGATAAAGTAGCACTATGACGGTGGATCGGAGTTCCCGATCCACCAGGAGGAGAACACATGGAATCCCGAACATCGCCTGGAAAGAAGGGTAGTGTGCCGCCCAGATCGGCATACCAAGCGGCCTCAGTTTCCCGTTGGCTTTTGGTATATAAATTCTCCTAACTGGCATGGGACGATATGTTCCTTCCCGTAACTCTTCAATGGTCTGGTTGAGAAGTGCAAGCCATTCAGAGACAGGGAGTTCCTGCCCGTTGATGCCATCTACTCCTGGAGTTTTCGCCCCGTTGTTGGACATGATGGCGCTGCGTGCGCTCTCTACCCAGTTGACATCTCGTACATATCGATACAAGTCATCAAACCGATGCGTCGGTTGGGACAAAGCTTTTGTTGCAAGACTTTTCTGAACTCTGGCTATTTCCATTACCAATCCCTGGACGAGGCCAGCGTTGCCTGGTCTCACAAACGATATGACTATGCTCCTTCGCCCTGTACGCGATTTATTCCGCGCTCCGTGAGAGGGTCGTGACTTCCTCCGACTACTACGAGCATTCCGCCCTGTCTCTATCACCTCAGCCTACCTGCCCATCCCGTTGCCGGGCCGATAAAGACAGTTCCCAAGTTCACGATGATTGTTTCAAAGCAAGTTCTCCGTAGATGCCGCCTATACACCTTCACGCCATCTCCCCGATGGCGCTAGAGAGAGTGACCTTTGGTATGCAGCCTTGGGTCAGATAGGGTCTAGAGGAACCCGTTCACGCCTTCTGCTCGTGAGACGCTACCTCTCTCTGTCCCTGTCGTATCATCCCGTTTCGCTCAGGTTATACGTTCTAGGTGCCTCATCAGCGGTTCGTTTGCACTCATCATAGAGACTCTCTCCCTCGACGTTAGCGGGGTGTTTCGGACTACACCCTTTCACGCCTTTGTCAGCGGGCTTCACACCGTAGATGTGGTAGTCATCTGCCGCGTGCCGCTTAGGGAAGAAGGTACTGCACTCCCTTCTGGCTTTCGCCTTTCAATCATCGCGCTTCTTGGCGCACGAACAGCACATATTCGCGCACCTCGTACCCTGCCAACTGGCCGTGCTGGTACTCCACGCCCTCAATGTCCGGGTTCTCTAGCGCCTGGGTATCGAACCGGACGAGTTCTTGACTGATGGCTCTCACCGGGCAGAGCCGGGTCAGACGGCGAACCCACGTCTGCACATTGCAGACCCGGCTCTCCAGAGAGGGGGGAAGTGTCCCCGTGCGCCGACGGCGATTGCTGAACCGCGGTTGGCGATAGCGGGTTTTGCGCTGCCTTCGGCTACGCCTGGCAGCGCGGCGCTGGTCGAGGCGCTGTTTGATCTGCTCGCCACGATGGGTGAGTTCGGCTGCCCACACCACTTCGCCTGAGGCGTCATTGACGAGGGCCAGGCCGGTCGTCTGACTACCCGGATCGATTTTGACGCGCAGAGGATGCAGCGTGGGATGCTCCACCACTTGCATGAGTATGAGGGTGAAAGGAAAACGACGATAGACTGCTGCCTTGCCCGCTTTGAGGAGCAGGCGGGCGCGCCCTGGATGGACCGGGTCCAGCGGCTGCTGGTTCGTGTCTACGACCAAGACCTTCGACATGCTGACTTCCTTTTGTCCAGGCGGGCCTCCTGTCGCCAGGGTAATGCTCACCTCGTCAATGTTGCTGAACGGTTTGCTGTGCAAGACACTGAGTTTGCCCCTCGCTCTGTTTGATCTTGCACCGAAGCGGTCCGAGCTGGTGAAGCACCCGGACGTTCCTATGGATTCGCTCGCAACGGAGTCCATGACCGGACCGAGACTGGTCAAGAGTGAGGCTCACGGACCAGCCGCAAGCCTGCCCCGTTCGACGGGGCGGGTTCCTGACATCCACATCCTTATTTGGGATCAGCAGATCTAATGCTGAATTCTGTACGCCAAGCAGATAAATTGGTTTGTAGAGGCGGATGAGCGAACGTGCTCAAAGGTTTACCGAAGAGGATCTCCTCCTGGTATCCAATCGGGTAATGGACCGTCTTGACTTTTGAGACTATGGTATACCTTCAAAGTCTCATCTGTAATCGCTTGCCAAGGATAACATTTGCAGAAAAATTATACCAGACGTTGAAGAGAAAAACAATGCGGCTCATTTTCCCAATAGCTTTTACAGCCCGCCGCGCCCTTTTTTCCTCCGCAAAAAAATGCTAAAATACTACCGTGCGTACAAGTATTCAAATATGTACAGTAATCGATGCAAGAAAGGAGTTTCATTACTTATGCATGCCTGACGCGAATGTCTCGGTTATGCTGTAATCTACTGATCGCGTAGCTGTAACTGTTTTGTTGTGCATGTCTTATCAAGTATTGGATAGACAGGTCAGCCAAAAAAACCCCAGATGAATAGAAAGCAACCAACCGATGAAGATAATCCCTCTGCTAAACTCAGTTGCCCCCACTGCCATACGCAATTACCGTTGGAGGCAGTATTCTGTAGTGCCTGTGGGAAACGAGTCAAGAAGATCGGAGATTGGCAAATAGACACTGAAGATGGGAATGACAATACACAAGAGGCGGACGTCGATACAGTGCGCCTGGCATCGAACCCACAAAAGCACTTGAAGCGTTCACAATCGTCCCGATCGCCCAGGAACAGCCAGGCACCAGAACAACCCCATCTAAATGGCCCGCTACTTCAAGATGCAGCAGCTCCACAGCCATCTCTCCTGGAGACTGGGATTTTCGAGCCTGACCTTGCAGATGCACGAGCACAACGTGAAGCCCCCATTGCAGGCAGGCTATCACAACCTTTGCCAACGACACCTGTCCCGTCGATACCGGAGACATGGCAACAGGTTCCTGATACAGACGTACCGGCCTCGACACCGCCTGGATTAAACTGGTTGTGGCCTATCGTCATCATTCTCTCCGCCGTCGCTGCCGCTCTCGTCAACTTTGTGTTCACAGATACAGCCATACGTCCGCTCATCGTGTTTTGGTTTCTCGCCGTCTGTCCAGGCATGGTGCTGGTGCCCTTCCTGCGTCTTAAAGAACCCGTCGTAGAGTGGGTGCTCGCCATCGCGTTGAGTTTTGCTATCGAAGCACTTGCGGCAGGTATAGAGCTCTACGCTGGAAAGTGGTCACCCACAGGTACCCTCAGTATATTGATAGGTCTCAGTCTTGGCGGCGCGATTGTGCAACTTGCAACCATACACCCTATTACTCCACTTCCCGTTACTCACCTCCTTTGGAGCGTTATTGTAAGCCTACGCAACAAGGTATTTCGCCCTGTTGGAGTAGTCCTAAAACTCTACCTTGTCAATCCACTCTATAAAGGATTTAGCAAAATTGTGAGTAATAGGAAGACTACTCCATCCCTACCAAAACTACCGCGAACCATACTTACAAGGAACCCTCGTGTACTTGTACCTGTCTTACTTACACTATTCATTAGCATAATCGTTGGAACGAGCCTCTGGTCATATGAAGTTTACCAAGGTTCTCGTTCCGCGACTTCAACTTCGGCACTACCACATAAGGCCACCCCTCATTCCAGCCCTGAATCAACGGTAGTACCTACTCCAACGTCAATCTCCCCTGCAAATATAGCAGAATTGTATAACGGCACTATTTACGACATACCGGCGAACGTTACCACATCGATGACTCTTACGGGAATACAACTAACTCAGATGACCATCAGTGGCAACTTTACCGGACTTCACAAAACTGGTACTTTCAATGGCGTCTTCGATTCTTCTAAACATATTCAGTTCACGGTTAAGGACTCAGCGGGGCACTTAATTCTCTCCTTTAATGGAGACATGCAATCGGGTGGCGAGCTCTCAGGAGACTATTGCGGCGTTGACCAGGATGCGCGATGCACGGGGGATTACGGTCTCTGGAGTGTTGCTCCTGCGTCATGAGGTTATAGATTTACAACATCTCATCTCCAACCTCCCATATGGAAGTAGTTGGAGGGAGATAGACCAGGAAAGGGCCGGCATTTAGAATAGAGGAGCAAACGATGCAGACAATCTTCCTCGACCGCGATGGCGTCATCAACCGGAATCGCGCACGGGGAGACTACGTCAAGAGCTGGGAGTAGTTTCAGTTCCTGCCAGGCGCCTGCGGTGCCATCGCCCGGCTCACGAAGGCGGGTTTTCGGTTGCTGGTTATCACCAACCAGGCATGTATCGGCAAGGGGATCGTATCCTGGGCGACGGTGCAGGAGATTGCGCGGGTGGGGGGACGGATCGAGGCCGTACTCTGCTGCCCACACCTGGCGGATAGCGGCTGCGGCTGTCGCAAGCCGGCGCCAGGGCTGCTCCGACGCGCCCACGAGGAGTACCAGGTGGACCTGAGACAGGCTATCCTGGTGGGAGACAGCGTGATGGATGTGCAGACCGCCGCGGTAGGGATGCCAGCCATCATGGTACTCTCCGGACTCGGGCAGATTGCTGATCTCAGTAGTGCGTCCCTCCCATGCCGGTTAGCTCTCGATCTGGCCCATGCCGCGCGGCTCATCCTGAACGGCGAGATCTTCCCTCCTGATGAGTCGCTAGGACAACAGGGCGCTCTGCGAAGGTAGGAATTTGATCGTATTGTAAGAGACACGAAGTCAGGAGCGAACTGTGTCACAGCATAAGCCGTCTTCATCCCCAAAGCTAAATAACGTGGTTGCTATTGGAGAGCTTCTACTTCTATTGGTAATGTTGCCAGCAGGCACGGGTTACATTGGGACTGCCATTTTCGGGCTTTCGGTCTTGCCAAGCGTTCTGTTGGGGCTGGCGTCATTACTGGTGATATTCTTCAGTCTGGTTGCCCTGCTGGGAGCGACCATCCGTTTTCCAGATCACTTACCCACGCATGAAAACGGCCCAACAAAGCTTGACAAAAGTGACCAAGGGGACTATTCTTCGGGCAGATAGAACCTTTGTTCCCAGAAGGGGCAATGCCGGATGGGACAAGCCACACGCACGACCAAACTGTTCCTCGACCTCGGAAACCGTGAAGAGGGAGGAGCCAACAGCGGCAAGCGCGCCTATCTCGAGAAAACGGCCAGGCTCCTGGATGCTGCCCGTGCCTTCTATGTGACCTATTTCCTGGCCCATCCTGACAAACTAGAAGAAAAAGGTGGGCTTTTCATTGGAGGAGCTTCAAGAAGAATGGGAGCGGCTCACCTGGGTCGAATCCCTCACTGTGGCAATCAGGCAAACCCGTCAAGGGAGAGCACAGCAATCAGCGACTGTGGGAGCACGTGTGGTGCAGCAGGTGGCGCGGAGCATAGCTGCTGTGTGAGCCCGGTATCCCGCCTGCTTGCTAGTGTTTGAACCCTTGCGCAAAATCAAAACGAAGGGCTGGAGCAAGTCGCGACACATGAACCGCCGGCAGGCCAACCAGCTGCGCGGCAAGATCAATCAGTGCACCAGGGACAAGGCATACGCCGCAGGCACCGTGACCGTCGAGGCGAATCTACATGGCACTAGCCAATATTGCTCCCGATGCGGCGCTCTGGGGAGAGGTTCTCCTACCGGGGCGGCAAGCGCATCTAAAGAGCGCTGGGGCAAGCTGTTCGGATGTCCACAGCGCCACTATGAGACGCATGCTGACTTCAATGCGAGCGTGAATGTGCATCGCTCCTTTTATCGTGAGTGGCATTGGCAGCCACGCAAGAAGCCGCACCCAAGGCTGTTCAGTGCAGCGTTGGATTGCGGCGTGTCCGCTCTTCCCGGCTACCGGTCGGGGGAGGAAGCCTGTGGAGGGACACCCCGCTGAAGCAGGCCAGGCCGGTTCCTTCGGGAGCACGTGAAGGTGGTACGGCTAGCTACTGGTCCAACGGGGGCACGTTCCAGCCTGAATGCTCTCGCGGACATGACCTGATCCGATAGCTTCCTGGAATTCGGCAGGAACGCTGGGAATGCCGGACTGGATTAGGGCGGTGCGAACGGCTGTGTCCAGGTTTGGCCCACACATCTGGGAGCAGTTGATACCACCCGGAGGTTTAGCTGGTGGTTTTGCGTTTGAGATGCGGGTTGTGCGGTATCCATACCTCTGCTCTCACCAGTCGCTCTCACTCTTTGAGCGAGGTTGGCTCTGCCACTCCTGCTTGCAGCGTGGCCAGTCCCACGGCCAGCACCACCCGCGGCTATCCTTCGCGCATCTCCTCCATCAGTGGGCGGAGTGAGGCCGTTGGTGTCTTTCCCTTCTCGCAGCCAAAAACATCTACACGAAATGCCCGATTTGCCCATCATTGGTCAACCAGAGCGTGCCGTCCGCAGCGGCGACGATGCCTCGCAGGTTGCCTATGTCGAGTGAACTACCTCCATTGTCGAAGTCGGTGTTGGGTGGGAAAGGGTAGAAATCGAAGGTGCCATCGGTAGTGACGCGCCCGACCGCAACGTTCACCGTGGCGAACCAGAGCGCCCCGTCGCCTCCGGTGGTGATCCCGCTGCTACCAATCCTGTCAAACGCTTTGGCCTGTGGATCGGGATCAAACAGGCGCACCTGTCCACTCGTCGTAATGCGCCCGATGAGGCCACCGGCGCTGAACCAGATGTTGTTGTCCGGCCCGACCGTCAGATCGCGCGGCTCGCTAAACTTGCGGCATCACCCGCTGCCCAAAATTGTACCCAATTTTGGACAACCAGCGTTCTCACCGCCCTGAGACAGTCCGCCAAGCTCAGCGTTCCTGCCACATTCCAAGCTGGTATCTTGAAGTGTGACATTTGGCTCATCGCGATATCGCGATGAGCCGGCATTTGATGGTCACATATGGCGTTTTATCCCACTTTTTCCCAAAGAACGGTTTCTCCGTGTTCTAACAACCGACAATCTTGTGGACGAGCAGCGTTTGGCTCTCCCTTGACACGCGGAAACGCCAGGTAGCCATTGGAATAAATCGAGTTGATGAGCTTGATATAGGTTCCCTTCACGAGCACCCGATCCCCTTTGCGAAAGCCTTGCAACTCGTTGTTGACCTGATACTTCACCCGGCCCTTGCCCTTTTGGGGCTGACTGTGATACCGCTTGCGGGTTTGCCTGGGGCGGAAGCCGATGGAATAGATGTTGTTCTCTGGTATTGGGATCATTTCTCCCGTTCTCAGGGTGGAAATGCATAAGGCATCGATGAGATGTGTTTTCGACAAGTTTAGATATTTTCGGTAACTGGACGTTTCATATCCAAAGACCGTTGTCAGGGGCGCAAACATGCTCAGCGTCATATACAGGTGGGTTTTCCCTTGCATGGTACGCTGGGCAATCTGATCCAGGTGACCACTCACTCCCGTTACCTTGAGGGTGATTTTGCCCTCATGCAATCGGTGATGGCAAGACTCACACAGGGTGAGGAGGTTGGTCAACGTATCTTTGCCGCCATGTTCCTGGAAGACCAGATGATGAGCCTCCAACCGCACACCTCCTTTACCGCAGTGCTGGCACCGATAGCCGTCGCGCATCAGACAGGCGATGCGCAGATTCTCGTCAAGCCGGGTGGGGTCCTGGTAGTGACTCCCTTCCAGCTCAGGGTTGTTCAAGCGAGCAATGTCTACCTGTACATCCTCGATGACAATGAAACTGATCGGTAAAGGAATACGTTGAACCACGCGGATCACCTCCTCGACATTGGTTTTGATCGATGGCGGCAACCGCCCGCCTCGTTTGCTGGACGAGCGGTTGAGAAACCGGGCGGGCCGATACCAGCGGCGTGCCCGGCGGCTTTTGCGCCGATCGCGCCGATCTTGCATTTTGTCAATAACATCCCGGCGATGGTGGATCTCTGCCGCCAGCAACACGGTCCCATTGCCGACACAGGTGATCCCGGTGACACTGCTCCCCTTATCGATCCCACAAGTCACGTCCTGCGTACACCCCTCGCACTGCCAGTTCAGTTGGATCGTGAAGGGGCGATACGCAACGATTTTCGCTTTCCCTGCTCGTAATAATTTCCGTGCTTTCGCCGGGGTACACGGCATCAGAGCCGCTTCATCATGATTCTTAACATACACATACATCATGGCTGTAAGCCCTCCTGTCGGAGTAAAGCGCTCCTTGCGACTGTTCAATAAGGTTGTCATGGAATGCACACATTCAGCTTTCGCGTACCCTTAATGCATCCCCACAGAGCTGTGGACTGGAACAAACATCCAAAGGTGTGATCACTCATCAAACTCCTGCCTCCGAAGAGGCTCGCTGGTAGTTCCATGAATATTCTGTCCGAAAACACCATATTTTTAGGAACTATCGACTCAGGTACATCCCAACAGAGCATGTGGGTTGGAGCGTGCCCCGTTGGAATCAATGATAGCCCTGCCGCATTTGCTGGAGAGCGAACTCTCCGGGCCTGGCCTGTCAGTCTTTGCCGGGGTGTCCCTCTGACAGGCGACTCTCCCCTGACCTTTAGCCAGGCGAGGCGGGTTTGGATCGCTTTTTGTCGCGCCACTCCCAATGCAGTTCATGATAAAAGCTGTGATGCGTATTCACCGACGCGTTGTGGTCGGCATTCGCTTCATAATGACACTTCTCGCACCAGAACAGGTTCCCCACTTGACGAAGACGCGCTTGCCGCTCTGGAAGAAGAACCTCTTCCCCTTCGCGCCGCATCTGGAGCAATATTGAGACGTGCCATGCGGGTTAATTTCCACCGTGACCACGCAGCAGCGGGCATAAGCCTTCACCCCTGCATACTGCCTGATCTTGCCGCGCAGCTGGTTGGCCTGGCGGCGGTTCATGCGCCTGGACTTCGATCCGCCTTTCGGCTTGACCTTGCGCAAGCGCTCAAAGAGGAGGATGCAGCCGGGGTAGTTCGCACAGATTGCCGCGATCTGACAGGCGACCTTGTGAGCCGCGTCCTCGTTGGCGCGCCTGACATGTCGCCAGAGATCCTGATTGCTGCACTCGCCCTTGATGGGTTTGCCCGTCTGCCACTGCTTCTTGGCAATCTTTTTGAGGTGACGATAGCGCGCCTGATCGAGTCCATGATCCCTGATGAAAACCGTTTCGAGGATCTGCTCATCCCGCCTGACGGTGACAACGGCGAGGTTCTTCACATTCAAATCGATGCCGACCGTGACCAGATGCGGCTCCAGCTTCCTCTCCACCACGCGGGCGGCTTGCACCTCTTTGGCCTGGGGAAAGTGCAGCGCGGCCCCGCGCCCGCGCAGGACCAGGGTGGGACTCTGCCGCTTCCAGTCCCTCTCCTTCATGCGGCCCTCAAAGTGGCGTGAGCATTTGACAGGGTAGTTCATCCAGTCCCACCTCGTCCCATCGTAGACCTTCAGCCGCACAAAGCGATCATGAATCTTGGCGTCTTCTAGCTCTAGCTCGAAAGCACCCTGATAGAAGGTGGGATGATCAGCCGCTCCGGGCAGTCCTGGCTTGCCCTTCTTCTTCCCGCTTTTCTGCCAGGCCGAGCGCGCCGGGAGACTAGCCGCGTGCTTTGCCTATCGCCTCCCTCATCGTAGCCCGGCGCGCATGGGTCGGCATACCGGGAAAGCGGGCTTTGAAGTCCCATTCAGGAGGGACGTTCGGATGTGCTTTGGTGGAGACAGTGCATTGTTCCAACCAGGAACGCAATTCTTCAGCAGTGAGCAGTCGTTCGCGCAATTCCTGATGCTTTTCGGAAAAGTAGACCACCTTTTCCGTCAGCTTCTCGTTGTGCGCCAGCAAGAAGTCCAGGAAGAAGGCACGCGCCTCGGTCAAGATGGCAGTCGTCTCCTCCAAAGCCGCCCGCTTCTCGGTATTGGCTCCCCCGCAGGCCCGAGGCGAGAGATCCAGTGCAAGAATAGTACTACGCGCCGCTTTGCCCATCAGGCGGCCCTCTCTGCCTGCTCAGACTTCGAGACGAGTATCAGGAGCGCCCTCTTGTGGCGCGGGTTGACATGGGCGCGATAGGCGTAGAGTTTTCCGGAGAAGACGGTGACGATGGTGAGCATATCAGCTAGCAGATCGGTGGTCGGATCGACCTGGGCCGGCGGATCAAGGACTTCCAAGCGCACCTGTTGCCACCGGGAGGTCTCTTGCAAAGAGGAGAAGCCAAAGCGCACCGCTTGTTCCCCCTGCTTCTGGAGGCGCTGGATTTCAGCCATGCCGATGCGCCGATGATTGCCTGCTGTCCGAGCAACGTGCAGTTTCCCGGTCTTGTCCCACCTGCGGAGCGTTTTGACAGAGATTCCCAAAGACACCGCTGCTTCCTGTGGATTCATCCAAAGTTTGCGATTCATAGAACAAATGTACCTGATTTGGGCACTTTTGTCCAGTCTTTTTGTATCCCCAGGTCGAAGATGGTCACCGTCCCCTGCGGCGTCATGCGTCCCATCTCACCGAACGCGCTATACTCCGGCAGGCAGCTGTCGATGCTGAACCAGAGATTGCCATCCGGCCCAGCGATGAGCAGGTTGACGAAGTCGGTGGCCTTGCGCAGGGTTGAAAATAAAATCACAAAAAATGGACATTTGTATCCTTTTATGGTAATCTCCACTCCTGAACTTGAGGAATGCGGCTCTGTATGCGCGTATCTCTTCGATCGGTCAAAAAAATGACCTGGGACGACAACTTGAACGCCTCAAAACGCTTCAAAGAGTATGCTGCCGCGCACAGCTATCATGTCACGCGCAAGGTGCAAGAAATTGGATCTCGGCTGGGCGACCGCCATCATAGCTTCTTGAAGCCGCTGACCGATCAGACCATTGGCGCGCTTGTCGTGGAGCTTCGAGCCGAAACACCCTCTTTGGTTTCACGTCCCTCGCGGAAACGTTGCAACTACGCTGTAATGCGTCTGGTCGCCGCCTCGTTGCGGTTCCACCACCAGAAGTGCCTTTCTTCCCACTTCGCGGGCTTTCTTAGTGGCTGGCTCGGAGCTCATATGCAGCCCCGATGCTGACCAGCCCCCTTTCCGCCTGCGGGGAGGAGCCGTTCACGAGGAGTGCGAATGTTCGGACCTTGGGGTAGCTTTTCCAGCTCCAGGCTCTCCAATTGCTCAGTTAAACAGGTTGATGGGGTATCAAAAGCCAGTGCTGAGCGAAGAGCGCCGCTCGTGAACTGGGGCGAGGAAAACTTTACCTGATCAGGCTTACCACTTGATCAGCGCTGCCCCATTAAAGGGCCTCTGAAAGGAGCAATGACAATGTCAAGAGTCTTGGTGGTTGATGCCGAGCGCCGTCCAATGATGCCATGCACCCCTGCACGTGCCCGTATCCTGCTCGCTCAAGGGAAAGCTGCGGTGTGGCGGAGGTTCCCTTTCGTGCTCATCTTGAAAAAAACGCGTGCAGAGGCGGTGACGGTGCCGTTGCGCGTGAAAGTTGATCCTGGCTCCCAAACGACAGGGATGGCGGTCGTCAATGATGCCACCCACGAGGTGGTGTGGGCAGCAGAGCTTACGCATCGCGGAAACCAGGTGCATAAAGAACTAAACACCCGCCGGGGTGTTCGTCGTAGCCGTAGGCTTCGGCATACCCGCTACAGGCCAGCACGTTTTGCGAACCGTCGGCGTCAAGAGGCCTGGCTCCCGCCTTCCCTGCTTAGTCGGGTAGAAAACATCCTCACCTGGGCCGCACGGCTCTTGCGCTGGTGTCCGATTGGCGCAATCTCTCTGGAGTTCGTCCGCTTTGATATGCAACTGCTTCAGAATCCGGATATCACCAGTCTGGAATACCAGAGAGGCACCTTGTTCGGGACAGAACTCCGCCAGTATTTACTCATGAAATGGGACTATCGTTGTGCCTATTGTCTGGCCACGGGAGCGCCCCTCGAGATCGATCATGTCCTACCTGTCAGTCGCGGGGGAAGCGACCGGGTGGCCAACCTGGTCATCGCTTGCCACTCGTGCAACCAGCAGAAATCCGATCAGTTCATCGAGGAATTCCTACGCGACCGTCCGGAAGTGCTCGCACGCATCCAGGCCCAACGCAAAGCGCCCTTGAAAGATGCGGCGGCGGTCAACAGCACGAGGTGGGCAATCTACGAGCGGCTCAAAGCGCTGGGCCTGCCCCTGGAAACAGGTTCTGGTGGACTCACTAAATGGAACCGCCAAATGCAGGCACTGCCCAAAGAGCATTGGATCGACGCGGCCTGCTGCGGGAATTCCACCCCACGCTCGCTTATCTTGAACAGAGTGCGGCCCTGGCTGATTGGAGCAAAGGGCAGGCAGAAACGGCAGATGGTCAATGTGGACGGGCATGGCTTTCCGGTGGGGAAAGCTAAGGGGCCGAGCTGCGTATGGGGATTTCAGACCGGAGATATGGTCCGGGCGGTGGTCACAAAAGGGAAGAAGCTTGGCACGTACGTAGGACGAGTCGCGATCAAAACTGATGGCTATTTCAAGATTACAGGCGCGTTTGGGATGGTCGAGGGAATCCATGCCCGCTATTGCACTCCCATGCACCGCAATGATGGATATGCGTATCGGAATGGCGAGGCGGCGCTTCCTCCTCATGCGTGAACGCGGGGCCTCCGCGCCGCATGTTTGGTGAAATTTTCGTACGCCACAGCCGGGAACCACAGATTGCCGTCCGGCCCCAGTACTATCTGCCCGGGCAGACTATACGGCGCCGGCACCTGTAACAGGTTCAGTTTGCCTTGAAGTGTGTGCCCCTTTGCGCCCGGCACGAAACCGCACCCCGCCAGTATACTCACCAGGAGCAAGCACAACATCCCTACAGAGGGGATAACGAAAGGTTTAAGCCGTGTGCGTATAAATCCAATTATGAACATATATAAAACTCCTCTTGTAACTCATATTTTAAATGCCTCTTTTGTGAAGAACATAGCATACGCCTGCGTGTAGCCGATGTATGCAACCGGATTACTTATGGGACGTTCGCCACGCGCGAATCACTCCCGAAAAATTGTGAAGTTGTTCACACTCTTGCAAGGTAGGGAATCGGGTTCAAGCCCTCGAAGGAATTGGGGTTGTTGGTCAGTGGACTGTTAGTTGTCCAGTTTGTTCTGATGGGCGCGTTAGGGTGTGAAAAGCCTCAATAATGCAGCACCAGCATCTTCCACAACTCGACGATGCTATGATACGAGATCACGCCAAGCGCGATGCATGCCACGGGGATGTGAATGTAGCGCCAGGTGCGAATGATCAGGCGCGCGCGCTGCTGGCGTTGCAGCGAACGCCCAAGCCGGGCGCGTTCGCCGAGTCCCTCGTAGGCCCGCTCAAAGTCGCCGACCTCCTGGGGAGCCAGCACGGGAAGGAGGTCAGGCAGCGCGGCTTTCAGATGCAGCGCCTGTTCGCAGAACTGCTGGAATTGGGCTGATTTGCCCGCGCGCAGCCGTCCAATCGTCAGTCACGAACCCCCGGATTACATCCGGGGGCTTGCAGCCAGAACGCTCGTTGTTGGCGTTGCAAGCTCCATAGTGTCCAGCCTCAGCGTCCAATGGCGCAGGCCGCCAAATACGGGCGCTCCGTTCGACGGGTCATGGCACCCAGGGACGCCTCCTCAATCCCTGGCTCTGCCGTCCAGGGTTAAAAGGTTCGCAGGGGTCGAGCCGGTGCTCTGGGCCCACCAAGCCCGTTGACCATTGGCGAGAGGAGCATCCTGGGAATGCCTGCCCGGGATCGTCAGACAGCCCCTTACGGGGTCTTCTCCAAAGCACGAGAAGAAAGGAACCATGATGGTCTTCGTCTTAGACAAAAAGAAAAAGCCGCTGATGCCTTGCACACCCAAGCGGGCGCGACAGCTGCTTGCCGGAGGGAGAGCAGCTGTCCACCGGGTGGCACCCTTCGTCATTCGCCTCAAAGATCGCAAGGTGGAGGACTCGGTCCTGCAACCGCTTGCCCTGAAAATCGATCCGGGCAGCCAGACCACCGGCATGACGCTGGCCCGGGCGGAAGCTAGGCCAGAGGGAGCCATCCATCATGCGGTGTTGCTGGCTGAAGTGCGGCACCGAGGCCACCAGGTGCGGGCGCGCAAAGTCACGCAACGCCATGCTCGCAGACGCCGCCGCAGTGCTAATCTGCGCCACCGGGCTCCGCGCTTCGCTAACCGCCGGATCGCTCGTGGGTGGCTCCCGCCGTCGCTCCTTTCGCGGATCGGCAACGTGGTGAGTTGGACCAGGCGCTTCCGTCGTTTTGCTCCCGTCACACGCGTGGATGTTGAGCGCGTCCGCTTCGATACGCAACTGCTCCAGAATCCCGAGATCACTGGCGTCCAATACCAGCATGGGGAGCTTTTTGGGTGGGAAATCCGAGCCTATCTCCTGCTCAAATATGCATACCAGTGCGTCTACTGTGGAAAACGGGACACACCTTTTGAACTCGATCACGTCAGGCCCCTCAGCAGGGGCGGGTCCAGCCGCATCGCGAACCTGGCGTTGGCCTGTCACGACTGCAATCAGCAGAAAGGGGCGCAAACGGCCGCGGAATGGGGGCACCCGGAAGTGGAGGTGCAGGCAAAAACACCGCTAAGGGATGCGGCGGCGGTGAATGCCACACGCAACAAACTCGTCGAGGAGCTAGGCGTGTTCGGGTTACCTATCGGCACCTGGACAGGCGGGCGCACGCGCTGGAATCGCGCCCGCTTTGGCATCGCGAAGACGCATGCCCTCGACGCGCTCTGCGTCGGAGATCTCGCAGGCGTTAGAGAGGGCGGGCTGAAGACCGTCGCGATCACGGCCACCGGGCGGGGGGAGCATTGTCGCACGAATTGGAGCAAAACGGGCTTCCCGCGCGGATACCGCCTGCGCCAGAAGCAGGTCAAGGGTTTCAAGACCGGCGACCGGGTGCGGGCCGTCGTCCCGGACAAGCTCAAGACCAGGGGCATCCATGTAGGACGCGTGCAGGTGCGCAAAACCGGCTCCTTTGATATCCAGACGCACGAGCGGGAGGTCGAAGGGGTCAATGCGACCTACTGTTCCCTGGTGCAGCGAGGCGATGGCTATGCCTATGCGCTTGCATAGAGGTGTTATCGGGCAGGGGAAACCACCCCTCCCCCGCCCCAAACAAGGAACGGCCATTCCTCCCTCGCTTGAAAGACGGGGGCATCCTGGCCCGCTTTGGTGAATTGCATTGGCAGGCACGCCCCAAACGGAGCGGGTGAGGGCTGCCCTCACGCTCTCTCCAGCTACAGGGTGGAGGGAAGAAGCCTGTCAGAGGGACACCCCGCCAAAGACTGACAGGCCAGGCCGGTTGCTTTGCAACACGCAAAGTGGTACGGCTATCGTTGGTCCAACGGGAGGACGTTCCAGTCTGTATCCTCTCTCGGACATCACCTGAGTTGATAGCCTCCTGGAATGCGGCAGGAACGCCGGGAATGCTAGACTGACTCAGGGCGGCGAGAACACGGTGTCCAGGTTTGTCAGAGAATCTGGGCTACTGTTGATACCACGTGCCAAAATAGTACTCGTACAAAGCGGCGGCGCAAAGTGTAGGCTGCTACCATCAGTACCAGGCCGAAGGAGACAATGCCCAACTGTCGAAACGGAGCATTGTACGGGCCTGGGAAGTGTGAATCTTGAATTTGCATTATTTCAAATCATGCTTGCTCCTTTCCACCAGTTACTGTAGGTTCTCCCTGTTTCTCGAGGGAACAGCGGTACAGCAGGAGTGAACCGCGTAGCAGCAAGCGAACTAATAGTGCAATACCAGCATCTTCCACAACTCAACAACGCTATGATACCCGATCAACAGCAGCGCGAGGCAGGCCAGGGGAATATGGATGTACCGCCAGGTGCGAATGATGCGGCGGGCGCGCTTCTGCCGTTGCAGCGAACGAGCGAGCTGAGCGCGAGCGGTGAGCGCTTCGTAGACGTGCTGGAAATCGCTCACCTCGCTGGGAGCCAGCACCGGTAAAAGTCGCGGCAAATCGAGGGTTACGTCCAGCGCCTGCTCGCAATAGTGCTTGAATTGCACCGACTTGCCAGCGCTGAGCCGTTCTATTGTGAGCGCTAGCTCGAACAGGCGATCCTCTACCGAACGGCTGATACCAACGCCGTTTGTGTCGGCCTCGGCGGCGATCACGCGCGCCTGCCAGGCATCGAGTAGGCGACCAATCACACCCGTTAGCACCAGTATCAGCAGTGCGAAGAGGGCTGAAGTGCCGTAATAGTACTCGGTAAAGCGCGTCTTTGTCCATTCGATATCATACGTGATGTTTTGGAAGTTCTCGTGCATGAAGGCGATCAGGATGCTGATGATGCCCAACCACACGTGCAGCCAGAGCCAATCCTGCACTCTTCCGGGCAGGCTGCGTATAAAGCGGCGGCGCAGAGTGTAAGCTGCCACCACCAGTACCAGGCCGAAGGAGACAATGCCGAACTGTCGAAACGGAGCGTTATATGGACCTGGAAAGAGCTGTGTAGCCACTGCCGAACGAAAGAGCAGGTACACCCACACAAGTATAGAGAGCGAGAGTATCAAAAAAAGCCAGTTGAGCTTAGAACCGGGCGTTCTCCAGATACGCCGTATCGTGCGTGGTTGCGTCGGTGATTTCCCTGCTAAGGCCATAACAATCCTTTCTGGGTACCCTCATGCCTTCAGACTGAGGGAGGAAAGGCGCTCGCAGGCGCAAATTGCTGTGAGTACCCGTAGCCGTCAGCTCGTTGGAGCACGCGGCAATACTTCTTGCCGACATCGGTAATTTTGCCTTGTGCAGTTGCGATGGTAAACCCTCCTTTTGCCTTTGCTGCCATCCTCCCTACGTGAGTTCCTGCATTCTTAAGGTGATCTGGAATAGTAGCGCGTATTATGTCACCCGTGCGAAATCCATGCGTAAATTTCTTCTGTTTGGGCCTGGTTCGGGGGAAGCCTGTGCCATCCATCAAGCACATCTGGCGGCAGCCGTGGCCGTTGGCCGTGATGAGCAAGGGAATGATGCCCTTCACCTGCACTGTCTCCGGCGTGCTCTTTCCCACACACGCAGCGTCTAGCCAGTGCGTCTTCGGGAAGTGGCGTGTGCTGCGATTGAACTTGGTCAAGCCCCCGCTCCCGCACTCAACAGGCAGCCCGATGTCCTTTAATCGCTGATAGAGGGCCCATCTCGTCGAATTCACTGCCGCTGCATCTTTGAGTGGGGCTTTGGCCTGGGCAAGCAGGCGCTTGAGTACGTCTGGTTTCTTCTTGAGGAACACCGCAACATCCTGGGCGCCTTTGGCACGATTGCACTTCTCACAGGCCAGGGTTAAGTTGCTCACCCGGTCTGTCCCTCCCTTTGCACGTGGGATGATATGCTCTATTTGCAGGGGAATATTCTGCTTGCCGCAATAGGCGCAGGTGCGCGCCCACTTGTCGAGCAGATACTCGCGCAGCTCATAGCCTGCGAGCGTGCCCTGCTGATACTGGCATCCCTCAATCTCTGGATGCTCCATGGCCTGTGGATCGAAGCGCACAAGCTCCATGCTGATGGCTGCAATCGGGCACAGGCGCCTCAGCCGGTTCACCCAGGTCAGGGTGTTGTACACACGACTCATGAGTGAGGGTGCCAGCCAGCCCTTTGGCCTGCGGCGATTGTCAAATCTGGGCCGGCGGTAACGCGTCAGACGTGCTCTGCGATGGTGGCGCACGGCCCTGCGGGTATCGAGGGCCCGCTTGATCTGCTGCCCTCGATGGGCCAGTTCAGTGGCAAAGAGGACCTGGCCGCTCTGATCATCCACAATGGCGATGCCGGTGGTCTTTGAACCGGGGTCGAGCTTGATGCGTAAGGGCTGCACCTGTGGCGACTCTACCGCGCCGAGCAGGATGATGGTGAAGGGATAGCGCTTGAACACGGCCGCTTTTCTGTACTTGAGCAACCATCGTGCCCGGCCAGGATGGACCGGGTTTAAGGGTTGCTTAGTTGTATCAAGGACAAAAACGTACGACATGCATTGCTCCTTCGAGCCTCCGGCAAGCGCCGGGTAATGTTCGCCTTGACAATGTTACTGAACGGTTTCGCGTAACAAGCACTGAGTTAACCCTTGTACCTCTGTTTAACCTGCTACCGTAGAGGTTGGAACTGGCGACGCATCCCAACGTACCTATTTCGCTCGTAACGTAGCTCTTGCGAGCTGAGTCTGGTCAGGTGAGCTTGTTCTCACAAGTCCATCCCCTAAAAGGGGATTGGGTTCCTGACTGGTCTCGTCCTCTTAATTCGTTCGTCGTCGTAAAATCTCTTCAGTTGAACCAAAGAACTTGACTGGCTGGATACGTATGGCCGCGCCCGTTGGACACGCCTGTACGCATGCCTGGTCACTGTATCCCGCACACAGGTCGCATTTAATCGCCACCTTCTTGCGCAGTTCTTCATATCCATTGCGTGAGAAAATTTCAAGTGGGCCTGGAGCCGCATAGTTCCCGCCCGCCGCCTCCGCGCTTACTACGGGCAGTGTTCTGCGTGCGCGTTCTTTCTCCTTTCGTCCTGCCTGAGTGCGCAGCACTAGCTGCCCAGCAGCGTTGGCAGGACGGATAGGTGGCGAGCCGGAGCCCTTCGTGAAAAATTGGCTGAAACGCTGCCAGGAAGAGTGGGCCAGTGGTTCGTCCTCGATATTCACAATCGAGATGGCGCCGTAGGGGCAGCGTTCCGCGCAGATGCCGCAGCCGATGCAGCTTTCGGTGATATACACCTCGCCGTTGGGGTGCCGTGCGATGCCCGCGCGGCTACACAACATGCACACCGGGTCCTGGCACTGGCGGCAGGCGGTGGCAATGCTGATATTCCCGATCACCATGCCCTTGCGGTTCATACGCGAATGCCCATGTCGCCGGGTGCAGGCCTCTTCACATTCATCGCAATGAATGCACTTGTCGAGATCGATCACCAGCACCTCGGTCCCCTCTACGACGCCATCGCTGACCAGCGAATGCAGTCCAGCCTGGACATTGTGGGAGGCCTGGCTACGAGTGGGCTTGAAATGTTGCAGCGACCCGCTTGAAATAGCGTAGCCCTGGGTAGCCATGGCTGTCTCGATATATTCCTGCAAGCGCAGAGAGAAGCGCTGGTTGACCTCTGGATAGCGCTTGAACAGCGCCAGCAAAACGGAACGCGGCACCCTGGCCACGCGGCAGCGATTGATAGTGGTCACCGTGACCGCGCGACCATCGCCCAGCGAGTCAAGGCCACCCACGAAGTAGTCACCCCCCTGGCGATAGGCGATGATACGCCGGCTTTCCTGTTCCGTTTCCTCCGCCGCATGCCGTGCCACTTTGACAAAGCCCTCTAACAGGATATGCAGCGTCTCGCGTGACGGGCGTCCTCCCTCGTCTTCAGCAAAGAGTTGCTCGTTGCGTTCATACTGCTGAACAACTGCCTGGCGGATCAGCGCTTGTATATCGGCATCGGCGACCCCCTGGAACAGCGCCAGGCGTTTTAGGATGGACTTCAACGAGCGGGCGTTATTGAATTTCTCGAAGTGGCTGCGCACGCCAGGGACAATTTCCATCAGGCGCTGCATGACCTGCTCTGGCACCTGCACTACCAACGCGGGTGTCTGAGCGCGTGCTGATGCTTTGTACGGGTGCCCCGTGAGCATTCCATCCTCTCCCAGGTATTCTCCGCGCCGGAGAATGGCTACCGGTAGCTCCGTGTTCTCACTATCGGTGGCGGTCAATTCCAGGCGGCCTTCCAGTACCAGGTACAGGTCGCGCCCGTACTCGCCTTCGCGAATCAGCACCTCTCCCGGCGCAAGGATAGATTGTTTAGAGGCTGCGACGATGTGCAGCAGGTAGTTATCGGGTATCTGCTGTGGATCGACGAAGATCGTCTGCTCGCGCAGGCGGCTGATAAGCATGGAGACCGTCCAACCGGCAGGTAACATCTCGGCCACGCGCTTCGTATCCGGCTTCGCATTCCAGGAGACGCCGAGGCGCTGTTTCAGCGATAGCATCAACAGGTCACGGTGATTATCAACCGGGCAAACGGGGACGCAGGAACCGCACATGATGCACTCGTGCGTGAAACGCGCCACCTGTGGCGCAACCGTCTCCGAAATAGTGGCATGATTGAGCTGCGCGATCGTCACCTGCGATGACATCGGCACCGGGCAGGCATCCATACAGCGATCGCAGCCGATGCACATATCAATCTCAAACCGAACGCGTTCCTCACCCAATCCCCGCACTGCGCGGCGGTGCTCAAGCCCGCCCACAACTGGCTCTTGCGCTTTTTGGACAGGATGGGCCACGTCAACCGTGCCATTTCTTATAGCCAGACTGGATATAACCGTTGAGTCTTTCAATATGCTTGATTGTGATGCCTGTCGGATAGCGCTCACAATATCGCTGGCTGGCTGCTCCCTCACCTGCTTCTGGAGATGGGAGAAGTAGAGGAGCGTATTGCCCAGGACTAAGCGATCCCCGTGTGAGAGATGATAGGGATTGTTAATCTTCACTTTGTTCAAGAACACGCCATAGCGACTGTTCAGGTCGCGCACATAGAAGCCATCGGGCGCGCTGAATAGCTCGGCATGCTGGCGTGAAGAGGAGGGATCATCTAGCATAATGTCATTCGCTTTGTCGCGCCCCAGCGTATAGCGCCGTCTAGATTCGAGAGAGATCACCCGAGGAGGTGCATCTGGCCCAACCAGGACTACCGACGGCGTATCTTGAAGGTTGCGCAGGATGTTTGTGGGGATGATACGCGACCGGCTTTCATGTAGTTCTGAACCCTCGACATGCAAAAAGCTGGTAGTCGATGGCGCGAGCGCAGCATGGCTGTTGTTCGACGCGCGATGGCGTAGCTCGAAGCGGAATTGCGCATCGCCAAAACGCACGCGGTCATGATGGCGCAGAGTGTAGGCGTTCTCGTGCTCGAGGTGCGCATCATTAACGAACGTGCCATTGGAACTGCCTTTATCGCGCAGCAAGTACGCGCCGTCAGCGCACGTAATCTCGGCGTGGAGCCGTGAAACCGAACTATGCTCGATCAGGAGTGAGACCCCTGCCTGCCGACCTATCGTAATCGCTCCACCCTGAGTTAATTGTGTCTCCATCGCCGCAATATACACTTTAGGATGAGGCACGGGGATCAGAAACGCATCGACATCTTTCGGTATGAAATCGCTTGCGTATACTTCACCTGGAAGCCGCGGCGTATCGATCGCTCCCGAACTATATCCCCCGGCTCTATCCGATGTATGAATGTTCAGAACAGGATCGGGCGTTTGATGTTGATCGAGCCACGCATGCAGTGAGAAGTCATCGGCAAACAGCCGGTTGGCAACCGGCGCCAGGTTCATGCGGTGATCGATGGCGCGTTTGAAGGCCAGTGCCTGCTCGCGGTTTCCCAGTAGGAGCGCGCCAACAACCACGCCATTTTTGAGTATAGCTTTGCGGTAGTTGCGCGGCTGTGGTTCGGCGATGACCTCCTGATAACCCGCGGCAGGCGGGCGCGTCGTTAGCCCTACAGAAACAAAATCCAGCCCGTATAAGAAGGTAGCGTTGTAGTAATTCCTATAGCCAGAGCTGGTTCCTGCCGGTGAACGGGGGTAAAATGGATGCGACGGGTTGAGCAGGCCGAGCATAGTATAGGCTGCGACCTGCGCCTGCTGGATGGCCGGAAACCATTGTCCCAACACACGTGTGCGTCCCGTAAACTCATCGGTGGTTTCTATCACGTCGCCGGCCGCGTAGATATTTGGGACGCTGGTTCGCATACCGTTGTCAACCTTGACGCCGCGCCCGCAGGCGATGCCGCTGGCGCGGATGAAGTCAATCAATGGCTCGATGCCGATGGCAATCAACGCCAACTCACATGGTATGCGCTCTCCACGGGTCGTAATGACGGAAGAAACCTGGCCATTTTTGCCGACAATCTCGCTGATTTCTTCTCCGGTGCGCACATCAATGCCATCCCGGCGTTCTTCCTGCAGCACCATATCTGAGGCGACCGGATCAAGCACCTCGGACCAGAGAGTATTACCCCGTAAGAGATGCGTCACCTGGTAGCCGCGATGCCTTAGGGTTTCCGCGCTCTCCAGCGCCAGCGTGCCGCTGCCGCATACCACCACGCGGTTGACATGCTCCAGGCGGCGCAGGATTTCCTGGTAGTCAGCGACGGTGCGCAGCGTAGACACACCCGCCAGGTTGAGGCCGGGGCAGGAGAGCGAACGGGGGCGCGCGCCATTGGCGAGCAGCAGTGAATCATAGCCGATACGTTTGCCATTCTGAAGCTGTGCAAAGCTCTGCGAGGCGTTGATGCCGACTATGCGCCCGGGTAGAAAACGGATGTGCTGCTCCTGGTAAAATGTCGCAGGTCGTACCCACAGCTTCTCTTCCGGCAGGCGTCCACCAAGATAATCCTTGAGCGCGGGACGATAGTAGGCAGGAAAGGGATCATCCGCGACGATGGTGATCGAACAGGCTGCGTCTTCAGCGCGTAGTATTTCGGCAGCAGTCACCCCTGTAATACCATTGCCGATAATCACAAACGATTGCTGTTGTCCCATCGATTACTCCTGCTTGTATAAACCTGAGACAAGCCTGAATTTGCCTGGAAGAATGCAGGTCTATTTGTACCTGCTGCGCTGTTTATATTTCATAAGCGTTATTATTAGATAGAGTCATGCGCATTGATCATGATACTCTGGTACGTAGCGTACTGTATCGTTATGTTTCAGGCAAGAAAACGGTACTCTTGTACCGGCACTTTCACTTCTTTTCCGATTTAACACAGCTCCCTCAGCATTTCTGGCCTTTGAGTCAGGAACCCATAAACCTCTTCCTGTACCGCCCGAACGCTGGGTCATATCACCAAGGAGCACCTATATCGACAGCTTGGTGCAATTCGGCGGGTGGTGTGCGCAAGCCCTACGGTGGCATTCGTTGGCTGGGATTGAAGAGAGGTACCGTCGTGCAACATGCCGCACATGGTCTCTGCACGGTGAGAAGAAAAGAGGAGCGGCGTGGAGGCCCGCCTGCTTTCAGGCGACGGGCCTCCACGTCGCGGCCTTTGAATAGACAACAAACTATGGGATATAATTCATCCAGTCAGATACCCGTGCGTAAACGCAGGGGCTTGTGTCTGTGCTCCACCGCAATTCTGTCCACCCCTGCAGATGGGCAGCTTTGGCTTCGCGGCACGACACATCAAGGCACTCTGACAATGTGCCTGTCTGTACCCACCGTGGCCGAACCACTTGCAGGTATAGAGCGTGATTGACTCGACCGAGAACGTTTTACCTGGACACGGCGTTCTTGTCCAGAACCCGACCGTTCAGTTGGAAAGGTACCGGTAAGCGAACTGTCTCTCTCCAGCGAACTGGAGTGCCTAAGCCTACATCGAACTATTCTCACAGAGGAGGCAAAAAGTGGAAACAAACAGCAGAGCTGGTGCAATTCCTCCCCGTGCATTCGTACACGGGACTCCTTGCCATGAACGTTGAACATAGCGGTATTCAGGCCGGGTTGTCTGTATAGAGAGGTATTATTACGTATGGATTTGATTGAGAAGATATTATCCACGCCCGCTACATCATCCGTGGCGCCATCCGCCGGCATTATCTTGCTGGTCCTAATTCCATTCATCATAGTTGGTCTTGTTGTGGGCACTGTCTTCTTTATGCGCCGTCGGCAGAAGCGCCATATGCGGGATATCTAAGCGGGTAACCTGCATCGATATAAAGCGCAACAACCCCTGGTCGGCCTCTGTTGCCGTCAGGTATGGCAGCGGAGGCCGACCAGGGGGTGAAATTTAACCAGGGTGCCGGTTGGCATAAGGACGCGCTTAAATTTGTTCGAGATAGCGGCGGCGATCCCAGTTAGTAACAGCCTTGTCGTACTCTTTGACCTCCCAGCGGCGGGTGGCGACAAAGTGTTCGACAAAATCCTCTCCCAGGTACTCCTTTGCCAGCCCGCTTTGTTCCAGCAGATCGGTCGCTGCAGACAGATTACGGGCAAGTGGGCGAATGTGGCCGCGCTCGACGGCTCTGGTTACCGTCTCCTGGTCATAAGCGTTCCCTTGAAGGCGCTCAGGCAGCTCCAGTTGGTGCTCGATACCATAGAGGCCGCTGGCGAGCGTGGCGGCGAACACCAGGTAGAAGTTCGCATCCGCGCCGGGAACGCGGTTTTCGATGCGAATGGCACGCTTGCCGTTGTTGATAATACGAATAGAACACGTACGGTTATCCATGCCCCAGGTGGTGTTCAGAGGCGCCCACGTGCCTTCTACATAGCGTTTGTATGAATTAATTACCGGCGCATACAAGGCCATACATTCCGGCAGTTTTTCCAGCACACCTGCAAGAAACTGACGCATGATTGTGGACATATGCCCCTCAGCATTCTCGTCCCAGAAGAGGTTGCGTTCGCGTTCACTGTCCCACAGGCTAACGTGTGAATGCCCGCTGCTGCCGTCTTCCTGGTCGTTCCACTTGGCCATAAAGGAGGCAGTCAGACCCATTTGATGGCAGATTTCTTTGACACCCGCTTTAAAGAGCATAGTTTTGTCAGCGGCAGTCACCGAATTGTCATAGCGAATGTTCATCTCATACATGCCAGGGCCATGTTCGCGATTGTAGCCTTCGATCTCAATGCCATAATCGCGCATGTTACGCGCAATGCGCCCCAGCACGCCCTCATCCGCGCTGGCCTGGCTAATGGAGTAACAGTTGAAGCCGGGATTAAGTGGCAACAGATCCGGGCCATAGTCTTTTTCATGTAGTGAGACCATCGTTTCGTGGAAAAAACGAAATTCCAGTTCGGCAGCGGCTGATGTCTCAAAGCCCATGGCGCGGGCTCGCTCGACCACCTTGTTCAGCACGTAGCGCGGGGAAATAGTGACAGGGTCGCCATGTTCAGTCCACAAGTCGCAAATGCAGGAGGCTACGTTTTCTTCCCAGGGTACCAGCGCAAATGTGGAGAGATCGGGCTTCATTATAATATCGGAAAAGCCGTGTTCCCAGTTGCTGAACTTGAGATTGGGAAGGACGCTTTCGGCAATATCCCAGCCGAAAATCACATCGCACTGTGCAAAGCCATCTTCAATTGAATTCAAGAAGTGCTTTGCGGCAACGCGCTTGCCGCGATAGACCCCTTCTATATCGGGCGATCCAATTTTGATGTACTCAACTTTTCCTGATTCGATGAGATGTTGCACTTCAGCTAAGTCCATGGGTTGTGTTCATCCTTTCTTCGGGTGACTCGCCTGGCCCCCGGCCATAGAAGATGTGATTACATCTCTGACGCCGTCTTGCGAATACGAATCACCCAAACTTCTGGTCCCCGTCGCTCCGCTTCCCATTCGAACATGCCGGGGCGCTCGATTATCAATTGGAAATGGAGCAGCCGGGGGTTGTGATCGTTGATCAGGCGCAGCGTTTCCCCTAGATTGAGCGCGTCAAAATGTGCCAAAATGGTCGAGTGATGCTCTTGGGGGGTCAGTGTGCGCACATCGAGATCAACAATGGTGGCTTCTGTCAT
>WNGP01000700.1_pt1 | contig 28601 bp, 22 predicted proteins | sample 5407671 | NCBI WGS metagenome assembly WNGP01 (sample SAMN13153381, study PRJNA577476) | soil metagenome | isolation source: 40 cm soil or saprolite under Garry oak tree replicate 2 | place: USA:California | collected 2016-06-15
TGCCGAACGGCCGCGCAGGTGCTTACGTGTTGGACGCGGGCCGTATCCCCCCGAGGAGGCCTCATGCATGGTTTCCGCACCTGGTCCCTGACGGCGGCGCACGCCGGGGCCCTCCTCCTGCCCGCGTCCGCCCACCGGTGACCGTGCTCGCACTCGGCTACTGCGTCGCGAGCCGCCTGACGTACATCCTGTTCACCGCCATCACGCTGCGGCGGCAGGAGCGAACCGCAGCCTACACCCGCGCCTGGGGCGTCGAGGGCGGGTTCCAGCGGTTTCGGCGTACCGTGTCGGTGCTCATGGTGAACGACGTCTTCGCGTTCGGCCTGCTCTGCGTCGTCACGCACGACACACTCGATGTCGACATCCCGCGCGTCGTCGTGATCGTCGTGGGTGTGGCCCTGGTGGCCCTGGGGATCTCGGTCAAGGTGTGGGCCGCGAATACGCTCGGCGGTGACGCGTACTACTGGTACAACTTTTTCTCCCCCCCCAGGTCGCCCCATGTCGTGCTCGCCGGTCCGTATCGATTTCTCGCGAACCCGATGTACACCGTGGGCTACCTGCAGGCCTACGGCTGGTCGTTGATCTGGGGCTCGGTGACGGGACTGTGGGCGGCGGCATTCCTGCATGCGTCGATCCTCGCCTTCTACTTCGCGGTCGAGAAGCCCCACTTCCAGCGTTTGAACGGCTCGCGGACGTAAGGTCACTGAGCGCGAGACCACGCGTAGGAGGGCTCCGCCTCGGGCCGCTCGTGGCCGTGATGTACTTCACGGTGTCGGGCGGCCCGTTCGGTCTCGAGGGCCTCGTCGGCTCCGTCGGTCCCGGCGTCGCCTTGCTGCTGCTCGTCTGCACGCCGCTCGTCTTCAGCGTCCCCGAGACCCTGCTCATCGGCGAGCTCGCGTCGATGCTGCCGGCGGAGGGCGGCTACTACCAGTGGGTGAAGCGCGCCTTCGGCCGCTTCTGGGGCTTCACCAACGGCTGGGTGAGCTGGGTGTATTCGCTGATCGACATGGCGATCTACCCGGTGCTGTTCCTGCAGTACCTGCGCTTCTTTTTTCCCGCCCTGACGGCGTTCGAGGGTTGGTTGCTGGCGTTGGCCCTCATCTGGGGCGCGACGTGGCTGAACCTCCGCGGCACGCGCGTCGTGGGAACCGCGTCGGGGTGGTTCGTCGCGCTCGTCCTCGCGCCGTTCGCGGTGCTCGCGGTCGCGGCGGTCGCGCGTTGGGCCGGCGCATCTCCTGCGGTGGGACTCCCTCTCACTCCATTCCACGCGCCGGGGACCTCGTTCCTCGGCGCCCTGGGCCTCGGCATCTCCCAGGCGATCTGGAACTACAGCGGCTGGGACAACGCCTCGACCATCGGCGGCGAGATCGAGCAGGCGGGGTCCACGTATCCGCGCGCCCTGGCCCGCGCGCTGCCCCTGGTGACGGGCGTCTACGTGCTCGCCATCGTGCCCGCGCTCGCCGTGACGCAGTGGACGACGTGGACCGACGGCGCGTGGCCCGCCATCGCGCGGGCGGTCGTCGGCCCCTGGCTGGGTGTGTGGCTGGCAGCCGCGGGCATGGTCAGCGCGCTCGCCCTCTTCAACGCGTTGTTGCTCTCGTATTCGCGCGTGCCGCTCGTCATGGCGCGGGACGGTTTTCTGCCGCGCCGCCTGGCGGAGACGGACGAGCGCGGCACGCCGCGGGCGGCGGTCGTCGCGTCGGCGGTAGCGTACTCGGGGTTCGCGCTGCTGTCGTTCGGCGGCCTGCTCGCGGCGGACGTGCTGCTCTACACGGCGGCCCTCGCCATGGAATTCGCGGCGCTAATCGAGCTGCGCCGGGCGGAGCCGGACCTGCGGGGCAGCTTCCGGGTGCCGCTGGGGCGAGCCGGCCTCAGTTTCCTTGCCGCCCCGCCCGTGCTGCTGCGCGTGACCGGGGGCGTGCTCGAGGTCCGGAGCCACGAGATCGGGCTGCCCGGCGTGCTGGTGGCGGCCGCGCTCGCGGTGCTGGGCCCGATTCTCTATGCGGCGACGGGCCGGGCGCGGTCGCTTGACGCCTCCCGAGATGCGCGGTAGGACTATGCCAACGTCGTCCACCCCAGGAGTCATGATTATGCGCCGTGCTGAAACTTTACTCACGACCGCGCTGCTCGTCCTCGGATCGACCGCGCTCGCCGCGCAAGCCGGGTCGATCCACGGTCGGGTGGCCGATCCCGCGGGCGCTCCGCTCCCCCGCGCGCAGGTATCCGTCGAAGGGACGGGGCTGCGCGCGACGAGCGATGAGCAGGGTCAGTACGAGGTGCGCGTGCGGCTGCTCGGCTACGTCCCTCAGTCGGCGCGCGTGACCGTCCCCGATGGTGGCTCGGCCGCGCAGAACTTCGCGATGACCGCGCAAGCGATCGCGCTCGCGCCCGTCGACGTCGTGGTCGGGTCGCGCGCGCGTCACACCGCGGCCGAAGAGCTAGCGGTGCCGGTGGACGTGTTCCCGGCCGAGCAGCTGGCGCAGCAGGGCACGAGCGAGACGAGCCAGATCCTCCAGGCGCTGGCGCCGTCGGTGAACTTTCCCCGCCAGAGCGTGACCGACGCGAATGATATCGTCCGGCCGTTCACGCTGCGCGGCCTCTCCCCCGACCACACGCTGGTGCTGGTGAACGGGTGGCGCCGCCATCAGATGGCGGTGATGAACACGTTCGCCTACGGCATGGGCGCGGGCTCGAGCGGCGTGGACCTGAACGCGCTGCCGAGCGGGGCGGTCGACCGCATCGAGGTGCTGCGGGACGGCGCGTCGGCGCAGTACGGGTCCGACGCGATCGCCGGCGTTGTGAACGTGGTGATGAAGGAAGGCGCGTTCGCGCCGTTCTTGAACGTGGAGACCGGCGGATACTCCACCAAGGACTATCCGGATGACGGGGCCACCACGGACGTCAACGGGGGCCTCGGCTTCGCTGTGGGCCGCGGGTCGCTCACCCTGTTCGGCGAGTACCTGCACCGCGATCCAACCAATCGCGCCTGGCCCGACATCTTTCTGGTGGACGGCAACGGCGTTGGGGACGTGATCGACACGTTGACGGGCCGCATCCTGCAGAAGCGCAACTCATTCACCCAGCCGAACTACCACTGGGGCGACGGGCTCGAGAAGGACGCGATGACGTTCGCGAACTTCCGGCTCCCCCTGAATCCCGCCGGCACGAGCGAGCTGTACGCGTTCGGCGGCTACAGCCACCGTGTCGGCACCGGCAACGGGTTCTTCCGGTATTTCGACAGCGCCAAGAACTGGCCGGAGCTCTATCCGCAGGGATTCCTCCCGGAATTCCATCCTCACGTCGCCGATTACTCGGGCGCGGCGGGCTTCCGCGGCAACGTCAGCGGGTGGTCGCTCGATCTGGGCGCCGAGCTCGGGTTGAATCGTTTCGACTACGACCTCGATCACACGAACAACGCGTCGCTGGGGCCGTGTCTCGACGTGCCGTGCGCCCCCGGGGCCGATGGGATACTCGGGAACCTCGACGACCCGGGGATACCGAACAAGCTCTCATTCTTCGCAGGCCGGCTGCAGCGCCGCGAGGTCATCGCCGGCGTGAACCTGGCGAAATCGGTCAGCCTGGGTCTGCCGTCGCCGGTCAACGTCGCCCTCGGCGCGCAGTACCGGCGCGAGAGCTTCAAGATCGAGGCCGGCGAGGAGGCGTCCTGGGTCAACGGCGGGCACCTCGCCCAGGACTCGAGTGGCCCCGCTCCCGCCGGCTCGTCGGTCTTCGCCGGCTTCTCGCCGTCGGACGCGAGCGACCACAGCCGCAGCAATGTCGGTGCCTACCTGGATCTGGAGAGCAAGCTCAGCCCGCAGGTGTTGGCCAACGTGGCGGGGCGGTTCGAGAGCTACAGCGACTTCGGCCAGCGGCTCACCGGCAAGCTGGCACTGCGCTTTCAGCCGACCCAGCGCTTCGTGCTGCGCGGCGCGGCCAGCACCGGCTTCCGCGCCCCGGGCCTCGCGCAGAGCTACTTCAGCCACACGACCACGAACGTGATCGGCGGGCAGTTCATCGAGGTGGGCAACTACCCGGTGGACAACCGCGCGTCCCGGATTTTCGGCGCCAAGCCGCTGAAGGAAGAGACGTCGGTCAATCTGAGCGCGGGCTTCGCGTTCACGCCGAGCGACAACTTCACGTTCACGGTCGACGTCTTCAACATCAAGATCAACGACCGGATCCTGTTGGGGGCGACGTTCGGGGACACGGTGTCGCAGCGGATTCTGACCGACTCCGGCTTCTCTTCGATCGGCGCGGTGCAGTTCTTCACGAACGGGCTCGATACCAGGACGAACGGGATCGATGTGACCGGCGACCTGCGCCTGCCGGCGGGACCTTCCGGCACGTTCGATTTGACCGCGGCCGTGAACTACACGAAGAACAAGATCACCCGGGTCGATCCGCTGCCGCTGATTCTCCAGGGGACCGCGACCGACCTGACGAGCATCCTCGATCTCGTGACGAAGGTGGGCATCGAAGAGGAGCGGCCCGACTGGCGCGGGACATTCACCGCCCAGTACTCGCTGGGCCGGTTCCATTCGCTGGCCCGGGCGTCGTACTACGGCGGCTTTGCCTCGGCGCAGCCGAGCTTCACGGATCGGGAGGAGTACGGCGCGAAGACGTTGTTCGACGCCGAGGTCGGCTATCACTTCAACGACGTGAACCTGTCCGTGGGGCTCCGCAACCTGTTCGACACGTATCCCGATCGTCCGAAGGCCGAGTTCAACAACAACGACAACACGTTCCCCTGGGCGGCGGCGTCGCCGTTCGGCTATAACGGGCGGTTCGTGTACGCGCGAGTGGAGATGCGGCTGCAGTAGGCGGGTCTTGCGGGTGTCCGGGCGACGGGGCAATCTAGCGCCCTCGAGTTGCACCGGTGTCGGTGGACCGATTTGGTGAGGGGAGGAACCGTGTGTAAGCAGATCGGCGTCGTGCTCCTCGCGTTGTGCCTCGGCGCGGGAACCGCTACGGCGCAGCAGCGCTCGATTTCGGGGCGGGTCACCAACGCCTTTACCCATCAACCGGTGGGAGGGGCCGCCGTGTCTGTCGTCGGCACCACCACCACCGTAGCAACGCGCGAGGATGGCACGTTCGCCGTCACTGCTCCGGAGGGGCCCGTCACCCTGCTCGTGCGGTTGATCGGCTACCAACGGCGCCGCGTGCCGGTCCCCGCGGACCAGAGCACCGTGGAGATCGCCCTCGAGGCGGACGTCTTCAACCTCGACGCGGTCGTGGTGACCGGTCAGGCGACCGGCGTCGTGCGGCGGTCGGCGCCGAACGCGATCGCCTCGGTTCCCGCCGCCGAACTGGCGCGCACCCCGTCGCCGAGCGTCGAGGTCGCGATCCAGGGCAAGGTGCCCGGCGCCGTCATCCAGCAGAACTCCGGTGCACCGGGGGGCGGCATTCAGGTGAAGCTGCGCGGCGTGTCGACGCTGAACGGCCTATCCGCGCCGCTGTACGTGGTGGACGGCGTGGTCATGAGCGACGTCGCCATCCCCAACAATCAGGAAGTGGTGACACAGTCCAACCAGGGATCCAACCCGTCGCCGCTGCAGCAGAACCAAGTGAACCGAATCGCGGATCTCAACCCGTATGACATCGAGAACGTCGAAGTCCTGAAAGGCGCTTCGGCGGCGGCCATCTACGGCTCGAAGGCGGCCAATGGCGTGGTGGTGATCAGCACGTGGCGCGGGGAGCTGGGCGAGCCCCGTTTCAACCTCTCTCAGCGTGTCGGCGTCTTTGAGTCTGCCCACAGGCTCGGCACGCGACGCTTCGCCGACTCGGCGGAGGCGGTAACGGTCTTCGGTGATTCGGCGCGAGCCGGCCAGCTGTGCGCGGGCGGGTGCCCGTTCTTCGACACTGAAGCCGAGCTGGTCGACCAACGAGACCTCTCCAACGAGACGGCGTTGGACGTGGGCGGGGGCAGCGAGGACACGCGGTACTTCTTCTCGGGGCTGCAGAAGAGTGATGCGGGCATCATTCGGAACACGGGGTTTTCGAAGCAATCGCTGCGCGCCAACATCGACCAACGCGTCAGCAGTCGGCTGGATCTGAGCGTGCGCACGAACTTCGTCCACACGCTTGCGCGGCGAGGACTCACCAACAACGACAACGCCCTCGTGAGCTATTACATGGCGCTGCCGTTCACGCCGAGCTTCGTGGATCTGCGACCGGTGAACGGAGTGTACCCCAAGGGCGGCGGGACCAACCCGTTACAAACGGCCGCCCTGGTGAAGCCGAACGACGAAGATGTGGACCGCTTCACCGGCGGCGTGAAGGCAACCTTCGACGTTCTGACGCGTGGCGAGCACCGCGTGCAGTTGATCGGCGTTGGCGGCATCGACCGGTTCACTCAGCAGAACGCGCTCCTGTTCCCGCCGGAGCTCCAGTTCGAGCAGGCGAGCACTGAGCCTGGTCGGTCACTCCTGTCGAACAGCGAAAACCGCAACGCGAATTGGAACGCGAACCTGGTGTGGACCTACCAGCCGACCTCCGGCTCGTTCGTCGCGACGACATCGGCGGGCCTGCAGTACGAGAGCCGGGACTTGGGCATCGCCCGGATCGTCAGCAGCAACCTCGTCGCCGGTCAGAGCAATGTGAACGCTGGCACGAGCGTCAGGGTGTTTCAACGTCGCGAGCGTGCCAAGGACTACGGCTTCTACGCGCAGGGCGAGCTGCTCACGATGGCGGAGCGTCTCTTCCTCACCGCGGGGTTCCGGGCCGACCGATCGAGCAACAACGGCGACGTGGACAAGTATTTCTTCTACCCGAAGGCGGCGGCATCCTACCGCCTCCCCGCCGGCGCCGGGCCGTTCGGCGACGTGAAGTTTCGCCTCGCCTGGGGGCAGTCGGGGAACCAGCCGCTGTACGGCATGAAGTTCATCTCGCTCGACGCGACTCAAAACATTGGGGGCCTCCCGGGGCTCGTGGCCCCCGGCACGGTCGGCGACCCGACCATCAAGCCGGAACGGCAGTCGGAGATCGAGGGTGGTGTCGATGCCACGTTCGCGAGCGGGCGCGCGACGTTCGAGGTCACACTCTACCAAAAGAACGTCAGCGACCTGATCCTGCTGCGCACCCTCGCCGGCTCGACGGGCTTCCAGAGCCAGTTTTTCAACGGCGGCGCGCTGCGCGACCGGGGGATCGAGCTGTCCATCGGCGTGCTCCCGATCCAGCGCCCCGACGTATCGTTGCTGCTGCGATCGGTGTTCTTCACGAACTCCAGCGAAATCGTCGACCTCCCCGTCCCCGGCTTCCGGACCGGCGGTTTCGGGACCAACCTCGGCCAGTTCTTCATCGAGCAGGGCAAGTCGGCGACGCAGATCTATGGCAATGTCCCCGACGCCTCGCCTGCCGGCTTCACGGCGCGTCAGGTCGGGGACGCGAACCCCGACTTCCTGTGGTCGTTCGTGGGGGACCTGACCGCCAAGCGATTCGACGTCTACGCCCTGGCCGAATGGCAGCACGGCGGGGACCTCATCAACCTCACCGAATTCATTTACGATCTGGGCGGGACGACGGTGGACTGCCCTGTGGCATGTGGCCAGCGGTTGGCCTCATTCGGAAAAGACACGCGTCAGTTCATCCAAAGCGCGACCTACTTCAAGTTGCGCGAGGTGACCGTGAGCTACACCCTGCCGGTCGCCGCCGCCGCATGGACTGGAGCACGCGACGCCCGGGTCAGCCTGAGCGGGCGTAACCTGCTCGTCATCACGGGCAGTGGCTACACGGGGATGGACCCCGAAGTGAGCAACTTCGGCAACCAGCCGGTCGCGCGGAATATCGAGGTCGCGCAGTACCCGCGCAGCCGCAGCTTCTGGCTCACCGTCAGCGTGGGGTTCTGACCATGAACAGACTGACGCCTACTCATCGCTTCTCGAGGATCGTGCCGCTGGTCCTGGCGGCACTGCTGGCCGGCGCCTGTGTCGACCTCACCGTGCCCGACCTGAACAACCCGGCGATCGAGGACCTGCAGCAGAACCCGACGCGGACACGTGTGTTGACGGCGACCCAGGGCCTGTTCATCGGCGCGCGGGCCAACATCGCGGCGTTCAACGGGTACATCGCCACGCTCGGCGTCCTGGGCCGCGAATCGTACAACTTTGACCCCGGCGACCCGCGCTTCATCACGGAACTCCTCGCGGGTCCCCTCGACGGCGGCAGCCCCCGCTTCGGCGGCAACCTCTGGAATGAACGGTTCGCCAACATCCGCAATGCCAACGTCGTCCTCAACGCGCTCGACGTGTTGGGGGCCACGCCACCCGTGGGCATGACGGACGCGGAGAAGCAGGCGACGCGCGGCCTGGTGAAGACTCTGCAAGCGCTCGACTACCTTCTTGTCATAGACACGCGTGACACGTTGGGCGCGCCGGTCGATCTCAACCGCGACGCGAGCGCGCCGCTCGCCCCCTTTGTGTCGCGCGACTCGGTGTACGGGTACATCGCCGGGCTGCTCGACGCCGCCGTGATCCACCTGGCGGCGGGCGGTGGCGGGTTCCCCGCGGGACTGGGTCTGCCGGCCGGATTTACCGGCTTCACGACGCCTGCCACGTTCATCCAATTCAACCGTGCGCTGAAGGCTCGGGTCGAGGCGTATCGTGCCACGGGGCTGGCGTGCGGGGTTCCCTGCTGGACCCGCGCGCGGTCCGCCCTCGATTCGTCGTTCCTGAGCGTCAGCGCCGATACAGCACTCAAGGATGCGGTCGATTCGGTGGCGACCGCCGCGATGCTTGCGCGTGGTGCGTACTACGGTTTCGGCTCGGAATCCGGCGACCTCGCGAACGCCCTGTCCGACCCCACCGGGAGTAAGCAGCGCGGTCACCCGTCGCTGCGGACCCAGGCCGAGACGCAGGTTTCCGGCGCTCGGGACCGACGCTTCTTGACGAAGGTGGATTCCACGGTCGGCGCGGTGACTCGGCTCGGCCACACCTCGGACATGGCGTTCAAGGTTTACGGGTCCAGCACGGCGCGGGTGGCGATCATTCGGAAAGAGGAGCTGATCCTGCTACGGGCGGAGGCGGAATTGGGCCTCGGCAACCCGACGGGTGCAGCCGCCCTCATCAATTACATACGAGTGAACTCCGGGCGCCTGCCGGTCCGAGCGGGCCTCGCCGCGGCGCCGACCGACACGATCGTCACCGAGCTGCTCCGGCAACGCGTCTACTCGCTGCTGTTCGAGGGCGGGCACCGGTGGATCGACGCGAGACGTTACGGGCGGCTCTCGAGCCTTCCCAACCCCGTCGCTGGCGACAATGTCTTTAGCGTGATGCCGATTCCGTCCGACGAATGCGGGGCCCGCGCGCTGCCGGCCAACTGCACGCCCTGACGCCGTAGCGCCGCTTTGACACACCAAACCGCCGGACGGCACCCCAGCCGCCCGGCGGGGTTCGTTACATCTCCGTGTAGAACTTCGCTCCCACCAGCGCCGCGAGCGGCTGCTGCACCAGCGCCACCAGCGTGACCAGCACCAAAGTGTTTTGCGGCATCATCCCCATGGGCCATTCGAACAGCGCGTGGAGCAGGCCCGCGACGATCCACGCAACCAAGCCGGCTTTGGCCGCCGTGCCGGGGCCGGCGCCGAACCGCGGCCGGATCGCCGCGTACAGCCACACGAGGTAGATCCCGAAGAGGAAGTCGATGAACGTGAACCAGATCATTTGACCGCTCGAGATCGTCGGCTTGCCCATCGCCTGCATCATCGCGGCCATTTGATCCTTCAGAACGACGCCGAACAAGACGAAATCCACGATGTTCAGTACCACGCCAGCCACCAACCCGCCGATAATGACGCCCTTCAGGTTGATCTTCCCCATCGGGCACCTCTGAGGTAGAGGACGCAGCGTGGACAGCTCCGGCACGGGCGCCAGGGTAGGGGGTGGTCCCGGTTCCGTCAAGCGTCAGAGCACCGTCAACACCGCCACCATGCCTCCCATGCCGTCGGACACGACCGCCACACCTCCCGGCACCACCCAGTCCGTGCCGTCCACGAGGAGGTTGAAGTGATAGGTACCGGGCGCCAGGACCAGAGCCGCCTCCCAAATGTCCCCGCCGAGCGCGCGGAGCGGCGCCGGCTGCCAGGCGTTCCAATCGCCCGCGATCGCGACCGAGCGCGTCGCGTTCATGCGGAACCGCACGACGACGCTGTCTCCCCGCCGCTGCGCCACGAGCGGCGCGAGTCGCTGCGGGAGCTCCGGCGCCGGCGTGACATCGCGAGGCGCCGAGTGCACCCGCACCCCGACGCTCGCAAACCCCGCCCGAGGCAGCCCTTGAAACGGGTCGGAGAGGTAGCCCCCCCCGGCCGCCTCGAGCGCCACCGAGGGCGTGACGAAGTACTGCAGCGCCGCGCTCGCCGCGCCCTTCGAGCCGTAGACGCTGCTCAGCCGCGCCGTGGCCCACGCCGACGCCACTACGCGTCCGCGGTCCATCGTCGCTCCGCCCACCACGTCCGTGTACCACGCGCCGGTGAGGCGGATCGGCTCGATGGTGAGGGACAGCTGCGTGGGCCCAGTGAGCCACCAGCCGCGCACGCGCACGTGAGGCGCGCCGACACCCCGCTCCCCCTCGATGACGCCGGTCCCGGGCCCGGCACCGATAGCGCCGCCGACGCGGCCCCGCGCCCACATCAGCTCGGCGACAACGAACCCGGCGCCTCCCGCGACGCCGTCGGTGCGTGTGCTCGCGGCGAGGTTGGCGCTCACCGCGATCCTCGGGCCGGTCACGCGATCTTTCCGATTCAGGGGATACGCCGCCCACACATCGACACGTCCCTGAGCCGCCCATACGCCGTGCTGGAGCATCGAGAGGGAGCCACTCGCGCCCACATAGAAGGAAGGGGAGAGCAGTTGTACGGCAGGGGAGACCGTGGCGACGGGGCGGTAGCTCGAGTCGCCGGCGTAACGCACGGCACCGGCGCCGACGGCCAGCGACGCCTCCGTCTGGGCGTGCAGGACGACGGGCGAAAACGCCGCCAAAAAGAAAACCGGTCCCATTCGCATGGGACCGGTAACATACTACTGCCTTTGCTCCTGCGGTTACGGCCTGCGCCCGTGACCCGTGCCGGCGTCGGCGGGCTTATGGGACTGTGACGCGGGAGTTGCGGGCGTCGCCGGGGTCGCCGGGATCGCGCGACCGCCTTCTCCGGCACCCGGCTGGGCGGGCGTGGCCCGCGAGGCCGGGCTAGCCGGCGTGACGGGTCGGTTATCGAGGCCGACCGCCTCGCCGCGCACGTGCGTGGCTCGCTTCGCCATCGCTGCGGCCACTCTTGCTCTTGCTGTATCGGACGCGTGCTCCGACGGGATCAGCTTCGACTTCGCCGTCGCGGACGCGTGCTCGTTAGCGGGACTGGGCGTCTGCGCCGCCAACAGCGCCGGCACGGCGAGCGCAATCGCGATTCCCAGGATTCGCTTCGTCATAGACCCTCCGATGACTACTGTGATTCGGGCGCCGCCCGGTCCTTCCAGGCGCGCTCTCTGGCAGCCTGCCGAAGCCAGGCATGAGCCCCGCGGTGCCGCTGTGTCAGCAGCTCCGCGGCGTGCCACACCTGCTCGAAGACGTCGGACACCAGCCGCTCCGAGCGCTCAGGATCCATGAGGATCCCGTACACCAGCGCGTAGAGTGACGCGCCGTAACGCCGCTGCAGCTCCACCAAGGCCGTCGCGTCACGCTGGGCCATCCGCCGCAGCAGCGCTGCGTCGGGCACGACGGTGGGCGTAGTAAGGGGGAGCGTCGCCATAGCGCAATAAAGACGCAGGCGACGTACTGGAAGTAACGCAGGTCACAAACCCTCGCAGGACGGCACGTTACCGATACCCCTTCCCAAGGCTCTTTAGCGGTGACTGTTGCCTCTACCCGCGCGGGCGCCTAGCATCCCGCGGAGCATAGCGAGGAGCTCGGGTTGAGCGGACGGGATGGGGCACCGGACGGACAAGTGGTTCGCGCGATCCTGGCCGGCGAAACCGAGCGCTACGCCGAACTGGTGACACGGTACCGGGATCGCTACGCGCGGTACGCGGCGCGAATGCTGGGGTCCGCGGATGCCGCCGAAGACGCCGTGCAGGACGCGTTCGTGCGGGCCTATGACCAGCTGGCGCAGTGCCGCGACCCCGACAACTTCGTCGGGTGGTTCTTCCTGATCTTGCGGAACCGCTGCTTTGCGGAACGTCGCAGGAGCAAAGATGTGGCCCCGCTCGAGGCGGCCGGCGCAGTGGCCGCAGCCGAGCGGGCAGACGTACCGGTGGAAACCGCCGAGCGACGGCGCGCCTTGCAGCACGCGTTGCTCGAGTTGACGCCGGAGCAGCGTGAGGTCTTCGTACTGAAGCACGTGGAAGGGTTGTCGTACGGCGAGATTGCGGAGCGGTTGAATACCTCCGTGCCCTCGCTCAAGATGCGGATGCACCGGGCGTACGACCGGCTCCGCGAGCACCTGAGGGACCGGGTATGACCATGACCGACTTCCATCCGCAGGTAAAGCAGCTGCTCGACGGTGAGCTGACGCTCGCCGACCTGCCGCCCGAGCTTCGCGCGGAAGGCGAAGAGGCGCTGCGGCTGCTCGCGGCCGTGGATCGTGAGCCGGTGACATTCCCGGGTCTCGACGGCCGTGTCCTTGCAGAGTTGGGTCGCCGCGCCAAGGCTCCCGGGTTCTGGCGCCGCCTGCGGCTCCGGCCCTGGACGCTGGTGCCCGCGTTCGCCGCGGGTGCAGCCCTCGCCCTGCTCTTGTCCCGACCCATCGCGCCGCCGCCGGCCACCACGGTCACCGTGCGGTTCGTGTTGTTCGCGCCCGACGCCCAGCAAGTCGCCCTGGCCGGCACCTTCAATCAGTGGGATCCGGCTGCGACCCCGCTCGTCCGCACCGCGACCCCGGGCGTGTGGGCGGCGACTCTGACGTTGCCGGCCGGCCAGCACCAGTACGCGTTCGTCGTCGACGGCGCGCGCTGGGTGCCCGATCCCGCCGCCCCCGCGGTGGACGACGGCTTCGGACGACGGAACAGCGTGCTCTCGTTGTGAAGACTCTCCGCGTCTTTCTGCTGCTCGCGATTTGTAGCACAGGAGTCAGTGCGCAAGATGTCACTGCTCGGCTCGCGGGGCGCGTGCCGCCGGAAATCGCGGCACTCGTACACCAGCTCGCCACGTCGGCCGCGGCACGTGGTCTCCCCGTCGATCCGCTGATCCAAAAGGCGATCGAAGGCAGCGCCAAGCGCGTGCCGGCCGATCGTGTCGCGACCGCCTTGCGCGCCCTGGTGGGCCAGCTCGACGTGGCCGCCGTTGCTCTGCAACGCGCCGGCCCCGCTCCGATCGATACCGACGCGATCGCGGCGGGCGCGTTCGCGCTCAATGCCGGGCTCAGTGATCGGCAGGTGACGGCATTGGCCCTGACGAGTCGCCCACCCTACAGCGTGGCGGCGACGCTGCGCGTCGCCAGCACGCTCGCCGCGATGGGGGTGCCCGCCGCCGACGCAGTCGATCTCGTGACTCAAGTCATCGCGTCGGGCGGCGCGACGACCGAGTTGTTGGGGCTTCCGGCGCAAGTCATGTCGGGCGTCTCCCACGGACAAGGCGTCACGCCCGCCCAGGCGGCCGCGGGACTCGCCCGCGCCGCGGCGGCGCGCGCCAATGCGCCCGGACAAAATAGATCACATCCGGGGAAGCCCTAGCGCTGCGGTGTGTAACCCAGCGTCAGCGTAATCGCTTCGACGGTCTCGCGCCGCCCCGCTCCACTCGAGCGTCCCTGCTCGATGCGATAGCCGAGCCGGCCCCAGATGGGGTGCCGCGCCAGGTGTAGATCGAGGCCGGCTTCGGCGCCGCCGCCGGTGGCAGATTCTGCGGGCCGGCTCAGGCTTCCAGTCACCCCCTGCCATAGTTCCACGAAAGTCTGCACCCTTCCCGGGAAAAGCGTGCCGCGTGCGCTCACGCGGCCCGACCAGAACAGCCAGCGCCGGTCGCTCTGCCCGGGCACGACAAACGTGCGCGCCTGTGGTCCGAACCAAACGGTCAGCCAGGGACGCGCCTTGTAGCCGAGCAACGCCTCGCCCTCGGCGACGTCGCGCCCGGCCGTATCGTTCGTGATTCGTCCCTGCCCGTAGCGCACCCGAGCGACCAACCGGCCGCGCGTCGCGAGCCCCTCGCCTCCGAAAACCAGTCCGCTCACTCGCTCGCGCGTGGTCCCAATGCGCGAGCGCGCGATCTCCTGCGCGCCTCCAGCCCCGAACGACACGTTCCAGCGCGCCTGGGCGTGGGCCGTCGACGTGATACCAAGGAGGACCAGCGCGAGGGCGCGGCTCACGGAGCCTCAGGGGTAAGCAGGACCGGGGCGCCCGTGCGGATGCCGACCATCCCGCGGGCACGCTCGGCGTTGCGGCGGGCAACCTCCGCGTCTTCGCGCCGCCACGCGTCGCGCAACGCGCGGTTGTGCGTGACGTTGGCGGGAATCGACCGGCCTGGGTGATGCGACAGGAACGCGACGATCCCCGCGACGGTGACGGTCCCCCCGACGACGAAGCGCGCTCCGCTCGCGTCCTCGCCACTGGCCACGACGCTGGGCAACACCGCGATCGCCACGCCCGTCAGCGCGGCCGGCGCGAGGGCGCGCAACCCAGGTCCCATCGCTTGCCGCTCAGGCAGCAGCAGCGAATCGGCCGGCGGCGCGGGGTGGGGAAGGGTATCGACCCGCCCCTGTGTCACCTCGAGCGGCAGGCGCAGAATGCGGGCGACGCGCCGTTGGCGATCGAGGGAGGTCACCGTGATCGCGTACCGGCCGTTGGGGACCGAGGCGGTTCCGCTCGAGTCGAGCCCGTTCCAGTGCAGGTCGAGGCTGTCGCCGATGGGGCCCGAGTAGAGGGTGCGCACCATGCGTCCATCCTCAGTGGCGAGCGCCGCGGTGACATCGTGGAACGTGCTGGCGTAGAGCCGTACGGTCAGTGCCTCGGCGCCGGGACGGATGGCGGTGTCGGCCGGAGCGCGCCCGATGACCGCGGGAGTGGCGCGGCGGGTTGCCTCATAGAACGTCAGGACCTGTGGTGGAAAGACCAGCTCGTCGGGACGGAACCGGGGGTTCGCGAGGACGAGGCGCCGCGCGACGGCGCGGGCCGAGTCCGCGTGATCGCGGAGCAGCTCGGTCGCCGCGAGATACATGAGGGCGCGCGCCGCGTCGGCGGGGGCGAGCGCGTCGCTCCCCTGAAACGCCAGCGCGCGGCGCAGCAGCCCCGCGGCATTGTCGAGCTCGAGGTCGTCGTAGGCGCGCGTGCCCTGGGCGAGCACGGCGGCGGCCGACTGTGCGGTCGCCGCGCGCGGCAGCCAAAGGGCGCAGAGCGAGAGCGCCGCGAGCAGCGCAAAGGCGCGCGTCATCCGCCGACCGGTTTCAGGGCGATGCGGGTCCACTTGATCTCCTGCCCGGGCTGGGCGGTGAACACGGTGTCGAACGGCGCGAAGCCGTCACGTTTCACTTGCGCGTGGTGCCGCCCCGGCGCGATCTCGAGATTGAGGATCGGCGTGCTGCGGATCGGCGTGTCATCGAGAAAGAACGTCCCCGGCGGCTTGGTGCTGAGCGACAGTTTGGCGCGGGCGAGCACCGCGGGAGGGGCCGCCGGCCGATGCCTGGGCGGAGGCGTCGCGCGACGCGTAACGGGCGTGTCGGCCGGTAGGGCGGTGGTAACGATGTGCTGCGTGTCGGGTGGGGGCGCGACGGTGTGCTCGGGTCGATCGGGCGTGGCGCCATTCGCCGGCCGGGTCGGGCGCAGCGCGACCCACGCGGCACCGCTCACCAGGACAAGGCCGAGCACAACCGCTGTTGTGATAAGCCGGCGGCGGCGTCGCACCGATGGGATTGGCTGCGTCGGCGTGTCGGGCGTGTCCCACAGGATGCGGGGACGCGCCTTGACCGACGTCGGGCCCGTGAATCCCACGGAGATCCGGGGCGTTGCCTGGCCGCCGAGCGCCGCAACGAATGCCGCGACATCAGGGAAGCGCTCGGCGGGCTTCTTGCTCATCGCCCGGTACACGGCGGCGGAGACCGCCTCGGGAATCTCGGGTTTCACTTCGGAGAGACGGGGCGGAGGCTCGAGCAGGTGCTTGCGGATCAGCTCGCCGAGCGAGTCGCCGGTGAACGGCACGCCGCCGGTGAGCGCCTCCCACACGAGGATGGCGAGCGAGTATTGATCGCAGCGACCGTCCACCGGCTGCCCCTCGAACTGTTCGGGGGACATGTAGCGCGGCGTGCCGAGCGAGGCGCCGGTTTGCGTCAGCGACACACTGCCGAACGCGCGCGCAACCCCGAAGTCGCACACCAGCGCCCAACCCGAATCCTCGATCATCACATTGGCCGGCTTCACGTCGCGATGCACCACGCCGTGGCGATGCGCGTACTGCAGCGCGCTCCCCACCTGCTCCACGACCCCCAGGACCTCGGGCAGCGGCAGCGCGCCGCGTTCCATGATGACTTGCTCGAAGGAGCGCCCGCGAATCCGCTTCATCGTGTACCAGAGGAACGTGCTCGTCGCACCCACACGGAAGATGGGGACGATGTGCGGGTGGTCGAGGGACGCGGCGATCTTCGCTTCGCGCTCGAAGCGCTCCGCCGAGGCGGGCCCTTGGAGGAACTGCAACGGCAGGACCTTGATAGCCACTTGGCGATTGAGGTCCATTTCCTGGGCCAGGTAGACGAGCGACATCCCGCCGCGACCGAGCAGGTCCGTGATCTGGTACTGGCTGCTCAGCTCGCGCCGCAGGGCGTCCTCGAGCTCCTCGGGGATGGCGTCCTCCGGAGCGGCGTTCGTCCGGTTCTGCTCGTCGCCGAGCGTCATGCCGCACTTGGGGCATCCGGGCGCGCCGTCGGGGACTCCGTCGGCGCCGCAGCGAGGGCAGATCACGGCTCAGGGCACGTGGAAGTCGGCATCGGTTTCGGGGTTGCCGCCCCCGAACGATACCCAGACGCTGCACCGGTTTGTTTGATCGCAGACACGGGCGCGCCAATGATAATCGTTGGTGACGAGCAACGGCACGAGAATGCTTACGGAAATCGCCGCCGTGCCGCCCGAGGGTACCCCGCTCCCCTTGATGGTGGTTGAGTCGAACGCAACACTCGTCGTCTTGTATTCCACTTCAATCGAGATCAGGTCGCCCGGATCGAAATCCGTAACGTCGGCGTTGAACGTCACGACCACGCTATTCGGATAACTGCCACCGGTGCCGCCACCGATCGCCATCGGGCCCCCGGGTCCGATTTGCGCGAGCGCGCCGATCATCGGATCCTCGGGTTTCCAGTTGACGATGAAGTCGGCGGCCGGATCGACGTTTCCGCCGAAGTTGAACCACGCGCTGCACCGGTTCGTCTTATCGCACGTCCGAGCCCGCCAATGGTAGCCTTCGTCGTCGTGCAGGCCGGTCACCGCGAGCGCGACAGGCGTTCCCGGTGGCACCAAAGCCGTCGTATGAGTCAGAGGGCCTGAAGCCAACCCCTCGACTTCAACCTCGAGCCGCACGGAATCATGGGGGTTGGGATCGTTGAGAGTCGCCTTGAAGACGACAGTGCTCTCGGGAGTCACCGCTCCGACCGCAATCGCCGTTACGCCGTCCGCGCGGTACTGCCCCGGTGCGGGCTGACTGGGCGACAGCTCCCTGACGGCGGACAAGGTATACGCCCCGGTCTCGGATGAGTCCTTCGTTGTCACCTCGACGACGTACCGGTCAGTCGTGGACACGATGAAGTCCTGTATGCACGACGTGCCCACTGGCGCTCCACAGTCGTCGTTCTCGGCCAGAACCGCGACTCCGGACCTGTCGGTGAGGACGAGATACGCGTTGAAGTCTGGTGACGTGAGTCGGAACGACAACGTATCGCCGGCTGTCGCCTGCAGATAGTACAACCTCGCCTGCCGACCCGGTCTCTGTAGCGCGCCGCAGTCGTTCAGCGCAATCGAGCCGGTTACGATCGTATCGAGCGTGATCCCAGACTGCACGCACGGCATGAGCGTGAACGTTACGGGCGCGGTCGCGGGCGACCCAATGGCACCGGACGCCGAGATGGTGATTGCCCCGCGGTGCGTGCCGGGGCCGAGGCTGTCCGGGTTCACGGTCACGGTCACGATCGTCGATGTCGTGTCCCGGGCGGGCACAGTGCCCCCGGAATCGGAGAGCGTGACCCAACCGGTGTCGAGCGCGGCGCTCCACGTGAGCGGGAGGCCGCCGGTGTTCTTGACTCGCAGAGCGAACGTGTCGCGCAGGGCGCTGCCGACGAATGCCGTCTCGGCGTCCGACGCGGGCGTCACCACCAGCTCCGCCGCGGGTGGGAGCATGGCGAATAGCACCGGCAGCCTGACCGTATCTTTGGTCTGCGTCGATGTGAAGACGATGGTGTCCCGATGCAGGGTCTGCGAGAGAGTGTCCGGGTGGAGCGTAACGATGATGCTATCCGGCGTCGGCGAGAGCGTCACCCAGGCCGCTGTCTTCGTCGCACTCCACGGCAGCGTAACGCCATCCGCACTTGCGACGCGCACCGTGCGTGTGCGCGCGACGGTCGAACCGACGTGCGCGGAGTCCCGCAGGCTGTCCGGATTCACGGTGAGCCGATCCGCAGTCGCCGGGTTGATGAGCTTGTCGAGGCGGCACGTCGTGACCGACACGGCGAGCGCCAAGACTAAGGCGACGGGGGTGGCAGGTGCGGCGCGCATGTCTCCCAAGTCCCGACTAATAGGGGATTTAGGTTACAACGTCAACGGGTTCTGGGGCCGTGCGCCGGCTCACGCTGCAGCGCTGGCGCTACAAGCTGTTTGCCATAGCTCTGTGGCGCCGATTACCTTTGCGGGACAACAGAGGCAAGTCCGTGGTGAGTTGCGGCCTATTGCAGCCACGTTAAACAAGTCGCTAAAAAGCCGGGGCCCCGGCGTCCGTATTGGCGACGGGGATTTTTTTTCACGATGACCGACCGACAGCACCGCCTCACCCAGCTTCGCGCCGCCCTCGCGCAGCGCATCCTCGTCCTCGATGGCGCCATGGGGACGATGATCCAGTCTTACGCCCTGGAGGAGCCGGACTTCAGGGGCGAGCGGCTGCGCGCGCACCCCAAAGACCTGCGCGGCAACAACGATCTGCTGTCGCTCACGCGCCCCGACATCATCACGGAGATTCACCGCGCCTACCTCGAGGCCGGCGCCGACATCCTCGAGACGAACACGTTCAACGCCCAGGTGATCTCGCAGAGCGACTACGGCACCGAGGGGCTCGTCTACGAGTTAAACGTGGCTGCGGCGCGGCTCGCTCGCCAGGCTGCCGACGCGCAGACAGCGCGGACCCCCGAGCGACCGCGCTGGGTCGTGGGTGTGCTCGGCCCGACGAACCGCACCGCGTCGCTCTCGCCCGACGTCAACGATCCCGGGTTCCGGAACGTCACGTTCGCGCAGCTCGCTGCCGCCTATCGCACGCAAGCCGAAGCCCTGATCGAGGGGGGCGTGGACCTCCTCATGGTCGAGACGATCTTCGACACGCTCAACTGCAAGGCCGCCCTGTTCGCGGTGCGCAGTTTGCTGGACGAGCGTGGACTCGATGTCCCGCTGATGGCGTCGGGCACGATCACGGACGCGAGCGGGCGGACGCTATCGGGACAGACGGTCGAGGCGTTCTGGAACTCGGTCCGCCACGCCGATCTCTTCACGATCGGGCTGAACTGCGCGCTCGGCGCGGCGCAGCTGCGGCCGTACGTGGAAGAGCTGTCGCGCCTCGCGAACGTTCCGGTCAGCTGCCATCCCAATGCGGGGCTGCCCAATGCGTTCGGCGGATACGACCAGACTCCGCCCGAGATGGCGGCGCTGGTCGGGGAGTTCGCCCGCTCGGGATTCGTGAACGTCGTGGGCGGCTGCTGCGGTACCACGCCGCAGCACATCCGCGCGCTCGCCGCCGCGGTGTCGGGCCTGCCGCCGCGTGGGCTCCCGGAAGCCGCGCCCATTTGCCGGCTCTCTGGACTCGAACCCCTCAACATCCGACCCGACACCCTGTTCGTGAACATCGGCGAGCGTACGAATGTCACGGGCTCGCCGCGCTTCGCCGGCCTCATCAAGGCCGGTAACTACGAAGCGGCGCTCGATGTCGCGCGTCATCAGGTCGAGAACGGCGCGCAGATCATCGACGTCAACATGGACGAGGGGATGCTCGACGCCTCGGCCGCGATGGAGCGGTTCCTTCGACTGGTCGCCGCGGAGCCGGATATCGCCAGGGTACCGGTGATGGTGGACTCCTCCCGCTGGGACGCGCTCGAGGTCGGGCTCCAGAACCTCCAGGGGAAGGGGGTCGTCAACTCCATCAGTCTGAAGGAAGGCGAAGCGGAATTCCTCGCCCGGGCGCGGCTGGTGCGGCGCTACGGCGCGGCGGTGGTCGTGATGGCGTTCGACGAGCAGGGCCAAGCCGATACGGCCGACCGCAAGGTGGCCATCTGTACACGGGCGTACAAACTCCTGACCGAGCAGGCCGGGTTTCCGCCCGAGGACATCATCTTCGACCCCAACATCTTCGCCGTCGCGACAGGGATCGAGGAGCACAACACGTACGCGATTGCGTACCTCGACGCCGTGCGTCGCATCAAGGGGACGTTGCCGCGGGCCCTCGTGAGCGGGGGCGTGAGCAATCTGTCGTTCGCGTTCCGCGGCAGCGCCCACGTCCGGGAAGCGATGCACTCGGCGTTCCTATACCACGCGATCGCCGCGGGGATGGACATGGGCATCGTCAACGCCGCCCAGCTCGCCGTATACGAAGACGTGCCGGCCGACGTGCTCGTCGTGGTGGAGGACGTGCTGTTCAACCGGCGCCCCGACGCGACCGAGCGCCTGACCGCCCTCGCCGAGCAGCACCGCGAGAGCACGGTCGCCACGCGGGCCGATGCGGCGTGGCGGGCCCTGCCGGTGACGGAGCGCCTGCGCCACGCGTTGGTCGAAGGCATTCTCGACCACGTCGAGGCGGACGTCGAGGAGGCGCGGCGCAAGGCCGCTCGGCCGATCGACGTCATCGAAGGCCCGCTCATGGACGGCATGAACGTCGTGGGAGATTTGTTTGGCGCGGGGAAAATGTTTCTCCCCCAAGTAGTGAAAAGCGCACGCGTCATGAAGAAGGCCGTCGCCTACCTCGTGCCGTTCCTCGAGGCCGAGCAGCGCGCGGCGGGTGGCGTGCGCCGCGCCGGCAAGGTGGTGCTGGCGACCGTGAAGGGCGACGTGCACGACATCGGCAAGAACATCGTGGGCGTGGTGCTGCGCTGCAACAATTACGAAGTGATCGACCTCGGTGTGATGGTGCCGGCGCAGACGATCCTCGACACGGCGCGCCGCGAAGGCGCGGACGTGATCGGCTTGTCGGGTCTGATCACGCCGTCGCTCGATGAGATGGTGCGCGTCGGCAAAGAGATGAGCCGCCAGGGGTTCACGCTGCCGCTCCTCATCGGGGGAGCGACGACGTCGCGCGCGCACACGGCGGTGAAGATCGCACCGGGTTACACCGGCCCGACGATTCACGTGCTCGATGCATCGCGGGGTGTGGGCGTCGTCAGCCAGCTACTGTCCGCTGAGCGCCGCGACGCCTATCTCGGCGAGGTCGGGGCAGAGTACGAGCGCCTGCGTGCCGAGTACGGCACGCGGGACGCGGAGCGCGTCTCCCTGACCCTCGCCGAGGCGCGGCGGCGGCGCCTGCAGCTCGACTGGACCGCGTACGAGCCGGCCCGCCCCTGCCGCCCCGGCGTCACCGCGCTCGACGACTATCCGCTGGACGAGCTGGTCCCGTACATCGACTGGACGCCGTTCTTCCAGGCGTGGGAGTTGAAAGGGAGCTATCCCGCCATCTTCGAGGACTCGAAGGTCGGCGAGGCCGCCAAGAAACTATTCGCGGATGCGCAGGTGCTGCTCAAGCGGTTCGTGGCCGAGCGGCTCGTGCGGGCGCGGGCCGTGATCGGCCTGTTTCCCGCCAGCACCGTGGGCGACGACGACATCGAAGTCTACACCGGCGACGATCGCGCCACAGTGCGCGCGGTGCTGCGCGGGCTGCGGCAGCAGTTCGAGAAGGGGCCGGGCCGGCCGAACCTGTGCCTCGCCGACTACATCGCCCCCAAGGACAGCGGCAAGCGCGACTGGGTCGGCGCCTTCGCGGTGACGGCGGGTATCGGCCTGGAACCGGTGTGCGCCGCGTTCGAGCGGGATCACGACGACTACTCGAGCATCATAGCCAAGGCGCTGGCCGACCGGTTGACCGAAGCCCTCGCCGAGCGGCTGCACGAGCGGGTGCGCACGGAGTTCTGGGGATACGCGCCGGAGGAGCGGAACGACGTCGCGGCGCTGGTCGCGGAGCGGTTCCGCGGCATCCGTCCGGCGCCCGGGTACCCCGCGTGCCCGGACCACACGGAGAAGCTGACGCTGTTCGACTTGCTGGACGCGCCGAAAACCGCCGGCATCACGCTGACGGAGTCGTGCGCGATGCTGCCGGCCGCGTCGGTGAGCGGCTGGTACTTCGCGCATCCCGAGGCTCGCTACTTCGGCCTGGGGCGCATCGGCAAGGATCAGGTGTTGGACTACGCCGCGCGGAAGGGGATGGCGCCTGAGGAAGTCGAGCGCTGGCTGGCGGCGAACTTGGCGTACACGCCCTGAGGGCTTAGGTTGCCGCATATGGACGAGGCGATACGCATTACCGCTGAGCCGGTGGATAACCACCGCTGCAAGTTCGTCGTGAGCCAGCCGCTGCACGCGGCGGGCGTGCGGCGTTTCACGTCTCCGGAAGAAGCCAAGGGCTCACCGCTCGCGGAATCACTCTTCGCGATTCCCGGCGGTGGGGTCACCGAGGTCATCGTCTCGGGCAACATCGTCACGGTCGCGAAAGACAATCCCGCGCCGTGGCAGGTGGTGGGGAAGGCCGTCGGCGCCGCGATTCGCGCCGCCGCCGCATCGGGGGCCCCGCCCGTCGCCGCCAAGGCAGCTGCGGCGGCGGGGACGGTTGACGACGACGCGCTGTACGAGCGGGTCGCGCGGCTGTTCGACGACCAGGTGAACCCGATGGTGGCGCGCCACGGTGGCCGCGTCGAACTGATCGACGTGCAGGACGCGGTGGTGATGCTGCGAATGGGCGGCGGCTGTCAGGGCTGCGGCATGGCCGACGTCACGCTGCGCCAGGGGATCGAAGGCATGCTCGCCCAGCACATCCCCGAAGTGCGCGGCATCGTCGACATCACCGATCACACCTCGGGCGCGAACCCGTACTTCCAGGCATCGAAAAAATAATGATGGCGTCCCCCCGGTAGGGGCACGGCATTGCCGTGCCCCTACATTTACACATGCCCCGCCTGTTGTTGTTATTACCGACCACGACGTATCGGACGACGGCGTTCGTGGAGGCCGCGCGGCGGATCGGCGCAGAACTGACGGTCGCGTCGGAGCGGCCCAGCACGCTCGAAGCCGCGAATCCCGCCGGACTGCTCACACTCGACTTCCAGCACCCCGAGCGCGCCGCCGACCAGGCGCACGACTTTGCGCGTCGCTCTCCGATCGACGCGGTCGTGGGCGTGGACGACGACACCGCGGTAGTAGCCGCGGCGGTCGCCGAACGACTACACCGCAAGGGGAACCCTGTGCACGCCGCCGAGGCGGCGCGGGACAAGCATCGCCAGCGCCAACTCCTCGCGGAGCACGGCGTGCCGGTACCGCGATTCACGCGGCACCTCCTGGACGAGGATCCGCAGGAGATCGCCCGGAGCGTCGTCTACCCCTGCGTCTTGAAGCCGCTGCGACTGAGCGCGTCCCGCGGCGTGATCCGCGCCGACGATCCGGCGTCGTTCGTTGCGGCACACGCTCGCCTTAAGGCCATCCTGGGTTCGTGCGACGCGGCATTCCTCGTGGAGGACTTTGTGCCGGGGTACGAGGTCGCGCTCGAAGGCCTCCTCGTGAATCGGCGGCTGCACGTGCTGGCGTTGTTCGACAAGCCCGACCCCCTCGATGGCCCGTTCTTCGAAGAAACGATCTACGTCACGCCATCGAGCGCCCCCGCGGGATTGCAGAAATCGATCGCGCAGTGCGCGGAGCGGGCTGCACGAGCCTTGGGCCTGACCGAGGGGCCGGTGCACGCGGAACTGCGCTACAACGACCGGGGACCCTGGCTCATCGAGCTCGCCGCCCGGCCCATCGGCGGGCGCTGCTCCGCGGTGCTGCGTTTCGGCGACGGAGTGTCGCTCGAGGAGCTGATCCTGCGACACGCTCTCGGCATGCCGATTCCTTCACTCCAGCGCGAGGCGGCGGCCGCCGGCGTGATGATGATCCCGATTCCCGGCGCGGGCGTGCTGCGGGAAGTCCGGGGCATCGCGGAGGCGAAGGAGGTGCCGTTGATCGAAGACGTGCAGATCACGGCGCACCCAGGCGAACGTCTCGTCCCGTTTCCCGAGGGCTCGCGCTACCCCGGATTCATCTTTGCGCGAGGCGCGACGCCCGGCGCGGTCGAAGCCGCGCTCCGGGAATCGCATCGCCGTCTCACGTTCGCGCTGGACGCGGCGTGAAGCGGCGCATCGCGGCGCTCGTCCTGCTGGGCGCGTGCATCGTGCTGTCGGTGATCGCGGCGCAGGGCCAGGGCCCGGGCACCGATTTCCACGCGCGCTGGCTCGCGGGCCGCTGGTTCTGGGAAGGGCAGCCCCTCTACACGTACCTCCCCGGCGTGCGCGAACCCACCTACCCGCCGTTCGCCGCGATGGTGTTTCAGGTGTTCGCGCTGTTGCCGCTCAAAGTCGCCGCCGGCCTCTTCTACTTCTGCAACCTGCTGCTCATTCCGGTCGCCGTGCGGCTCACGCTCGACGTCTTCGACGCCCTCTGGCCTGATCGGCCGCGCGACTGGTGGCGGCTGGCGCTGGCGATCGTGTTCTCGGCGCAGTTCTTCCTCAACAACCTGAACCTCGATCAGGTCAACGTCGCGCTGTTCGTCCTCTGCCTGCTGGGGATCCGTTGGTACCTCGCGGGCCGCGACGTGCGGGGCGCCGCGGCGCTCGTCGCCGCGACGGCGATCAAGCTCGTGCCCGTGTTCCTGGTGGCGTGGCTGGTGGTGCGGGGACGGCGTCGCGCTGCGCTCGCCGTCGTGCCGCTCGGCCTCGCCTGCGTGGCGCTGCCGATGCTGCAGCGCGGCCCGAGCAAAGGCGTACGCGACCTCGCCGACTACTACCACACGGTGCTGCAGGGATTCGGCGAGGGCCAGGTCGTGCAGCGCTACACGAACCAGAACCTGGCGGCTTCCATCTACCGGCTCACGCGCGCGCCGACGGAACCGACGGAGCAAGACTACCAGGTGTTCCCTGCATCGGAACGGACGGCGCACACGGTGTACACGGTCGCCGCGGTTCTGGTCGTGGCGGGATTCCTCGGCACGCTCGTGTGGCTGCGCGCGCGCGCCGTGCCCCTGACGGTTTTCGAGCTGAACGCGGCTTTCCTCGTGGGACACCTGCTCTCGGCGATGACCTGGAAGGCGCACCTCGTCACGTTGCTGTTCGTGTACTACGCCTTCCTTTCATTGCGGCCGCGCGGGCTCACGTGGGTGATCCTCGCGCTCATGGCGGTCACCGGCCTCACCGGCCGCGACCTCATCGGCAACACGTTACATCACGCGATCGGCGGCTACAGTCTAATCGTGTGGATGATGCTGCTCATGCTTGGCGCGTCGCTGTGGCTCTCGCGGAAGCCGCCCCCCGCGTAATGCCTAAGCTCCGGCCGTGGCAGGCGGCCGTCTACGGCGCGACGCTCCTCTACCTCGCGTTCGAGATCGCGCGGAGCCTGTGGCGCGCGGACATCGTCGTCTTCAGCGGCTACCTGGAGCTGGGCGAGTCCATCCTCGCGGGCCGCGACCCGTATCACATCCATTTGAACACGTGGCCCCCGTTCTTCGGGTTCGTCGCCGCCGCGCTCGCGCTGGTCACCCGCTTGCTCGGCATCCACGCGGTGTTGCTGCTCTGGCAGTTGGGGAGCGTGCTCGCAATCTGGGGATGTTGCCGCCTGCTGGCGCGTTTCTTCGAGGACGGCGGCGAGCGGCTGACGTTCTGGCCGGCGGCGCGCCCCCCCCCCCAGGATCGCTTGTCCTTCGTGTCGGCGGCCGTGCTCGTGCCGGTGCTCCTCTCCGCCCGCATCCTGCAGGAGCACCTGCAACACACCCAGGTGAACCTGTTTCTGCTGCTGCTCGCGCTGGTCGCGTTCGACCGGTTCCGCACGAGCCGTCCACAATGGGGAGGGCTCGCCCTCGCGCTCGCCGCGAGCGTGAAGGCGGCGCCGGTGCTGCTGGTCGGTTACCTCCTGTACCGCCGGCGCTGGCGAGACGTCGCGTGGACCGCGGCCTGGCTCGTGCTGCTGAACGGCGTCGTTCCGGCGCTCGTGTTCGGTCCGCGGGCGGCACTCGACCAATGGCACAGCTGGCGCGCGGTGGCGGCGCGGGAGATCGCCGACCCCGCGTCGGCGAACCACCTGAATCAGTCGCTGCTCGCGGCGGCCGGTCGACTCGCTCCCGATCCGGAGGCGGCTCGACTCGCGTTCTACGGGACGGCCGGGGTGTTGGCCTTGGGCTTGGCGCTGGCATTTCGCGGGGGATCGAGCGACCTGCGCTCGCGACGGGCGGCGGCGGAGTGGGCGATCTCGCTCGTGGCGATGACGCTCGTCACGCCGCTCGCCTGGAAGGCGCACTACGTCACGCTGCTCGCGGGCTACTGGTGTGTGTGGTGGGGACTGCGGCAACTGCCGCCGGCCGCTCCCGGGAGGCATTGGCGCCTGGGGCTGCTGGCGGCGTCGGTGCTGCTCGTCACGCTGAGCGCGCCCGCCGTCGTCGGGAGGGACGCGGCCGCGGCACTCGAATCGTGGAACGCGATCGCGGTCGGCGCGCTGCTCGTGGCCGGTCTGGGGGCCTCGCTGCTTAGACTGCTTCCGCCACTACCTCCAGCCAGTTCCGCGACACGCTCGGCACCTTGAGCTCGTCGAGCGTGCGGTCCAGGCCCTTGAGCAGGGCCTCCGACCCTTCTTCGAGCGGCACGCCGGGGAGCGCGCCCTCGATGAACAGCGAGAACTGGCCGATGTCGGCAAGACTCTCAGGCGTCATCTCGACCTTCACCAGCTCGACCGTGGTGGGACGGAGCCCCGCCGACTCGCACGCCGCGGCGTAATCGTCGGCGGAGAACCACTTCATCGCGGCGGCGTGGCCGTCGTGGCGCACCGCGATCCCTTTCTCCTTCAGTACCTGCACCGCCCGCACGACCCAGCGCCGCCAGAACCCGCTCGTGCCCTCGACGTAGGCGCCCGCAAAGAACGTCGAATTGAAGCCGAGCAGGCCGCGCGGCTTCAGCGTCTTGCGGATCTCACCCAGCACCTGGTGCTTGTCCTGGATCAGGTGGATGGCGTTCAGGAACACCACGGCGTCGGCGGGGGGGACGAGGCGCGACAGCAGCTCCGCGCTTCCTTCCATAAATTCCGCGACGCGCGAGGAGATCGCCGCACGCGCCTTGGCGATCGCCGACGGCGACGGATCGACGCCGATGACGCGCGGCGGAGGCTCCGATCCGGAGGTGCGCTCGAGGATCAGCTTGGTGACGGCTCCCGGCCCGCACCCCAAGTCGACGATCACCTGGCGCCCCGGGCAGATCACCTTGTCGATGATCCAGCGGTTCACCTGTGTGAAGAAGGGATGCCGCGTGAACGGCGTGAACGAAAACTTCTCGTCGTCGGTGAACGACGCGCCGCTCACAGCTTGTGAATCCCGAGCGGCCCGAGGTGCACATCGAGATTGTGGTTCACGCGATACCCGACCACTCCGCGCGTGTCGAGGCCCGTCGCATCGGCGGCGTAAACTTCCTTGCCGTTGACCATGAACCGGGCCCGGCCGCCGCGCACCTCGATGCTGAGCTCGTTCGTCGCCTTGCCGGTGCTGTCGGACTTGACCACCGCGTCGCTCGCCGTCCACTCTACCACGGCGGTCGGTCGGGCGGTGTACCCCGCGCGGCGCCGGATGCTGTACATGCCGTCTACCGCGCGCACCAGGAAATACGTATAACTCTGGCCCGAGTCGGCCAGGCTCCTGCCGCCCAGGATGATCCCGTAGCTTTCCGGATGCGCCGGGTTCTGCATCTGGGTGAGCTTGGCGACGATGTGGTAATTGCCCGACGCGGTGTCGGCGTCGCGCCAGTAGATCGCCGCGGGGCCGACCGTCACGTGGAGGCCGTCGCCCATGGCGCCGAACTTGACGTTCGCGAGCGGCGCGGGCTGGCCGGTCTGCCGGGCGAGCTCGGTCCGCACGTGCCACCCGGGCGGGAAACTGCCGCCGCCCGCGACGCTCCGGTCGGGGTCGGCTTGGGCGGAGATCGTCGTGGTGGCGAGGGCGAACGCGACGGGTAACAGTACGAAGCGTGTGGAAACCATGGCTGCCCCGCGAAAGATGTGAGCTCCCGGTGGTCGCCCACCCGGAGCGACACTAGCATAAGAAATCTAAGTGACACAGCCAAAACGTCTTAGTCAAGAGGTCGAGCGCACCCTGGTTCGGCGCCTCAAAGCGCGCGACGAGGGCGCCCTGGCCGAGCTGTATGACGCCCTGGCACCGTGGGTGCTCGGCCTCGCGTCTCGCATCCTGCAGGACGACGGCGAGGCGGA
>WNGP01000901.1_pt1 | contig 28489 bp, 28 predicted proteins | sample 5407671 | NCBI WGS metagenome assembly WNGP01 (sample SAMN13153381, study PRJNA577476) | soil metagenome | isolation source: 40 cm soil or saprolite under Garry oak tree replicate 2 | place: USA:California | collected 2016-06-15
CGGCTCTCGGAACGCGCCTCCGTAGCAATCAGCTATCCGCGGTTCTTCGCGGACTTGCGGCGCATTCGGGAAACGTGAGCATCCGCGTCATTGCGATCGACGGCCCGGCGGCGTCGGGAAAGTCCTCGACAGCGGCGGCGGTGGCCCGGGCTCTCGGGTGGGCTCACCTCGATTCGGGCGCGTTGTATCGGGCGATCACGCTGGCGGCGCTGGACAACCTGGAAGAACGGGAAACGGCCGGGGAAGGGGGAAAGGGGAAGGGGACTTCGTGGGGCGCGCAGCAACTCGTGGCGCTCGCCGAGGACCTCCCGGTGCGATTGGTCCTGGTGGGCGAGGTGTTCCGGCCCGCGGTGGCGGGGGTGGACGTGGAAGCTGCCATCCGCTCGCCGCGGGTGACCGCGCGTGTCTCGGAGATCGCCGCCATTCCGGAGGTGCGCCACTGGGTGAACGTGCAGCAGCGGGAGGCCGTCGGGACGCACCCCCAGGGCGTGGTCGTGGATGGGCGGGACATCGGCACCCCCAGGGCGTGGTCGTGGATGGGCGGGACATCGGGACGGTGGTGTTCCCGGACGCCCCCCTCAAGGTGTTTCTCACGGCGACCCCGGACGAGCGGGCCCGCCGCCGCCTGGCCCAGCGCGGCGACCGCATCGACCCGGCCGAGCTCAAGCGCGAGAGCGACGCGCTGGGGGCGCGGGACCGCGCCGATTCGACCCGCCGGGCCGCCCCGCTGCGCTCCGCGGCCGACGCGGTCTTGCTCGACACCACCCGGCTCTCCATGGACGAGCAGGTGGCACGGGTCGTGGCGCTGGCGCGCCAGCGCTTCCTCGGCTAGGTTTCGCCGGCCCCGAAACCCCAAACTCACAACCGAACCGGTGTACGGCATGCTGGTGGATACCCAGGACGAGCAGTCAGAAGCGCCTTCCGCCCCGACGCCTCACTCCCACCTCCGCGTCCGCTCCGATCTGCACGAAGAGTACTCGCCGGACGAAATCGCGAAGATGACGGAGATGTACGAGGGGACCCTCTCGAACATCGAAGAGGGCGAGATCGTCAAGTCGAAAGTGCTGCGCGTAACGGACGCCGCCGTCATCCTCGACGTCGGATTCAAGTCCGAGGGCGCCGTGCCGATCGACGAGTTCAAGGACGCGCACTCGCTCAAGGAAGGAGACGAGGTCGAGGTCTTCCTCGAGCACCTCGAGGACCAGGAAGGCGCGGTGGTCCTGTCGAAGAAGAAGGCCGACTTCATGCGGGTCTGGGAACGGATCCGCGAGGCCCATGAGAAGGACGAGGCGGTGAGCGGGACGCTCGTGAAGAAGATCAAGGGCGGCGTGGTGGTGGACCTGATGGGCGTGGACGCGTTCCTCCCCGGCAGTCAGATCGCGCTGCGCCGCGTCCCCAACATCGACGAGCTGCTGGGCCAGAGCTTCGAGTTCAAGATCATCAAGCTCAACAAGCGTCGCCGCAACATCGTCGTGTCGCGCCGCGTGCTGCTCGAGGCGGAGCGCAAGACCAAGCGCGACGTCCTGATGAAGGAGCTGCAGGTCGGTCAGATCCGCAAAGGCATCGTGAAGAACATCACCGACTTCGGCGCGTTCATCGACCTGGGCGGCGTGGACGGCCTGCTCCACATCACCGACATGAGCTACGGCCGCGTCTCCCATCCCTCCGAGCTGGTGCACATCGGCCAGGAGGTCGAGGTCAAGGTGCTCGACATCGACTGGGAGCGCGAGCGCATCAGCCTCGGCCTCAAGCAGCTGCAGACCTATCCGTGGAAGGACGTGGCGGCGAAATACCCCGTCGGCACGCGCGTGCAGGGCAAGGTCGTCTCGATCACCAACTACGGCGCGTTCGTCGAGCTCGAGCCCGGGATCGAGGGCCTGGTGCACATCTCCGAAATGAGCTGGACCCGCAACGTCCGGCACCCCTCCAAGATCGTCTCCATCGGGGAGACGATCGAGGCGGTCGTCCTCAAGGTGGACGAAGCGGAGGAAAAGATCTCCCTCGGCATGAAGCAAACCGAGGAGGATCCATGGATGGCGCTGCCGCAGAAGTATCCCGTCGGCACACGCATCCGCGGCAAGGTGCGCAACCTCACCTCGTTCGGCGCCTTCGTCGAGATCGAGCCGGGGATCGACGGCCTGATTCACATCTCGGACATGTCGTGGACGAAGCGGGTGCAGCACCCGTCCGAAGTCGTGAAGAAGGGCGACGAAGTGGACGTGCTGATCCTGAACGTGGACGCCGAAAACAAGCGCATCTCGCTCGGCTTGAAGCAGGCCCAGGAGGATCCCTGGCTCAAGATCGGCGAGACGTATCCGGTCGGCACCGAGCTGCGGGGCCGCGTGCTGCGGCTGATGGACAAGGGGGTCGTGGTGGACCTGGGGCACGACATCGAGGGCTTCGTCCCGATGTCACAGCTCGGGATCCCCGACCTGCAGAACCCGGCCGACGCGGTGAAAGAGGGGCAGGCGGCGGAGCTGAAGGTGCTGGAGGTGGACCCGATCCATCATCGCATCGTGCTGGCGGCGACCGGCTGGCCGAAGGACAACGGACAGGAGCCGGCAAAGACAGACGCCCAGGCAGACGCGTAGGCGCCCGAGTGGATCTGAGGGAAAGCAGGTGGTCAGGAGAGGCATCTCCTGACCACTTTTTCCTTGACGTCCACTCAGCGCCTCGGCGACTGGGCGTCTCCCTATCCCTCTGGCCACCTCGCCGTCTAGATTTTTGACCATGTCCATGCGCGAGAAACTGGAGCTGCTCCAGCAGAAGCGGGCCGAGGCGCTGCTCGGCGGCGGCGAAGAGCGCATACGGGTCCAGCACGAGAAGGGAAAGCTGACGGCGCGCGAGCGGCTCGACGCGCTGCTCGACCCGAGCACCTTCGTGGAGCTCGATCGCTTCGTCACGCACCGCTCGGTGGACTTCGGGCTCGCCGACGAGAAGTACCTGGGCGACGGCGTGGTGACCGGGTACGGGCGGATCGACGGCCGGCTGGTGTACGTGTTCGCGCAGGATTTCACCGTGTTCGGCGGCTCGCTGTCGGAAGCGCACGCCGAGAAGATCTGCAAGGTGATGGACTGCGCCCTGCAGAACGGCGCGCCCATCATCGGGCTCAACGACTCGGGCGGCGCCCGCATTCAGGAGGGCGTCGTCTCGCTCGGCGGCTACGCCGACATCTTCCTGCGCAACACGCTGGCCTCGGGCGTGGTGCCGCAGATCAGCGCGATCCTCGGGCCCTGCGCGGGGGGGGCGGTGTACAGCCCCGCGATCACCGACTTCGTGTTCATGGTGCGGGGCGTCTCGTACATGTTCGTCACCGGCCCCAACGTCGTGAAGACGGTGACGCACGAGGAAGTCGACTTCGAGGGCCTGGGCGGGGCCGACGTGCACGGCGCGACCTCGGGGGTCGCCCACTTCGTGCACGACTCCGAGCGCGACAGTCTGGCGGCGATCCGCACGCTGCTCTCGTTTCTCCCCACCAACAACCTCGACGGGCCCCCGCGCCGCCGCGCCGCCGATCCCTCCGATCGCCGCGACGAGGAGCTGCTGGAGGTGGTCCCCGACAACGCCACCAAACCGTACGACATGCACGACGTGATCCGCCGGGTGGTGGACGACGGCGACTTTTTCGAGGTGCATCGCGACTACGGCGGCAACCTGCTCGTCGGGTTCGCCCGGCTGGGCGGCCGCCCGGTCGGCATCGTGGCAAACCAGCCCGCCGTGCTCGCCGGCGTGCTCGACATCGCGGCGTCGCTCAAGGGCGCGCGCTTCATCCGGTTTTGCGACGCGTTCAACATCCCGCTGGTCACGTTCGAAGACGTCCCCGGCTTCCTCCCCGGCGTGGCCCAGGAGCACGGCGGGATCATCAAGCACGGCGCCAAGCTGCTGTACGCCTACTGCGAGGCGACCGTACCCAAGCTGACGGTGATCACCCGCAAGGCGTACGGCGGCGCGTACGACGTGATGAACTCCAAACACATCCGGGGCGATTACAACGTCGCCTGGCCGAGCGCGGAGATCGCGGTGATGGGGCCGAAGGGCGCGGTCGAGATCCTGTACAAAGGGGAAGAGGCCACCGACGAGCGCGAGACCGAGTATCGGGAAAAGTTCGCGCACCCCTATCTGGCGGCCGCGCGGGGCTACCTGGACGACATCATCGACCCACGCGACACGCGGCCACGCCTGATCGACGCGCTCGCAACCCTCGAGACGAAGCGCGACAAGAATCCCCCCAAGAAACATGGCAACCTTCCTCTCTAGCGCGCTGGCGCTCGCGGCGCTGCTCCAGGCGCCCGCCGCGCAGACCCCGGCGACCGGCACCGCGGCGGATTCGCTCGTGGCCCTGCGCGAGCACCTGGCCCGCGACTCGACCGACGGCCACGCGTGGCTGCTGCTGGGCCGGCTGTACCTGCAGCGTGCCGCGGACGCGCACGAGCCGCCGCACCGCGCGTTACAGGACAGTGCCCTGGTGCGCGCCCTGCTCGATTCCGCCGACGACGCGCTCGACCGGGCCGGCCAGCTGCTCGCGCCGTCCGGCTCGACCCCCGATGGGGACAGCGCCCGCGTGCTGCGCGTCGGGGCGTGGAGCGCGCGCTCCCGCCTCGCGTGGGAGGAGCGGGGGATCAACGTCGGCCCGCAGGAGTGGGGCCCCGTCCCGCCGGACTTGAAGATGCCGCCGGTGCTCGACGAGCTGGGCGAGAACCTGCTGCGCGCCTGTCCGATGTGGGGTGTGCTGCTCACCGCGAACGAGGTCGATTCCGACGCCGCATGGTACATGCGCTTCGCGCGCGGGCTGCGCCCCGACGGACGCGGCGCTCGCCGAGCTGGCGAAGCGGCGCCCCGTCTGCGTAACCGTGCTGATCGACCGGCCGCCCGGGGCGCGCATCGGCTGGTCCACGCGGCCGCTGGTCTGGGTGGCGGGCCCCCACTTGAAGGACGACCGCGTGCCACCGCGCGATTTCGTCTTCGCCGCGCTGCGCCTCGCGCTCGACGGCAACGACGCGTGGGCCCCGCCCGCCCTGGCGTTGTACGCCCGCGCCGCCCGCGCGACGCCGGCCCTGTGCGAGGCGCTCAAGACGTTCCGCCTGACGAACGAGATACCGAGCTGCCGCCGTTGATGTGTGACGTCTGATGGCTCCCTTCACGCGCGTCCTCGTCGCGAACCGCGGTGAGATCGCCCTGCGGATCGTCCGGGCCTGCCACGAGGAAGGGCTCGAGTCGGTGGCCGTGTACTCCGACGCCGACCGGCTCTCGCCCCACGTGCGCGCCGCCCACCGCGCCGTCCCGATCGGTGCCGCGCCGGCCGCCGAGTCGTATCTCGACATCGCCAAACTCCTGGAGGCGGCGCGCGCCACGGACTGCCAGGCCGTTCACCCGGGGTACGGCTTCCTCTCCGAGCGCGCCCCGTTCGCCGAAGCCGTCACGCAGGCAGGGCTGACGTTCATCGGTCCGCCCGCCACCGCCATCCGCGCGATGGGCGACAAGACCGAAGCACGCCGCCGCATGCAGGCCGCCGGCGTGCCGATCGTGCCGGGCACGACGCGGCCGGTGGCCGACCATGTGCAGGCGAAGAGCGAAGCGGAGCGCCTCGGTTACCCGGTGCTCCTCAAGGCCATCGCCGGTGGCGGCGGCAAAGGGATGCGGCTCATCCGCGAACCCGGAGAGATCGAGTCCGCCTTCGAGGCGGCGCAGAGCGAGGCCTTGAAGGCGTTCGGGGCGGGGGAGCTGTACGTCGAAAAATACCTCGAGCGCCCCCGCCACATCGAAGTCCAGGTGCTCGCCGACACCTACGGCCGGGTGGTCGCGCTGGGCGAGCGCGAGTGCAGCATTCAACGCCGCCACCAGAAGCTGATCGAGGAGGCTCCGTCCGTCGCGGTGACTCCCGCGCTGCGGCGGCGCCTGAACGAGGCGGCGACCGCCGCCGCCGGCTCCGTGGGCTACCTCGGCGCCGGCACGATCGAGTTTCTGCTCGCTCCGACCGGAGAGTTCTACTTCCTCGAGATGAACACGCGACTCCAGGTCGAGCACCCCGTCACCGAGCTGGTGTACGGGGTGGACATCGTGCGCGAGCAGCTACGCGTCGCGCAGGGCCACCCTCTGCGGGTGCACGCCGGTGCGCTGCAGCCGCGCGGCCACGCCATCGAGTGCCGCATCACCGCGGAAGATCCATTCAACGACTTCCTGCCGGTCACCGGCGTCATCCGCCACCTGCAGCCGCCCTCCGGCCCGGGCGTCCGCTGGGATGGCGGCGTGGAGGCGGGCAACGAGGTGACGCTGTCTTACGACTCGCTCCTCGCCAAGCTCATCGTGTGGGGAGACACCCGGGCCACCGCGCTGCAGCGCATGCGCCGGGCGCTGCGCGAGCTCGTGATCGTGGGCCTCCCGTCGTCGCAGTCCTTCCATCTGCGCGTGATGGCCGACCCCGAGTTCCAGCGTGGCGACGTCGACGTGACCTATTTCGAACGGGTGGGCCAGCGGCTCCTGGCCGCGGAATTGGCCCCCGAGCTGGCGCAGCCGCTCGCGATCGCCGCGGCGCTGCTCGCGGAACAACAGCGCACCGCGGCGGCGCCGCCGGCGTCAGCCGCCGCAGCGCCCGATGGTCCGTCGCCCTGGCTCCTCGTCGCCCGCCGGGAAAGCATCGGCGGGTGAGCGAGGTGGTCACGATCACCGCCATCGCCACCGGGGGCGACGGCGTGGGGCGCTTGGCCGACGGCCGCGCCGTGTTCGTTCCCCGCGCCGCGCCGGGCGAGCGCGTCCGGCTGCGCGACGGGGTGCAGCTCCACAAGCATTTCGCCCGCGGGGAGCTCGCCGAGATCGTCGGGAGCGGCGCAGACCGGGTCGCAGCGTCCTGCCCCCATTACGTGAGCGACCGCTGCGGCGGCTGCCAGCTGCAGCACCTGACCTACGACGCCCAGCTCGCGGCCAAGCGGGCCATCGTGGGCGACGCCTTGCGACGCATCGGCAAGCTCGACGTCCCCGACCCGGAGATCGTCGAAGCGGTGGAGGAGTGGCGCTATCGGGCGAAAGTGAGTCTGGCGGTCGAGGGCGGTCGAGGGCGGTCAAGGGCGTTCGGGTTCCACCCGTACGATCAGCCGGGGCGTGTCTTCTCGCTCGTCGACTGCCACATCACGGACTTCCGGCTCATGGCGCTGTGGCGGGAGCTCAAGCCGCGGCTCGACCTGCTGCCGTCGCGGCTCACGCGGCTGACCTTGCGCCTCGACCGCGACGGGCGCCGCCACATCCTCGCGGAGTCAGGCGGGGAGCCGTGGCTCGACGCCGAGCGGTTGCGGGCGGCGCTGCCGCAAGGCGACACGGTGATCTGCTGGTGGCGCCCGGCGGACGGCGCCGCCCGCGTGGTCGCCGGGCCGGCGACCGGTTTCCCCGCTACCGCGTTCGAGCAGGTCCACCCGGAGATGGCGCTGGTGGCACGCCGCTGGGCGGTCGATCAGCTGGGTGACCTGCGTGGCGCCGTCGCCTGGGACCTGTACGGTGGCATCGGCGATACCGCCGTCCATCTCGCCGGACGCGGGGCGCAAGTGGTGAGCGTCGATGCAGACGAGCGGGCCGTGGAATGGGCACGGGGGCGCGCCTCCGAGCGGCCCATCCGCTTCATCGCGGGGCGGGCGGAGGACGTCCTCCCCACGCTCCCGGACCCGAACGTCGTCGTGGTGAACCCGCCGGGCGCCGGCCTGCACTGGAACGTGACGCTGCGGCTCACGAGCCAGCCGGTGGCGCACGTCATCTACCTCTCGTGCGACCCCGCGACCCTGGCGCGCGACCTCCACCGGTTGCGCGTGAACTACCGGATCACGGCGGTACGGGCGTTCGACCTGTTCCCGCAGACGGCGCACGTGGAGACGGTGGTGGTGCTGGAGGGGGCATGAACAGCCAATTGCGGATTGCGGATTGCGGATTGCGGATTTGGCGACCCGAGCGTCGAACTGTCAATCCGCAATCCGCAATCCGAAATCCGCAATCGGTGTGGGGGGTGGCTCGGTGAAGTACTCCGTCCGCATCGGCGACCGCACGGTGGATGTGGAGGTCGACGGCACGCGGGTGACCGTGGGGGGGGAAGGGTTTGAGGCGCAGCTGGCCCCGCTCCCCGGCACGCCGCTCTACCACCTGCTGCTGGCAGACGACTCCTGGACGGTGGCCGTCCAGCCCGGAGAGGGCCCGGGACGCTGGGCGTTGGGCGTGGTAGGTGAGCGGGTGGAAGTCGAAGCGCTGGACGAGCGCAGCCGCCAGCGCCCGACCGACGCCGCGCCGCGCGCCGGCCCGACGGGAAGCCGCACGGTGCTGGCTCCCATGCCCGGTCTCGTCGTCCGGATCGAGGTCGCCGCCGGGCAGCCCGTCGCAGCGGGCGCGGGTCTCGTGGTGGTGGAGGCGATGAAGATGGAGAATGAGCTGCGGGCACCCCACTCGGGTGTGGTCGCGACCGTGCACGTCGCGGTCGGTCAGGCGGTGGAACGGGGAGCGCCGCTCGTGACCCTCGCGAGCCCGGAACCTTCGGGTTGACAGGGCCTTACGCCCCGGGTATTCTTCGCGGCTATAACAACGACTGGTCTTTTTCCGGGCCCCGTGACGATGCAGACGTTTTCGCTGCGTAAAGAGGACATCACGCGTCGCTGGTACGTCGTGGACGCCGCCGGGCAGCCGCTCGGCCGGCTCGCGAGTCGCGTCGCGCAGGTGCTGCGGGGCAAGCACAAGCCGACGTTCACCCCGCACCTGAACGCCGGGGATTTCGTGGTGATCGTCAACGCCGCACAGGTGAAGCTCACCGGGCGCAAGCTCGAGCAGAAGCGCTACTTCCGGCACACCGGGTACATGGGGCACGAGCGGTTCACCCCGCTCAAGACCCTGCTCGCGAAGCATCCCGAGCGCGTGATCGAGCGGGCCGTGTGGGGGATGCTCCCGAAGACGACGTTGTCGCGGCAACACGTGAAGCAGATGCTGAAGGTGTATGCCGGCCCGACGCATCCGCACGCGGCGCAGCAGCCCGAGCCGCTCACGCTGGCGGCAGGGGCGGCGTCATGAGCTCGGCGATCACACCGGAGCTCCGCTGGCACGCGGTCGGTCGCCGCAAGCTGGGCGTGGCACGGGTGTATCTCACGCCCGGGTCGGGAAAGTGGAACATCAACGGCCGCACGCTGGGCGACTACTTCCCGCGCGCTTCGCTGGTATCCCACATCCAGCAGCCGTTCACGGCGACGGACACGCTGGGCGCGTTCGACGTCCGCGCCATCGCGTCGGGGGGCGGGCAAACGGGCCAGGCGGGCGCGTTGCGGCTCGCCATCGCGCGGGCGCTGTGCCTCGCGGACGAGCGGCACCGCAAGAAGCTCCGGGAGCAGGGCCTGTTGACGCGGGATCCCCGCGCGGTCGAGCGCAAGAAGCCGGGGCGCGCCGGAGCGCGCAAGCGGTTCCAGTTCTCGAAGAGATAGAGACGTCATCACACACGTTGCCCGATCCGATGCCGGGTCCCTACGGGGTGGCACCGGAGATGACGGCAGCGGCGGATCGAACCCAAGAAAGGAAGGGCATGGCGCAGCCTCAGTTGCAGGACCTGCTGGAAGCGGGCGTCCATTTCGGCCACCAGACGCGTCGCTGGAATCCGAAGATGCGCCGGTTCATCTTCGCCGAACGCTCCGGCATCTACATCATCGACCTCCAGAAAACGCTCCGTCAAATCGAGGCCGCGCAGGAGCTGCTGCGCGGCGTGGTGCTGAAGGGCGAGGGCGTCTTGTTCGTCTGCACCAAGAAGCAGCTGAAGAACATCCTCCAGGCGGAGGCGGAGCGCTGCGGCGCCTTCTACGTGACCGAGCGCTGGCTGGGTGGTACGCTCACGAACTTCCAGACGATCAAGAAGCAGATCAAGCGGTTGAAGGATCTGGAGCAGGGGATCAGCGAAGGCGAGTTCGAGCATCACACCAAGAAGGAGCAGCTGCTGTTCGACCGCGAGCGCCTGAAGCTCGAGAAGTACCTCTCGGGCATCAAGAACATGGGCCGGCTGCCGGGCGCGCTGTTCATAGTGGACTCGAAGAAGGAGCGCATCGCGGTGGCGGAGGCGAACAAGCTCGGCATCCCGGTGGTCGCGATCGTGGATACGAACGCGGACCCGGACTTGATCACCGTGCCGATCCCCGGCAATGACGACGCGATCCGTGCCGTTTCGCTCATCACGGCCGCGATCTCGGACCTGATCGGGGAGGCGCGCCGGCAGTCGCCGCTGCGCGAGCCGGCCGAAGAGGGCGAGGGCGTGACGTACTCCACGGAGACCGGCGTGGAGGCGGAGGCTGAGGGAGACAAGAAGAAGAAGCCGGCCCGCCGCAAGCGGCGGCCCAAGCCCGAGGCGATCGCGGCCCGGCTCAAGACCGAGGAGGCGCCGGCGCCGGCCGAATCGAGCGGCGGGGGCGAAGGCTAACACGCCCGCACCGCCGACCGTTGGATAACCAACCGCCGCCCTCTCCCGGCCGTACGGCGCGAGGGCGGCGATTTTGTGAGGAGTGAGGAGATGGCGTCTGTGAAAGACATTCCGGCGAAGCTCGTGGCCGAGCTGCGCGCCCGCACCGGTGCGGGGATGATGGACTGCAAGCGCGCGCTCGAGGAGACGAGCGGCAACGTGGAGAAGGCGGTCGACCTGCTGCGCCAAAAAGGCGCGGCCCAGGCCGACAAGCGCGCGGGACGCGAAGCGACCGAAGGGCTGATCGGCACCTACCTGCATCACGACGGCAAGATCGGTGTGCTGGTCGAGCTCAATTGCGAAACGGACTTCGTGGCCCGCACCGAGGACTTCAAGGCACTGGCCCGCGACCTGGCCGTGCACATCGCGGCGACGAACCCGCTCGCCGTGCGGATCGAGGAGCTGCCCGCGGAGCTGATTCAACGGGAGCGCCAGGTGTACGAGGCCCAGGTGGTCGAGCAGAAAAAGCCCGAGAACATCCGCGCCAAGATCGTCGACGGAATGCTGAAAAAGTTCTACGAAGAGAACGTCCTGCTGGAGCAGAAGTTCGTGCGGGACGACAAGCGGACCGTGGGCGAGCTCGTCAAAGCGCTGTCCGCCAAGACCGGGGAGAAGGTCGACGTGCGGCGGTTCGCACGGTTGCAGGTCGGGGAGGGCTGAGTTGGCGACGGCTCCCCCCGCCGCGCCCGCTCCGCCCGCTCGGCCCCGCCTCGCCTACCCGCGCGCCCTGCTCAAGCTGTCGGGCGAGGCGTTCGCGGGGGACCGCGGGGCGGGCGGGGGGCTCGATTTCGAGATCATCGATCGCCTCGCGAACGAGCTGAAGACGGTGACAGCCTTGGGCGTGCAGCTGGGGCTCGTGGTCGGGGGCGGCAACATCGTGCGCGGCACCGCGGCGAGCGCGCAGGGCATGGACCGCGTTTCCGCCGACTACATGGGGATGCTCGCCACCGTCATCAACGCCCTCGCACTGCAGGATATCCTCGAGAAGAAGGGCGTCGATACGCGCGTGATGACGGCGATCCGCATGGAGGAGCTGGCCGAGCCCTACATCCGGCGCCGCGCCGTCCGCCACCTCGAAAAGGGGCGCATGGTGATCTTCGCGGGCGGGACGGGCAACCCGTATTTTTCGACCGACACCGCGGCGGTGCTGCGGGCGCTCGAGGTCGAGGCCAAGGTGCTGCTCAAAGCGACGAACGTCGACGGCGTCTACACGGCCGACCCGAAGCAGGACCCCACGGCGAAGTTCCTGGCGGAGCTGTCGTTCCGCGACGCGCTCGTGAACGGCTACGGCGTGATGGACGCGAACGCGTTCGGGTTGTGCAAGGAGAACAAGCTTCCGATCGTCGTGTTCAACATCAACCAGCCCGGCGCGACGGCCAGGGTACTGGCCGGGGAGCGCGTCGGCACCATCGTCACATGACCACCGTCACCAGTCTGACAGACCACGTCAAGCACGCCCGGCAGGCGATGGCCAAGGCGGTGGAAGCGGTGAAGCGCGAGTTCGCCACGGTGCGCACCGGAAAGGCGACCACGGCGCTGCTCGATCTGGTGCGGGTGGACGCCTACGGCAGCGAGATGCCGCTCAACCAGGTGGCGAGCGTCGCGGCGCCCGAGCCGAAGCTGCTCACGATCCAGCCCTGGGACAAAACCCTCCTCAAGGCCATCGAGAAGGCGATCCTCACGTCGGACCTGGGCCTCACGCCGACCAACGACGGCACGCTCATCCGCATCCCTATCCCCGCGCTCACCGAGGAGCGTCGCAAAGACCTGGTGAAGGTGGTGCACAAGTTCGCCGAGGAGGGCCGGGTGGCGGTCCGCCACGCCCGGACCGAGGCGATCACCCGCATCAAGAAGACCGAGCACGTCTCCGAGGACGAGAAGAAGCACGCCGAGAAGGACGTGCAGAAGCTGCACGACGACCACCTGAAGCTGGTGGACGCCGCGGTCAAGACCAAGGAAGCGGAGATCATGGAGGTCTAGGTGTCCGACGACCTGCTCGGGCAGATCCGGTCGAACGGGGCCGCGCCCCGCCACGTCGCCATCATCATGGATGGCAACGGCCGCTGGGCGCGGGAGCGCAACCTGCCGCGCCCGTTCGGACACCGCGCCGGGATGAAGGCGGTGCGTGAGGTCGTCGAAGGTGCGATCGAGGCGGGCGTCGCGGTGCTCACCCTGTTCGCGTTCTCCGAAGAGAACTGGCAGCGCCCCCCCACCGAGATCTCCGCGCTGATGAGCCTGCTCGAGGAGTACATCGCCAAGGAAGCCGCGGAGCTGCGCGAGCAGGGCGTGGCGGTGCACGTGCTGGGGGAGCGGGCGCGGCTCGCGCCGGGCGCCCGCTCCGCCGTCGACCGCGTGGAGCGCGACACGCGCGGCGGGCAGCGCCTGGCGCTCAATCTGTGCATCTCCTATTCGTCCCGCGCCGAGCTGGCGCGCGCGGCGCGCCTGCTCGCCGAGGAAGTCTTGAAGGGCACGAAGCGGCTCGAGGACATCGACGAAGAGGCGCTGCGCGCAAAGCTCTACACCGCCCCCTGGAGCGACCCCGATCTGCTGATTCGCACCTCGGGCGAGCTGCGGATCTCGAACTTCCTGCTGTGGCAGCTGGCCTACACCGAGTTGTACATGACGCCGGTGCTCTGGCCCGACGTCACGCGACGCGATCTCTTCCAGGCGATCCTCGACTACCAGCGGCGCGAACGGCGGTTCGGCAAAGTCACGGCCCCTCCCTGATGTCCCGCAACCTGCTGGTCCGCATCGCCGTCGCAGTTCCGGCCATTGCGGTCACGGTGGTGGTGCTGTGGCTGGGGGGCTGGGTCCTCGCCACCGCGCTCGCGGTGCTCGGCGTGCTCGGCACCCGCGAGGTGTACGACCTGGCCCGGCGCGAGGGGATCGAGCCGTTCGACCGCCTGGGACTCCCGGCGGCGGCGGCCGTGCCGTTCGCGACGTTCTGGGTCAAGGGCTTCGCCGACTGGGAGCCGGTGCTCTACGTCGCCGCGCTGTGGCTGCTCGCCGTGCTGGTGGTGGCGATGGCGCGCGGACCGGCCCGGCGCCCGCTCAGCACGGTGTCGGTGACCGTGTTCGGCAGCCTGTATGCGTCCGCCCTGCTCGCCTTCACCGTCGCGATCCGCCACGGGCCACACAGCGACGCGCACCCGCGCGGCTCGGTCGCGCTCGCGCTGCTCCCGCTGGTCGTGACGTGGGTGTGCGACACGTGCGCTATGCTCGCGGGGACGCTGATCGGCGGGCCGAAGCTCACGCCGGTCCTGTCGCCGCGCAAGACGTGGGCGGGAGCCGTCGGTGGCGTGGTGGGCGGCCTCATCGCCGCGTTGCTGTACGGGCCGCTCGTGCTCAATCGCCTCGGCTTGCAACTCAGCGTCTGGCAACTCGTGACGGTGGGTGCGGTGGTGGCGGCGGCGGCACAGGTGGGCGACGTCGCCGAGTCGCTGTTCAAGCGCGAAGCGGGGGTCAAGGACTCGTCGTCCCTCATCCCTGGCCATGGGGGCGTGCTCGACCGGCTCGATTCCCTCTACTTCGTCTTGCCCGCGACGGCGGGATTGCTGCGCCTGTTCGGGGTCGCATGAGCGTCGGCGTTGCGATCCTCGGGTCCACCGGCTCGATCGGCTGCTCCACCCTGCACGTCCTGGCACGCCAGCGCGAGCGCTTCCGAGTGGTCGCGCTCACGGCCCATTCCAATGCGGAGCTGCTCGCGCGCCAGGCGGCCGAATGGCAGCCGGCGTATGTGGGGCTGGTCAATTCGGGGAAGGGGGAAGGGGGAAGGGGCCAGGGGCCGGAATGCCTCGTGGAAGCCGCCACGCACCCGGACGTGCGCATCGTCGTGAACGGCGTCGTTGGGGCGGCGGGGCTCGAGGCCACGCTCGCAGCGCTGCGGGCCGGTAAGCGCGTCGCCCTCGCGAACAAAGAGACCCTGGTGATGGCCGGCGAGCTCGTCACGCGCGCGGCGCGCGAGGGGGGCGGGGAGATCGTCCCCGTCGACTCCGAGCACAGCGCGGTGCTGCAGTGCGTCGCGGGCCGCGGGCCGGCCGAGCTGGCGCGCCTCATCCTCACGGCGTCGGGCGGTCCGTTTCGCACGTGGCCGCGCGAGCGCATCGCGGCCGCCACGGTGGCGGAGGCGCTGCGTCACCCCACTTGGAAGATGGGCAAGAAAATTACGGTAGATTCGGCGACGCTCGTCAACAAGGCCCTCGAGGTGATCGAGGCGCACTTCCTGTTCGGGCTCGGCTACGAGGCGGTCGAGGTCGTCGTACACCCCCAATCGGTAGTCCACGCGTTCGTAGAGTTCGTGGACGGGTCGGTGCTCGCGCAGGTCGGGTTCCCCACGATGGAGCTGCCGATTCTCTACGCGCTGACGCACCCGGCGCGCGTGCCGGACGCGGGCACCCGGCGCTTCGATCCGGTCGCCGCGGGCAGCCTCACCTTCGAAGCCGTCGACGCGGAGCTCTATCCCGCGTACCGCCTCGGCCGCGCCGCCGCCACCGCCGCCGGCACGGCCCCTACCGTCTTCAATGCCGCCAACGAGATCGCCGTCGCGCTGTTCCTCGAGGGCGCGATTCCCTTCGGCCGGATCGCCCAGACGATCGCCCGCGTGCTGGACACGACGGCGCCCACCGGCGCGGACTCGCTCGAGGCCGTGCTCGCGGCCGACGCCGCCGCACGCCGGCTGGCCCGGGAGGCCGCGTGCTCCTGACGCCGATCTCCCTCATCGTCGTCGTCGGCGTCCTGATCTTCGTGCACGAGGCCGGCCACTTCGCCGCGGCGAAGGCGGTCGGAATCCAGGTGCTGCGCTTCTCGCTCGGCTTCGGCCGACCGATCCTGGCGTGGCGCCGCGGCGAGACGGAGTACTGGATCTCGTGGATTCCGTTCGGCGGCTATGTGAAGATGGCCGGGTTCGAGGACGAAGGGGTGGCCGGGGACCTGGAGGGCGGCAAGAGCGCCCAGCCGATCGATCCCGCCCGGGCGTTCGACCGGAAGCCGCTGTGGGCCCGGCTCATCGTGATCCTGGCCGGCGTGACCATGAACGCCGTCTTCGCCGTCCTCGTCTACACGGGACTCGCCTACACCGGAACGCTCGAGCCGAACAACATCGCCACGACGCGCGTGGACTCGGTGATCGTGACCGACCTGCCTCCGGCGGCGCAGGCGCTCGGGGCGTTGCGACGCGGCGATCGCATCACCACGGTGAACGGCGATTCGGTCCGGACGTGGGGCGACCTGCAGCTGAAGCTCGCCAACGCTCCGCCGCCGGTGACGCTGCGCGTGGCGGGACGGCCGGATTCCGTGGTGCTCCACATCGCCCAGGGAGACACGGCCGCGCGGGTCGCCACGGTGCTCGCGCTCAGCCCGTACCTCGAGCCGGTCATCTCCAGCGTCACGTCCGGCGGCGCGGGCGTCAAGGCGGGCCTCATGCCGGGTGACCGCATCCTCAAGGTCAACGGCGACACGGTGGTGTCATGGCAGGACTTCGCGCGTGTGGCCCGCCGCAATCCCGAGCGCCCGATCACGGTCGAGGTAGCGCGGGGCTCCGGTCACCGCTCCCTGACGGTGACGCCGGATCGCCGCGAGGAAACGGATCCCGTGACCAAGCGGAGCCAGGTCATCGGGTTCGTCGGCATCGGCGCGGCGTACCCGACGCTCCCCCGGCCCGGCGTCCTGGGAGCGATCCGCGTGGGGTGGGCGGAGACGCGAACCCGCGGCGGCATGATCCTCGATTTCCTGGCGAAGCTCGTCACGGGCCGGGCGTCGCTCGGGGAGCTCGGTGGACCGATCCTGATCGGACAGATCTCGAGCCAGGCGGCGCGGATCGGGCCGGCGACGTTTCTCGGGTTCATGGCGTTCCTGTCCATCAACCTGGCCATCTTGAACGTCCTGCCGATTCCGATTCTGGACGGCGGCCAACTGGTGTTTCTCCTGGCGGAAGGGGTGCGGCGCAGGCCGTTGCCGCTCGAGCTGCGCCTGCGGCTCACCCAGATCGGCTTCGTGGTGCTGGTCGCCATCATGATCCTCGCCACGTCCAACGATATCCGGCGCCTGCTGGGGCATGTCTTCCGTCGTTAGGGAGACGCTCACGGCGTACCTGGCTGGCCGGGTGACAGCGGACCACTTGGTCGCGGTGGTGACCGCGGCGTATTATCGCGACGCGGGACGCAGGAGGCGCGCGGCGCTGCGGCCGGTGCTCGACGTGATCGAGCGCGCCTCGCCCGGCGTCGTGGAGCTTGCCGGAATACGCGAGGGCGCGGGATTCGACGTGCGGCCGGCGGAGCGCCCGTTCCCCAAGCAGTGCGAGCCCGACCTGCGCCGAGCGGTCGAGGCTTATCTGGGCGCGCCTCCACCCCTCGCACGGCAGAGTGTCATGGCCCGGCTCGCCGGCCTGTTCCGACGCCTGTTCCGCGTCTCAGCGTGACCACCAGCGCCACCACGCCCCCGTGCGGGGCTTCGCGGCCAGGTCCGCGAGCAGCTGGGCCGCGTCGCGGTAGCGGTCGTCGGGATGTTTGGCGAGGCACTTCAGCACGATCCGCTCGAACCGTTTGGACAGCTCCGGTCGCTTCTTGCGCAAGGCCGGGGGCGGCCGCTCCACGTGCATGCGGGCAAGCTCGAACCAGTCGCTCGCGGCGAACGGCACCTCTCCCGCGGCGGCCTTGAAGAGCGTCACGCCCAGCGCGTAAAAATCCACCCGCTGGTCGAGCGCGCGTCCCTGCGCCTGCTCGGGAGAGAGGTACTGCGGGGTGCCGATCGTCATGTTGACGCCCGTGGACGCCACGTAGCCCGAGACCGCGCGCGCGATGCCGAAATCCGTGATGACCGCGCTGCCGTCGGAGCGGAGCAGGATGTTGCCGGGCTTCAGGTCGCGGTGAATCACGCCCTGCCCGTGTGCGAATCCCAGCCCCCTGGCCACGTCCGCCGCGACGCGCACGATGTCGGCCTCGGGCAGCGGGCCCTCGCGGGCGATGCGCGCCCCCAGGCTGTCGGCGCACAGATCCATCGCGAAGTACACGTAGCCGCCGGAGCGCGCCACGAAGCGGATGCGGATGATGTTCGGGTGCTGGAGCTTCGCGGCGGTCTCGGCTTCGTTCCGGAACCGGCTCTCGAACTGCGGGTCGCCGGCGTAGCGCGGCATCAGAACTTTGACGGCGACGGGGGTGCCGTCCAGCTCGCGACCGGCGTACACCCAGGCGAACCCACCCTGGCCGAGCAGGCGCTCGAGGTCGTAGGGGCCGACGGTGCGGCCGACCAGGTCGGTGGGCGCGGGAGGCGCGTTGGTCACTAGGGCTTTACAAACCGGTATCGGCGGTCTAAGTTACTGCGCTCTCAAGAATTAGGGAACAGGACCAGATGTACGACAAGACGACGCCGGTCAGGAAGTACGGGCTGCACGAGGGGGACACGGGCTCAGCCCCGGTTCAGGTCGCGCTGCTCACCGAGCGGATCAACAGCCTCACCGATCACTTCCGGGTCCACGCCAAGGACTTCCACGGGCAGCGCGGCCTCCTCAGGATGGTCAGCCAGCGCCGGCGCCTGCTGGAATACCTGAAGCGCACCGACCTGGAGCGCTATCGGCAGCTCATCGACGAGCTGGGTCTCCGCCACTAATGCAACGGGCGTCGCGCTGGGCGTCCCGGCAAGAGCACCGGGACGCCTCGCGTATTTCTTCGTGCTCTAGACAGGCAACATGGTGAAGCACGTCGATCGCACGTTCGCGGGTCGCCCGCTGAAGCTCGAGGCCGGGCGACTCGCCAAGCAGGCCGCGGGGGCCTGCCTCCTGCAGTTCGGGGAGACCGTGGTCCTCGCGACCGTGACCGTGTCGGACAACGTCTCGACGCTCCCCTTCTTCCCCCTCACCGTCGAATACCGCGAGAAGGCCTACGCTGCCGGCAAGATTCCCGGTGGCTTTTTGAAACGCGAGGGCCGCCCTTCCGACGAGGAGATCCTGTCGGCGCGGGTGACGGACCGCTCGATCCGGCCGTTGTTCCCAGAGGGGTTCAAGAACGAGATCCAGGTCTTCATCTACGTCCTCTCGGCGGACCAGGAGAACGACGCCGACGTGCTGGGCGTGACGGCGGCCTCCGCGGCGCTCGAGATGTCCAAGGTGCCGTGGAACGGCCCCATCGCCGCCGTGCGCGTGGGACGGGTGGAGGGTGCGTGGATCTTGAATCCGACCTTCCAGCAGCTCGAGTTCTCGGACGTGGACATGGTGGTGTCGGGGTCGCGCGATTCGATCGTCATGGTGGAAGGCGGCGCGCTCGAGTTGACCGAGCCCGAGATCGTGAAGGGGCTCGAGGTGGCGCAGAAGGGCATCCGCGAGCTGCTGGATGCCGCGGCCGAGCTGGTCGCCGACATGCGGCAGCCGAAGATGGAGTGGGCCAAGGTCGAGCCGCCGGCGGAGCTGGTCGCGCGGGTGAAGGCGCTGGCCGAGCCGCGCATCGCCGAGGCGCTGAACCTCCCGGAGAAGGCGGAGCGGGCGCAGGGGCTCGCCGCGCTCAAGTCGACGATCCAGGAGCAGCTCGCCGCGGAGTTCCCCGACAACCCGAAAGACGTGGCGGCGGTGATCGAAGAGATCGAGTACCGCACGATGCGCGACCAGGTGCTGACGCGCGGTGAGCGGGTCGACGGGCGTGACCTGGCGACGGTGCGGCCGATCACCTGCGAGGTGGGCGTGCTGCCGCGCACCCACGGCTCCGCGCTGTTCACGCGCGGCCAGACGCAGGCGCTCGTGTCCGTCACGCTCGGCACGGTGTCGGACGAGCAGCGCATCGATTCGATCGACGTAGCCGAAGAGACCTCCAAGTCGTTCATGCTGCACTACAACTTCCCGCCGTTCTCCACGGGGGAGGTGCGGCCGATCCGCGGCACCTCACGCCGCGAAGTGGGGCACGGCGCCCTGGCCGAGCGCGCGCTGCAGGCGCTGCTCCCCCCGTATGATCAGTTCCCCTATACGATCCGCATCGTTTCCGACATCCTCGAGTCCAACGGCTCGTCGTCGATGGCGACCGTGTGCGGCGGCTCGCTGGCGCTGTTCGATGCGGGCGTCCCGGTGAAGGCGTCGTGCGCCGGGGTCGCGATGGGGTTGATCAAGGAAGGCACGCGCGTCGCGGTGCTGACCGACATTCTCGGCACCGAAGACCACCTGGGCGACATGGACTTCAAGGTGGCGGGCACGCGCGAGGGCGTGACGTCGATCCAGATGGACATCAAGATCGAGGGGCTCGACTTCAAGATCGTCGCCGAAGCGCTCGACCGCGCGAAGCAGGCCCGGATCCACATCCTCGACATCATGGACCGCGCGATGCCGCAGCCGCGCTCGCAGCTGTCCAAGTACGCCCCGCGTATCATCACGATCCAGATCCCGACGGACAAGATCGGCGACATCATCGGCCCCAAGGGGAAGACCATCCGGTCGATCCAGGAGCAGACCGGCGCCGAGATCAACGTCGACGACAACGGGTTGGTGACCATCTCGGCCGTGGGCGAGGGCGGGGAGCGGGCGCGCGACATCATCGCCGGCATGGTTCAGGTGCCCGAGGTCGGCAAGGTCTACGAGGGCGTAGTGAAGAGCACGACGGCCTTCGGCGCGTTCATCGAGATCCTGCCCGGCGTGGAGGGGCTGCTGCACATCTCCGAGCTGCAGCACGGTCGCACGGAGCGCACCGAAGACGTCGTGAAGAAGGGCGACCAGGTCCGGGTCAAGCTGCTGGAGGTCGACGAGCGCGGTCGCATGCGGCTCTCCCGGAAGGCACTGCTCGACAAACCGGAGACGGCCCCCGCCCGCTCGCGGTGATGGAGACGGTCCGGCTCGACCGGGAGATCCACCAGACCACCGCGCCAGGCGGGGTCCTGGTGCTGTCGGAACGGGTGCCGAGCGTGCGCTCGGCCGCGGTCGGCATCTGGGTGCGCAGTGCCAGCGCGCATGAGCCGCGCCCCAAGATGGGCGTGTCCCACCTGCTCGAGCACATGGTGTTCAAGGGGACCGAGCGCCGCACCGCCCAGGAGATCGCGCTCGCCCTCGAGACCCGTGGCGGCTCGCTCGACGCCTACACATCGCGCGACACCACGGCGTTTCACGCGCGTGTGCTCGACGCCGACCTGCCGCGCGCGCTGGACGTGCTCACCGACCTGGTGCGGAACCCCGTGCTCCGCACCAGTGACCTGGAGCTCGAGCGCAAGGTGGTGCTCGAGGAGATCAACACCGTCGAAGACACCCCCGACGATCAGGTGTTCGACCTCTCCTACCAGGCGCTGTGGCCCGAACATCCCTACGGCTACACCATTCTCGGCACGCGCGACAGCGTCAGCGCGCTCTCGGCGGGCGACCTGAAGCAGCTGCACGACCGCGCGTATTTTCCCGCGAACTGCGTCATCGCGGCCGCCGGCAACCTGACGCACCAGCAGCTCCTCGACGAGCTCGCGCAGCAGGGCTGGTTCAACGCAACACCCGGCAACGCTCCATCGGCAACGCCGCTCGCGTCGACCGTCCAACCCGCCGTCCGCGGCACCGAGGCCCGCCACCACAAGGACACCGCCCAAACCCACATCGTGTTCGCCACCGACACGATCCCGTACGCCGATCCGCGTAAGTACGCCCTGCTCGTCCTGGCGAACGTGTTCGGCGGCGGGATGTCGAGCCGCCTGTTCCAGCGGATTCGCGAGGAGCTCGGGCTCGCCTACGCGATCTACGCGTTCACGAGCTTCTATCGCCAGATGGGGGTGACGGGCGTGTACGTCGGCACACAGCCGCAAACGGCGGCGCAGGCCGCCGCGGCGATTCGCGCAGAGTATGCCAAGCTCGCGCGCGAGGGACTGCGCGGCGACGCGCTCGCGGAGGCCAAGCAACAGACGCAGGGACAGCTGATGCTCTCTCTGGAGAGTCCTGCGGCACGGATGTATCGTTTGGCGGGCTTTTCGGTGTACGGCGAGCCGTATCAGAGTCTCGACCAGGTGCTGGCCACCGTGGCCGGGCTGACGGAGGACGAGGTCGCGGCCGTCGCGGCCGAGTTCTTCGAGCCGGAGCGGCAGACGGTCGTGCAACTCGGACCCGAGAGCTGAACCGCGTCGCGGAAAAGCGTCACGTACAGGCGTCACGGAACGGCGTTACAGCGGAGCAGTCATGATCGTCGGAGTCCCGAAAGAGATCAAAACCGCCGAAAATCGCGTCGCGCTGGTGCCGGCGGGGGTCGAGTCACTGGTCGGCGATGGGCACACGGTCCTCGTGGAGCAAGGCGCCGGGCTCGGGTCGGGATTCTCGGACGACGCCTACCGCGCCGCCGGCGCGACGCTCGTCACGCGGGCAGGGGACGTGTGGTCCAAGTCCGAGATGGTCGTCAAGGTGAAGGAGCCGATCGAGCCCGAGTGGCCCTGCATGCGCAAGGGGCAGGTCGTCTTCACCTATTTCCATTTTGCGGCATCCGAAGCCCTCACGCAGGCGGTGCTCAAGTCTGGCATCACCGCGATCGCCTATGAGACGGTGCAGCTCACCTCGGGAGAGCTGCCGTTGCTCACCCCGATGAGTGAGGTGGCGGGACGAATGGCGGTCCAGGAGGGCGCCAAGTACCTGGAAAAGGTGTACGGCGGCTCGGGCATCCTGTTGGGAGGCGTGCCGGGGGTGCTCCCGGCCGAGGTGCTGATCCTGGGGGGCGGGGTGGTGGGTGCCAACGCCGCCAAGATGGCGGCGGGACTGGGCGCGCACGTGACGCTGCTCGACCTGTCGCTCGACCGGCTGCGCTACCTCGCCGACGTGCTCGCCCCCAACGTCGATCTGCTGTACTCCAACCGTCACAATCTGCTCGACCAGCTGCGCAAGGCCGACGTCGTGATCGGCGCCGTGCTGCTCCCCGGCGCCAAGGCCCCGAAGCTGGTGCGGCGCGACGATCTGAAGCTGATGAAGGCCGGCTCGGTGATCGTGGACGTGGCGGTGGACCAGGGCGGCTGCATCGAAACCAGCCGGCCCACCACCCACGACAACCCGACCTACGTGGTGGACGGGATCATCCACTACGCCGTCGCCAATATGCCGGGCGGTCTGCCGCGCACCTCCACCCTGGCCCTGACCAATGCCACGTTCCCGTACACCAAGCGCCTGGCCAAGCGCGGCTGGAAGCAAGCGTGCCGGGACGACGCGGCGCTGTTCCTCGGGCTGAACGCGATCGAGGGCAAGGTCGTGTACGCCGCGGTGGCCGAGACGTTCGGGCTGCCGCTCACGGACGCGAAGACTCTGGTGTAGCGATGACCGAGCGCAGAACGCTGGCGATCCTGGTCGGCGGCGGGCCGGCGCCGGGCATCAACAGTGTCATTGGGGCGGCCACCATCCGGGCGCGGCTCGAGGCCGTCGACGTGCTCGGGGTGCGCGACGGGTTCGAGTGGATCATGCAGGGCGACATCGAGCACGTGACCCCGCTCGACATCGGCGAGGTGAGCCGCATCCACTTTCGCGGCGGTTCCTACATCGGCATCTCGCGCGCCAACCCTACCAAGAACCCGGCGCATCTCGACAACGCGGTTCTGGCCTTGTTACGCCTCAACGTCTCGCAGCTCATCACCATCGGGGGGGACGACACCGCCTATTCGGCCATGAAGCTCGAGGAGAAGGCCGCGGGGCGGCTCCAGGTGGTGCACGTGCCGAAGACGATCGACAACGATCTCGACCTGCCGCCGCACGTGGACACCTTCGGCTTCCAGACCGCCCGCCACTACGGTGTAGAGATCGTGAAGAACCTGATGGTGGACGCCAAGACCACGTCGCGCTGGTACCTGGTCATCACGATGGGCCGCGGCGCGGGACACCTCGCGATGGGGATCGGCAAGGCAGCCGGTGCCACGCTCACGCTCATTCCGGAGGAGTTTCCGGGGCAACGCATCCGGCTCAAGGCGGTGGTGGATACGCTGGTCGGCGCCATCATCAAGCGATTGTCCTACGGCCGGCTGGACGGCGTCGCCGTCCTCGCCGAGGGGCTGGCCCTCGGCATCGACCCCGCGGACCTCGCGGGCGTCGAAGAGGTCGAGCGGGATACGCACGGGAACGTGCGCATCGCCGAGGTGAACATCGGCGAGATCCTCAAAGCCGCGGTGCAGAAGCGCCTCAAGCAGTTCGAGTTGAAGGCGACGATCGCGGCGAAGAACATCGGCTACGAGCTGCGCTGCGCCGATCCGATCCCCATGGACATGGAGTACACGCGGGACTTGGGCTACTGCGCCGCCAAGTACGTGTTGGGGGGCGGCAACGCGGCCGTCATTTCCCTGCAGGCGGGGCGCTTCGTCCCCATCCCCTTCGCCGCGATGATCGATCCGGTGACGGGTCGGGCGCGCACGCGGCGGGTGGACATCACGTCGACCCGCTACGCCATCGCGCGCCGCTACATGATCCGGCTGCGGCGCGACGACTTCGAGGATCCGCACGAGCTGGCCCGCTTCGCCGCGACCGCCCACGTGTCGGTAGAGGAGTTCCGCCGGCAGTTCGCGTATCTGATCGAGGAGGAGCCGCCGCCGCTCGTGCTCGACGGGGTCGTCGAGCGAAACCCCGGAGCGCTCGCCTGACCGAGCGGCCGGTCGTTCAGGTACGCCGCCTGGCGCACCACGAGGGGCTGCCGCTGCCGACCCGACAAACGGCCGGCGCCGCGGGATACGACGTCGCGAGTGCCGAGCCGGACTTCACGCTGCGCCCGCTGGAGCGCCGCCTGGTCCGCACCGGCCTCGCCCTCGCGATCCCGCCGGGGTACGAGGCGCAGGTGCGGCCGCGCTCGGGGCTCGCGGTCAAGTACGGCCTCACCCTCCCCAACGCTCCCGCGACGATCGACTCCGATTACCGTGGCGAGCTGATGATCCCGATGATCAACCTCGGCACCGAGCCGGTGGCGGTGACGCGTGGCATGCGGATCGCCCAGCTCGTGTTTCAGCGGATCGAGCAGATCGAGCTCGTCGAGGTACAGGGGCTGCCGGCGAGCGAGCGGGGCGGGGGAGGGTTTGGCAGTACGGGGGAGTAGCGAACCCGGGGCGGAGGAGGCTCCGTTGCGCGTACCAAGACCAGCGACCGCGCTCGTGACGGTCGCCCTGCTCGCCGTCGGGCTGTACGCCGGCAGCTTCGTCGTGTCCTTCGGCGACCTGCTCCGGCGCGACGATCCGCTCCAGCGAACCGACGTCGCCCGCCTCGCCCCGGCTCGCGTCGCGCGGGTGGCGGAGATCCGGGGGATCGACGACCTCCGGGCCGTGCTCCACGACGCGCAGGCACACGGGCTCAAGGTGTCGATCTCCGGCAGCCGCCACAGTCAGGGCGGCCAGACGTACATCGCGGGCGGCGTCGTCGTGGACATGCGCGGGTTCAATCGGATCCTCGCGATCGATTCGGCCACACCCACCGTCACGGTGCAAAGCGGCGCCACGTGGGACGAGGTACAGCGCGCCATCGCGCCGCATCGACTCGCGCTCAAGGTGATGCAGTCCTCCAACATCTTCACGGTGGGGGGGACGCTCAGCGCCAACGCGCACGGGCGCGACATCGACGTGATGCAGGTGGTGGACGTCGTGCAGCGCTTCGGGCTGCTGCTCGCCGACGGCCGCAGCGTCGAGGTCAGCCGCACAACGAACCCCGAGCTGTTTTCGCTGGTGATCGGCGGCTACGGGCTGTACGGCGTGATCCTCGACGTCACGCTGCGCGTCACCCGCGACGAGCTGTACGAGCAACGGGCCGTTTCGATGGATTACACCGAGTTCCCGGCCTACTTCGCACAGCACATCCAACCCGACTCGAGCGTGGCGTTGATGCTGGTGCGTCCCTCCATCGATCCGGCACCGGACTCGTTCCTGCGAGAGCTGGTGGTGGTGACCTGGCGCCGGGCGGGCGCCGGCCACGCCGCAACGTTCGACCTGACGGAAGAAGAGCACGTGTGGCGCGACCGGTTCTTCCTCGGCCTGTCGCGTCGGTTCGACTGGGCCAAGGCGCTGCGCTGGAAGCTCCAGAAGAAGATCGAGCTCGGCTCCGGCGAGACCCGAATCGTGTCCCGCAACAACGCGATGCGGCCGCCGCTCGCGCCGCTCGAGCTGCTCCGCTATCGCTCCCGTCACGACACGGACATCATCCAGGAGTACTACGTGCCGGTCGAGAACTTCGTCCCGTTCATGGACCGGTTCCGCGAGATCCTGGTGGCCGGCAAACTGAACGTATTGAGCTCGACCGTGCGTTACGTGGCCCCGAACGCCACGCCGGCCCTCGCCTACGCACCCCACAAGCCGGCGTTCGCGATCATCCAGATGAGCAACGTCGAGCTGTCGGCTGACGGGCAGGCCCACGCCCAGACGGTGACGCGGCAGCTGGTCGATGCGGCGCTCCAGTATGGCGGCACCTACTACCTGACGTACCAGCTGTACCCGTCCCCGGAGCAGCTGCAGCGCGCCTATCCCAACGCCCGCCGTGCCTTCGAGCGCAAGCGGTTCTACGATCCGGGCGAGCTCTTCACCAGCCAGTTCTACGAACGATATGGCCGCACCGATCCCCGCTGACGCGGTGTCGCCCCCGCCCCCGCGCCGGCTGAGGCGCTACATCTTGGGCGCCCTCGCCGCCGCACTCGTGCTCGCGGCCGGCTACTGCTTCGGGTACGAGCCGCCGTATCGCGGCACGCTGGTCGAGCGGCCACCGCGTCCGCTCATCTTCGCCCATCGCGGCTTCGGCGACCACGGGCCCGACAACAGCCTGTACGCGGTGGAGCACGCCCTCCGCGCCGGCATGGACGGCGTCGACATGGACGGCCAGCTCACGCGGGACAGCGAGCTGGTCATTTTCCACGACCTGAGCGTGGATCGGTTGACGTCGGGTGTGGGCCGCGTGCGCGACAAGACGCGGGACGAGATGCTCGCGCTCGACCTCGGGCCAAAGTACGACCCGGCGATCCGCGGCGCCTACGTTCGCACGTTCGAAGACTTCGTGGGTGTGGTACAGGGGCACGGCATCCTCATGGTCGAGCTCAAGGTGCCCGGGCTCGCCGCGACGGGGATCGAGCAACGTGCCGTGGACATCATCCGGAGGCATGACGCATATCGCGACGTGGTGCTCAGCTCGTTCAACCCGATCGTGCTGTATCGCGTGAAGCGGCTCGACCCCAAAGTCCGCACAGCGCTCATCTTCATGAACACCAACTGGAATCCAAAGCTGCTCGCCGAGATCAAGGAGGGGGACAAGGTGGATCTGCCGTGGGTGGTGCGACAGGAGTTCATCCGCCGCGCGCTGCGAAAGGTCATCCGGCCGGACCTCTTGAGCGTCAATCAGGCCGTGGACCACGCCGTGATCACCCGTCTCATCGCAAAGGGTTGGCCGGTGTTCATCTGGACGCCCGAGGAAGATCAGGAGCTGCGCTGGGCCTTGTCGCAGCGACCCTACGGCGTGATCTCCGATCGGCCGATCCGTGCCAAGCAGCTGCGCGACCAGTGAGGCGTATTCCCCGCGGGTCGTTTACTGGTGACGAGTCTGACCGGCGCGCCCAGCTCGTGTTTCAGCGGGTGGAGAGCGTGGCGCTGGTGGACGTGGCAGAGTTGCCGCCGAGTGAGCGGGGCGGGGGAGGGTTTGGGAGTACGGGGGAATGACATCCTCTATGCGTGAATACGCACCGTCTGAGGGCTTATTGGGCTGCCGCGGTTCGCAGCCCAATTCCAGCCGATGAGGGGTGCCCCTCGATGAAACACCGCGAGGGGGCGAGATCTTTGCAACGTTTGTCCCGGCGTCTTAGGTTGCGAGGATGGGTTCGATTGCGATGGTTTGCAACCCAATATTGAGTTAGGCGGCACGTCTGCGATGCTCGGTGGAGGATCCATGATCTACCCCACGCGCGTGGTACCGTTGGCGTCCCTCCTCCTGATTTCCATTGCTGTGGAGCGTCCGAGCGGCGGAACAGCTCAAGGCTTGGCGCTCAAAGCCGAAGTTGGAAAGACGGTGTTCTTCGAGGACGAACCGATTTTCCTCTTGCTGCGGCTGACGAATGTCGGGTCCGACACCGCCTGGGTGACGGACTTTGCCGCAATCTCGATGGCTGTGCAGATGTCGCTGCGGCGGGATGGCGAGCCGGTTCCTGTGGGAGGACTCTGGGTCGACTACTGGTGCCGCAACGTGCACCGGTGTGGCGATCCGCTGGCACCAGGAAGCAGCCGACTTAGCGCGGGGATTCTACAGGACCGCGCTGGCGAAGAGAGAGACTTCAAGCGCAGCCTCTTTACACACCACCTCGGGCTAGGTGAGTACACCTTAAACGTCATGACGCGAGGGGTCGAAGCTGCTCCGATCACCTTTCAAGTCCACGAGCGCAGCGCTACCGAGGCCAAGGACCTGAAGGAGCTGGAAGCCATCCACTCCATGATGCGGGACCAGCCCCCAACCCCCTATGAGAGTGCGCAGATCTCGTGGGTGGCGCGACACCCACCCGATGACTCGTTCTTGCCCTTCCTTCTGGCCCAGTGGTTGTACTTCCCGGGCACGATGGAAGGGGTTGACCTCGACAGTCTCCGCTCTGTCGTACTGCGCGCCGATCGATACTCCCCGGCGGGGGCGTACCTCGCGCAGTCGATGGAGGGGTGGCGACCTGAGCAGCTCGCGGCGATGGTGGAGCCCTTGGGAACCTCGCTCGCCGGTGAGATGGCTGGCTACCTCGTGGAACGACGGCAACGTAAACAGCGCTGAGGGGAAGTCGCTCTAACCCTTGTCGAGATTGATCGGGTCCACCGAGAGTTGACCTGTCTTGGGCAGGTGCCGCCTAACATGCGCTTGAAGCTGGCGGGCGATGATCGTTCTAAAGGAACCGGAGTGTTGTGCCCCTGGCGGGGCACGGCCTCGATCCGTTAGACAGCGTCCCAAGTCCGTCGAGTAGCACCCTTTCATCAGGTCGCGCGGTAGAGTGCGACCGCACACCGAGGCCTCATGCGCCGCATCTCCCTGACGTTGCTCCCGGCCTTCGTCGCGTTGGCGATCCCCGGGTACGCGTTGGCTCAGACGCCGGCTCGGCCTCCCGCCCAGTCCCCGGCCTCCCTAGCCCCGGCAGCCGGCCCCGACGGCGTCAT